>Ga0136617_10005959_pt1 | contig 10904 bp, 8 predicted proteins | sample AntDrymUQ3222106_2_FD_129672 | JGI IMG/M metagenome (GOLD analysis project Ga0136617, IMG submission 129672) | Polar desert sand microbial communities from Dry Valleys, Antarctica - metaG UQ322 (21.06) | ecosystem: Environmental > Terrestrial > Soil > Desert | place: Antarctica: Dry Valley...
GTTGAGCTCTTCCAACCGAACCCGGTGGCCCCCCAGATCCTCGGCGGTGCCGATCACCACCTCGCGGCGCTCAGGCCGGATAGCGACGACGTAGCGCGCCTCCGGGAATCCGCCCGGCAGGCCGCGTCGCTGCCCGATGGTGTAGCGGGCATAGCCGCGGTGCTCACCGACAACCTCTCCCGCCATAGTCACCAGCGGTCCCGGCGCCAGCGCCGGCGTGCCCGCCGGAAGGTGGCGTTCGAGCACCGCGGCGTAATCGTCGTCGGGGACGAAGCAGATCTCCACCGATTCCGGCTTGTCGGCGGTGACCAGGCCCAGCCGCCGGGCGTAGGCCCGAGTTTGGGCTTTGGAGAGCTCGCCCACCGGGGTCAGCATTCGGGCTACTACCCGCTGGTTAATTCCCCAGAGAAAGTAGCTCTGATCCTTCTGCCGGTCGCGCCCCCGGTAGAGTCCGCCGTCGCGGGCGACGGCGTAGTGCCCGGTCGCAAGGAAAGCGCAGTCGAGCGCATCGGCGTGGGCGAGCAGATCGCGGAACTTGGTGAACGAGTTACAGCGCACACAGGGGATCGGCGTGCGGCCCCGGCTGTACTCGCTCACGAAATTCTGGATGACGTGGAGGTTGAACCGGTCTTCCAGATTGAGGACGTAGTGCGGAAAGCCCAGTGCATGGGCTACGTCGCGCGCGTCGTTGATGGAGTCCATCGAGCAGCAGGGACGGTTGGGTACCGAGTCGCCGTAGCAGAAAAGCTTCATGGTGGCGCCGACCACGTCGTAGCCCTGCTCCACCAGGTGAGCGGCAGCCACCGAGCTGTCAACCCCGCCGGACATGGCCACCAGCACCCGCTCAGACACGCCCGAGCACTCCGGCAAGCTTCCGCACCTTGGCCACCACCATCGGCATCACTTCCGCCGCGCGGTCTATGTCGGTGGGCCTGCTCGCGTGCCCCAGACTGAAGCGGATGGCTCCGAGGGCGAGCTCGCGAGGCACACCCATCGCCATCAGCACGTGGGAGGGCTCTACGGCTCCGGTGGAGCAGGCCGAGCCGCTCGAGGCAGCGACACCGGCCAGATCGAGGTGCATGAGCAGCGCCTCGCTGTCGGCACCGACCACCGACACGTTCACCACGTGAGGGGCCCGCTCACTCGACTCGGCGTTGATGACCAGATCGGACACCGCCTTGAGGCGCTGGGCCAGGTCATCCCGCAGGGCGCAGAGGCGAGTGGCTTCGGGGGCCTGCTCCTTAGCCGCCAGCAGGGCCGCGCGGCCGAGGGCCACGGCTCCGGCGACGTTCTCGGTTCCCGGACGGATGCCGTACTGCTGGCCTCCGCCGTGGATGATCGCCTCGATCGCCTTGCGATCGCGCACGATGAGAGCCCCGATGCCTTTGGGCGCGCCGATCTTATGTCCCGACAGGGTGAGCAGGGTACAGGGCACGGCCGTCATGGAGATCGGGATCTTCCCGAAAGCCTGCACGGCGTCGGTGTGAAAGCTGACGTTGGCCTCTCGACATCGGCCGGCGATCTCCTGCACCGGCTGGATCACCCCGACTTCGTTGTTCACCCACATGACGGAGACCACCGCGGGGCGCTCGAGCAGCGCAGCGTCCAACGCGCCCATTTCCAGCCGTCCGCCCGAGTCCACCGGCAGCACCACCTCGCGCCCGCCGAGGTGACACACCGCCGATGCCGCCGCCAGGATCGCCTTGTGCTCGGTCGCGCTGACCGCCACGCACATGGCGCCGCCCCGATCCCGAGCCGCCAGCGCCGCGCCGACGATTCCCAGGTTGTCCGCCTCGGTGCCTCCCGAGGTGAAGATCACCTGATTGGGTTCCGACCCCACCGCCTGAGCGACTTCCCGCCGGGCCTGCTCGATCCCCGCCCGCGCCGTCCGCCCGAACCGGTGCGCGCTCGACGGATTGCCGAAGGCCTGCTCGGTCAGATACGGCATCATCGCTTCCAACACCTCCGGTCGAACCGGAGTAGTGGCGGCGTGATCGAGGTAAACGGGCGGGCGCATCGGGGAAAGGTAATTGGGGGGATGGTCGTGGGTCGAAGGTCGAAGGTCCCCCGGGAGGGGAAGCTCGGTGCCTCAGGGCTCAAGACCTTCGACCTTCGACCTTCGACCTCCTCACATACTAGTAACCCCCAGCGCCACCACATCCTCTACCGCCATGGTCTCATCGGTGAAGAAGGGCTCGCCGTAGCGGGTGCGGATAAGGGAGCCGTAGTGGGCGTTCTGCGTCTCCACCAGGGAATAGAGATCCTGACCGGTGGGGAAGATTTCCCCCGCCGCCTTGGCGCCGTCGAACTGGCTGGCGTAGCAGCGGATGGCGGCGAGCTTCCGCTCGAACTGCGCCGTGATGTTCACCACGAACGTGGGCTTGACCGGATCCTCTCGGTAGGAGAGGGCATAGAGGATCTTCTCGGGCCGGTGCGGCGAGCCCGGAGCGTCGTACCGCGCCAGACCAGCGAGGAAACAGGCATCGCGTCCCAGCTCGGACGCGATCCGGTGATCGGGGTGGCGCCCGACAGGGAAGGGTAGGATGACGACCCGCGGCGCGAAGTGCCGGATCTCCTGCACCACGATGCGGCGCATCTCGTCATTGTTGTGCAGGTGGGCATCGGGCAGTCCGGCGTTCCGCCGCTCCGCTACCCCGAGTATCTCCGCGGCGGCGCTCGCCTCACGGGCCCGCAGATCGGCGCTGCCCCGGGTGCCGGTCTCGCCAGCGGTAAGGTCGAGTACGCCGGTCCGGTACCCCGCATCCACCGCCCTGATCAGCGTACCGCCGCAGGTAAGCTCCACGTCGTCCCGGTGAGCGGCGATCGCTAAGAGGTCGGTGGGCATGGTCGTGAGGGAGAGGGAGAGTGACAAGTGACAAGTAACAAGTGACAGGAGAAGGGACAAGGGACAAGGGACAAGTGCATGACGAGCACCTGACCCCTTGTCACTTGTCACTTGTCAATATCTTTGGATCCGTTTCACCAACAATACCCCACCCCCTACGACCCCCGCCACCGGCACGACTATGCCCATGGCGGCGATCAGGCCTGCGCTCAGACCTACGAAGTTGCGCCAGGCCTGGCGGAAAGCTTCCGCGATCACGCTCGCGCCGGGATGGCCCGCCACGAGGGGGAGCGGCTCGTGCAGCGTGATCGAGAGAGTACTGAGTGACGAGCGGCTCTTGAGGTAGCGGAGGCGGCCGTCGAGCCGCTCGATTTCCTCGCGCACCCGCGCCAGCTCCCGCTCCACCGAGAGCACGTCCTGCAGCCGTCCGGTGCGGGTTCCCAGGAGATCAATGAGCCGCTCCTCCAGACGGCGTGCGTTGGTTGCGCGCGCGGTGAGATCCACGAACTCCTCGCCCACGTCCTCCGCTGACACGTTCACGAATTCTACCTGCCCGATGGGTTCGAGGCCGCTGCTGAGATCGTCGAAGCGTGCCGCGGGGACTTTGGCCTCGAGGATGGCCTGACGGAGCTGCTCCTTGCCGCTCTGCATGTTGGTGTTGGCAATGAACCCGCCGGTCCGCTGTACCAGCCGCCGGAGCTCGATGACGCCCGTCTCCAGTGAGTCCACCTCGACGCTGGCCTGGCCGGTGCGGACGATCATGGCCGATTCCACGTTGGCCTCGGACCTGGTGGCGGCGTTCGATATCTCGGTCGGGGATACTGCGGGACCGGCTGCATCCGCCGCTCCGTCGGCGGTCCTCGCCCCGACCGCGGCTGACGGCGGGGCGGTCTCCTGGAGTACTTCAGTCGTGGACCGCTCGCCGGAATCACACGCCAGCAACGTGGCCTGGAGCAGGCCGGCTATCAATACTCGGCGCCTCATGTCACCTCCTTGGGGAGTGCAGGAGATGCGGGAGGCGGGGATTGTTGCACACAGCGCAGGGCAAGAGTCGCAAAGATGCCGGTCTAGAGAAGCGCCATGATGACGAGAGCCTACCATGCTGCCAGTGCTGAATTCTTAGTGCTTAGTGGGTGGCAAAAGCGACAAGTGTGGAAGTCAGTCCCGATTCCACTTCCGCACTTGTCACTTGCCACCCTCTTAGCACTAAGCACTAAGCACTAAGCACTTTGAACTAAACTCTCACTTACTCGTACCTCAACGCCTCCACCGGATCCATCCGCGACGCCTTTCCCGCCGGGTACAACCCGAACAGCACCCCGGTGAGAATGGACGACACCACCGCCGCCACGACCGCCAGCAGCGGTATCGCGGCCGGGATGGGAGTAAACGAGCGGACCCCCCAAGCGATGATCGCGCCCACGGCCATGCCGATCAGGCAGCCCACCAGAGTGAGGGTGGCCGCCTCGACCAGGAACTGGAACATGATCTCACCGCGGGTGGCGCCGAGCGCCTTGCGCACCCCGATCTCGCGGGTGCGCTCGGTGACCGAGATCATCATGATCGCCACCACGCCGACGCCGCCCACCATGAGCCCCACGCTCGAGAGCGCGATCATAACCACGAAAAAGCCGGCCGTGATCTGGTTGAACGCCTCCAGCACCCGGTCCTGGGTGACGATGCTGAAGTTGTTCTCCTCTCCCGGCTTGAGCGCGCGCCGGCTGCGGAGCGCCGCCGTCACCTGGTCCTGTGCCTCCAGCACCGTGGCGCGCTCGGTCGGAACCACGGCGATGTTCATCCACCCTCGATCGTATTCCGCCACCTTGGTAAAGACGGTGTGCGGAATGGCCAGCCGCGGCTGGTCCGAATCGCTGAACAGCGACGCCGCCTCGGCGTGCAGCCCGATCACTTCGAAGGGCTGGCCGTAGATCCTGATGATCCTCCCGATCGGCTCCCGCCCCGAGAAGAGGGACTCGGCCAGCTTGTCGTTGATGATCGCCACCCGCGAGCCTGCGGCATACTCGATCGCGGTAAAATTGCGCCCCGCCAGGATGTCGCCGCCGTTGACCTGGGTCCAGCTGGGGCTGAAGCCCGCCATGGAGACGCTGGCAAGGTCCACTCCCTCGAAGCTCACCGGGCCGTTGCTGTATTCGCCGATGTTCACGTCCCGCACGGCGGGAAGCCGGCGAATGAGCTTGGCCTCGTCCAGGGTAAGCCAGGGCATGCGGCGCCAGGGGGAGGTCTCGTCCGAGCCGTCGGAAACGTCGAGGCCGCCCGAGAAGTAGCGCTCGACGAAGAAGGTCTTGGGCCCGGCAGATTCGAGAATACCGGTGATACTCCGGTTGATACCCGTAATTGCCGCGGCCATCGCGATCACTACCGTGACCCCGATGGCCACGCCGAGCACGGTGAGTGCCGCCCGAACCTTGTTGGCCCGCAGGGAGTCGAGCGCGATGCCGACTCCCTCCAGCATGCGGGACAGAACGCTGACCGGCCGGGTGGGGGTCACTCTGCTCTCAAGGCGACAATGGGGTCCAGCCGCGACGCCCGGCTCGCCGGGTACACCCCCGCCACGATCCCGACGGTGACGCCGAGGATGACCCCGACGGCCACCGACCAGGGCGCCACCGCGGCGGGAAGCGGCGTCACCGCCTTGATCACGAAGGCCAGCACGATTCCGAGGCCGACACCTAGGACCGCGCCGCCGGCGGAGAGGGTGGCGGACTCCACCACGAATTGCGCCAGGATGTCGCTTCGGCGCGCGCCCAGCGCCTTGCGGATGCCGATCTCACGGGTGCGCTCGCTCACCGCCATGAGCATGATGTTCATGATCACGATCCCGCCCACCACGAGGGAGATGGCCACCAGCCCGGGGAGCGCGAGAAAGAGAATCTTGGAGATCTTCTCCCACGTCCCCAACGCGCCTTCCGCCGTCTGGAAGGCGAAATTGTTCTCCTGCCAGGGCTTCAACTGGCGGCGGCTGCGCATCACGGCCTCCGCCTCGCCCAGCGCCTCCTTCATCCGGGACGGGTCGGATGTCTGCACGATGAGGGCGTCGAGAATGTTGATCGGACAGATGAGCCTGCGGGCTTGGGCGCTGAACGGCATCACCGCGAATTTGTCGAGCGAGAGGCCGAACAGCGTCCCCTGCTTGGCCACCACGCCGATGACGCGATAGGGGAGCCCGGCGATGTGCACCACCTTGCCCACCGGGTCCACACCGGCCAGCAGCTTTTCTGCCAGCTCGCTTCCCACAACCAGCACCGGGAGCCCGGTTCGCACCTCCTGCGCGCTGAAGGCCCGGCCGGCGGTAAGCTCGTAGTTCCGGATCCGGAAGTAGCTCTCCTCGGTGCCGATGAGATGGATGTCCTTGGCTACCAGCCCGCCATAGCTCACCTGCACCCGGTCCTCACAGTACTTGGCGAAGGTGGCTGGGGTCCTCACCCGTTGGCGGACGTAATCGGCATCGTCGTAGCTGATGCGGGGGCGGCGGCGCCAGGCCAGCCACACATCTTCGGGGACGTTCCCGGTCATGATGTTGGCCCGCTGCCGCAGCTCGAAAGTGTTGGCGCCGATGAGGGTGTTGGCGAACCGCTCGACCATGTACCGGTTCATCCCCTGCACGATGGAGACGACCGCGATGAGGAAGGTGACGCCGATCAGAACTCCGATGAGAGAGAAAAAGCTCTTGAGCTTCTGAGCCCATATGGTACGGAAAGCCATCCGGATCGCTTCGAGAAGCTGCATCTAGGCGTGCGAGGCGATGATGGGGGCGCTCATGACTCGGCCGGCGCCCGCTCGGTGGTGTCGGCCTGACGTACCTTGCCGCTGTCCTCCAGGTCGCGAATAGCCTGGTAGGTACCGGCAACGATGGTCTCGCCCTGCCGCAGGCCGCTCACCACCTCGAAGTATTCGTCGCCGGCAATGCCGACCCTGACCGCCCGGAAGGTGGCCACACCGTCCCGCACGACGAAAACGCCTTCCTCCTCCCGATCGCGACGCCGATTGGAGTTGGTGTCCACCATCGGAGCAGATTCGTTGGGCACCGGCTCGTGATCCCGGACGGTGAGCGCGATGATCGGGATGCTGAGAGCATTGCCCCTCGTCTCGGTGACGATCCGCGCGGTGCAGCTCAGGTCGGGCCGGATATCGGGAGGCGGGTGGTCGAGGGTTACCTCTACGTCGAAGTCCACCGCGCGGTCGTTGGAGCCGGAGGCGGTTTCGGTAGCGGTCAGCTGGGCGCTATGGCTCACCTCGGTCACCCGCCCCACGAACGTCGTGTCGGGGTAGGCGTCAATGGTCACCTCCACCGAATCGTTGGCCGCAAGGCGGACGACGTCGGTCTCGTCCACCTGCACCTTAGCCAGAATGACCGAGAGATCGGCGATGGTCATGAGCAGGCCGGTCTCCCGGGAAAAAGTCCCCGGCACCGCCACCTCGCCCTCCTCGACCGCGAGCCGCACCACCCGCCCGGCGATGGGCGAGGTGAGTCGAGTCTTGGCCAGGTTGTCTCGGGCTTCGCGCAGTCCGGCCTGTGATTGCAGCAGTTGCGCCTGGGTTGCCTGGTAGGTGGCCTCGGCGACGTCGAAGGCGGTCTGGGCGTCTTCCGCGGCCGCCGGCGCGATCAGGTTGGGACCGAGCCGGGTGAGCTCACGGGCGCGTTTCCAGGTCCGCTCCGCCTGATCGCGGCTGGCCCGGGTTTGCACCAGCGTGGCCCGGGTGGAGGCAACCGCGCCTTCCGCCTGCGACACTGCTGCCTGGTACTGAGCCGGGTCGATCTGGATGAGGAACTGACCCTTTTTTACAACCTCTCCCTCCCGCACCGCGATCCGGATGATGCGGCCCGTGATGTCGGCGCTGATGTCCACTTTGGTCTTGGGCTCGATCTTACCGCTCGCCGTCACCGCGCTCACCAGGTCCCGACGGCCGACTTGCTCCATCCGGACCTCGGTGCCAGCGTTCTTCTCCTCGTTGATGCGGAAGGCAACCGCGCCTCCCGCCACCAACGCGACGGTTACGCCGATCAGACCGATCTTCATCCCACGGGACATGAGCGTTCCTAGTTAACGTAAGGGACGGCCCACCGCCGCTTCGAGCGCGGCGACCGCCTTGTGGTAATCGTACACCGCGTTGACGTAATCGCCTTCCGCCTGCTGGACGCTGTTCTGCGCGTCGGACACCTCCAGCGAGGTGCCCGCGCCCAGGCGGTAGCGATCCTGTGCCAGCCGCAGTTGATCGCGGGCGGCCTGGCGGTTGGCCGCCTGCACCGCGATCGCCTGATACGAGGTCTGCAGACCGAGATAGCGGGCATGCACGCCGCTGCGGACCTGCAGGCGCCGGGCCCGGGCAAACTCGTCAGCATCCTGCTCGTCCGCCCGCGCTTGTGAGAGCCTCAGCGACCGGTTCAACCCGGTGAAGATGGGAAGCGACAGAGTGACGTTGGCCTGGAAGGGCTGACCGGTGTAACTGAAGGGAAAGACGTCGTTCTGATTCCGGATCTGCTGCGTCACCGGATCGAGCAGGGCGGTGCCGGCGCCGTTGAGCCCCACGGCGGCAAAGCAATCGCCTACCACACCTCCGATGGCGAGGGCGCTGCGCACCTGATTGTTGTACTGACAGTCCGCCGCCTGAGTCTGGGCGTCGGCCAGGGACTGCCCGACGAGGAGCCTGTCGTCGGTGAACTCCTGGGTGAACCCGCTCCACCCGGCGCGAAGGGAGAGCGTGGGGAGGAACTCCGACTTGGCCGCCCGCACCGACCAGGTGGCGGCGTTCCGCCGCGCCCGAAGGGCTCGGAGGCCTGGGTTCTGCTGGTCGGCCAGAGAGAGCAGCTCGTCGAGCTTGAGGTCGGGGCGGACCACGGGAAAGGAATCGCTCAGGCCGATCTGGTCTACCGGCACCGGTGGCTCCACTCCCATGAGCCGGATCAGCTCGAGCTTGGCCTCGTTGTCGGCCTGTACCGCGCGGAGCAGCGCCACGTCCGACTGTCCCTTGATCACTTCGGCCTGACGTACCTCGAGCAGGGTGGCCTGGCCAACCTGATACCGGGCCCGCGCCAAGGTGAGGAAGTCAATGTTGCGGACGACCTGCTGCCGGGCCACGTCCACCTGCGCCGCCGCCTGCAGCGCGCTCAGGTACTGGGTAGAGATCTCGGCCTTGAGCGCGATCCCGGCGCCATCAATCTCTTCCTCGGTGGCTCGTTGCAGCGCCTTCTGTTGACCCGGACCGGACAGCACCCGCCCGTTCAACTGCCACTCGAGGCCGAGGCTGTACGCCGAAGTCAACAGGGCGGAGGTGGGGAGGATCAGACCGCCGCCAAAGTTCGATTGCCCCGAGCCGGTATAGCCCAGATCGCCGGCCGCAGTGACGGCGGGAATGAAGCTGGCGTACGCGCTCCGGACGCCCCACCTCGCGGGACCGGCGTCGTTGAGTGTCTGGCGGTAGGTCGGGCTGCTGGCCCTTCCTCGGCTCAGCGCTTCAGCCAGCGAGAGAGTGACGGTGGGCGCGGGACGGAGTGCGGCGCCCGAATCGGGGCGGGCGACGGCTGTCGTATCCTGCGCCAGGCACCAGGCTGGAAAAACCCCGGCGAGCGCGAGGAGACCGAACCAGCGATTCATGGGTGGAGCCCTTTACGGTTGGGACGTGACCGAGGCCAATACGGCGGTGTTGCCGCAGAGTTTCAGGTTGCGACGAAGGTCCACTTACAACTGTTGAGAAACGAGTTAACGGAAGGTTTTCTACTCGGCCCGCCGGACCACGATGTTCTCGCCTGGAAGCTCTAGCCGGCGGAGGCGGCCGTCGCTGTCGGTCACCAGCGTTCCGGCGATGTCGCCGGTGAGCGCAACCCTGATGGCGCCTGCGTCACCCGATTCCCGCTGCGCCGTGAGCGATGCGCGTCTGCCGGTACGGGGAAAGATGGCGTTGAGCGACTTGCCTGCCGGAGTGGCCAGATCCGCCACCGCCGCATACAGAGAAAACACCTGATCGTCGAGCAGAACCACATCCGGTCCCCCCGCCATCTCGCGGCCGGATTCCGATCCCTTGGCGACGGTGCGAACGATCAGCCGGGCTCCTGAGCCCGCCGCCAGAATAACCGTGGGACCGGCCGGACTGTCCACCTCGAGTTGGAACTTGGCGACGCCCGATTCGGCGGTGCGCTCGAGGGTGGCAGCAAGCTGGCTCGTGGCACTGGTGGCGGGATATCTGGCAGTGGCGGTCAGTGTGGTTCCGGGGGAGCCGCGTCCGCGACCCTGGCGAAGGGTGAACTCCTCTCGCCCGATTTCACGCCCGCCCTGTTGGACGACCAGCTTTACCTGAGCGGACTCTTGGGCGGCCGCCGGCGCCGCCCCGAGCATCCCCAGAAGTAGCGCGACGTGTTTTACACCCATCCGCTTACCTCATGCATCAGATGAACCGGCCAGGGAGCCACGAATTCTGTCGAGAATAAATCTATACAGAAGCTCACCCTTTTGGGCGGAGGCGAGGCTGGGATACCCGACCGATCCAGGCGAGCCGGCCGGCAGGTGGCGACTGTGTCCGGGGCGGTAGCGCGTGAGCATCGCCGGTGTGAGCGCGAAGTCCTGGGCCAGCTCCATGCGAACCAGCTCGGGAGCGATGTGGAGCATGAGTGAGGTATCGAGCTCGCCGCCCTGGACCGGAGCGCCTGGCTGTTCCAGGAGGGAGCCGAAATCGAGGCTGAAGATGTCCATGACCTGCACCGTGGCCCCATCGGTCCTGATGGTGCTGAGCGCCTCGAGATGGGCGTCGCTGGCCTGCGCGGTCAGAATGATGAACTCCCGCACCGCTGCCCCCGCTTCCCAGGATTCGATAAGTTCGTTCATGACCCGATGCAATGTTCGCCGGCGCAGCTCCGCTCCTCCCGGGAAGCGGCGGGAGGGCTCGTGCACGCCGTACTCGACGGTCGGGGCGCGGGGAATCCCGAAGCCCGCGGAGAGATCGTCGGCCAGCCGCTCGACGATCATCGTATCGCAGCCGAGCGGCAGGTGAGGCCCGTGCTGCTCGGTGGTGCCCACGGGGACCAGCAGGGTCGCTCGCTCGAGCA
>Ga0136617_10005960_pt1 | contig 10903 bp, 11 predicted proteins | sample AntDrymUQ3222106_2_FD_129672 | JGI IMG/M metagenome (GOLD analysis project Ga0136617, IMG submission 129672) | Polar desert sand microbial communities from Dry Valleys, Antarctica - metaG UQ322 (21.06) | ecosystem: Environmental > Terrestrial > Soil > Desert | place: Antarctica: Dry Valley...
CGAAGGAGCGCGCTGGTTTATTGACAACTTGTGGATCGCCAGCGCGATTTTCATAGGCAGCGTAGTCTGGATTCTTCTGCTGGCATTGCTTTCGCAGGCGATCTCAGCTTTGGTGAAATGGCGTGTGGTCGCCAGCGCCGCGCTGCTCGGCCTGTTTTTTATCCCGTCAATCTTCGGTGAAGTTATTAATAATCTCTTTATGACTCGCTGGGGCAACATCATCAGTCTGGGCGCGCTGATGAACAACGTTACGGCAGGGCTTTTCGGTACCTTCGTGCAGGAATCGGTGCAGCGAACGGACTTTAACAGGTCGTTTGCGCGGGATGTGATTCTGAATCAGCCGCCGCTCTGGTCGTCGTGGTTTGCGCTTTTCCTGGTCTGCGCGGCTTGTTTGGCTCTGCTTTCATGGAAGGTCAAGGCTTACGAAGTGGTGCGGTAGGACAGGCATTCCTGCCTGTCCATCGTTCTTTGCGTACCTTTGCGAATTCTTTGCGCGCTTAGCGGTTAGGGCTTTGAGTCGTCAAAGGATTGAACCGCAAGAACGCAAAGGCCCGCAAAGAGACGCAGAGAAAAGAAGGGGCAGCAGTTAGAGCAGAACCAGTGGAATTAATGACAAGAAATTCCTCAACAATGATCGTCTTCGATGATGTCTCCAAGTTTTATGGAGAGATCCTCGGCGTGAACCGTGTCAATCTTCAGATTGCCCCCGGCATCACCAGTCTCGTGGGTCCGAACGGCGCAGGGAAGTCGACTTTGATGAACTTAATGACCGGGCTACTTCGTCCCAGCCGCGGCCGCATCACCATTCTAGACATTCCCACCGATCAGCCAGAGCAGTTATTTCGCAAGCTTGGTTACTGCACACAGTTTGATTCCTTTCCTCGCGGCCTGACGGGCGAGGAATTCATTAAGTCGTTCCTGCTGGTGCATGGTGTCGAGCGAAAGAAAGCGAAAGATTTGACTGACATTGCGCTTGAGCGCGTGAGTTTGATCGAGGCGGGAAAGCGGAAGATAGCCGCCTACAGCAAGGGAATGCGCCAGCGTATCAGGCTGGCCCAGGCAATCGCGCATCAGCCCGAGGTGATGATTCTGGATGAGCCACTGAACGGGTTGGACCCAATGGTGCGCGCGGAAACTATCGCACTGTTTCGCAAGCTGGCGGCCGAGGGGCTGCACCTGATCATCTCCAGTCACATTCTTCATGAAGTGGACATGATGTCTGACCGTGTGATCCTTCTCAACAATGGCTATGTGGTGGCCGAAGGGAACGTTCACGGGGTGCGCGACGAGATGCAAGAGCATCCGATGCAGATTCTCATTCGCTGCGATAAGCCTGCGAAGTTGGCTGCGCGAGTTTTTGATAAGGACCACGTGGTTGAGGCGCGGCTTCATGACGATCGACTAGGGCTCTTTGTAAAGACACGAGATGCTGATCGGTTTTATTTACTGCTCAACAGCGTGGTGGCCGAAGGCGAAATTAATATTGAATCGATCGCGCCAGTAGACGACGACTTAAGCGCCGTTTACCAGTACCTGATCGGCTCCGAAGGTGGCAGCTCTTGAACTCTAAACGAGGCTTCCTGCGATGGAGTCAAGAAGTTCAGAGTTCAACCTTCAGGTTGCCGGTTGGCATAAGACAAGCTAAGGCTTGAACTCTGGACTTCGAGCCTGAGAATAATCATGAGTAGTTCAACCTTAGACATCAAACCCGCAAAGGTGGAGAAGCAACCGTTGCCATGGTCGCTCTGGTGGCGCCAGATTCGCGCGATATTCCGGCTGGAGATCGAGAAGAATTTTCTCAGCCGCCGCTCCATTCTGCTTTACCTGCTGGCGCTGATTCCGATCGTTCCCCTGGTTTTGCTGGCACCGTTCACCCCACCCGGTAGCGAGTGGCAGGACTTTACGCAGTACAACATGATCTTCGCGATTTATTACGGAGGGCTCATCCTGCGCACCGTGGTCTTCTTCGGATGCGCCTGGATATTCATGAATCTTTTTCGCGGAGACATGATTGACCGCAGTCTCCATTTCTATTTCTTAAGTCCGGTTCGTCGCGAGATACTGGTCGCCGGGAAATATCTGTCCGGACTGGTCACGTCAATTATCCTTTTCACAGGTACCACGATCATCGCGATGTTGTTGCTGTATATTCCGCATTTCCCTTCAGAGAGCTCCCGCTTCTTTTTGGATGGGCAAGGCCTCGGACAATTGCTGACTTATGCCGGCATCACGATTCTGGCGTGCCTCGGCTACGGTGCTTTCTTTCTCGTGGTCGGCCTCTTCTTCCGCAACCCAATTATTCCAGCGATCGTGTTGTACGGCTGGGAGTGGCTTAACTTCCTGATGCCGCCGCTGCTGAAGAAAATCAGCGTCATTCACTATTTGCAGTCTCTGGCGCCAGTGCCGGTTTCGGAGGGACCATTCGCGGTCGTTGCCGAGCCGACTCCCGCCTGGATAGCTGTGCCCAGTCTAATCGTGGTCACCGCCCTGGTCCTCATCATCGCAAGTCGTCGCATCCGCCGGATGGAAATTAGCTACGGCAACGACTGAGATTGATTTGGGGCAGTAGCTTGCTTTGTGAGTTCAGCCCGAACTCCCGATCTAGCATATCTAGCGGGCTTCTGAAAACTAAGAACGATCCACGAAATCACACGAAGCGGTACGAAAAAAGACTCTTAATTCGAGTTACTTCGTGTGCTTTCGTGGATCGTTTATTCTCCTAAAAGGCAGCGATCTAACTTCCCAATCAGTGGCAACCCCGCCTTATTCCAATAGACAGGGCAGATAGCACAAAAGTGTAGTCCGCCGCAGGTTCGTCTAGCTTTTTGGATATATACGATCTCCAGCCCGTGGTTTCCCTTTAACGCTCCATCCGCTGTTTTCTCAAGTTTCCACCGCGCAACATCGAAACATTCCAACGGTATGCGCGTTGCAGTGCGTAAAACACGAAGCTCACAGATGGTTTCAAAACAACGTTAGCTCGCGGACCGGAAATGCGGCTTCACTACCGTAAACCCAGATTCAACAGGCAGGTTCGAAGCAGTTGGATCACCTCGAAGTGAAGGAGTGGAATCGTGGCCCTCAAGAAAAGTTCAAATGGCAATGGACATATACTCTCAAACGACAATGGCCATAAGGTGTTGAATGGAAATGGCCACAAAGGCACAAGTAGCAACAACCATCTCAAGGCCATTGATCTGCATGACAAAGATATCGACCGAAGAACCGCCGGGAGATGCACCATCTATTTGATGCTCACGCTGGCACTATTCGGATGGCTACTCTTTGATACCTGGATTGGGAATCACTCCCTGGCCCGTATCCTGGGATACGATCTTGCTCCACTTAACAACACGGGTTTCCGTCTGATCGCTTTTACCATTATTGCCGGGGGACTTGGAGGGGCTGTAGACGGGATTCGAAGCATAATGATTTACGGCGACTCCTTTAACCGCAGGCACCGGTGGAAATACATATCCCTCCCGTTGATGGGGAGCACACTGGCGCTCTTTGTGTACGCGCTACTGCGCAGCACCATCGGAGTTCTCGGCGGCAGCGTCTCGTCCGAAAGTATCGGCAACACTCAGGTGCTGGCTAATTTTGCCGCCGGCGCACTTGCGGGTTTTGGCTCAAAGGACGTGTTCATCTGGCTGGATGACAAAGTTCACAAGATCTTCCAGGTAACGGAAAAGGTGCCAAACGTTAAAGGAAAACCGCAAGAGGTCGCGGTGGCTCGTCTCCAGGCTGCCCAGCTGGCATTAGGCGAAGTTTCCACGGTGCAACAGAAAAATGGTAAACCGGCCGGCACGGTGATAGATCAGTCGCCACCACCTGAGGCTCCAATTGATCGAGGGCAATCAGTCGATATTGCTGTGGCGGCCGGCGCCAAGGCGAACTGACGACTTAAGGCGTTGCCCGTTTATTACCGCGGGTGTCAACGTGTATGCCAACAAGGACGACTCGGTCTCTTATTGGGCCGCGGCCCTCGCCCGCCTGCTTGGAATGCCACATTGGTGGGGCTGTTTAGCTTCAATCGTAAGTTGAGTGAACTGGTGGCTTGATGCGGGAGAGGGCGCCCGCGGTCCCAGAAGCAGCGCGCGCGTTTTGCCGCGACGGTTATGCCGCGGCGTTCCGTGCCGGCGAGAGAGTGGCGAAAACATCGGCATCACTGCCTGCTGACAAAAGGGTTGTCTCGAATCCAGAAGCGCCAGGGCTTATCGATCCACTCTTCCGCGTAGTCAATTCCAATCCTGGGCCCCGCTGAGATTCTGGAGCGTGGTGGGTGGGCGGCGTCTTCCAGCCAGACACGCTCACTGAGCAAATCCGAAGCGTCCAGTTTGCGATCGATGCCCAGTGCGATGCACAGTTTTCCTGGTCCATTCGTAAGTTTATGATCTGATTTGCCTGGACGGCGTTTCCGCATCAACTCGATTCCTTCGACCGGCTCCAGAGCGCGAATCAATACGGCATGAGGAGTATCTTCCGCATTAGTCACCACGTTGAATTGGTTATACATCCCGTAGACAAAAAAGACATAGGCTGTGCCGCCGATGCCGTACATCGTTTCTGTGCGCTTCGTGCGGCGACCGCCGTATGAGTGCGCCGCACGATCCTGCGGTCCGCGGTAAGCTTCGACCTCAACGATCTTGCCCGAAACGCGCGTGCCGTTTCGAGCGGGAACCACCAGCAGCTTTCCCAGCAGTTCTCGGGCAACCGCCACGACATTAGAGCGCGTGTAGAATTCGCGAGGCAGTTTTCTATTCACCGTTCATCCCCAGAGTCGCCAGAGCATTACAAACGTGATTACAAATCCAATCGTCACGATTGCGCGGCGAATCGTAGCTTGTTCCACGCGTACTGCCATGTGGGCGCCACAGTAGCCGCCCAGCAAGGCAGCCACCGCCATCAGCAGAGCAGAAGGCCACACCACCAGGCCTGTGATCGCAAAGCTCACCACGGCGATGCTGTTGATACAGATTCCCAGAAAGTTCTTGATTCCATTGGCGCGGTTAATGTCCTGCATTCCCAGAAGGCCGAGGGCTGCCAGCATCATGATGCCGTTTCCCGCACCAAAATAACCCCCATACATAGACGAGAAAAATTGAAACACAATCGCGCCGAGCCACCACGAGGCCTTTGGCTCCACAGAAATCGATTGTAAGCGCAGCCGCCGGTTGATGGGGCCCTGGGCCATGAACAGTAGAGTCGCAAAAAGAATCAGGAAGGGCACTAAGCGGGCGAAGGTAGGAGATGGCGTCCAAATCAAAAGCCAGGCTCCGATTGCACCTCCGATTACGCTCGTTAGGCCAAGCCTCAGGAGAATCGCTGAACTGTTTTCAAGTTCTCGTCGATAACCAAATAGTCCGCCGAAGAGTCCGGGCCAGAGAGCAACCGTGCTGGTTGCATTGGCAACTTTTGGATCGAGCCCCATCCAAATTAATACCGGAAAGGTAATCAGCGTACCGCCGCCGGCGATTGAATTGATTATGCCCGCAGCAAACGCGGCAGCAACCAGCAGCAGCATGTTTAGGAGAGACATTGATTAGTTTCGAGTTCCGAGTTTCAAGTTCCGAGTTTCGGATTTCAAGTCATGAGGTCTAAGTTGCGCCCGCTATCTCGAGGGTTTCGGTTCCAAGTTGAACTCGAAACTCGAAACTTGAAGTCATGTTAGGATGAGCCACGCATTTTCAACAATAGAAACCTGTGAAAGGAAACTATGGGTGAGGTAACTATCCGATCGGCGAAGAATGGACCACTAATCGTCGAGGGTCCGATTAATCTCTACGATACTGATGGCAACAAGGTAACACTTGATAAGCCTCGCGTTGCGTTGTGCCGTTGCGGCGCGTCATCAAAATAAGTCTTTCTGCGATGGAACGCACAGTAAGATTGGTTTCAAGCCGCTGAAGCGGTAAATCCGGAAAGCGCGGAATAGTCCGACGCGGGAAGCGATGCGACATACTGCGATTTGTGGATCTGAAGCGTTTGGTTCGTAAAGGAACTAGTAGCCAACAGCGTCTTTCGGGTATAATGCCGCCACTTGGTAATCACTCTTAGCCGTGTTTCGTTCTTGTCACAATGAAATGACAATATCAAGGCAACTTAGGCGTCACGTAATAGACATGAGTTCGTCCGAGAATGCGCATCTCCCCATTGAAAAATAGAAAGTGCCCCGCTAGTGGTGTTTGGGCAGGACTATACGGCTGAGTTAAGCAATTAACGGATTCGCTGACGCCGGGTGCTCCCGGGCCATCTCCCAAAACCTCTCTCCTCTTCGGATCTATTGGTTATCCGAATTCGGATCTTTTGGTTATCCGACATTATTAATCGGTTGGGCAGACCCTTACCGATGACTGATAAGCCTCAGCGATTACAAGAATCGAGGGGCAAAATTGCTGACCATCAAAATGGCTCGTCCGTTGGTGGTAGTTGCGACCGAACCGACTTCAAAACCCAGGGAGAGGTCAATATGTCTCGGGAATACCAAACATCTGCAGCGCGGGTTCTAAGACCGTCCGGAAAAAAGCAGCAAAGCGGAGTTAAACGAAAACGAGCGACCGAAAAGCTCAAGTACCTTTCGCATCTCCAGTATCTGTCTCACTTTGATGCCTTAACTACATTACCGAATCGCGTGTTCCTTCGAAGTATGCTGGGAAAGGCACTAAGGACCGCCGAATACTCAAACCACACCCTGGCAGTTGTTTTTCTCTCGCTGAATCCCTACCAGAGGATCAATGAAACGCTTGGTCCGGCGATGGGCGATCGCCTGGTTCGCTGCGTCACCAAGCGGTTGAAGGAATCCCTTTTAGGAAACAATGCGGTCGGTTATTGGGGAAGCGGTGAGTTTGTTTTGTTCCTGGAGAACGCAGGTGACGAGGCGCAGGTCGTAAGGCTGGTTCAGGGTATCAAGAAGAAAATCGAACGTAGGTTCTTGTCGTTTGGTCAGGAATTCTCTCTCACTTCGAGTGTGGGCATCGGGCTGTATCCTTCACACGGCAAAAACGTTGAAACGCTTTTGAGAAATGCGGCAGCGGCCCAGTATCAAGCAAGAGAAAGCGGCGAAAATGGTTACTGCTTTTACAATGCGGACATGAATGTCAGATCGCTCAGGCGGTTTACTCTTGAGAATAGTCTGGGGCACGCGCTACGCCGCAGGGAATTTACGCTCCATTACCAACCTCAGATCCATGCCGGCAGTTGGCAGATTACCGGCGCTGAGGCTTTGATTCGGTGGGACCACCCGGAATTAGGACAGGTTCCACCAGCGGACTTCATTCCGGTGGCCGAAAAAAGCGGCCTCATAATTCCAATCGGCGAGTGGGTCTTGAGAACGGCTTGCCTGCAGTTGAAGAAGTGGCACGCCAACGGTTTCAAGAAATTGACCCTGGCGATAAATGTGTCAGCGCGGCAATTTCAAGAACAAGCACCAGCGGACACCATAGCGCAAATACTAGAGGAAACCAGACTCGAGCCCGCCTGTCTGGAACTGGAATTGACCGAGAGTTCGCTTCTGGCTAATGCGGATCATGTGGTGAAGTCGCTGAGCAAATTAAAGAACTTAGGTGTAAAGCTCGCTATTGATGATTTTGGCACCGGCTTTTCCTCATTGGAGTATTTGAGCCGCTTGCCGCTGGATATATTGAAAATAGACCAGTCGTTTGTGCGGGACGCCTCAAGCCGCGATGGAGCTGCTCTCCTGTCATCGATAATCAGCCTGGCCCACAAGTTAAGGCTTCGAGTGGTCGCCGAAGGTGTAGAAACCAAAGAGCAGCTGACGTTTCTGAGACGCCTCGGCTGCGACGAAATGCAAGGCTATTTATTCAGCAAGCCACTGCCGAGTGAGCAATTCCAACGGTTACTGGCATCTCACGATCGCGAGTTCGAAGAGGCTGAGGGGTTTGCTCATGCGCGGCGCCCATTGAGGCTGCTGCGGGCGGTTGTCTAGCAAGCGGGTTATTCGCTGGCAACTCCCCGGGAGGACCGCGCATCATCCTGTTCGCTTTTTTTCGCTGGCAAGAGCAGTCAAAACATCTCCCAACTAAACGTAGTGTCACCGGGAGGGAACATGCCCAACAAGTCGCTTAGAGTATTACTGGTACACGACTCCGAAAGCCGTTCGGTAACTCGCGAACTACTCCTGCAAACTGATCTGGTTGAGTTTGAGCTGGACTGTGTATCGACAAACTTTGCCTGCGAGCGGTTCCGTCGCAATCACTACAACGTGTGCCTCGTCGATTCACCCGGCAAGGGAATTCAGCTTCTTGAAGTGGCGCTGCGGCTGGATTTTAACACGCCGATAATAATGCTTACCTCCGACTACGCTTCTGAAGTGCTGGACGCTATGCGGCAAGGCGCGGCCGATTGTCTCATCAGGGAGACACTAACCGCGCGAGCGCTGGAAGAATCGATCTGCGTTGTTATTGAAAATGCTCGCTACCGGGACTACGAGTCGGAATGTGCAACACGATATTTGTGCCTGGTCGAACAGTCCAGCGAAATCATTTACAGCCATGACCTTCAGGGAAATTCGACTTTTATTAACAAGGCCGGGGAGCAGTTGATAAAGTACACGCTTGAGGAAGTGTCAAACATTAACTTCCGTCAAATAATCTCTCCGGAGTGTGTCGAAGTTGTCTGGCAAACGATTGAGCGCATGGTGGCCCATCGAAAGCAATCGAGATATGAGACCGTCATGGTGAGTAAGGAAGGTCAGCGAATTCCTGTCAGTGTTACCATGCATTTGATCTATAAAGAGGGAAATCCTGTCGGAGTCCAGGGGATCGCTCGCGATCTTAGTTGGCAAACGCCAGAGTGGTCGCCGCTGACGGAGAGCGAACAGACCATTAGTTACCTCTTGTAAATCTTGTCGGTTGGGCAGCAAACCTAAACCAGCGCGCCTCTTGCTCTGCCACCCATGATTCAGCGTCGGCTTTCCACGATTGTGGTTCTTCTCATCTTGGCGGCGGTTCTCGCCGGTACGGGAGCAAGGCGAACATCCGCAGCTGTTCGGAGCTTCAAAAAAACCCTCCGCGTGATGACCTACAATATTCATGTCGGTGTCGGCATGGATAAAAAGCTGGATCTCCAACGCATAGCCGAGGTCATTAATCGTGAACACCCGGATTTGGTCGGCCTTCAGGAGGTCGATCGAGGCGTCAAGCGGACCGAGGGAAAAGATGAGATTGCTGAACTGGCGGCTTTGACTCGAATGCACTTCGCCTTTGCCCACAACCTCGACTACCAGGGCGGGCAATACGGCGTGGCAATCCTTTCCCGCTTTCCAATTGGACGAATCGATCATCGCAAGTATGAGAATAAACGGGTCGCCGAACGAAGAGGAATGCTCCGGGTTGAATTGGACGTGGACGGCAAGCAACTCAACTTCGTGACCACCCACCTCGACTATCAATATGATGACAGCCGGCTCTTTGAGACAGAGCAACTTTTGAGTTTCCTGGCGGACATCAACGGTCCGTTGATCGTTACAGGCGATTTCAACGACGAGCCGGTGGGAAGTGCCTACAAGTTGCTGATCAGTAAATTTGAAGATGCCTGGATGCGGGGCCGCGCCAAAGGCGACGGGTTCAGTTACCCGTCTGACAAGCCTGTGAAACGAATCGATTACATCTTTACGCGGCGGGCCAACGGAATCAAAGCCAAGCGATCGTGGGTTGTGAAGACGCTGGCTTCCGATCATTTGCCAGTTGTAGCCGATGTTGAGGTTCGTTGGTAGAGAATTGTTAGGGGACGGCCATCCTCAGTCGTCCCCCGTCATCCAAACTAGCCGAGTGGTAAGCGGCCCGCGTTACTGCGAGCGATTCTTAATCGCTCCCCTTACGTTAAGAAACCCAAGACATAACTGCAGGAAGATCAGCGCATAGGCGGCATCGTGCACTCCCCAGATGATCCAAAGCACATTGCTCACCAGAAACAGCCAGAACGCCCAGTTTCTCTTGAACTTTCGCTGCGACGCTATCAACCATGCGGCCGTAACCGTGACTAGCATTGCCGGCCATTGAACTAAGTCGACCCACTCCATCCGGAACTGCCCCCTTGTCTTTGAATACCTATTGCGTCGTATCCGCCAGGTTGGATTTGTATTTGGTATTCGTCTGGCGATCGTTTAGTTCAATATAGACCCAACTTGGCGGAACCTCATCTTCTGGGGCGGCAAACCAAATTCCATTGAGATTGGACGCTTTTCCGAGTGCGCAAAAACCGTTGAGTCTTTTTCCTCGTTGGTCGAAGACGTCGACCCACGTTCGGGCAGCTCTGGTGTTTGCTCCGCACGGTGGCAGTGTGGGGGCAGGAGCAAACATCTCGTCGGGATATGCAGCGAAGTTGTCCACGTTATAGGTATACCGGATGAAATTATTGCCTCCCGTTGTGAAATACTCAGGGGCCCCGGTAGAGTACAGCACTGGGTTGGGCAGAATGGGCGGGGCGACCGCATGTGAACCACTACTACTCGTCATTGTTGCCAGCAGCAGGGTCGCCACGAGCATTAAGATTGTTTTAGTTGATGTCATTGGGTCCTTTCATTTCAAGGAAAAAGCAAGGGTTTTCGTTTTAAGCTGGCGGAACGCGGTGAGCATGCCATCAACAGGGGTTTATTTACAAGAGTTACTTTGAGAAAGCAACGTGACGGTTGTGGGATTCTGCGTCAAACTACTCACGACCACTGGGAGACCGCAGCTCATTGCAGAGTGGGAATCAGTGATCGGACTACCCAACGATGGCCGCTGAAGCAGGTTGAGCCGGGCGCCACCTTGGCCGCGCTCGCGTTTTCCATTTTTGTTCCAGTAGACTGTTCATTGAAACTGTCAGCGCGCGCGATGGTCCAGGCCTTAACATTCGTTCAGGATCAACAGAGTCGATCAAACTCGAGCGACTGGCGGCGCCA
>Ga0136617_10005961_pt1 | contig 10902 bp, 8 predicted proteins | sample AntDrymUQ3222106_2_FD_129672 | JGI IMG/M metagenome (GOLD analysis project Ga0136617, IMG submission 129672) | Polar desert sand microbial communities from Dry Valleys, Antarctica - metaG UQ322 (21.06) | ecosystem: Environmental > Terrestrial > Soil > Desert | place: Antarctica: Dry Valley...
GAGCTCGCGATACGCGGGCCGGAAGCGCCAATTCTCATGAACCATGAGCCGCGCGGCTGGCCCGATCCGTGCAGCCAGCGCTTGCGCTTCCGCGAGTGTGGGTGCCAGCGGCTTCTGGCACAGGACTGCCAATCCGTGGTCGATCGCTGCCGCAACCAGCTCGACATGCGTCTCGCGCGGGGTCGCGACATCGAGCACGTCAAGCTTCTCGCCCTGGAGCATCGCGGCGGTATCGATATAGACCGACCTGATGCCGAACTCAAGCGCCCTCGCTTGTGCGGAGGTGGCATTGGGATCGGCGATGGCGACGACACTCACGTCGTCGCGCTTGTCCCACGCCAGCAGATGATGCCGGCTGATCATTCCGGCGCCAGCCAGGCCGACGGCCAGCTTCACGATGCTATGGATTCGTACCGGGACGTCGGCGTTGCGCGCGACCGGCGCAAGTGGCCACCGGCGCGTTGGGGGCCGCGGCACGAGTTGCCATACGCTTCCCGGCAGCTTGGCGGTACGCCGTACGGTCGGGGTTGCTGACCGGCGCTACGCATCAGTTGAAACTCGCTTGCTTGCGGCGGCGTTGCGGTATGCCGCACGGTCGGCGTTGCTGACCGGCGCTGCGCATCAGGCCGGAATGCGCTCGCGCCACGGGGCGAGATCGACTTCGTCCGCCAGAGGCTCACCGCCGTAGAAGCGAGCGATGTTGGCGAACACCGCACGCATCTTGGTCGCCAGCGCGTCGCGCGTCCCGGCGGATATATGCGGCGTCAACACGACGTTCGGGAAGGCAAAGAGCGGCGAAGCAGGGGGTGGCTCGCGCTCGAATACGTCCAGGGCGGCGCCTGCTAAATGACCGCTCGCGAGCGCGCCGATGAGTGCCGCTTCGTCAACCAACCCGCCGCGCGCCGTGTTCACGAGGTACGCACCGCGTTTCATGAGCGCCATGGCGCTGGCGTCCAGCAAATGCCTGGTTCCGTCGGTGAGCGGAACATGCAAAGTCACGACATCGGCTTCCGCCAGGACACGCGCCAGGGGCGCCGCCCTCACGCCCAGGGCGGTTTCGCGCTCCGCGGGAAGCTCGACCACGGCATCGAAGTACACGCCGCGCGTCCCGAAGGGAACCAGCCTTTCGGCGACCGCCTGACCGATGCGCCCCATGCCCACGTATCCGATGGTCAGGCCCTTTAACTCGCGCGAGACCGGTCGCAGCGCGTTGATGTGGAAGCGGCCCTCGCGCAGCTCGCGGTCGGCGAAGGGTAGGCGCTTCAGCACCGCGAGCAGCAGCAGGACCGTGTGCTCCGCCACGCCATCAGTCGTGCCCGCGAGGGTGAGGGCGAGCCTGACGTTCCGCGCGGCGAGTGCCGGTACGTCGATCGTGTCGTGAAAGCCGACACCTTGATGATGGACGAGACGCAGCGAGCGTGCCGCGTCAATGAGGGTCCGCGTGAAGCGTTGGGCAGCGACGATCACCACTTCCGCATCGGGCAGCTTGGCGACCCGCTCGGCATCGTCGTCGCGATCGAGCGTCACCAACTCGTAGGCGGGTGGCGCCTGGGCGCGAATGATCGCGTAGACGTCGTCCGGCGCGTGCGACAGGTAGAGGACTTTGGTCGTCATCGCGTCAGTCCACGACGATCGGGGGATGTTCGTCGAGATAAGCAGGCAGCCAGTCGGGGAGCTTGGCGCCGCCAGCGACGGCGGCGTCCATTCCTTTCTCCTTGACGCGTACCTTTTCGAGCGCGCTTAACACTGCGTCGACGCTCGAGCGCTTGACGACACAAAGCCCATTGCGATCCCCGAGCACGAGATCGCCTTGGTCGATGACCGACCCACCGATCGCGACGGCAAAGCCGATGCGCCCCGGCCCGTTCTTTTGCGGCGAATTGGGCGACAGGCCCAGCGCGAATATGGGAATGTTGACGGCTTCGAGGCCGTCGATGTCGCGCACCATGCCATCGGCGACGATCGCCACGACGCCAGCGTTTTTCGCCATACCAGCCAAGACATCTCCGACGACCGATACGGTGCGGCACCCCTCCGCCGCGATCACCAAGACATCGCCCGGCTGCGCCACAGAAAGCGCAGCGTAGGGTGCCAAGTTGTCCGACGGCACGGTGGCAACGGTGAGCGCCGATCCCGCAAAGGGATGCGGACAGACAAGAGGGCGCAGTGCAGTGTCGAGCGCGCCACGCCGGCCGCTGGCGTCGACGACGTGGCCGACGGCGGCGCCGGCGAATTTGGCAAGCATTGCAGCCGAAACGCGCGGCAACTCGCGCCGGAAAGTCAGTGTGGTCATGCGCGAACCTCTTCGATGGGGAAAGCGGTTGGGTAACTTAAGGGAACAGCGCCGCCGCGCGCGATAATACGCGTCGTCTCGGCGCTGAAGATATGGGTTGCGCTCAAGTCGAAAGCGGCGAGGAAGCGCTCGCCGACACGAGAACGACAATCGCGGCCGCCGCGCAGCACGAGCTCGCATCCGATGCCGTCCGGCGCCAAGGTCACCAGCGTCTCGGCGCCGAGCGGCTCGACCGCGGTGACCACGCCGGCGATCTCCGCAGCCGACCCTCCGGCGCGGCGCTCCCGTACATCCTCGGGCCGGATGCCGAACACGACGTCGCGTCCGGCGTGCGGGAGCAGCGCGTCGGCATCAACACCGGGTAGCGTGAGGCGGTGTGCGCCAAGCGCCACGAGGGGCTGGCCCTCTGCAGCCTCGATGCGTGCGGGCAAGAGATTCATCGGCGGATTGCCGAGGAAGCTCGCGACGAAGGTGTCGGCGGGGGCGCGATAGACCTCGAGCGGCGGCCCGATCTGGGCGACCCGGCCCTTGTTCATGATGCAAATGCGCGTGCCCATCGTCATCGCCTCGATCTGATCGTGGGTAACGTAGATCATGGTCGCCTTCAGGCGCTGGTGGAGTTTGATGAGCTCGTTGCGTGTCGAGACGCGCAACGATGCGTCGAGGTTGGACAGCGGCTCGTCGAACAGGAACACGCGCGGCTCGCGCACGATCGCGCGCCCGAGTGCGACGCGCTGCCGCTGGCCCCCGGAGAGCGCGAACGGCTTGCGCGCAAGAAAGTCGTTGAGCCCCAGCATCTGCGTTGCGGCGCGCACGCGGCGGTCAATGTCTTCCTTCGCGAGCCCGCGCCGTTTCAAGCCAAACGCCAAATTCTCGTACACCGTCATGTGCGGATACAGCGCATAGGACTGGAACACCATCGCGATGTCGCGGTCCTTCGCCGGGACGTCGTTCATGCGCACGCCGTCGATCGTGAGCGTCCCCTCGCTGATGGGCTCGAGGCCGGCGATCATGCGCAACGTCGTCGACTTGCCGCAGCCCGATGGGCCGAGCAGCACCATGAACTCGCCATCGGCGATGCCGAGCGACACATCGCTCACCGCGACATCGGTCGCATTCGCGTACCGCTTGGTGAGACGATCGAGGGTGACGTTCGCCATCGTCGGTCAGTCGCCGCTCAAGTTATTGGTGGGAAAACTCATTTGACCGCCCCGGCGGTCATCCCCTGAATGAGCTTCTCGGAAAAAAATGCGTACAGCACGATGACCGGGATCACTGCGATCATCATTCCCGTTGCGATCATCCCGATGTCCTGCAACTGATCGCCCATGAACTTCATGATTCCGAGCGGCAACGTCCGCTTGTTCTCGTCGGTGATCAAGACGACGGCGTACAAGAACTCGTTCCATAAATGAATGAAATTCAAGATGATCGTTGTCGCGACGGCGGGAAGCCCCACCGGCAATGTGATGCGCCAGAAAATTTCCCAGTCGGAATAGCCGTCCATACGCGCGGCGTCGAAGAGGTCCTGCGGCAGGCGTGCGAAAAAGCTCTCGAGCAGGAAAATCGTCAACGGCAGTTGCAGCGCCACGTACGAGAGCGTCAAGCCGGTCAGCGAGTTGAAGAGCCCATAGTCAACCAGCACTTGGAAGAGCGCGATGATCGTGATCTGCGGCGGAAAGATGATCGTCGAGAAGATCAAAAAGAACACAAAACGGTTGCCGGGAAACTTGTAACGGGCAAGCGCGTGCGCAGCCATCGCGCCGACGACCGTCAGAATCAAGACAGCGGCTACGACCACGACGGTGCTGTTGGTGAAGTAGACGCCGTAGTTTGACGTGGTCCACGCGGTCACATACTTGCCGAACTGCGGTGCGAGGGGGAGCGCGTATGGATTGTCGAAGATGTCCTGCGTCGAGCGCAGCGACATGCTGGCGATCCACAAGAATGGCCCCGCCGCGTACGCGGTGTACAGCGAGAGCGCCAGCAGGATGAGCGCGCGCGGCAGCGCTTGCTTCCAGATCATCGAGCTATCCGCCATAACTTGGATAGGCGGCGCGCAGGCGTTCTTTTTCGTCGGGGTTTCTGGTGCGAATCGTCTGGCTCAGTTGGCAACTAAGCCAGCGATTCGCACGTAACCGTACCCGACAAAAGTAGGGGTTTACTTTTGTCGGCATGGTTAATATTCAAGCCGGTCGCGCTGACGAAACGCCCAGGACAGAAGAAGCACGCAGCCGATCACGACGGCGAACCACACGACGGCGACTGCGGACGGATAGCCCAAGTCGAACGTGTTCCATTCGAACGCCCGCTTGTAGACGTATGTCGACACGGTCTCGGTCGACCACAACGGTCCTCCGCGCGTCATGATCCAGACGAGGTCGAAGATTTTCATCTTGCCGATGAAGGACAGGATCACGAGATTCAATAGCGTTGGCTTGATCATCGGCACGATCACGTGCGCGACCTTCGCCCACCAGCCGCAATTGTCGAGCTCGGCGGCCTCGAGCACTTCCTTGGGCAGCGCATGCAGCGCGGCCAAGCAGACGACCATGTTGAACCCGGCCCACTTCCACGCGTGCGTGATGATCAGCGCGGGGAGCGCCGTATCGGGCGTGCCCAGCCATGCGCGGGTCCAGCTCGACAAGCCGACCGCGCGCAGCAGCACGTTGACCGCGCCCCAATCGTAGTTGTAGATCCACATCCACATGATCGCGACGACGACATAGGAGATGAGCACCGGCGTGAACCACGCGACGCGGAAAAAGCGCGTGCCGCGAACGCCGGCATACAACGCAAGCGCTAGCACGAGTCCCACGAGCACGTCGAGGAACGGCGCCACGAACGCCCAGATGAGCGTATTGGTGACCGCCGTGTAGAACACCGGGTCGGACGTGAAGAGCCGCGTGTAGTTGTCCCAGCCGACAAACGCTTCAATGTTGCCCGGCTTGATCGTGTGAAAGCTGTTCCACAGCGTGCGGAACACCGGGTACGCGGTGAACAGCGCGTAGACGGCGAGCGCCGGCGTCATGAACAGCATGACCGTGCGCCACGGTGCGTCCCCTTCGGAGCGCGCGAACCACGCAGTGACGCGCTGCGTGAACGAAGGCCGCAGTGGAAGAGCGAGCGTTGCCATAAAAAGCGCGGGCGGAAGCGAGCTGCCGCCCGCGCTTAAGGGTTACGTCTGGCTTTAAGCCTTGTAGCAAGCCGCGTCCATCATCGAGATGGCGCGATCGACCGGCAGCAAGCCGGCCGGGAAGCCGGTGTTCATCACCTGTTTGTACGTGTCGAGACATTGACCGCGCATGTGCGTGATCGGAATGCCGGTGAAATATTTGACGTCGGCATTGCGCGCCGCGAGCTCCTTGAAATACTCGGCGTGCTTGCCCTTCACCGCGTTCGGGTCCGATTTGACGCCCGTCTGCACCAGGTTCTCGACCAGCCACTTGGTGCCCATCTCCGGGGTCGCCATCTCGTTTAGGAACGCTGCGGCGAGTTTCGGTTGCTTGGTCGCCGCATTGATGACGAAGCTGCCCGCGACACCGTTGGTCTTGCACTGCGGGCAGGCTGCGCCGTCCGGCACGGGGAATTGCATGATGCCCAGCGGGAAGTTGTCCGGCTGCCCGCCCTTTTCCGGGGCATTGAACGCGCGGCTCGTGTACCAACTCCCCATCGGCAGCATCAAGCCGCCCGGCTTCGAATAGAAGTAAGGATGCGACTCGCCCAGTGTCATGCTCGAGAAGCTCTTGGGATAGACGCCCGCGTCGATCAATTGCTTCATGTACGTGAAGACGTCGACGACGCGCTTGTCCTTGAACGACAATTTCCCGTTCATGAGCTTGCCGTAGTCATCCTCCCCCAATTTCTTGAGCAGCATCTCGTGCAGCAGGTAGGCGCCCGGGAAGTCGCGGTCGGCCACTCCTTGCACGACGGGTGTGACGCCGGCGGCGGTCGCCTTCTTCACAAGATCGAGGAACTGCGTCTGATTGAGCCGACCGTCCGCGGGAATGGTGACCCCCAACTTCTTCATCTGCTCCTTGTTGTAGTAGAGCTCGATGGTCTGGACCTCGAGCGGCAGCGCGTAGGTCTGTCCCGCGTGCGTCCACGGGCCGCGCGCCCAGGGCTCGATGTTGTTCCAGTTCAAGTGATCGTTGAGCGGCAGGATCAGCTTGTTCTCGACATACTCGACGCGGTCCGGATCCATATAGAAGACGTCCGGCCCCTGTCCGGCGCGCAGCGCCGATTGCAAGGCCTGGAACAGCGGGTTTTTCTGGTACCACGTGATCTTGACCTGAGTGCCAGGATTCTTCGCCTCGAAGCGCCGCGCGGCTTCCTCGACGAATTTGACCTTCGACTCCTGGTCGGCCCAATGGCTCCAGACCGTGACGACCTGCTGGGCACGAACCGGTAGCGCGAACATCAAGACGGCGAAGAGCGGAGCTAGCAAGGCGATCCCGCGGTGAATTCGGTAGGACATGGACCTCTCCTTAGATCGCCGCCGGTCGCAATGGCCAGCGGATCATGACCACACAGATTGGGCAATGTTGACTAAATTGTCAACAATCCAGATCGAACGCCAAGTCGCGATCGGATCCGCAGTAAGGTCAATCTGGCTGTGTTGGCATCTTCTTACGCAACCCTGGAGCTCATGCGGCCTGCTAGTCAAGCAAGTCGAAGAGCGTCCGCGCGACCACCTTCGTCGCGCCGCGTAGGTCCTCCAACACCAAGTGCTCGTCGGCGCGCTTGGCGTTTGACTCGAGTACGGTACGAGGACCAGCGCCGTAGATCGCCGCGGGCACACCGGCCGCTGCGTAGAGACGCACGTCGGTGTAGAGCGGTGTTCCGGAAGCGGGGATCGGTTCCCCGAACACCGCTTCGCCGTGGCGCTGCAACGCTTGCACGAGGGGGCCGTTGCGCGCGTCGGGTTGCCACGACTCGGCCAGCATCAAGCGCTTGATGGTCACCGTGATCCCTGGACGCGACGCTGCCGCGTCCGCGATGACGCGCCGGATCTCCTGCTCGACTGCCGCTGGCGCTTCCTCGGGAATCATCCGGCGGTCGAGTCGCAGCACGACCTTGCCCGGCACGACGTTGGTGTTGGTGCCGCCTTCGATGCGCCCGATATTTAAGTAGGGATGCGTAATGCCCGGCACTTTCGATCGAATCGAGAGGTAGCGCTGGTTTTGCTCGTATAGCGCGTTCAGGATCGCCGTCGCGCCCTGCAATGCGTCGACGCCGGTGTCGGGAATTGCGGCGTGCGCCATCTTGCCGTGCACAGTGACTTCCATCTGCAGACAACCGTTATGCGCATTGATCACCTGGTAGCTAAAGCCCGCAGCGATCAGGTAGTCGGGCGTGGTGAGCTTGTTCTGCAGTAGCCAACGAGGGCCGAGCTCGCCGCCGACCTCCTCGTCGTATGTGAAGTGCAGCTCGACACAGCCGTTCAACTTGGCGCGCAACGATTCGAGCGCGCGCACCGCGAATGTATAGGTTGCGAAGTCGCTCTTGCTTACCGCAGCGGCGCGGCCATAGAGCTTGCCGTCCTCGACCTCTCCGCCGTAGGGGTCGTGCGTCCAGCCTTCGCCCGGAGCCACTACATCGCCGTGTGCATTCAGCGCTATCGTTGGACCGGGGCCGTATTTGCGGCGTACGATCACATTGGTAATCGACTCGAGCCCTTGGTCTTGCACATCCTGCGTGGGTACCGAATGGCGTTCCGAGTCAAAGCCAAAGTCCTGCAATAGCCTGACCGTGCGCTCTGCATGCGGCGCGTTGTTGCCGGGCGGCGTATCGGTTGGCACGCGCACCAGTTGCTGCAGGAACTCGACTTCCTCGTCGAAGTGTGTGTCGATCCAAGTGTCGAGCCGGTCGTAGACGCTTGGCGCAGCGCCGCCGCTTGTCGCGGCCTGCGAGTCGTGATCGTGGGACAAATCGTCTTGGGGGTTCATCGGAAGTCCGGCGAAGAATAGTCCCAAGCAGCGCGCGACTGCTCCGCGGGACGATGTGCGGCGCGTTGCGCGTTCAATGAGTCTCCACCGTCAACTGCTCGAGCAGCCGCTGGAACGCGCCCACGGCGAGCTCCGTATCGTCGTTAGTGACGCCTTCGAGCGGGTTATGGCTGATGCCGGAGTTGAGCCCACGCACGAACAGCATCGCCTGCGGCATCACCTCGTGCAGCTTCATTGCGTCGTGGCCGGCGCCGCTGGGCATGCGATACACCGGCAGGCCGAGGTGCTCGACGGCGCGTTCCCATCGGCTCTGCCACTCGAGTGCGCTCGGCGCGGCGGCGGCGCGCATGGTCTCCACCATCATGTAACGCAGTCCGCGCCGCTCGCAGACGCGTGCAAGCTCGTCGAGGACGTCGCTCGCGCATGCGTCGCGAACTTCGTCGGTTGTCGCGCGGACATCGAGGCTGAACTTGCAGCGACCCGGCACGACGTTGATCGAGCCGTTGGGTACCTCCAGCATGCCCACCGTGGCCACGAGGCTCGGCGCCGCGCCGGCGCGCTTTTCAACGGCCAGCATCCATTCGGCCACGGCGGCGGCGGCGTCACGACGGCGATCCATCGGCGTAGTGCCGGCGTGGCTCGCCATGCCGATGACCTCGCCGACATAGCGCACGCTGCCGTTGATCGATGTCACGATGCCCAGCGGCAGGTCGATCTGGTTCAGGACGGGGCCCTGCTCGATGTGGACTTCGACGAATCCGAGGTACTTCGCCCGATCGCGGGCGAGTTTGGGGATGTCATCCACGCAGAGCCCGGCATGTTGCATTGCTTGGCGCATCGTGACGCCGTCGGCATCGACCTGGTCGAGCCACGATGGGTCGAAGTGCCCGGTCAGCGCGCCCGAGCCTAGGAATACCGCTTTGTAGCGCTGACCCTCCTCCTCGGCGAAGCCGACGACCTCGATCCCAAAGGGCAGGCGGCGCTTGGCGCGGTACAGCTCCCGCACAGCGACCATCGGCACGAAGATGCCTAGGCGGCCGTCGTACTTGCCGCCGTTACGCACGGTGTCGTAATGGCTGCCGGTCAGCAGTCGCTGCGCCTCCGGGTCGTTGCCATGATAGATGCCGACCACATTGCCGACCGCGTCGATTTCGACCGCATCGAAGCCGCAATCCTCGCGCATCCAGTGTGCCAGGCGCTGCGCACACGCGCGATGGGCATCGGTCAAGTAGGTGACCGTGAGCTGGCGCTGCTCGGCGTAGCCGAGGTCGCTGTGCGCAGCGAGCTTCTCGGCCCAGTCCAACACCAGATTGCCCATGTCCGGTGTGACACCGAACTTGTCGTCGAGGCGGATCTCGGCGATGCGGTGGATGTTGCGCAGGCACTCGTCGAGCTCGAATTCGGGGTGATGGTCGCGCCGGCGCCTGAAGGTCGCGATGATTTCCTCCTTGGTAAGGCCCGTACCCCGGGGACCGCGCACCGCGAGGATGAAGGGGAAGCCAAATTTCGTGTTGTATTGGGTGTTGAGCTCGTGGATCTTTGCGAACTCTGTTGGCGTGCAATGGGTGAGCCCAGCCGCACCCTGCTCGTGTGTTGACTCAGGCGTCATAGCCTTGGCCACCATCGCCTTGCCGGCGAGCTCTGGGTGCGCGCGGATCAGTACAAGCTGCCTATCCCGCCCGGCATCGCGCACCACTTCCACCAGCGCAAGCTTGAGCGCCGCGAGCGATGCGAACGGCCGCTTGGCCCACGCGCCTCGCGCAATCCACGGCGAGTGCTCGTAGGTGCCATCGAGCAGTTGGACGAATAGAAGCTCAGAGGCGGCGTTGATCTGACTGAGTGTGAGAGGCATGGTCGTCATAGTTGGGAACGAATCGCACGGCGACGCAGTGGTTTGTGGCGGCGGTTGCGCAGATCGCAGCAGGCGCCGGTTAGACATGGGATATATCGCGCATCCAAGGTCTTAGTCGCGCGGTCGCAGCACGGCAGCAAGATCGGGATTACGCGGATCGAGCCGCAAGTTGCGCTCAACGCTCGCGAGGTGCTGCTCCATCAGTCGCGCCGCTGCACGGGCATCGCGCCTTTCAAGCGCTGCGACGATTTGCTCGTGCTCCTCCTGCGAGTGCTCGGCCGAGCGGGAGGACTGATACATGATTGAGATGAGCGACGAGCGGCTGAGCAGGTCGGCCAAAAGCTGCATGAGCACCTCGTTGTCGAGGATGCGAGCCAGCGCGGCGTGGAAGTCGCCTAGGAGCCGCGTGCGGCCTGATATATCCGTGCGCGCGACGGCTGCCCGCTCGTCGCGGAGGTGTGCGCGCAACTCGGCTATTTGAGCGCCGGTGATCCGCGGCGCGAGCTGCCGCACCAGCGCCGTCTCGATCATCGCGCGCACGGCGTACACCTGACGGGCCTCCGCGACACTAGGTGTCGCCACGAAGGCGCCGCGCGCCGGCTCCAACGTGACGAGACGATCGCGGCTCAACTGATTCAGCGCCTGGCGCACGATCGTTCGCGAAACCTTGAAGATGTCGGCGATCCTCTGCTCGGCGAGCTTGACGCCGGGCATCAAGCGGCGCTCGACGATCGCGGTGCTGATCGCTTCGACGATGCGCTGCGTTGCGCCCGTCGGTTCTCCTTCCGCGGCCCGGCGACGCGGCGCGC
>Ga0136617_10005962_pt1 | contig 10900 bp, 11 predicted proteins | sample AntDrymUQ3222106_2_FD_129672 | JGI IMG/M metagenome (GOLD analysis project Ga0136617, IMG submission 129672) | Polar desert sand microbial communities from Dry Valleys, Antarctica - metaG UQ322 (21.06) | ecosystem: Environmental > Terrestrial > Soil > Desert | place: Antarctica: Dry Valley...
CGCCCCCAATCGCCATGGCCGGGCGGGGCGGCAGCCGGTCGGCTATGTATTTCTCGGGCCCCGAAGGCGAAGCGGCGGAAACCGGGGAGCGGGGCGGGACGTGTTCCACCAGAGCCTCGAAGGCGCTCAGGAGCACCGGCAGGCCCTTGCGCTCCTCCGCCCGCCCGACGAAAAGCACGCGCAGCTCGTCTGACTCCGGCTTGGGCTCGCGGAGCGCCGCGCCGATGTCGACGCCGTTCGGAATGACCTCGTACTCGCCTCCGAACCAGCGCCTGCCCGTCCAGTGGGCGGCCTCGGAAACCGCGATGCGCTCGTGAAGCTGGTTGAACTTCCTCCGCGCCCCGATGAGAGTGGCGATCTGGTTCGGCGCCGGCTTGGTCGAATAGGCATGAAAGGTGCCGACGACCGGCGCCCCTCGCCAGGAACAGGCGTCCCAGCCGGCGACAGGCGCGGATGGCTCGTGCACGTGGACGACGTCGGGGCCAAAAGCAGCCAGATTTCGCCTGAGCGCGGAGACGCCCTCGGGGAAGACCGAGAGGTTGGAGACCGACCCGTTGGCGCCGATGCCGACCGTGCGCCCAAGCGAGATGAAGTTCGCCGGCCTGTCGGCCGACTGCGGCTCCGCGCGGTGAGTCATCCGTGTGAACCGGTCGGGCGGGTCGAACGGGGCCATCACCACGACGTCGTGAGCCCGGTCGGAAAGGGCGCTGGAGAGCGCCTCGACGTGGCGATTCACTCCTCCCGGGTAGCTCCAGGAGTACGGGCTTACTACGGCGACTCGCATGGGGCCTGCGGACGGTAGCGAAGGGTGCAGCCCGGCTAGCCTGAATAACTTGCGGGCGACTTCGTCGTCCTTACACGCGTCTTTCGGGGCAAAGCCCCTCAGGAGATACCTGTGACCGAGCGCACTTTCGCGAAGTTCACGTTCTTCAAACTGGATCCCGCCTGGCAGCGCCGCGAGGCGGGCGAGCGCGCGCGCGACAAGGCCGAGTTCCTCGCCGCGTGCGAGGACTTCGGCCAGGACCGCTCACTTCGCGCCTACTCGACCGTCGGGACGCGCGGCGATGTCGACCTGATGTTGCTGTCCCAGAGCCCCGTCCTGGAGGACATCCACACCTTTCATGTCGTGCTGGCTCAATCGGGCCTTGCCAAGTGGATGTCGGTCCCCCACTCCTATCTCGCGATGACGAAGCCATCCCCGTACTCGGACGCCGCTGTTCGGCCGGAGATATGCCAATCCGAGCGGCGGTTTCTCTTCGTGTATCCGCTCGACAAGAAGCGCGAGTGGTACCAGCTGCCGATGGAGGAGCGCCGGCGCATCATGGCCGATCACATCGCGATCGGCCGGACCTATCCGGACATCGCGATCAATACCGCGTACTCGTTCGGCATCGACGACCAGGAGTTCGTCGTCTCCTTCGAGACGGACGAGCCACACCGGTTCCTCGACCTCGTCCAAGAGCTCCGCGCCTCGGAGTCGAGCGCATACACCCTCCGAGACACACCCATCTTCACTTGCCTGGCGATGTCCACGGCCCGCACCCTCGACGCCCTCGACGGCACCGCCGCCTCGGTCCATGCGGGCGTACTCGGAGACTGACCATGTCACAGGTGGGCACCGCGGATAACCCGTTACGGGTTGCGATCGTCGGCTCTGGGCCGGCCGGCTTCTATACGGCGGAGCACCTGCTGAAGCAGGAGGAGCACTCCATCGAGGTGGACATGTTCGATCGCCTGCCGACCCCGTACGGCCTGGTTCGCGCGGGCGTCGCGCCGGATCACCCGAAGATCAAGTCGGTCATCCGCGTCTACGAGAAGACCGCTGCTCGTCCGGGCTTCCGCTTCTTCGGAAACGTTCATATCGGTCGCGAGATCACGGCTCTGGAGCTTGCCGAGCGCTACCACGCGGTCATCTACGCGTACGGCACAGCGGCAGACCGCTCACTCGGAATCGACGGCGAGCATTTCAGTGGCAGCCACGCGGCCACCGAGTTCGTTGCCTGGTACAACGCCCACCCAGATTTCGCGGGTCACGAGTTCGACCTCTCCGCCAAGCGGGCGGTCGTAATCGGCAACGGGAACGTCGCCGCGGACGTCGCCCGCATGCTGGCGCTGACCCGGGCCGAGCTCGAGGAAACCGACACCGCGGATCACGCGATCGACGCTCTCGCCGATTCGAACATCGAGGAAATCGTCGTCCTCGGCAGGCGCGGCCCGGCGCAGGCCGCTTTCACCAACCCTGAGGTGCGCGAGCTTGGGGAAATGGTCGACGCCGACGTGATCGTTGATCCCGCTGACACGAAGCTGGACGAGATCAGCGCCGAGCTCATGGAGTCGGACGAGATCGGACCCACCAGCAGGCGAAACGTGGAGATCCTCACGAGCTTCTCGGAGCGCGCGCCCGAAGGCAAGCGCCGTCGAATCGTCCTTCGGTTCCTCGCCTCCCCGATCGAGATCCGCGGCAACGGGAAGGTGGAGGCGATCGTGATCGGGCGGAACGAGCTTCGCCGCGACGAGTCCGGAGCCGTCCGAGCGGTTGACACCGGCGAGCGCGAGGAAATCGAGTGCGGGCTGGTGCTGCGATCGATCGGCTACAAGGGCATCGGGTTGGATGGCCTGCCCTTTGACGACTCGGGTGGTGTCATTCCGAACGAAAACGGGCGGGTCGTAGACCCCGAGACGGGCAAGCAGGTCCCCGGCCAGTACGCGGTGGGATGGATCAAGCGCGGCCCCAGCGGAGTGATCGGGACGAACAAGAAGGACGCCCTGGACACGGTCTCGAGCCTCCTCGAGGACCTGGGGGCGGAGCGGATACCGGAACCCAGCGGCGACACCTCAGCCGAGGCGATCGCGCAGCTCGTCTCGGAACGTGTACCCGACTCCGTCTCATTCGGCGACTGGCAGGCAATCGACGCGGCCGAGGTGGGCCGAGGCGAGCCGCTGGGCCGCCCACGAGTGAAGTTCTCAAAGGTCGACGAGATGCTCGATGCGGCCCGCGCCGACTCGAAGGCGTAGCGGGGCGAGCAGGCGACGCGACGCCGCGCCGCGCCGCGCCTCCCGCCGGCGGGAAGGGCTTGTGGCGCCCGGTTAGAGTGAACGGGCCGATGCCCGCCGACCTCTCAGAGCTCGAGCAGATGATCCGCGCGGCGCTTCCGGGCGCCGAGGTCGAGGTGCGCGACGAGGGCGGCGGGGACCACCTTCGCGCGGTAGTCAGCTCGGCGGAGTTCGAAGGGCTCAGCCGCATCGACCAGCACCGGCTCGTCCGCGCCGCGGTCCGCTCGCGCTTCGATGACGGCACGATCCACGCGCTCTCGATCGAGACGTCCACTCCCTGACCGCGAACGTCCGCGCTACGGGCCAGGGCGCAGGGCGGGGACGTTCGGGCTTCTGTGGCGGGCGCCGGCCTTAGGTACTCTGGACCCATGGCTGTTGATCCCGAACTCAAGGCGCAGGTCCAGCAGATCCTGGCCGACAATCCCGTTCTCCTCTTCATGAAGGGCACCCCGGAGGCGCCCCGGTGCGGCTTCTCGATGCGGGTGGTCCAAGTGCTGGAGGCGCTCGGCGTCGAGTACGGGGCGATCGACGTGCTTCCCGCGCTCCAGCCGCTCCGCGAGGTGACCCAGGAGATCTCCGACTGGCCGACCTTCCCCCAGCTCTACGCCAAGGGCGAGTTGGTAGGCGGCTGCGACATCGTCGAGGAGATGCTCGACTCCGGCGAGCTCGCCCAGGTCTTGGGCGTCGAGGACACCGACGCCGAGATCCCCGAGGCAGAGCGGCTCCTTCCCGGCGGCTCGCAGACGAGCCCGCCGATGCAGCTCGGCTGACACCTTGCGTCGTTAAGCGTCGAGTAGGGACCGAGCACCGCGTCACACACGCGCGGGACGCTCACGGATATCGTGCCGCGCCCCATGGCCTCGTTTGACGAAGACACGGCGCTCACACCGGTTTCGGAGGGCAAGTGGGAGGGCGCGATCGCCGACGGCTGGGCCACTCCGCGCGGCCCGCTCGGCGGATACGTGATGGCGCTTGTGCTGCGGGCGTTCGAGGAGGCAGTGGCCGATTCGAGCCGCAGCGCCCGCTCGGTGACGATGCACTTCCTGCGCCCGCCCTCCGTCGGCCCGGTGACGGTCGAAGCGACCGTCGAGCGGGCCGGGCGCTCGCTAGCGACCGTCTCTGGTCGCCTGATTCAAGAGGGCAAGCTGATCGGGATCGCGCTGGGCGCCTACTCGGCGCCGTGGGAGAGCCCACACCTGCCCGACGAGCCGATGCCCTCTGTCGACCCAGCCGATGGGCGCGATCCGATCGACAGCGCCGGCCGCCACAAGGCACCGGACTTCACGCAGCGCCTCTCGATGCAGCGCCGGTTCGGCGAGATGCCATTCACGAGCGCCAAGCGCGGCGAGGTGGGCGGCTGGATCGGACTGGTCGAGGAGAGGCCGATCGACGCGCTCAGCCTTGCCGTCATCGCTGACGCGTGGTTTCCCGCGCCGTGGCCCCGCCTGCCCGAGTTCGCGCCGGCCCCGACGATCGACCTCACGATCCACTTTCGCGTTCCTCTTCCCCTCGATGACGGCCTCCTGCTCGGCCGCTTTCGCAACCGTATGGTCCGGGACGGCTTCTTCGACGAGGACGGCGAGCTATGGACCCCCGACGGCACCCTCGTCGCCCAATCCCGCCAACTCGCGCTCCTGATCGGCGCGAAGGAGCCATAGGTCAAGCGGCTTCGCACCCGGGCCGGATGGGGATCCATTTGCCCGAAGACGTTTCTAGTCGCGGGCGAATGGAGTCCTGCCCGGCATAGCAAACCCGTCCCTACTCCGAGTCGATCAACGCTTCCATCCGCCTGGCGAGCGACGACTCGGCTCGCCCGGCCGATGCCTGGCCCGCAAGGTCATGTAGCTCGCCCGGATCGGAGCGCAGGTCGTAGAGGTCGACCTCGCCGTTGACGTACGCGATGTACTTCCAGCGCTCGGTGCGAAGCCCCCAGGCGGTCGGCGGATCCTTCACGCTGTCCCGCTTGCTGCGAAGTAGGACCGGCCGGCCGAGGTCTCGCCGCGACCCCTCGATGATCGGCACGAGGCTCTCACCATCCGGTTCGGCCAGCTCGATTCCTGCAAGTTCGGCGATCGTCGGCGCTATGTCCGCGTTCGAGACCAGCGCGTCGGTCTCGCCTTCCGTCACGCCCGGCCCTCGGAACATGAGCGGGATGTGGGCGCATTCGTCGTAGAGGCAGCGCTTTCCGATCCAGCGATGGGATCCCACCGAGTAGCCGTTGTCCGTCATGAAGACCACGATCGTGTTGTCCAGCATTCCGCGGTCCTCGAGGAGCGCGAACGCGTCTGCGATCGCCTCGTCCTCGCTTTGGAGCGACTCGAGCTGCGAGCGGACGACGGAGCGCGCCTCCGCTTTGCCGACCGGATCCTGACCGGCGTAGTAGGAGCTTCCGTCGACCCGGTTGAAGTTCCGCGGCAGCTCGACCGGCTCGTCGTCGAACTCATCTTCATGCCGGGGTGCCGCCACGTACTTCGGGTGGGGACCGTGGGGAGCGAACAGGGCGAAGAAGGGCCCGTCGGTTTCGTCGAGGAAATCGCCGAGGTAGCCATTCAGGACGTCAGTCGAATAGTCCTCGGGCTCCGAGCCGTACTTCTCGATCCCCCCGTCGACGGCCAGCTTGTAGTCGTAGTACGCGGCGGTGCTGTTCCCGGTGAAGGCCACCCAGCGGTCCCATCCCTCGGGCACGTGCTCCTCGCCGAGGTTCCACGGATAGCCGTTCAGGTACTTGCCGAACAGGCCCGTCTCGTAGCCCGCGTCGTCAAACGCCGTGGCGAGCGTTGCCGACGGGTCGAAGTCGCGCCCCGCGTTGCCCTCGATCCCGGTGTGGTGCGAGTAAAGACCTGTAAGGAAGGTGGCACGAGCTGGGCAGCAGAGGGGGTTGTTGTTGAAGGCCTGGCTGAACTCGAAGAAGCCGGGTTCACTTTCGAGGAACGGCATCTGGGACTCCGATCCCCACGCCTGATCGTCGGTCATGACGACGAGGACGTTCGGGCCCGAGCCGCCCGCCGCGCTCTCTTCTCCGCAACCGAGAGCCAGCAACCCGCTGCCGAGCGCCAGCACGAGAGCGAGCGTGCCTGGGAACGTAGCTCGCACGAAGCGAATATAGCCGCGGCTTGTCAGGCTTCGAGCGCCTGCTCCCACCGCTCATTCAGCTCTCGCAGGTGCTCTTGGGCAGCGGCATGGCGCTTGGCCGAGCGCGCCGATCGGCGCGGATCGGACCATGCGCCGGGGTCGGCCAGCTCTTCCTCGAGCTCGCGAAGGGCCGCCTCGGCCGCCTCGATCTGGGTCTCGAGGCGCTTAGAGTCAGCGAGCGCCTCGCGCTCGCGAGCCCTGACCTTCCGCGCCTCGCGCCCACGTTCGGGCTGCGTGGGCCGCGGCGCGGCGGCAGGCTTCGCCAATGCGGCCTGCTCGGCCTCCCGCTCGCGATACTCCGACCAGCCGCCTCCGAACACGCGGAGCTTTCGGTCCGAGACCGCGACCGTGCGCGAGCCGACCGCCTCCAGCATCGCCCGGTCGTGTGAGACCAGGACAAGCGTGCCACCGAAGCGCCCCAGCGCGTCTTCGAGCGCCTCGCGACTCTCCAGGTCCAGGTGGTTGGTCGGCTCGTCGAGGATCAGAACATTGGCCTTCGAGGAGACGAGGATCGAGAGCGAGAGCCGTTGCGCCTCACCTCCAGAGAGCTGGGATACGAGCTTTTGGACGTCGTCCCCCGAGAAGAGAAACTGGCCCAGGAGGGCTCGCGTTTTTGCCTCGGAGAGGCCAGTCGAGCGCTGGGCATGGGCGAGCACCGTAAGACCCGGCTCGGCCGGAACCTCAGCGTGCTGGCGCAGATGTCCGAGCTCGACGTTGTGACCGACCTTGATCCGGCCCGCGACCGGCTCGTGCTCGCCCACGAGCGCCGAGATCAGGGTCGACTTGCCGGAGCCGTTGTGGCCGATGAGGCAGATGTGCTCCCCGGATTCGACCCACAGCTCGGCATCCTCGAAGAGCCGCTTCGGCCCGGCGTCGATGGTCGCGCCTTCCATCGCCAGCACCACCTTGCCGGAGCGGGCGGCCTCCCCGAACGAAAAGGCAAGCGACTTCGCCTGAGCGCCGTTCTGCCTGGGGGCATCGCGCTTGATGCGGTCGATCTGCTTTTGCTTCGACTTGGCACGCGTCGCCAGCGTGTTTTTGGCGCGGAAGCGCTCGACGAAGCGCTCGAGCCGGGCGATGTCGGCCTCGCGGCGCTTCGCATCACGATCGAGGAAGAGCTCGCGCCGCAGCTTCTCGATCCGCCACTCGTGCCAAGGCCCGGCGAAGAACTTCGGGCGCCCCTCCCCCAGCTCTAGAACCGAGTTGCCGACGGCCTCGAGGAACCAACGGTCGTGGGCGACGAGGATCACCGCCGCGTCCATGTCCGTCAGCATCTCTTCAAGCCACTCGAGCGACGCGATGTCGAGGTGGTTCGTCGGCTCGTCCAGGAGGAGGAGATCAGGCTTGGCGGCAAGCGCCCGGGCAAGCGAGGCGCGGGTCAGCTCGCCGCCCGAGAACGTCGCGAGCTTTCGGTCAAGCTGGTCGAGCTCGAACCCGAGGCCGCGTACCGTCGCGCGAGCGGCGTCGCGCCAGCGGTAGCCGCCCGCGACCTCGAATCGCGCCTGCGCGTCCGCATACGCCGCGAGCGTCGCGTCGCTCGCGTCAACCGCCATCCGCTCCTCGAGCTGTGAGAGCCGTCGCTCAATCTCGAGCACCCAGCCGAGACCGCCAACGACGTAGTCGCCGAGCGTCAGTCCGAGCTGGCGAGGCGGGCGCTGGTCGTGCAGGACGACCCGCGCGCCTTTCGCGAGGGAGACGCGGCCCGTATCCACCGAAGCCTCCCCAGCCAGGATCCGGAGCAGCGTCGTCTTGCCCGAACCGTTGCGGCCCGAGAGCGCAAGTCGTCCGCCCCGCTCCAGCCGGAACGAGACGTCTTCGAGTAGTTGGCGCTCACCGATGAACTTGGTGAGGCCGGAGGCCTGGACGATGGCCATTTGCGATTACCTACTTGCGTAAGAGGTTGACGGAGATACCTAGCGGCAGGTGCCGCTTGCAGAGCCCTAGCTGCTCATCGAGAGCTAGGCAGGAGCGGCCGCGCCGGGTGCGTCTTCGCGGACCTGGAACGACGAGCCGCAGCCACACGCGGCGACGACGTTCGGGTTGTTCACCGTGAAGCCGGCGCCTTGGAGGCCATCGACGAAGTCAACCTCGGAGCCGAAGACGAATTGCATCGAAACCTTGTCGACGACGACGGCGATGCCCTCGTGCTCGAAGATGTGGTCGTCGTCAGACGCCTTGTCGAGTGCGAGCGAGTACTGAAAGCCCGAGCAGCCGCCGCCGCGCACGGCGACGCGAAGCGCCTGCTCTTCGGCGTTTTCGTTCGAAACCGTGAGCTCGCGGATCTTTGAAACCGCGGACTCGGTGAGGGTGACTGCTGACTCTGGCATCTCCATCGTGCTTCACATTGTATAGCCCCTGCCCCGGGACTTCAAGCGCAGCTCTAAAGGCGGGGTGAGTGGCCGGGCCGGCTTCGCTTCCAGTCGAGGTACTCGATGATTCGCTTCGAGTCGTGGACGATCTCGTCCGAGTCGACGAACACTGGCACCCGCGTCTGCCCAGTGAGCTCGTCGATCTCGGGACGGGACTTTCGCGAGTAGGGCACGCGCTCGGTGCGGAATTCGACTCCCGCGCGCTTCAGCTTCCGGGCCGCCGCGCCGCATGGACACAGGAAGTTGGTCGGGGTTGGGCAGCGGTACAGCACCGCCTTCGCGTTCTCGCCGCTCATTCGCTGCCCCTTGCAAGCTGGGCACGCTGCCACTTGACCGCGTCCTCGAGCGTCTCCTCATGCGGGCGGGGCTTGAAACCCAGCTCCGACTTGGCGCGAGTGTTTCGGTAGCACCACCAAAGCCTCGCCGAGCGGACCTCGTCGGGAGACGTCGGAATCGGCACGGGCAGTGGAAGGCGATCTCCGGCCTCGAGCATGTGTAGGAGGGCCGATCCCGGCAGCTTCACGCGGGGAGCGTCGACGCCGGAGATGCGCGCGAGGTCGGCGAACAGGCGGTCGAGGGTGAAGTTACGCCCGGAGAGGATGTAGCGCCTTCCCACCTCGCCCTTCTTGTCGGCAAGAAGATGGCCCTTGGCCACGTCGCGGACGTCGACGATGTTGAGGCCGCCGTCGACGTAGGCGGGAATTCGCCTCTGGATGAAGCGCTTCACGAGATCCATCGAGCTGCCCCGGGTCGCGTCCGGCCCCAGCACGAAGGAAGGGTTCACGATCGTGACCGGAAGCCCGCGAGCGGCCAGCCGGAGCGCCTCGACCTCGGCCTCGTGCTTTGAGTTCACGTAGGTGATCCCGAGGTGGCCGATGTCGAATGTCGCCGTCTCGTCGACCGGCTTGGGCTTGCGCCCGACGCCGATCGCGGCGACCGACGAGGTGAGCACGACGCGCTCGACCTCCGCTTCCAGTGCCGACTCCAGGACGATCCGGGTGCCGCGAACGTTTGTGTCCCAGACGCCCTCGCGATCCTTGGTGCGGAGGGATGTGCGGCCGGCGACGTGAAACACGCGGTCGACGCCAGCCATCGCGCGACGGACTGCCCGGCGGTCGGTCACATCACCGATCGCCCGCTCGAAATCCAGGTCGCCTAGAACGTCCATTCTCGACTTCCGGCGAGCAAGCAGACGCAACTCGTCGCCTCTCTCGGCCAGGGCATGCGCGACGTGCGAGCCGATGAATCCGGTCGCACCGGTAACCAAGGTCATTCCCACACTTCCCAATCGTAGATGGGGCGACCTGATAGACCGAAGGCCATGAACGCTTCGACCAGCACCGCGAAGACCTCGGTCGTCGTCGACACGACGGCATACCTGCCCGACGAGACGATCGCCGAGCTCGGGATCCATCGCATCAGCCTGTACGTGACCCTCGACGGCGAGGAGAAGCGCGAGTCCGAGATTGAAGCGGCCGAGTACGACGACTTCTACGAACGCCTGCGAAAGAGCTCAGGCGGAGCGACAACCTCACAGCCCTCTGTCGGCGACTTCACCTCCCTCTACGAGCCTCTCCTCGCCGACGGCGGCGAGGTCGTCTCGGTCCATCTGTCCGCCGGAATCTCGGGCACCTTCCAGTCGGCCACACAGGCGCGCCAGGCCCTGATCGACGAGGGCAGGGGGGGCGAGCGGGTCCACGTCTACGACACACGCTCCGCGTGCGGCGGGGCCGGCCTCGTCGCCATCGCGGCTGCGCGCGCCGCCAGAGCTGGAGCAAGCGGCGAAGAGGCATTCGCCGCAGCCGAACGTGCGCGCGACGGGCTCAAGATGTGGTTCGCGATCGACACGCTCGAGTACCTCAGAAAGGGTGGGCGCATCGGCGCCGCGCAGGCGTGGATGGGCTCGGCGCTCCAGATCAAGCCGATCCTCACGCTGGAGGAGGAGATCACCCCGGTCGAGCGCGTCCGCACCCGCCGCCGGGCCTTCGAGCGCATGGTGGAGTTCGGGCGCGAGCGCCGCGACGCCGGCGCCACGGCATGGGTCATCCAGCACATCCACGACCACGAGACGGCGCGCCACCTGGTCGACGAGTGCCGCCAGATCTTTGGCTCGGAGCCGGTCTTCGTCTCCGAGATCGGCCCGGTCATCGGCGCCCATATCGGCCCGGGCCTACTGGGTGTAGGCGGGATCGACCCGGAGCTACTGGGCTAGCGGCGGCGCAGCGCCAGGATGCCGCCGACGGCGAAGCCGACCACGGCGGCGCCGATCGCGAGCTCGCGCTTGTGCTCGCGGACCTGGCGGCGCCAGTCCGTGAGCTCTCCGACCCGCCCGCGGAGGACCTCGA
>Ga0136617_10005963_pt1 | contig 10898 bp, 9 predicted proteins | sample AntDrymUQ3222106_2_FD_129672 | JGI IMG/M metagenome (GOLD analysis project Ga0136617, IMG submission 129672) | Polar desert sand microbial communities from Dry Valleys, Antarctica - metaG UQ322 (21.06) | ecosystem: Environmental > Terrestrial > Soil > Desert | place: Antarctica: Dry Valley...
GTCCGGATAGGCGCGCCGCTGGACTTCTCCCGGTACGCGGGCATGTCGCCGGACCGCTACATCCTGCGTTCGGTCACCGACGAGAGCATGTACGAGATCCTCGCGATGTCCGACCAGGAGTACGTCGATGTCTACGCCGACCGGATGAAGCAGCAGCTTGCCGAGGCCAAGTCCGAGGCCAAGGCGGATGCCAAGGCCAAGGCGGAGGCCCGGACGGCCGCCGACGCCGAGGTCCGGGCGCAGGCGGCAACCCGTGCAGACGACGCGGCAGTCGGGTCCGTGGTGGACGACGAGGAGATCGCCGGATGAGGGTGGGCGTGCTCACCGGCGGAGGTGACTGCCCGGGGCTGAACGCCGTCATCCGCGCCGTCGTCCGCAAAGGCGTCGAGACGTACGGCTTCGAGCTCGTCGGGTTCCGCGACGGCTGGCGCGGACCGCTCGACGACGACACCATGCCCCTCGGTGTCGACCAGGTGCGCGGCATCCTCCCGCGCGGCGGGACCATCCTCGGCTCCTCCCGGACCAACCCGATCAAGGTCGAGGGCGGCGTCGAGCGCATCACGGCGACGCTGGAACGGCACGGCATCGACGCACTTGTCGCGATCGGCGGTGAGGACACGCTGGGCGTCGCGGCCCGACTTCACACCGCCGGCGTGCCGGTCGTCGGTGTGCCCAAGACGATCGACAACGACCTCAGTGCCACCGACTACACGTTCGGCTTCGACACCGCGGTGAACATCGCGATGGAGGCGATCGACCGGCTGCACACCACCGCGGAGAGCCACCACCGCGTGCTCATCGTCGAGGTGATGGGCCGGCACGCGGGCTGGATCGCGCTGCACGCGGGGCTGGCGGGCGGGGCGAACGTCATCCTCATCCCCGAGCGCCCGTTCGACATCGGCAGGGTCATCGAGTACGTCGAGCACCGCTTCCAGACGCGGTACTCGCCGATCCTGGTCGTCGCCGAGGGGGCCACGCCGGCCGAGGGCACCATGGGGGTCCTGAGCGGCGAGCTCGACGCGTTCGGGCACGTCCGGCTCGGCGGGATCGGTGACCGGATCGCCGCCGAGGTCGAGTCACGCACCGGCAAGGAAGCCCGCTGCGCCGTCCTCGGGCACATCCAGCGAGGCGGGACGCCAACGGCGTTCGACCGGGTGCTGGCCACCCGCTTCGGGCTGCACGCGATCGACGCGATCAAGGACGGTGACCACGGGAAGATGGTTGCCCTCCGCGGCACCGACATCGTCCGGGTCGGCCTCGACGAGGCGGTCGCCACGCTCAAGACCGTCCCGATCGAGCGCTACACCGAGGCCGAGGTCTTCTTCGGCTGATCGCCCGCTGCCGGTCGCGGACGACTTCGGCATACCCTGGGTCGGTGAGGCACGTGATCGACAGCTGGCGCAGCCGGCCGGCGCAGCAGCAGCCGGACTGGCCCGACCCGATGGGGGTGCGCGCGGTCGGCGTCGAGCTGGCCGGGCTCCCACCGCTGGTCGCCCCGAGCGAGTGCGACCGGCTCCGGCAGCAGCTCGCCGCGGTCGCCCGCGGTGAGGCGTTCCTGCTGCAGGGCGGCGACTGCGCGGAGACGTTCGCGACCCTCAACGCCCCGCAGATCCGGGACAAGGTGCGAGTGCTGCTCGCGATGGCGGTGGTCCTCACGTACGGCGCGAGCGTCCCGGTGGTCAAGGTCGGCCGGATCGCCGGGCAGTACGCCAAGCCTCGTACGAGCAACTCCGAGTTGGTGTCGATCAGCGATGGTTTCGGCGAGCTGCCGTCCTACCGTGGCGACGCGGTAAACGACCTGGCCCGAACGGTGGCCGGTCGTCGGCCGGACCCGCAGCGGATGCTCCGGGCCTACTACGCCGCCGCGCTCACGCTCAACCTCGTCCGCAGCTTCTCGCGCGGCGGTCTCGCTGACCTGCGGCAGGCGCACGCGTGGAACGCCGACTTCGTCCAGCGCAGCCCGGCCGGGCGCCGGTACGAGTCGCTGGTGACCGAGATCGACCGGGCGCTCGCGTTCATGCGCGCGTGCGGGGTCGATCTCGACGCCGAGGGCAGCACACACGGCGTCGACCTCTTCGCCAGCCACGAGGCTCTGCTGCTGGAGTACGAGAGCGCGCTCACGCGGGTGGACGAGGTGAGCGGGCGCCCGTACGACCTGTCCGCCCACATGCTGTGGGTGGGGGACCGGACCCGGCAGCTCGAGGGCGCGCACGTCGACCTGGTCTCTCAGGTGGCCAACCCGGTCGGCCTCAAGCTGGGTCCGTCAGCCAGCCCCGAGGACGCCGCCGCCCTGGTCGAGCGGCTCGATCCCGATGGCGTGCCCGGTCGGGTCACCGTGATCGCCCGGCTCGGGGCCGGGGCCGTGCTCGACCGGCTCCCGCCGATCATCGAGAAGGTGAACGCGACCGGGCACGAGGTGGTGTGGGTCTGCGATCCGATGCACGGCAACACCATGGAGTCCTCGACGGGGCTCAAGACCCGGCACTTCGACGACGTCGTCGCCGAGGTCACTGGGTTCTTCGCCGTCCACCGCGGACTCGGCACGGTCCCGGGCGGCGTCCACGTCGAGCTCACCGGAGAGGACGTCACAGAGTGCCTCGGCGGGGCCGACCGGATCCTCGATGCCGACCTCTCCGGGCGGTACGAGACGGCCTGCGACCCCCGCCTCAACGCCAGCCAGTCGCTCGAGCTGGCCTTCCTCGTCGCCGAGATGCTCCGCTCCTGACGTCGATGCCCTGCGAGGCCGACCTGCAGCGAGCTCGTCCGTGTCGGGTTACGCGTCGACCAGATCGCCGACTTCGCGCGGACGGCCGGCAGCGAGCTCGGTCACGACTATGGCGGCCACGACGAGCGCTCCGCCGGCCACCAGCTGCCAGGTCACGATCTCATCGGCCAGCCAGACCGCGACGAGCACGGCGAACACGGGCTCGGTCGCGAGAAGCACGCCGACCCGGGCCGGGCTGAGTCGCCGCTGCGCCCAGGCCTGCACCACGTACGCGACTGCCGTCGCGAGCACCGCGGTGAGGAGGACGGCCCCCACACCGCGAGGTCCGGGGGCGTCGTGATGCCCCCGGGCGCAGCCACCATGGCGAGAAGCGTCGCGGCGGTGAGAAGCTGGACCACCGTGAGAGCCCAGAGGTCATGCCGCTCGGAGCAGACGGCTAGCGCGACCAGGTGTCCGGCCAGGACCAGCGCACCGAGCAGGATGAGACCCTCGCCGATGCCGAGGCCAGGCTTGCGGAGCGCGATCGCGGCGAGCCCGAGCGCGCCGATCCCGAGCGAAGCCCAGGTTCCTCCGCTGATCGAAGTACGGACGGTTGCCGCGGCGACCAGCGCCGCGATGACCACGAGCAGACCGGTCAGCACGCCGGCAACCGCCGGGGTGGTCCGCTCGAGCCCTACCGTCACGGCGAGGTAGGCGGCGCTCAGGCCCACACCCAGACCGATGCCGTGGCGCATCGTGGCGCGGCGGATGCGCCGGAGCGATCCCGGGCGCAGTGCGACCATCGTCAGTGCGGCGATGGTGAACCGGATCGCCAGGAAGTCCGCCGACGGCATCTTCTTCGACAGCGTCCTTGACTGCCGTATAGCTCGCGCCCCAGACCAGCGCGGTCCCAAGCAGCCCCGCCGTCGCCCAGCCGCGCTGGCGGTCAACCGGTGGACCGAGGCCGATCTCGTGGTCGCGAGGGGCAGCGGCGGCACCCGCCACCGTCAGACGACCTGCAACGTGATGGTCGTGCCGCGGGGGAGCTGGGTGCCACCATCGGGGTTCTGATCCAGCACGCGGTCGATAAAGGCCGCGCCGAACGGGAAGACCAGGTCGACCTCGAAGCCGGCGTCGCGCAGGACCGCCTCCGCCTCCGCCTGCGTCCGGTCGAGCACGCTCGGCACCTCGAAGAGCTCCGGTCCCTTCGACGGGACCACGTGCACGCCGTCTGCGGCGAACAGCTGGCCGCCGCGATGGGTCTGCCGGATCACCGAGCCGACGGGCACCGTGTCGCTGAACTCTTCCGGGTCCACGAGCGGCACCAGGCCCGCCCCGATCAGGGCAGCCTGAGCCGCCTCGAGGGTCAAGCCCTCGACAGCCGGGACGTCGATCGGCTCCGGTCCCTTGCTCACCACGAGCGAGATCTCCTCGTCCCGTGGCACCCGCTCGTCGGCGGGTGGGACGGTTCCGATCACCAGGCCGACCGCGATATCGGGGTGGAACTCCTCGACCTCGGGGCCGATCGTCAGCGGCTGCTCGTCGAGCACGTCGGCGGCGGCCTCGGGCGTCCGACCCGCGACATCGGGCACCGCGAAGCGCTCGGGCCCGCCGGACAGCTCGACCGTCACGCGGCCACCGGTGAGGATGCGTGCGCCGGGACCGGGATCCGTCCCGACCACCGCACCTGGGGCAATGGTCTCGCTGAACGTCTGGACGAACTCCGGCTCGAGTCCGACTTGATCGAGCAGAGCGACTGCGTCGGCGCGCGCCGACCCGTCCGCGATCGTCGGCATCGTGGTGAACCGCCCCTCGGCGTACCACCACGCCCCGGTCGCGGCGGCCGCCCCGAGCAGCAGGACGACGACGAAAAGGATCCAGCCGCGTCGGCGCCGGCGTCGCGTGACCAGCGGTTCACCGACGTCAGAATCGGTCGACCGGTTCGCGGCCACCGTCGTGGACTCCACCGCCGCCACGCCGGGACCGCGGTCGGAGCGGGCCCCGACGAGCGTGTCGCCCGGGTGGGGCCGCGCCGTCCCGAGTTCGTGGCGGACCGTCGGCTCGAGGTCGTCCCCGAGCTGCCGGAGGAAGATCGGTCGGCCCTCGCGGACCCGCGTGACGTCGCCGAGCAGCTCGGTGGCATCGCGCGGACGATCGTCGGGATCCCGGGCGGTGGCGCGCAGCACGAGCGCGTCGAGGTCGCGGGAGATCCCGGGCGCGATCATGGACGGCGCCGGCACCCGCTCGTGGACGTGGCGGAAGGCCACCTCCAGCGGCGTCCCCCCGCTGTACGGCTTCTCCCCGGTCAGCATCTCGAAGAGCACGATCCCGGCGGCGTACACGTCCGAGCGCGCGTCGGCGACGCTGCGCTCCACCTGCTCGGGCGACAGGTACGAGACGGTGCCCATGATCAACCCCGACGCGATCGTGTTGCTGGTGACCGTCGAGGCGATGGCTCTGGCCAGTCCGAAGTCGGCCACCTTGACCCGGCCGTCCTCGGTCAGCAGCACGTTCTCCGGTTTCACGTCGCGGTGCACGAGCCCCGCCTTGTGCGCAGCACCGAGCGCGCCGAGCACCTGCTCGAAGATCACCAGGGCGTCGGCCGGCGCCAATCGGCCGCGCATGCGCATCAGGTCACGCAGCGTCGCGCCGTCGACGTACTCCATCGCGAGGTACACGGCGTCGCCGTCGGAGCCCTGGTCGTACACGGCCACGACGTTGAGGTGGGACAGCCTCGCCGCCGAGCGCGCCTCGCGGATGAAGCGCGCGACGAACTCGGCGTCCGCGGCCAGGTCCGGGTGCATGACTTTCACTGCCACCGTGCGCTCGAGCCGGATGTCCACGGCCTCGTAGACCGTCGCCATACCGCCGCGCGCCACCAGGCGGCCGATCTCGTACCGGCCGTCGAGGAGACGGCCGGTCAACGGGTCCGACAGCGTTGTCGCCACGCCGCGATTGTACGTGGAGTTGCCAGTGGGGCATTTGAGCACGCGCCAGGAGTCAGCCAGAGATGCGGTGGCCCCATCTGGACATCAGCGGTGGCTGAGCGAGACTGACGGAAGCGCACGGCCGGCCTGGTCGCACGACCGTCCGCTGCAGCCGGCGTACCGATGCACGGCTCGGTCGAGGGCCCGCAGGTCGGACCTCGACAGGTCCAGGAACCGGTTGACGACCTGACCCGGGTCGGCCACCAGGTCGTAGAACTCACCCTCACCGCGGGTCGGCGTCCCGCGGTTGGCGCTGTAGTCCACGTACAGGTAGTCCGCGGTACGGATCGCGCGGTACGACGGCGGGACCCGCGACGCCTTCTCCTCCTTGTGGATCACCTTGCCGGTGACTCGACGAACGCGCCCTGCCGCCACGCGCCGATGTCGTCGCCACGAATCAGCGGAGCCACACTCCGACCGTCGACCGTCCGGGGAATCTCGCGCGTGCCGGCCAGATCGAGGAGCGTCGGCAACAGGTCGGTGTTCTGGGTGAGCTCGGAGACGGTTCGAGGCGCTCCACCACCGGGCGGCACGACGATGAGCGGCACCCGGATGTCGTGGTCGTAGGCCGTGAGCTTGCCTGCACGCAGCCCGTGCTCGCCGAGATGGAACCCGTTGTCCGAGCTGAACACGAGGTAGGTGTCGTCGGCAACGCCGGCTGTTTCGAGCTCGGCCCGGACCCGTCGGATGAGGTCGTCGACGGACTGGACCATCTGGATGCGCTCGACCTGCCGATCGCGCATCTTCGCTGCCGTCGCGTCGCCGAGCGGCCGGTTCGGCATCCAGGCCGGGGCTCGCTCCGGGACCCGGTTGAACGCGGCCGACCCGGCCTCGTCATCCGGGCGCGGGAAATCGACGTCGGTGCAACCGCCGTCACCCGATGCTCCGCAGTCACCGCCGGGCAGCTCTGGGATCGCCCAGCGATGCGGCCAGCTCGATCGTTCCTCCGGTCCGAGTGGTCGGTCCCGTGGAGCTGCGGAGAACGAGAGGTTGCCCGGACCCGGGATCTGCTTGCCACCCGAGTGCGGGGCGAAGGTCGACAGGAGCAGGAAGAACGGCTGCGCTGAGGGGGTGTCGGAGTCCACGGCCCGCTCGATGAACGACTCCGCGCGGTCGGCCATGACGTCGGTGAAGTAGTCCTCCTCCCGGTACCCGAATTGCTCGATCTCGGCGACCGGGTCGTCCACTGCCGTCGCCATCGAATACCCGAAGTGCTGGTAGCCCGACCGGCCCGGCACGTGCCACTCGTCCCACCCCGGCGGCACGAATCCCGCGTCGTACTCGGGCGGTCGTCCCCGGTCGCGAACGCCGTCCTCGCCGCCGCTGCCGCCACCGACGCCCTTGGGGTCGTACCCGTTCAGGAACTTCCCGATGACCCCGGTGCGGTAGTCGGCCGACTGGAGGTACGGACCGAGGGATTCCTCGAGGTTGTGCTCGGCGAAGGCGCCGAAACCGCCCTGCGGCCAGGTATTGGTCCGGACGTGTGAGTTGGGGGGTATTTGCCGGTCAGGAGCGTCGCCCGGGACGGGCAGCACTGCGGGTCCGAGACCACGAAGTTCTCGAACGTGACCCCTTCGGCCGACATCGCCTTGACCTCGGCCATGTAGGGCACCAGGTTGGTGGTGAGGTCGTCGGTGAGGACGAACACGATGTTCGGTGGGCCGGGCTCCGGGGCCACTGGCGGATCGGCCGGGGTCGCCTGGTCGGACGCCTGGGCGATCGTGCACCGGCAAGCAGGCCGAGGGCCGCCGCTACCGACGCGAGGCGCAACGGCCGGTTGGCCCGCTTGATCATTGCCACGACCCTACCAACGGCCGGACCGCCACGATGGTCCCCAGCAGCTGGCCCCGGTGGCACGCCAGTGCGGTCAGGCCGCCCGGTCGGTGCTCGCCACCGCGAGCGCGGCGAGGGCGTGGCGGGTCTCGCCGTCGAGGCCGGACGCGTGGTCGAGCGTCTCGAGCGAAGTCTCCACGCGATCGACGATGAGCTGCTCGACCTTGGCGAGGGCGCCGCTCTCGACCAGGACGGTGCGGACCAGGTCGACGCCATCCGGGCTGAGCTCCGGGTCGCCGACGAGGCGCTCGAGCGCCGCCACCTGGTCCGCGGTGCTCCGCTCGTACGCGTACGCGAGGAGCACCGTCCGCTTGCCCTCGCGGATGTCGTCGCCGGCGGGCTTCCCGGTCTTCTCCGGGTGGCCGAACACGCCGAGCACGTCGTCGCGCAGCTGGAACGCCTCACCGACCGGCACGCCGTAGGCCGAGTAGGTCGCCCACAGCTGCGCATCGCCGCCGCCGAGCGCCGCGCCGAGCTGGAGCGGCCGCTCGACCGTGTAGCTCGCGCTCTTGGTGCGGACGACCTGCATCGCCGCCTCGACGGAGCGAGATCCGGTGGCCTGGATCGACAGGTCGAGGTACTGCCCGGCGATCACCTCGGTCCGCATGAGGTCGTAAGGCTCGAGCGCCCCGTCGACCAGGTCGGCGGGGAGACCGGTCGTGCGAACCATCTCGTCGGACCAGGCAAGGCACAAGTCGCCGAGCAGGATCGCCGCGCTCGCCCCGAATCGCTCGTCCGACCCGCGCCAGCCATGGGCGCGGTGGACGTCGGCGAAGCTGCGATGGGCAGTCGGAGCGCCCCGCCGGCGATCGCTCGCGTCCATCACGTCGTCATGGACGAGCGCGCTGGCGTGCAGCAGCTCGAGGGAGCCGGCGGCTCGAAGGATCGCCCGGGAGTCGGCGGCACCGCCGGCCCCCCGCCATCCCCAGTAACAGAACGTCGGACGAAGCAGCTTGCCGCCGTGGGTGTAGCGCTCGAGGACCTCGAGCATGACCTCGAGCTCGGATCCGAGCCGGGTGAGCCGCTGGCGCCGCTTCTCGAGGAACGTGTCGATCTCGGCGATGATGCACTCGCGCAACCGGGTCGGCCCCAGCTCGACCGTCACCCTGGTTCCGGCCGACCCGGAGCCGCGTCGAGGCTCACCCCGCGGGTCGCCACGTTGGCACGGCGTCGAGCCCGTCGCTCCGACCGGGTCTCGGCCGTCTGGTCGCTGCGACGGGCGCCGGAGCCGACCGGCGATCGCGCGCGTTTGCGGGCCGCCCGCAACCGGCCAGCGAGCTCGAGCAGCTCCAGCGACAGTGGGCTCTGCGGCGGCGGCTCGGCCGGGCCGGGCAGGGCGGCATGGCTGCCCTCGAGTGTGCGGAGGCGTTCGAACAGCTCGACCTGCGAGGGCGTCGCGATGTCATCGACGGCGTCGGCCGTCGCCGCGGTGTGGTGGCGCTCCTGCGCGACGAGGCCGTGATCGGTTGACGCCGGGTCGTTCGGGAGCTCGAGTCCGAGCGCGGCGAAGGAGGACCGCACCTGACCGAGGGCCTCGACCGGCGCGGTCACGACCTTGCCGTAGTCGAGCACGACCGCCGGCCGTCCGGCGACCGCGGCCAGCGCGTCTGCGTTGTACCGCTCCCACAACGCGTAGCCCTGGCCCTGGCCGAACGAGTTCCGGGTCGTGAGCGAGGCCGACACCTCGGTCGGGTGTCGGTGGACGACGAGGAAGTAGGTCTCGCCCTCGATGAGGTCGAGCCAGAAGGGTAGCGTGAGACAGGTTCGCGGGTCCTTCCAGATCGCGACGTCGGTCTCGGGGTACTCCCGTTCGAGCACCTCCTTGGAGCGCGCCTTCAGCGCCTGCACCCGGTCGCTGGTGAGCCAGTCACGGGGCGGGGGCGAGTCCCAGGCACCACGGCCGGCGCCGAGCAGCTGCTCGTTCTGGTGCCGGAGCGGGATGTTCTCCCAGTGCTTGCGCAGCCGGTCCTCGTCACCCATCGCGGCCCCGAGGAGGCCCACCGCACGTGTGATCGCCGAGGTGCCGCTCCGGTGCATGCCGAGGACGATGATCCACTTCACGACGCCGAGGGTATCCGGTGGTTGCCGATCAGGGCCAACGTCGTCGGGCGTACATCGGCGCGCCACGTGGAGATCGGTCCGTAGACGGTCCAGAGTCGGTCCGGTGTCGGTAGATAATCCTGACGTCCTGACCAGCGGTCCGTAGTCACATCCATGCGAGCGGCGAGGTAGCAGATGGTCCGAGGCGAGCACGTGACTGGTGTGCACTTCCTGCACATCGGCAAGACCGGCGGTACGTCGCTGAAGAAGTTCTTGAAGCAGAACGACTTCAATCGGACTGGCGACGGCCGCCGGATCGTGCTGCACTCCCACTCGACGAAGCTGCACGACGTCCTCGGCTCCCACCGGCACAACGTGGCCGCATTCTTCCTCCGCGACCCGCTCGCCCGCTTCGTGTCCGGCTTCAACAGCCGGCTGCGGGAAGGCGCGCCGATCGCCCACATCCCCTGGAAACCGGGCGAGCGACTTGCCTTCGAGCGCTTCCCGACCGCGAACGATCTCGCCGAGGCGCTCTCGTCCCGGAACCAGGTCCAGCAGGACCGTGCGTTCTCCGCGATCGAGGCGATGATCCACACCCGGATGCGGTTCTCGGACTGGCTGCGCGACCCGGAGTACCTCGAGAGCCGGCTCGACCGGATCCTGTTCATCGGGTTCCAGGAGACGCACAACGAGGACCTCGCCCGGTTCTTCGAGATCCTCGGTCTGGAGAGCGACGTCCAGCCGGAGCGCTTCCACGAGGCCCCAGTGACCTCCGAGCGCATGCTGTCGGAGCGGGCCCAGCAGAATCTCAAGAATTGGTACGCCGATGACATCGTGATCCACGAGTGGGCGCTCGCCCATCGCGAACGATGGTCACCCGGGTGAGCTGATCAGGCCAGCGCAGCCGCGGCAAGCCCTTGACGTACGAGATCGAGGTCGGCCACCCATCGACCGGTCCGGTCGGTGAGCTGCGCCGCAGCGAGCACGTGGACCGCGTCGACGCCCCGGACACCGTCGATCATGAACTGGTTGAGCACCGGCCGCGAGTCGATGGCCAGCAGCACCGTGCCGGGCCGGGCAAAGGCGGCGAGATGCAGCGCTGAACCATCGCACCCGGCGAGTGCGTCGGCACCATCCACGGCCGCCACCTGATCCCGGATCGGCATCTCCTGCGGGTGGATCACGTCGAACCCGGCGCCGACCAGGATCGCCTCGAGCTCGGCCTCGTTCGCGGCCCGGCGACGGGAGGCCGGCAACCGGCCCCGGCTGAAGTAGAGCCGCCGACCCGTCATCGAGCTCGCGGTCCCTGTTCCTTCCCCGACCAGGGAGCCGCA
>Ga0136617_10005964_pt1 | contig 10897 bp, 8 predicted proteins | sample AntDrymUQ3222106_2_FD_129672 | JGI IMG/M metagenome (GOLD analysis project Ga0136617, IMG submission 129672) | Polar desert sand microbial communities from Dry Valleys, Antarctica - metaG UQ322 (21.06) | ecosystem: Environmental > Terrestrial > Soil > Desert | place: Antarctica: Dry Valley...
ACCGACGGGCCCTGGACCTTCACCACCTTCGGCCCCGAGTCGGTGGGTGGCACGGCCGAGACCTTCGGCTCGCCGGGTATCGCCGTGCTGGGGGACCGCGCGTACCTGGTCGAGAACGCGTTCAGCTCCGGCGTCGTCAAGGCCTTCGACATCTCCGACCCCGTGGCTCCGCAGGAGATCGAATCCGCGCGCGCGAACGTCACCTGGCGGCCGGTGGACATCGTGGGCTCGGAAGAGACAAGCGTCAGTGCCGGGCGGCTCCTCCTCGTCGCCACCGGCCCCACCAACCAGAGCAAGCCTTCGAACCTGTACCTCTTCGACGTGTCCAGCGACGCGCAGACCCGCTGGATCGGCGCCGCGAGCCTCACCAGTTCGGCCATGGACGGCTTCATCAACCGCATCGCCGTCCACAACGGCTTCGCCTATTCGGCTACGCAGCGGAAGGGCATCCAGGTCGTGGACCTCGCCCGCGCCCGCGACAACTTCCAGGGCCTGGACACCCAGACCATCGCGTACTGGAACGCCCTCCAGTCGTTCAACACCGATGGCCAGGGCTGGGGGCAGGACGCGGTTGCGCAGACGATCGCCGTGCGTACCGCCGCCGGCGCCCACGCTCGCATGGTGGACATCGACGTCGCCGACTTCACCGTGGAGGGCGCGTCGCAACCGATAGCGCTGGCCACCGGGGAGATCCCGCTCGTGGTCGTGAACCCGCAGACCGGCACCGTGTATCCCCGCGTCGCCATCGGCACCGCGGCCGCGCCACCGGTCTCTGCGGCCGCGCTCACTTACGGCTACGCCATGGGCCTCGGCAGCGTCGGCCCGCGGCGCCTCGCCGTCATCGCGGGCAGCGGCACCGTCGCCGGAGTACCCAAGCCGGTGCTCGCCGTGATCGACACCACCCTCGTGGACGTCCCGATCGTGCTCTCGATACTCGACCTCTCCTCCGAGGCCTGCCTCGCCGCACCCTTCGACGACGTGCTCGTTTTGGAGGACCGCGCCTTCATCGGCGCCAGGACCTGCGCGGGCATCATCAACCTCGGCGACCCGTTCGCCCCCGTCCTCGCAGGCACGGTGTCCGGCGTCGGCGGCCGCCTCGCCCTCGGCTCCGGCGGCCTGCTGTTCTCGACAAAACGGTCGACTTTCGGCGGGAACGATCCTCTGGGCGGCATTCGCACCGCGGCGCTCGGAGATCTGGCGCTCATCCAACTCGCGGGTCCGAATCCCTTCGGCGTTGACCAGCAATCACGATCACGCGTCGCGCTCACGCCGAGCTTCCGGGTGGTTCCCTCGGACATGGAGGTACGCACGGCCGAGGTCGACCTCTTGAGGGATGGCGCTCGCGTGGAAGGGATCGCGGTGACGCCAGCGAACGGCGGATGGACGAGCACGCTGCCGCAGGGTTCGGTGTTCAATCCCGACTCCGAGTACCACCTCGAGTTCGTCGTGAATCGCGGGGCTCCCGACGAGCGCCGTTCTGCGCGGAAGCGGCTCCGTCCCGCGTTGCTCGAATTCGTCGGAACCGAAGAAGTGGCCGACGACGAGCGTCTGGACCTGATTAAGCTCTTCAATCCGACTCCGAAGGTGACGCTGGCTCCCGTCCCTGATCCCGGGTCGGGCCGACGGGTCCGCGCCACCGTTTCCGGCACCGTTTCCAGCGCGCTGGCGCCTGTGTCTCACGTTGCCATCGACGGCCGTGCGATCCCCGTCTCCCAGACGGGTGGGAGCGGGATCGGCCCGTACCAAGGCACCTTTACCGCACTCGTCGACCTCGGCCCGCAGCAGACGCTCGTCCTCGTACACGCAATGAACCCGCTCGGGAACCTCGCGACCGACACCGCCATCGTGAGTCCGATCCGCGATGCCCAGGGACTGGTCACAGGCCGGTCGTCGACCGAGCGCCTGGACGTGTCGGCTCAGGACCAGACCATCTTCGATTACGAGTTCCGGATCGAGCTCAAAGATCGTGGACAGGGCGGCGACCGCGTGACGGTCGGCGTGGAAACGGGTGTCGAGTCTCGGCGCGTGATTCTCACGCGTTCGGGGGACGTCTTGCGGAGCGAGACGCTGCTCCTCGTCCCTGAGAACCTAGTGCTCCCTGACGCGATACCCGCCGCCGTGCGCGACCGGGTGCTGCGCGGGCGCCTGGGCCAGCGGCCGCGGATTCTATATGCCCAGAACGTCAAGGAGGACGCCGCGGTAACCGGCGCCCTCCTGGCGAGTGCAATCAATTCTTCGCCGATCGATGCAGTCGATCCTTCGGACGCGGCTTCGACGCGGCAAACGCTTGCTCTCGTGGTCGGAATGAGTGGTACGGCTGGGAGCGAAGCGTCCGTCACGCTGGAGAGTCTGGCCGAAGATCTGAGCGGAGCGACGCCCACTTCATTCGCGCCCTTCTCACAGAACGTAACCATCGTGAGGCAGTCCTCAGATCCGCAGTCGGCTGCATTCAATCTGTACCGATCCGCCCAAATGATCCTTCCCGCCTATCCAAGCGAAACCGTGAATCAACCGGGGTTGCTGACCCACGGCGTGGTCGCCGGTGCGTTCCTGCGCCTGCGTACACCGGCTGGCGACAGCGTGGAGCCGGTGGGGGTGCCGGCGCAGAAGGCGGAGTGGGTGGTGGAGGACGTGCGTCCGGTGTTCGTGGGAGGGAACCAGACTCCGCGGTTCTTCGATGTGGTGGTATCGGCGCGCGTGCAAGGGATGCAAGGCGGAGTCCCAGCGCTCCCCCTGGGAATGGCCTTCGATCTCGCAACGGACGTTGTGGGTGAAACGTCGCAGGTGAGTCAGGTCGTCCGCGTGGGTGACGTGTTCGAGGACGCCGGCTTCCCGTCGCGTACCGCCGCCGACGGGAGAACGTACCTGCGGATCCGGCTCGAAGTCGCCCCCGCCGAGGCACTCTCATCGGCCCAGCGTCTCAAGGGACTCACATTGCGCGCATTCGACACCGGAGGCGGCACGGTGTTGGACCTCCTGCGCACGCTACGGTCCGGGGTGCCGCCGCCACAGTCGATCGTAGATGCGCTCGTCAACAGCGGGCTCGCGCCAGCGGAGTCCCTTTTCGCCGCCGGGCGTACCGTCGCGGGCGTTCCACAAGGTCTTGAGGTTGTGGTCGGACGCATCGCACGCGAGATCTACGGCCCGCTCGTTCGCCTCCATCCGGAGTATCGAACGTTCGTGACGACCCTCATCGTGCAACATCAGGCGAACGGCGTCCCCCTCTCCGAGGAGGAAGCGGGCGAAATCGCCCTCGCGCTGATGGTCGGCGCCGCCCTCGGTCTTCCCCTGGGCTTCGGGCACGCTGCCGTCGACGACCTCAACGTCATCGCAAATACGCGCGACCTCGCGCAGCTTCTGTACTTCGCCGTGCAGGCCAACGTAGCTCTCTCCGACGTCAAGTATCGCATCGTCGGTGGCGTGATCGAGTTTCTCATGAACGATCGGCTGCGCCAGGACGCAATTGATCGGCTCGATCGTCTAACGCCCATTCTCCTCACGTTGGCCCAGGTCGCGAGCAGCCGCGCTGTGAACGACTTCCTCACCGTCCAGCTCGCGCGGTCTTTCTATAGTGGATACGACGCGGGCGTGGGCGGCTACACAGCGTTCCTGGGATTCGCTCGTGGAAGCCGGAACGAGCGCTCGTTCATCACCGGCTTCATGATGGGCCACATCTCAGGGTACGTGACGGAAATCATCGCCAGTGTTGCCCTTGGTTCCCTGGCTGCCGGCGTGGGTGGTGTGGTTCTCGCCTCCGTCAAGCTCGAACGTGGCGGTCGTCTCTCGCGCGCGCTCACCACCGTGGGGCGGTTGAACGTGTCCTCCTATCGACAGGCCAACACTATCGAGAAGGTGGGGAAGATCCTTCTCGACTGGTTCCTGTTCATGGGAGATCTGAACGAAGGCAAGATGATTCGGGTCCTCGATGACGCGGCGACGCTCGGCCAGGAACGGCGCCTGCTTCGTGCCGTCGAGAGATACGGGTTGGATCTTGAAGGCGTGGGCTGTCCGACGCCCTCTCCGATCTGCACGGTCACCTCCCGCGCGGTACCTCGGCTTCAGCGGCTCGCGGCAGCGGTCAACAACGTTGAGGAGCCGGGCAAGGTCGTCCTCAACATCGCCCGGATTTCGGACAGCCAGGTTCCTGGACCGAATTCAACGCTGCGGCCACTCGTATTCAGCGAAGAAGGACTCGAAGAGGCGGCCAAGGGTCTCGACAACATTGTCCGCGCGATGGATAGCGGGAACATGTCGCCCGCCTTCATCGACAACCTCATCGCCGCGCTTGAGGACGAGGTCAGCGTCGTAACGGCGCTTTCCAAGCTTCAGGGTCCCGATGCGTTCGCTGACAAGGGCGGGATGCTCGAAGCCTTCCTGCGCGCAGTTTCGACCGAGTGGGACGGTCAGGCATTCGCCAAGCTGGAACGCCTGATCGCTCGCTGGACGACCACCCAGCCGCCCCCGGAAGCCCTCTTGGACGTCATCTCCATGGTCGCGAAGTACGGGCGGCGACTCGAACAGAACGGGCCCGCCGCTTCTGCGCGGATAGTTCGTCAAATGGACCGTTTCCAGAGCGGTGATCCTATTCGGCAGGCCCAGTTCGACGCAGTAGTGCGACAGTTCATCCGTCTCGACAAGGGATACACGGACGGGGCGGCCCGGATCGACCTCGACTGGCTGGTACGCAACGTCGAGACAGGTCAAGTCGATCTGGACACGTTCGAGGCGATCAACCGCGCGACGCGGGTGGGTGGCGTGGAAGACGAGGGCATTGCCGGATACAACGTCACTCTCTTCCGGCGCATGCAGGCCCAGGTCGGCGGCGACACGAGCGAGGATTTGGTACGTCCGCTTAAGGCTGCGCTCATGGATGGGGACCTGGCCCAGGATCTGCGCGCTTTCGGTCATCCCGAGATGCAGCTTGAGACTCCGGTAGGTGATCATTTGGACGTGCTCATTCAGCATGAGGCGCAGCAATCGATTCGAGTCTACGACCTCGACGGTGACCAGGTCGTTACGCGACAATTCGATCTCGCGCCGGGAACCTGGGTTGCTTTCGAGAACAAGGCCTACAAGCAGGACACGTGGAACGCGACCAAAAGAGCCGATGCCACGAGAGAGATCGTGGACGGCTTCAATGAGGGTGCCCGCAGGGGAGGCCCGCAAGAAACCGTTCTCGCGGTGACGTCGGACATACTCGACGGCGATGATCTCTCCACGTTACGGACTTTGCTTGCCGAACTTAAGGCCCAGCAAGGCGGTTACGACGGCCGAGCCGTGGTCTGGGTGAGGGATCTCCGAAACATCGAGGACGCCGCGTACCCGGGCCCGCCGTCCTACAACCAGCGCACTCGGGGACTCATCCGGACTGGCCTCATTCCCTAACAAGCACTGCATGCCCCGAAAACTGACGCGTGAGAATCATCGGGAGTGGGTAGATCGCCTCCTCGAAGCTGCGTATGTGTATGAGGGTATTCCGGGTCGCGAGACCAGCAAGGCCAGCTACTACGAGCTGATCGGGAACGTCTATTGGGAGTTCGACCGGCCGCGGTCGAAGGAGTGGTTCCAGCGGACGCTCGAATTGCGCCGCACGGTCGGCTGGGAGCCCAACTGGCTGACCATCACCCTATTGTCGAAGCTTGGTGATGGGACAGGACTCCGAGAAGAGTACCGCAGGATCGTCGAGATTAACGAGCCCCGTTTGCGTGATCTGCGAGCGACCGGGCCCGCGGCAGATACCTTTAGGGAGCGGGAACGTCTGGGGAAGGTGCGGGCAGCGTTTCACGAGCTGGCGATCGCGCCTTTTCTCGCCAAGGACTTCGCTGAGGCGGAGCGCTGGGCCGAGACGGCTTTGGATGACGGCCAGCCTGGCCTCTACACACAGGAAGCTATCCGGGACATGGCCAAAGCGATCCCGTCGTGCGACTCCGGACTCTTTGCCCGGGGGATGGAGTTACTTCGCAAACACCTCGAGATGTGGCCGAGCGACGCCGGCAACCTTCAGACGGAACTCTATCGCTACGGAATGACGCTGGCGCCCGAGCACTTCCCGAGTGCTCCGTAGCATGAGCGAATCCCATAAGACGCGGCCAACGGTAGTTGTCGACAAGAATGAGACAGTGCGAATCGGAGTTTAGTGTTTCACCTCATGGTTCGAGGTCGGCCGCTTCGGCGGGTTGATTCATACGGCCGCGGGTTCGGCGTGATGACGAGGTAGGCCGGCGAAGGAAGCCGCCCGCTGCCCGCATACATCCTGCAGGATGCCAAGCCGTCGCCGCGCAGGTTATGCTGCGGTCCGGAGAGAGTGCGGCCTTTGAGACCAAGGCGTTCCAGGCAACGAGCTGGGACATTGGGCCGAACATGACCCGCACCAAGGACGAGGTGCGGAGGGGCTTTAGCTTTGTCGATGTCGAGCAGCAGGGGGTGGGTTCGTCTCTCGTCGCGACGACGTCGGACATAACGCAGGATCCCAGCAGGCTGCAAAGGGTTCTCGCCGATCTCAACCAGCTCGGGGTGGGTGCATACAACGGGCGATCCGCCATCGTGCTCCTTTCCAAGGCCGAGGCGAGCTTCAGGGCTGACGCCTATGCCCTGATCCGCTCCCTAGAGCCATAAGCTGGAAATGGCACGCAGGCTCACGAAGGGGAACTACCGCCAGGCGATGGCCTTGCACCTCGAGGAGATGGCGCGGCTTCGGCGCTCCGGCTCCCCGGAAAGCAGTCAGATTCCGTCGCTCGTCTGCATCGGCAACATGCACTGGGAGTTTGGCGATCTCGACGGGGCGCGGGGTTACTTTGAAAGTGCGGTCTCCCTCAGCCGCGAAGCCGGCGGTGGACCTACGCCAGCTGTGGCCTATTGGCTCTGGAAGGGCGGCCACATCCGGGAGATGGCACAAGAATGTCGGGCCGTGATAGAGCGTTTCGAGGGCGAGGTTCGGGCCCTGGAGGTGGCGGCCAACAGCGAGGGGGAAAGGCGCACGCTCATGCTTGCGTACTGGAAGCTAGCTGAGGCGAGCTTCTTGCTGCGGGACTACGCAGCTGCGGAAGAGTGGAGCCAGAGAGCCGGCGAGTATGTGTTCGGGGAGGCCACTGATCAACAGGCACTCAGACAACTAGCGAGGAGCCTCAACGCCAAGGACCGCGAGGGCTTCGAGCGGGCCTTGCGACTGCTCCGCGGTGTCTTCCCAAAATGGCCGGATTTCATGCCAGGCACCTCTGATCTCTATCGAATGGCTCTCTACCTTGGCCGGGAGTCCTTCGGATCGTTGCCGGAAGACCTAGCAGCTGAGGATCCCGAGCCGAACAAGTGGGATGTATTACTTCAGCGGCGGTAGGTCCGCAATGGGACCTGGACCGTCGGAAGAGGCCATGTTCGGGTCTGTATGCGAAAACGGCAATGAGAACGGCTTCCGCAATGAACGAGAGTGGGTGGGTAGGGTAGGCCGGCAATGGGAGTTTGAAAGCGCGCGCATGGGTGGGTCGGGGGTAGGCGGGCCTTATCGGCGCGGTCGAGATTGAAGACATGGACGCCGCCATCGCCGGTGCGCCGGGCGTGAGGCAGAGGACTGCAATCACCCGGGCCGGGGGTCGCGCAAGCGATGGTGCGACGAAGAGGACTACGCGGCGACGAGGATCGGGAAGCGCGCGTTCTTCGGATCGCAGAGCGCGACCCTGAACGGCAGCACGCCGCCGGTCTCACCCGCGGAGGGCGGACCGCATGGTCGTGCACCGCGGGAGAGGCGGCCGGTTTCTTTCAGCGTTCTCCAGAACCTTTCGAGGCGCGCGGTGGCGCGGATGGAGTCCGCAGAGGCGAAGCGCAGGCGCGCCCCAATGCGGCTCACCGCGTTGCGGAAGGCCTTGCCGGTGAACTCTCCACCGAGATCCGTGATCACGTACTTCGGATGGAGGAAGGCGGAAGCGGCTCTTCTCAAGAGACGCGCCATGTCCGCGGCGCCGGGCTTTCTCTGGGTAGGCGGAGAGCACCAGGGGCACGCGGGAGAAGGCTGAGAAGACGGCGGCGACCTTCGCCAACGAGACCGCCCGCAGCATCGTGATCCACGTCGGCGATGGCTACCAGGGCTTCGGGACGAACTTCAGGCCTGCGCTGCTGGGCCAGCGTGCCGACATCGAAACTGTCATGCTTAAGCAATTCGAGACCGACTTGGTCCGCAACGCCCTCCGCGAGGGCGTGGAGCAGGCGCGCGCTACCTTCGCTTCGCAACTACCCAGCATTCTTCAGTTCCGGTGACGTCGGCCAAAAGCCGCGACCGACGCGCACAAGGCGACGCAGGGATCGTCTGGTCCGAATGGGAACACTTCTCGCGGAGGCGGCTCTTCCAAGTGAACCCGGGTCTCGCGCTGCCACTCGAGCATCGCTCCTTTCTGTCCGGAGATGCCGGCTTCGGTAGCGTGGCCGTTCGCTACATGCCTACGACAGAGGGCGTCCTCGTGTCGCGGCGAGGCCTCCTAACGCTACAGAGCCCTGACCTCACGCGGGAGATCTGGCGTCTGGAGATCGACGCCGGGAGCAGCCTCATCTGTAACAGCGGGACGGCTCTGGTCGGGACCGGCTCCCAAGGCGAGGTACGACGGGTCGACCTACGCAGCGGTACCATCCTAACCGAAGGTCACGTTCCCAAGCAGGCACCAATAGTCGGTTTCACCGAGAAGACCTTTCTTACTTGGGTGCCGGCCGGGCAAACCAGTGGCGACCTTCTTGCGATCGATCGGGAGAGTTGTTCGCTGCTCTGGAAGCACGGGGCCCTAGGCCAGCACACGAGCTTTGAGGAGCGTTACCTCATCCAAGACAAGCTCGCAACGATCCTCCGGTGCCTCGACGCGGAAAGCGGTCAGGTGCTGTGGCACCTGAACCTTGGCGACGCGCGTTCCTGGGAGAACCGGAGGTCACCCCCGCCTGAACCGCTGAAGATCGTGCAGGGCTATCCGTCAGTGGTCGTGGTGGGCGACCGGGTGCTCGTAGTGCTGAACGACACCCGTGTGTGTGTGCTTGCCGCAGATTCCGGAGAAGTTCTCGCCGTGGTGCGTCCAGGGATCGAGGCGCCGCGCGGCCAGAACCGGCCGATGCACCTGATCACCGAAACGTCGATCTTCTATCTGCACGCCTTCGGGATGGTCGAATTCGACCATCGGTCGATGAAGGAGGTGTCCCGCATCGATTTCCGCAAGGAGGTGGAGCCCCACTACGCGAGGGCCCGCGGAGTACCGTACCCATGCGCTTTCTGGGTGAGCGAGGAGTCAGTGATCTGGACGAACATGTCCGGGCTGGTGATCGGCGTGTCACGCACGGCCAGCCGGGATGGGACGCGGGCGGTATGGGCCGACTGGATGCCGGGCGCGCTGGTGCCGGTGGCGCAGCTTCCGCTTGCGCTTAAGGAATACATCTACGTTGCCGAGTACGGGGAGAAGAAAGTGGGGCTGCATTGCTACAAGAGTATGGGTTGTTAGCGCGCGCCTCTGCGAGTACACCGTTCAAAAGGCAGGATTTTGGTCTGGCACCGTGCGCTCCAAGCCCCTGTTGATCTCGTGAAGTACGACGGCGAATTCTCCGATCAGCCTGGACTCAGCCTGGAGCTCGGCGTCGTGGGGGCCAGGAGCGTCCCGCAGGATTACCTCGGACGCAATGCTGTGCTGGCTGCCGCACACACCGCCCATCCGGCTGGTGATCCGTTACGTCGCGAGGCTGTGATGCACGTCATGCGGCGTGAGCTGTTCGGCCGTTGGCGAAAGCGTCGGTCCAACGAAACGGGCAGAAATCAAGGCAATCAATGATGCGCTGAGGGCGGACTTCCCGGATAGATTCACGTCTGATCCCATTAGGATCGTGGACCAACTTGGCAGCTTCTGAATCCATGTACATAGGCCGGACCAACCTAAAGCTGGCGACGCATGCCAATTTCGTCTTTGACGACGCGACTGCAATCGAAACAGCGACTGATGGGGTGCTCGAATGGTTGCGAGCGCATAGCGATAATCAGGTCTCAGAGGCTGATATCGAGGCACACCGAGAACAGATCCAGTGCCGCATCTCGGGGCGGTCCCTTCTGCGAATTGCGGGCGACGAGGCGATCCCGGTGAATCGCATGCGAAGCATTCCCGTGATGCTCCGGCATGTGCGGTTCTGCAAGTTCCAGCTTGGTTCTATTGCGGTCAGTGTCGACGTCTTCAACGCCGGCAACGAGCTCGGGCTGCCGGAATCATTTCCCAGGAACGTTGTTGAGGTGTTCTTCGCGGGTGGCCACGACGTGGACCTGTTCGTCGACGTGGTCGCTGATCTCTTCGAAGCGATGCCGGTTCAGCATGTATTCGGTGGCGTGAGTTCTTTTGCCGACCGATACGTAGCAGCGATATCCCGGGACCTGATATCCGGGACGACAAGACCGTGGGAGTTCTTGTGGCCATTGACGGGGGTGGCGATGGAGATGACTCTCCCTTCCGGGAGCTTTCCGGCTTATCGTGAGATTCCGAAGCGGCGTGGCGTCGTGATTCAATTATTCGCTGACCTCTGGACGGGTAGTGAGGATGATTACGCTTCAGCTGCAAGGGCCCTGGGCCGACGGAGTCTGTGGGAGATCTAACAGGGGCGTTGCGAGAGGGCTGCTGGTGTTCGGTGATCATGCTTGCGTAGAGGGGGATCTTCCCGACGCCATGAAGATCGCGGTGCATACTTTTTCTCCCAGCGGGCCACTTCGAAGCGCTGCTCGAGGAGAGAGGGGAAGCTATCAGGGGTAGCCGGCAATGGGAGTTTGAAGCGCGCGCATGGGTGGGTCTGGGGTAGCAGCCCGTGGTGAAAGTGCTCGGCGCGTAGCGCGCCGGTCCTTCCCCGGAATAGTCGGATCGTAGAGTTCGTGCATGGCGATGGGCAAGCGACAGCAGAAGCA
>Ga0136617_10005965_pt1 | contig 10896 bp, 14 predicted proteins | sample AntDrymUQ3222106_2_FD_129672 | JGI IMG/M metagenome (GOLD analysis project Ga0136617, IMG submission 129672) | Polar desert sand microbial communities from Dry Valleys, Antarctica - metaG UQ322 (21.06) | ecosystem: Environmental > Terrestrial > Soil > Desert | place: Antarctica: Dry Valley...
GCAGCGAGCCGGTCTCCGAAGCCGCGTAGCGCAGCTAGACCTGGAAGTCGCCCCCGGCGAGCACCGGGACCGCGTCGCCGCCGCCCGCCGGCACGCCGGTCACGGTGACCGCCTCGGAGCCGATCATGAAGTCCACGTGAATCGCCGAGAGGTTGGCGCGCGACTTGTCGGCCGCGTCGTCCACGGTGAACTCATAGGCGCGGCCGAAGGCGATGTGCGACGCGGCGTTCTCGTCGAGCAGCGTGTCGTAGAAGACCGTGTCGAGCGGGCCGATGCGGCCGTGGCGGTCCACCAGGGCGACCTCGCCGAGCCGCGCCGCCCCTTCGTCGCGCTCGCACAGGGCGCGCAGCGCCTCGGCGCCGCTGTCGGCGTCGATCCGCACGGCGCGTCCGCCGGAGAACTCGACCTCCAGGCCGCGCACGATCGAGCCGGGCAGGGCGAGCGGCTTGGTCGAGCGCACGACGCCGTCGACCCGCGCGGGGTCGGGGGTGGTGAACGTCTCCTCCGTGGGCAGGTTGGGCACGTGCTCGATCCCGTCCACGGTGGTGAACGAGGCCGCCATCCAGCTCGAGGAGGGCAGCAGCCCGACCGTCAGGTCGGTGCCGGGACCGTCGAAGTGCAGCGCGTCGAAGCGCCGCTCGGTCAGCGCGGCGGCGGCCGCGACGAGCACGTCCAGCCGCGAGCGCCACGCCGCCACGGGGTCTGCCTCGTCCAGCCGGCAGATGTGGGCCAGCTGCTCCTCGAGCTTCGCGAGCGCCGCCGCGGGCTCGAGGTCGTCGAAGACGAGCTCGGCCCAGTCGCCGGTCGGACAGGGCGCGGCCGTCCAGTTGGTCGTGCGGTCGTTGACGACCTGGCCGGCCTCGGGCAGGAAGGGCAGCTGGTCGCGCCCGACCCGGGCCGGATCGAGGTCGTCGAGCAGGCCGGGAGCCACCGGCCCGGTCAGGCCGATCCGCGCACAGCGCTGCTCACCCAAGGCGAGCAGGCGCTTCCCGTACCAGTCCGGGACGAAGTCGAGCGTGTCCTCGTCGGCGTGCTCGATCCGGGCGCGCTTGACGTGCAGGTCGAACGAGGTCACGTCGACGAACTTCGCGCCGCGGCGATAGGCCTCCGCGGCCAGCGCGCGGGTGAGCGCCTCCTTGCCGGGCTCGGTGCCGATCGAGACGATCTGTCCCGGCTGGACGTTGGCCCCCAGGCCGACGACCAGCTCGGCCAGGCGCTCGGTGAACTCCGCGCCGGTCACCAGGCTCCCCCGCCGCCTCCGCCGCCCCCGCCGCCCCCGCCGCCCGAGAAGCCGCCGCCCCCGCCCCCGCCGCTGCTGGAGGGCGCCGCCAGCGCGGAGCCGAACCCTGAGGACAGATCGCCGATCGACAGTGACGTCGGGCCGGAGCCCAGGTCGCCGTGCATGGAGGTCCAGTACACCGTCGAGGCGGTCTGGAGCTCCTTGGGCATGTGGAGCTGGGCCCCCTGGAGCACGCGCTCGGCGATGCCCAGCGCGATGCCATAGACCAGCAGGCGCTCCCAGAGTGCGAGGGTCGCCGGCGGGGCCTCCTGGAGGCGCGGGAAGTCATTGAGGTAGCGGCGAAACGCGGCCCAGCGCGCCGCCTCCAGCGCCGCCTCGCCCTTGACGCGGGTGTAGGCGCTGCGGTTGAACAGGAAGAGGAGAAGCCCGAGCGCGTCGACGATGAGGCACGCCCCGACGGCGATCTGCACGACGTCGGTCCAGCGCGGCGCGTTGACGCGGTAGCCGTCGATCCCGAGGTAGAGCAACAGCGCGCCGGCCAGGCCGAAGAGCATGAGCATGCCCCCGACGACGAGGGCGCCGCGCGAGTCATACCAATGGCGCTTGTCGATCTCGTTGTCGACGTCTGACTTGAAGTCCTCGAAGCGCGTGGAGTTGCCCTCACGGTCGGCGGCGATCACGCCGCGGAAGCGCGAGAGGTGGGTCTCACCGCCCTTGATCACCGGGTCGATCACCCGCGTGACGGCCTTCTCGTACTCGGTCAAGTTGCCGTCGGGCTCGCCGATCGCCAGCTCGAGGTCGGCCAGCTGCTCTGACTTCAGCCCGCCCCAGCTCTTGCGCTCGGTCTCGACATGCTGGGCCCGATAGCGCCCGCGGCGGATCAGGTCGAACAGCGTCGCGGTGAACTCCGTCGCGCCGACCGACGTGCTCTGGCGCAGCAGTGCGGAGACCAGGGCGGGCTGCAGGTCTGACGGCGGCTCCTGCTCGTATTCGCGGTCATAGCCCGCGATCGCGCGCTCGCGGCCAAAGAGCAGATACACCCCGCCCGCGACGAGCGCCGCCGGCAGCGTGGCGATCGCGATGAGGATGAGGATCGTGCGCGGAAGGTGATCCTGGGCGTCGTCGATGCGCTCGCGGTCGCGGCGAAAGCCGGCCGCGTCGGCCTCCACCTCGTCGACGATGCGCCGGCGCCCCGCACCGGCGCGGACCTTCGCGCCGGCGGTGGAGGTGAGCAGGGCGCGGGGGAAGACGACCCGCAGCTCGACGAACTGCTGCTTGGGGATCTCAAAGGCGCGCAGCCGGGCGCGCCCGGCGCTGCGCACCGTCTCGCCCTTGACGAACTCCGGTGCGCCGAAGACCAGCAGTGAGCGGGCGGGGACGGCGCGGCCCGGGACCGTCATCGTCGCGGTCAGCCGGCTCAGCGGCGTCTTCCACTCCGAGCCCCAGACCTTCAGATTGACGTCGACGACGTCGTCATAGGCGATCGCGAGCCCGCGGAACCGGTAGCGGATCGTGTAGGTGCGCGTGCCGCCGAGCGCCGAGTAGTGCCAGACCACCCGCGCGCGCTTCGAGGTCACCTCGGTGCCGAAGGTGTCGGGGGGCCCGTAGGAGCCCAGCGCGGCCGAGGCTCCGGGCCGGTAGGCCCGCTCGTTCTCGGAGACGGCGATACGGTCGATCGTCTCCCCCTCCCGGGTCGGGATGTCGCGATAGGCCCCGGTGAAGATCCCGTCGTAGGCGAAGGTGATGCGCTCGGCGACGTCGAGCGAGCCGTCCGAGAGCACGCGGACCGAGATGTCCGCGCTGGGCAGGGCGAACGACTTGGCCTGCGCGGTGGCGGGGAGGGCGAGGAGCGCGGCGACCAGCGTGGCGGCCAGCGCCAGGCGGCGTGCGCTCAAAACTGCACCTGCGGCGTGGCCCGGGCCGCCTCCTCGGTCTCGAAGTACTCGCGCGCCTCGAAGTTGAACATGCCGGCGATGATGTTCGTGGGGATCGTCTCGCGCGCGGTGTCGTAGGTCTGGACCGTGTCGTTGTAGACCTGCCGGGCCACGGCGATCTTGTTCTCGGTGTCCGAAAGCTCGGCCTGGAGCTGCTGGAAGTTCTCGGTCGCCCGCAGCTCCGGGTAGGCCTCGGCGACCGCGAAGAGCCGGCCGATCGCCGCGGTCAGGGTGTTCTCGGCCTGAGCCTGCGCCGCGACGCCATCGGCCTGCTGGGCGGAGGCGCGCGCCTTGGTGACCTCCTCGAAGGTCGCCTTCTCGTGGGAGGCATAGCCCTTGACGGTCTCGACGAGGTTCGGGATGAGGTCATAGCGGCGCTTGAGCTGCACGTCGACCTGCGACCACGCGTTCTCGCAGCGGTTGCGCAGGCGCACGAGCCGGTTGTAGAGGACGATGACCGCCCCGGCGACCAGCACGAGCAGGACGACGATGATCAGCACGATCAGCATCGGCTAGCGGCGCTCCTCGATGACGCGGCGAATCTCCTCGATGGCCTCGGGGATGTTGCGCTCCAGGCGCTTGAGGTCCCAGCCCGTGAGCGTGATGAGGCGCATGTCGCTCTTGGCGGAGACCGTCGCGTTGCGCAGGCTCTTCTCGAGGAGCCCGATCTCGCCGAAGAACTGACCCGGCCCGAGGTCGGCGACGTGCTCGCCCCCGCGCGTCACCTCGGCCTCGCCCTCCTCGATCGCCATGAACTCATATGAGTACTGGCCCTCCTTCACGAGCTCCCTACCGGCCTCCACCGCGGTCTCCGCAGCGAAGGGAGCGATCGTCCGGAGCTCGTCATCCGGGACGTCGGCGAACAAGGGAACTGACTTCAGGCGTGCGATATCCATCCTGCCTCTCTCCTCTGACGACGCGAGCGGAAGCGAGACCCTATAGCCAGTCGGTCACCCTCGCCCAGATCTCGCTGCGGGGGTCCAGCGCCGCCAGATGGCCACCGGGGCTCTCCACCAGCTCGGTCTCACCCCCGGCCTCCCGGGCGACGTGGGTGTAGTCGCGGCTGCGCTGCACCGGGACCGTCCGGTCATGGGTCGGATGGACAATGAGGACGGGAACCGGGAGCGGCGCTCGGCGCACCGGGTCAAAGGCGTCGTAGCGGTCGGGGTGCTCCTCCACCGAGCCGCCCATGAGGGTCTGGACGATCCCGCCTCGCAGCGAGCGATAGGTCTTGACGAGGTCGACAACCGGAGCCATCGCGGCGACGCGTCCGACCCGGACCGCGGGCGAGGCGCCAGGGAGACCGTCTGACAGCTGGGGGCGCGCCGCCGCCCACAGGGCGAGCTGCCCGCCGGCCGAGTGGCCGACGGCGATCACGCGGTCGAGGTCGAGCGCGGCGTCCAGCTCTGCGAGCTGGTCGATCGCGGCCGCGACGTCGTCGAAGGTCGTGGGCCAGCCGCCGCCCTGCCGGCGTCCGCCGCGGCGGTACTCGATGTTCCAGGCCGCCCACCCCCGCCGCGCGAGGTCGTGGGCCAGCGGTCGGGTGACGCGCTTGCCGTACTTGGCCTGCCAGTAGCCGCCGTGGATGACGATCGCGACGGGGTGCGGGCCCTTCCCGAGCGGAACGTGCAGGTCGGCGCGCTGGCTGCGGTGTGAGCCATAGCGATGGCGCGCACTCGGCGGGCGAGCGGCCTCGAGGAGAAGTCTGCGCCTGGACATGGCGGCGGATCCTACGGACGAGGAGGCGTAAGACGGACGCGAGCTAATGCGGCGCCTGCGCTGAGCCGGATCCCTTGATGATGAGCCGATACGCGTGGTACGTTCGTGGTCTTGTCCGTACCAATCATGCCCAGCGACGACGAGGTGCGGGCCCTGGTTCCGGGTCCGCGCTCCATCACCTGGCGGCGCTCGGGCGACGCGCGCGTGTTCACGGCCGCGGGCTACGCGCTGGTCATGCAGGTGGCCCACCCCACCGTGGGGGCCGGGGTCGCCGAGCACTCCACCTACGCGACCGACCCCTGGGGCCGGCTGCTGCGGACACTGGACTTCACGAACTCGCTGATCTACGGCGGTCCCGAGCAGGCCGCTGCGGTCGGGCGCAACATCCGCGCGATGCACAAGCAGATCAAGGGCGTCAAGCCAGACGGGACGCGCTACCACGCGCTCGAGCCCGCGGCCTACGCCTGGGTTCACGCGACCCTTCTGGAGGCGATCGTCTCCGCCCATGCCCGCTTCGGGCACCCCATGTCCCCGCGCGAGCGCGACCGCTTCTTCACCGAGTGGCGCGGCCTCGGCCGCCTGCTCGGCGTCCGCGACCGCGACATCCCCGAAACCTGGGCGGAGTTCAGCGAGTACTTCGACGCGACGGTGGCCGACGTCCTGGAGGACAACCCGACGGTCCACGGCGTGCTGGCGGCGCTCAACCGCCCGGCGCGGCCGCCCGTGCCGCTGCTGGGCGAGGCGGCCTGGAAGGCGGCGCGGCTCCCGGCGGCGCGCGCCGTGCGCCTGGCGACCGTCGGCCTGCTGCCCCCCGTCCTGCGCGAGCGCTTCGGCCTGCGCTGGAGCCGCGCCCAGGAGCTCGAGCTGCGGGCGATCGGCGCGGTCTCGCGATCCGTCACTCCCCTCATGCCGCGCTCGCTGCGAGTGATGGGCCCCTCCTACATGCGCTGGCGCCGCGAGGAAACCGACCGCCTGGCCGCCGCCCCGCCCACCCTGCCGGCGCGGACCGCGACGGCCTGAACCGTGGAGGCCACCGCCACGCTCCTCTCCCGCGCGCTGGATCCCGCCGTCCAGCCCCCGGACGACACGACGAGCGAGCGCATCCTCGACGCCGCGCTCGCGCTGTGCGCCGCCTCGGGCGTGCGCCACCTCACGATGGACGACGTGGCCGGCCGCGCCGGCGTGGGCCGCATGACCGTCTACCGGCGCTTCGGAGATCGCGACACCCTCGTGGAGGCACTCGGGGTCCGCGAGGCCCGGCGCTGCCTCGCGCGCCTCGACGCCGCGGTCGACCAGTCGGCGCCCCTCGCCGACCAGGTGGCCGATGGCTTCCTGGCCAGCATGCGCATCGCGCGCGAGCATCCACTGCTCATCCGCCTCGCCCGCAGCGAGCCCGAGGTCGTGCTCGCCGCGCTCACCGCCGACGACGGCGCGATCTTCGGCCTCATGCGCGGCTGGCTGACCCCGCGCCTGGGCGACGAGGAGGCCGCCGAGCTCCTCGTGCGCCTGTGCGTCTCCTTCGTGCTGGTCCAGGAGAGCGTGCTGCCGCTCGACGACGAGCGCGCGGCACGCGCGACCGCGCGGCGAATGATCGCGCCGATGGTGACCGCGATGGAGGCGGAGGGCTAGCTCGGCGAGGTCAGGACGCGGCGGATGAAGGCGAGGACATCGTCGACTACCTCGTCACGGTTGAGCTCGTTGAAGATCTCGTGACGCGCGCCCGGGTAGACCTTGCTCTCGAAGTGCTCACCGGCGATGTGCTCGATCGCCGGGCGCGTGGCGGCCAGCGGGACGAGCTGATCCTCCTCGCCGTGGATCCACAGCGTGGGCAGGGCGCCGAACGTGCCGCCTGCCGCGACCGCGGCGATCGCCGCCCCGAGGCCCAGGAGGGTCTCGCGGCGAAACGGCCCGTGGTAGACGAGCGGGTCGCCGGCGTAGGCCTCGCCGACCGCCGGGTCGCGCGAGAGGATGGCCGGGTCGATCGGGACGTCAGGGATCGGGTCGAGCTCCAGGAGCTGCGTGAGCGCCGGGTTACCACCGAGCGCGGGGCCGGAGAGCACGAGCGCGGCGAGCTCGTCGCCGAAGCGCTGGGCGTAGCGCGTCGCGACCAAGCCGCCCATGGAGTGGCCGATCAGGACGATCGGCAGGCCCGGATGCGCGGCGGCCGCCCGCTCGGCGACGAGGTGGAAGTCGTCGACGCCGGCGTCGAGGTCGTCCACGAGCGCCCGCTCGCCCTCCGAGCGACCGTGGCCACGGTGGTCGGGCGCCGACACCGCGGCGCCGTCGGCGAGGAGCCTGCCCGCGAGATGGTCATAGCGCCGGGCGTGCTCGCCGTAGCCATGCGAGATCAGGGCGACGTAGCGCGCCTCGGGATTGAGCCACTCGTGAACGTGGATCGGCCCACGGGTGCCCTCGATCTCGGTCGCCGTTGCGGTCACGCGGGCCAAGCCTAGATGGTTGATTCCGATTGGCGTGAACCTGGAATCAGCCAACTGGCCCGGCGGTAGGCTGACCGCCCATGCCGGAGTCGGCCGCCGCCATCGTGCGCCGCATGTTCGAACGCCACGAGCAGGGCGGCGTGGACGCCGTGCTCGACCTGCTCGCCCCGGATGCCGCGTTCGTCGTCGGCCCCGAGACGTCGGCAGAACCCGACGTCTACGAGGGTCACGACGGCGCGCGCCGCTACTTCGCGGGCTTCGAGGGTGCCCTCGACGAGGTTCGCTTCGAACTCGTGGAGATCCTCGAGTCCACGGCGGACCGCGTGCTCGCCTCGGTCCGCCTCAGCGGGTACGGCAGCGCCACCCGGATCCATGTCGAGCAGGCGGTGCTCATGACCGTCACCGTCCGCGCCGGCGCGGTCACGCGGATCGTCACCCACGCGAGCCTGGAATCCGCGCAGAGGGAGATCGCGGGCGGGAGCTGAGGGAGATATATCCGATGGGATATACTCTCCCCATGGACCCCGCATCCACCCTGCGCACGGCGCGCCGGCGGGCCGGACTGACCCAGAGCGACCTCGCCGCGCGGGCGGCCACGTCGCAGGCGACCATCTCCCGCTATGAGAGCGGGCACAAGCAGCCCTCGGTGACCACCTTCAGCCGACTGCTCGCGGCCGCCGGATGGCGCCTCTCGCTCGACCCTGCCCCGCGCCCGGTCCTCGTCGCGTCCTCAGCGCAGCTGGCTGACGCGGGGTCGACGCTGGAGGAGGTTCTCGCTCTCGCCGCAGCGCTGCCCACGCGTCACGAGCCCGCGCTGCGCTTTCCCCGTCTCCCCCTCTCATGACGCTGCCCGAGCGCATCGTCGCACTGCACCGCGCCCTGGCCCAGGCGGACCTTCCGCACGCCTTCGGTGGAGCGATCGCGCTGGCCTACGTCACCCTCGACCCGCGCGGCACCAGCGACATCGACGTCAACGTCTTCGTTCCCGCTTCCGACTGCGCGCGGGCCCTGGCCGCGCTCCCCGCCGGCATCCAGCAGCCCGCCGGGACCGAGCAGAGAATCGCCGACGACGGACAGATCCGGCTGTGGTGGGACGAGACCCCGGTCGACCTCTTCTTCGACTACGTGCCCGTTCACGCCGACGCCGCCCGCCACCGCCGTCTCGTCCCCTTCGCGGGCACGCAGATCCCGGTGCTCGGGCCGGTCGAGCTCCTCGTCTTCAAGGCGATGTTCGACCGGACGCGCGACTGGGCGGACATCGAGGCCGCCGTGGCCGCCCAGACGGTGGATGTCGATGCCGTTCGGGTCGTCCTGAGCACGATGCTCGACGAGGACGACGAGCGCTTCGCGCGCCTGGAGGACGCGGTCCGCCGCGCGCGAGTCCCCTAGGTGCAGCGCCGCGGGCTTCAGGGCGCCTGTGGGCGGTTCATACTCGCCCGCACCATGAGGCTAACCCCGATCTGATGGCCCGCCGGGCGCCGGAAACGGGCGAAGCGGCGCCCCGGCCCGGGGGCGGCCTCGTCACCGGCGCCTATGACGCCTGGATCGAGGGTGGCCGGAACGGCGAGCGACCCGCCGACTGCGAGAGCTACTGAGCGCGCGCCGAGGATGCCGCCCGCTCCATCCCTCCCGCCGTTCGCGGCCTGGCGGCACCGTGATGCCCGCAACGGCTTCGAGGTCGCTTTCTTCGACGCACACGCCGGCGGGCTGTGCATCGAGGGCTCGACCGCCGCAGTCGAGGGCGGCGAACCCTTCGCGGTGCGCTACTCCATCGAGCTCGACGGGCGCTGGCACACCCGCTCTGCCCGCGTGTCGGTACAGACTCTGAGCGGGAGCCGAGCCGTGGCGCTCGAAGCCGACGGCCAGGGTCGCTGGCTCGTCGACGGCCGCGTTGCGGGAAGCCTCGACGGATGCCTGGACGTGGACCTCGAGGCCTCGGCCCTGACCAACGCGTTTCCGGTACACCACCTCGGCCTCGCGCCCGCTGAGGCCGCCGACGCGCCGGCTGCCTACGTGCGCGCGTTGGACCTCGGCGTCGAGCGACTCGAACAGCGCTACGTCCGGATCGATGACGGCACCGGCAACCAGTGCTACGACTACACGTCCCCTGCCTTCGACTTCCGCTGCGAGCTCGTCTACGACCCTGCGGGCCTCGTCCTGGACTACCCCGGCATCGCCACCCGGGCCGATGCTCAGCGCGGGTGACCGAGGGTCAGGCCCACTCGCGCGTCCAGGCCTCGCTGACCGACCGCCCGGTCTCGAGATCGTCGACGACGAGGATCAACTGGTTGTCGTGGTCTGAGTAGAGCACCTCGATGTTGACGCCGGCCTCGGCCATGCGGCGCGTGAGCTGGCCGAGCTGGCCAGGGACCGCCTGCTGGAGGCGCTGCACGATGACCTCGCGCTCGGCGAGCACACGGATGCCGGCGGCCTCGAGCGCCGCGCGCGCCGCCGCGCCGTCCGCGAACAGGAAGTGGGCGATCCCGCGCCCCTCGGCGACCCACGCCCCGCCGCCTTCCACGCTGATGCCCGCCCGCCCTAGCGCCTCACCCATGGCGGCCAGCGCGCCAGGGCGGTCGTCCAAGACGATCCCGAGATCTTTCATGCCGGGGGTAGTCTCACGCGGTGAATCAGACAAAGCCAGCGCTGCTTCAGGTCGCCCTCAACGGATCGCGCACGGCGGCCGAGCACGCGGACATCCCCAGGACGCCCGACGCGCTCGCCGTGGCCGCCGAGGCGTCCGTCGCGGAGGGCGCGCAGGTACTGCACCTTCATCCCTACGACTCCGCGGGGGTCGAGACGCTGGCCGCCAAGCCGTGCGCCGCTGCGCTCCGGGCGGTCCGGGCGGCATGCCCCGGTGTCCCGGTGTCCCTGAGCACGTCGGCCGCGATCGAACCCGAGCCGGCGCGGCGCCGCGAGCTGGTGGCGGGCTGGACGGTGCTGCCCGAGCTGGTCAGCGCAAATCAGGGCGAGCCCGGAATCGTGGAGCTCTGCAACGCGCTGATCGAGCGCGGGGTGGGCATCGAGGCCGGGCTGCTCTCGGTGGCCGACGCAGAGGCATTCGTGCGCTCGGGCCTCGCCGACCGCTGCACACGCGCCCTCATCGAGCCGCTCGCCGCCGACCCGGCGCAGGCGGTCGCCGACGCGGCCACGATGGAGGAAACCCTCGTCGCCGCCGGGATCTCGCTGGAGCAGGTCCACCACGGCGACGGGATCGCGTCCTGGGCCGTCAACGAGCGGGCACTGAGCCGCGGGCACGGCATCCGGACCGGCCTCGAGGACACGACGGCCCTCCCCGACGGCCGAGTCGCAGCCGACAACGCCGCGCTCGTCCGGGCCGCCGCCGCGCTGAGAGGCTAGGCGGCCGCGGAGGAGTCAGCCGGCCCGAGGCGGGCGATCGCGCGGTCGTAGTTGAGCCGGAGCATCGCGATCACGTCGCGGACGTCGTCGTCGGTCTCGATGACCCGCGAGGCGTAGCCGGGCTTGCCGGGGAAGACCGGGTGGTAGTCGATCCGGCCGGCGTCGTGGAGCTCATGCCACACGGCCTTCCTGGGGCCTTGGTGAC
>Ga0136617_10005966_pt1 | contig 10896 bp, 7 predicted proteins | sample AntDrymUQ3222106_2_FD_129672 | JGI IMG/M metagenome (GOLD analysis project Ga0136617, IMG submission 129672) | Polar desert sand microbial communities from Dry Valleys, Antarctica - metaG UQ322 (21.06) | ecosystem: Environmental > Terrestrial > Soil > Desert | place: Antarctica: Dry Valley...
GGATCTTCCTTGCGCGAACGAGTGGCGATCGCGAAGTCGGTTAAAGTCATGACAGAGCTGCTCGGTGTGGAGCTGGGAGCAACGCTCGCAGAGGCCCACGCGAAGCTCGATCACCTCAACGATTCGGCACGGCCGTGGACGGAACAAAAAGACCGCGGGGGCAAATACAAAGCCGTCTGGCAGCTCAAGGAAACGCCCTACGCTTCGGTTTACGTCAAGACCAATGCGAAGCGGGAGATTGAGTATATTACCGGCTTCTTGCGCGAGGGTGAAGAGCTGCCCTTCGAGAAGATCGGGGAGACGGAGAAAGCGCCGCTCAAAAACGACATCTCGATCGTCTGGGACGTGCTTCGGCCGCATCGTCCGCAGGTGCGTGTGATCGCGGAAGGCAAGGACCGGAAAGCGAGCGTGATCAAGATATTCGTGGTGCCGCGCAGCCCGTTTGCAACAGTTGGCGAACCGGCGCGACGACAAAGGACTTGCCGCGGAAAAGAAATTTTGGAACTCTCCAATCCCGCGCACACCTCAGCCTATCCCGAACTTAGCGGCCATGCCGCGGCAACCAGCCTGAAAAATCAACCCCATAGCCTTCGTATCCCGTCATGAAATTTCCCTCCTTCCTCCTCTTCTCTCTCATCGCCGCAGCTGCACTCTCCCTCGATGCCCGGGCTCAAAGCATCACCTCGACCACGCCGCAGACGAACACGCAGCAGCAGCTGACGACAGCGAATCCTGCGGAACTGACCGCCACCTTTTACGATTTCACCGGCATGGGCACCCTGTCGTCGATCGGTTTCATTTCGGTCACTCTTACGCTCCAGGATGGAAATACAGCGCCGGGTGACTTCGATTTTGGCAGCCTCTTCCTCGCGCTGGACAATATTAATACCGGCATCGCTTTGAATGGATTCCCCGGCGGCGGGCTCGAAGCGACGCTGACCCTCCAGGGCTTCGTCAATGCCGGCACCTCAGCCATGCTGATGGCTGCTTTCGCGGATTCGCGTTTCGTCGGCACCATCATCCGTCCCGGTGACACGATTGGCGAACCTGCCAACGACATCTTCGTCGGCGGCGGACCTCCCGGCGCGGAGAATGCGATGACGACATTGACCTTGTCCGTGCCCGAGCCATCCACCTACGCGCTTATTGGGGCGGGCCTGCTCCTGATCGTCGGGCCGCAGGTGCGCCGCTTTCGCCGCAATCTGTAAGGCGCGTCCACCGCGCAGCCGATGACACGCAGCTTCGGCCCGAGCGCAGTAGTCGTCTGCCTCTTCTGCGCCACCGCAGCGGCGCTCGCACAGAATCCGGTCACAATCTCGAGCACGAAGCTGCAGAGCAACTTCAATGGCGCGATCGGCGCCGGCCAGTCGGCCTCCATCGCCGCATCGGCTTTCGACTTCAGCGGACAGCCGACGCTGCACACCATTCAATCAGTTTCGATTACCGTCACCGTTATCGACGGCGACACCGGCTTCGGTCCGAATGGTATCTCCGACACGCCTTACCCGCCAGATGGCGGAGATTACGGAGACGACGACTTTGATGTGAACTCGTTAGGCTTGCGCCTCGACGGCATCGATCTCGGTCAGAATCTCCTTCTAAACACTTTGAATTCCTACGAGGAGCCGTTCGGTCCGGAGGACTACGTCACTCGCACCATTACTGGCTCGCCGGCAAATAAGACGGCCCTCTTAAGTGCGCTGCAAGATGGGCTGCTCATGGCAACGATTCACGACTCTACCGGGATTTCGCAGTCGAATGGTCTTCGTCTCCCAGGCACTAACTTCACTGGCACCCAGCAGATCTTCGTCACGCTTTCCATCACTGGGCTGTCCGACAGCACCTTGCCGGTTGTTTCCGTCGTGGCGCCTGCGGCTGGGCAGGTCGTCTCCGGCACGAACGCAAATTTCTCCGCCTCGGCGAGCGACGGTGGGGGGATTCTGCAGGTGGAATTTTTTGTCGATAGCGTTCTGCGTTACACCGACGTGAACAGCGGCAGCCAGACACTGTTCTACTTCGGCGGGGGCCCTGGACAATTCAACAGTACGCTCTACAACAACGGCGAGCACACCCTGAGGGTGCGGGCGGTGGATACCGACGGCAACGTCGCCGAGGAGGAGACTCAGATTACAATCGGCAACGGATGCGATGCCTGGATGGCTCAATACTTCGCGCCTAACGACCCGAACGGCAATGGAGCGGCCGATCCCGATCGCGATGGCCTAACAAATCTTTTTGAGTATTCGTCAGACAGCAATCCTCTCGTGGCGAAGGTCGACCGTCTCCCAGTCCCGCTCATTTTCGAGCGGGAGGAGGACGGTGAGCGATTTCTGGCCTTGCGATTCGTGATTGTGAAGTGGGCCACAGATCTGGTTTACCGGGTCGAGGCGAACGGAAGTCTAAGTGGAACCTGGACGCAGATCGATCCGGCGGGGCCAGCCACTCTCGTGGCGGTTCAGGATAACGTGCCCGCTTTGGGGCTGAAAACTGTCACGATCCGCGACGTGGTGCCGACATCCGCCGGGCGCAGATTTATGCGTCTGCGCGTGACGAAGCAATAACTCTCACTTCCCGACCAGAACCATCGGACCCTCGGCCTTCGGAACGCCGCCTTTGCGCTCGAGACTGACCGCGAAGGCGTTGGCAGAAGTGACGCGCGCTTTCGGTTTGAAGGAGATCTTCGTCGTCCCCTCTTTTTCGACGTGGAAGGTTCCAGCGTCGACCGGCTGCTTGTATTCGGGATCAACAATCCAAAGTTGGTAATCGCGATTCGCGTCGTTAGCCGGAACGCCGACCACTTTTAGGACACCTTCCTGTTTCTCCGCGTCCCAGATTACGACCGCATTTGCGCGCGGCGCGCTCTCGAGCTGCGACGCCAGGGTAGCGATTTGAATCTGCGCAATCGCATTCCGTTTTTCAAGCCAGGCCACGCGCTTCTGCACCTTGGCGCGATCGGCCGCCAGCAGCGCACAAGCAACCGCAAGGCAGGCGGCCAGCGCCCAGGGCAGCCAGTTGACCGAGGCGGAGCTCTTGGACACAGTCGGTTGGTCGGAACGGATCGCGTTCAGGATGCGCGATTCCAGATGCGCGGGCGGCTCCCGGAGAGGAGCGCCGTGGGCGAAGTTGGCGGCCATGTCGCGGAGCATGTTGACCTGGGTCCGCAGCTCGGAATTGATCGCGAGTTGCACTTCGAAAGCACTCTTCTCCTCAGGCTCGAGTAGATCTAGCACGTAAAGCGATGCCTGTTCTTCGAGCTGCTCGTTCATGGTGAGACCGGCTCCAAAACATCCCGCAAGGCGATCAACCCGCGGCGAATTCTCGCCTTCACCGTACCCAGGGGCGCACCGAGCTTATTCGAAATTTCCACCTGCGTCATTCCGCTAAAAAAGGCGAGGTCGATCGCTTCGCGCTGACTATCAGGTAGCTTGGTCAAGGCGGTGCGGACGCGATCACGCTCCTCGTTTTGCCCCAGAGCGGCATCCGCGCGCTCAGCCGATTCGGGCGGCACCGCTGCAAGCTCAGCCGCGGCCGCTTCCACCACGCGGGAGCGCCGCTGGCGTGAGCGAAGGCGATCGATCGCCTTGTTGCGCGAAATCATAACCGCCCAGGTAAAGAGGGCGCTGCGTCCAGCATCGTAGGTCGAGGCCTTCTTCCACATCTGCACGAATGCTTCCTGCAGAACGTCTTCGGATTCTTTTTGATCCTGCAAGATCTGGTAGATAATCGAAAACAATCCGGGCGCGAAACGGCGGTAGAAACTGGCAAAGGCGTTCTCGTCTCCGCCAATGAGACGGCGCATCATCTCGTCGTCGGCGGCTTCTTGATTCACCCCGGCACTATGTGACTTATCTCCCATACCAAGAGAACGCGCGCCTGACGAGACTTGAGCGGGAGAATCGGACATCGCGCGGCGCCAAGCTGGTGGAAGTGACCACGCGTGGCAAGCGAGGGTTTCCTCGAAGCAGCCGACAGGTGAGCGCGCGGGTGATAGCACGCCAAGTAGACGCCGGAAAAGGTTTCGGAGATGCAACCAAGCCGGTTTCACGTTCTCAGAAGCGAAAAATCGCTTTGGGGACAGGATACGGCCCGGCCTCAATTATCCTGCTGGGCGACCCGATCAGGGCCCAACTGAGGGGTCTCCGGAAAAAAGACTCGTCGAACGTCTCGCCGGACCCTACGATCCGCCTCCCGTCTGGTTCTTAGTTCGGAAATTCCCCCCATGAAATCGAAAGTTCGCTGGCTAGTTCTCCTTCTCGCAATCGCAGCCATTCCCCTGGCTGGCGCGCTGATCTCAAATGCCTCCGGGCGGACCCGGCGCGCCGGACCGGCGGTGGAGCCTCGAGCAGTTTTAACCGCGCCGCTTGCCGGCACGTACAGCATCCTATACCGCGGGCACATTCACATTCTCGGCACCCCTCCTGATGCCGAAGCCGCTTCCGAACCCCCAAGTTTTCTTTATTGCCGCCGGTGAGCCGGAAATCAAGATTGACCTTTTTGGCAACATCTATGTCACCGCGATCAATGGCGTGCCGGGTGGTACTGACCTTTGGAAATCGGTCGACAATGGGACCACTTTTCAATATCTAGGCCAACCGGACGGCACTCAGGATCATTGCCCCAGTCCCGCAGGCTGTGTTGGCCTGGGCGGAGGCGATGACTCGATCGATGTTTCCTCCGGCGGCTTTCTTTACGTTTCCGCTCTGTGGCTCGGTGATGTGACGGTGTCGACCTCGTTCGACGGCGGCTTGGGCGGCGTTCTACCAGGGCAAGCGTGGCAGGTGAATCCAAACGGGACCAGCGGCCTCAGCGCGGCCGATGACCGGCAGTGGCTCGTCGCCTACGGCCCGGAGACTGTGCACATGACTTATCGGGAAGCGCCGGGAACCGGCTCGCTTTTCGCGGTCAAATCGACCGATGCTGGGAAAACGTTCGGAGCGCCAGTGTTAATGCGGCTTGCCAACAGCACACAGGGTAACCTCGTGGTCGATCATTACAATGGGAACCTCTACTCGACTACGATTCCCTCGACCTCTGCGAGGGAAATTCACTTGCTCAAATCTACCGACGCTGGGGCAACATGGACCGAGTCGACTGCCTACACCGGGCCATTGGGGACGATAGCAGGTTTGAAGTTTACGATCCTCGCAGTCGATAAAGGCGGAAATCTCCATCTCGTTTTTAGTGAGGGTACGGGCACGCTTGCGGCGCTGACGAATTGCCATGTCTACCTGATGAGTTCCGCGGATCAGGGGGCGACATGGAATGAGCCGGTGCGAGTCGACAGTGGGCCGGGGAATGTGAGCGCGGTGATGCCATGGGTCGTGGCAGGCAGTCCTGGGGTGGTCAACATCACCTGGCTAGGGTCGACCGTGGCGAGCCCAAACACGGTTGGAAACTGGTTTGTGTATTTCGCCCAAACCGCGAACGCACTTGCGGCGAGCCCGACCTTTGCCCAGAACCAAGTTGAAACGGCCGTGATGCACAACAAAGACATCTGCTTCAATGGCACCGGCTGCACGGCGCCGCCGAGCGGGACCCCGGGCAATCGCGATCTGCTGGAGTACTATGCTATGACCATCGGGCCCGACGGCAACGCGGCGATCGCCTATGCAGACAGCGTCACGAATTGTCCCGAAGCTGATTGCATCACTCAAACATGGTACACGAAGCAGACGGGCGGGCCGAGTGCCTATACGCCACCGGCAGCGCCGGCGGCGGCGACGTTTGCTCCAAATTTCCCGGTCGGTTCACCCGGGGCAGAACCAGGCCTGTGGGTGGATTCATTTAATTGCATCTATGTTACCGCGCCGGGTGGACCGTTTGTCTGGAAGTCGGTTAACAATGGGCTGAGCTTTCTGCCGCCAATCAATCCAGTGGGAGACGAGCCAACGCTGACTGGCGGCGATGAAGATATCATTAGCCTGCCGAAACTCGACGGCACGCGGCCCGACCAACTCTATTTTACCGACCTCGGGCTCACCACCTGCCACATCCGTAAGTCAACCGATGGCTCCGGGTCGTGGTTTAAACCCGGCCCGGCTGGTATTGCCGGTGATGTCTCCGTCTCATCCGACCGCCAATGGCTCGCCGGCGATCAAGGTTTCCCGACTGCTAACGATCAGATCATTTACCATTGGGAACACGAGCTTGTTTCTGAAGCGATGCGTATTTCGAGTCTGGTCAACGACACCGCGTGGCAGGCGACCAGCGGAATGACCGATCCCGAGCTGTTCGATCCGCTAACGAACACTCTGCCCAACACGAACCCAGGCCCGATTTTCGTGAACAAAAGCACCCACCGGGTGTTCGCGCTCTTTAACGGCTCAGTCCCCTCGAATAATGCAGCTGATCCGCCATTCGGTAAGCTGCTGAACGTGTGGGAAACGGATGCGGCGCCGCCAATCACACCGGTCTCACCGGTGACCGACGTCCAGAACCACCCCGTGCACAAAGGTGTCTACGATTCACCGAACAATCCTCCACCCGCAGTTGGTCCTCCCGTCGGGCCAAACTACGGCACCAACAACGCGAATATTTTTCCGGCAGGCGATATCGATGCTGCGGGAAACATCTACGTCGCATGGACCATGAACAATTCACGGACTAACGAGTTCAGTGTCTGGATGGCGATCTCGCGCGATCAAGGAAAAACCTACTACGGTCCTTTCCCCGTCAGCTCGGGTCCGCTGGCGGCAGACGAGACGACGGTTTTCCCGTGGGTCGCTGCGGGCGACGATGGCCGAGTGGATATCGTTTATTATAAAACGAATGCCGTTGGAGATCCCAACACACTTCCCAGTACGGCAGAGTGGAACGTCTTCTTTGCCCAATCGCTCAACGCCAACAGCCGCGAGCCGGTTTTCACAGTCAGCCAGGTCAGCGATCACGTGATGCATAAGGGCCAGGTCAGCACTGGCGGCTTGATCGGTTCTTCCGATCGATCGTTGCTCGACTTCTTTGAAGTAGCGATCGGCCCGGATGGGCTCGCCAACATCATCTACGCCGACAACGGCTCGAGCGCGACCCACGCCGAATTCGCGCGTCAAGCCACCGGACCGCTGGCGAAAGCCAATCCGACCTTCCCCACCTGCCTTCCGATCGTAGGAGTGCAACTAGGAAGCGTGGTCTCACGCAAAGTGCATGGCCCGTCCGGCCCATTCGACGTTCAACTGCCGCTCACTGGCGCGCCCGGAATTGAATGCCGCATAGGTGGTGCTCATACCTTGGTCTTTACCTTCGCGAATCCTCTCGTCTCGGTCACTGACGCCACGACCAGCCAAGGGACGGTAAGCAACCGTGCCATCGGTAGCGATCCGCGCGAATACATTGTCGATCTTACTGGGGTTAACGATAAGCAAACCATCACCGTGACCTTGATCGGGGTAAATGATGGCACAACTACGGGCAACGTTTCCATTATGCTGCAACTGCTGGAAGGCGACACGACCGCGGACGCTCGGGTCAATGTGACCGATACCAGGCAAACCCAGAGCCGCTCGGGTCAAATCACGAGCACGTCGAACTTCCGCTCGGATGTGACCCTCGATGGCCGCATCAACGTCAGTGATACCAACTTCGTGAAAGCCCACGCGGGCGCTTCGAGGTAGACCTGCCGCGATAAAGTGATCCCTTGGCTCCGGAAAAATAGGGGCGGGTCTCGATTGAGGCGGGCTAAGCACGTCGCAAAGAAAATTTAAATAAATACAAAATAGTTCTCGACCTCTATTTCCTCTTTTGGGTAAAACTGCGCAAGAAATGCCATCGATCATTAGGATTCGGAATGGCAACAACCTATCAGAAAGACAAACAACCCTTAGAAAATCCAGCCAATGAAAAAGCAGATCGCCTTAGCTCTCGTCGCGTTCGTCGCGGCAACCACCTCGCTCTTCGGGCAGGCCTCCTTCAGTTTCAATGATGGAGTCGGAACCCCTAACGACGGCACTTATACGCCAGGAAGCAATATCGTCTTCACCATTAACGTGGTTTTCTCTGGCCCGAATCCAAATGATCTCGGCGGAATTTCCTATTGGTTTCAATCGTTTTCGGGAACCCCCACGACATCTCTGACTGAAGTCGGCGGTTTGTTCACAATTACGACCCGAGACGTAACGGGCAGTCCATTCACCGATGTTCAAACCGGCAGCGGTGCCTTCCCTCAACCGTTGAACTTCGACGATACCGCTGGGAACGTGGCTGGTAACGAAAACCGCTTCGATCTGGGCGCCTCCCTAAGTAATGCGCCAGGCGATCCGGGTCTTGCGCCCAATACTTATCTCGTGGCTCAAATCACCTTCAGTATCAGCGGAGCAATTACACCGGGAAGTTACACTCTCGGGACCATCCCCTCGACCGCCACCCAAGGGTCGTTTCCAGACTTCGGCAAAGGCGCCGTTGCTTCTAACAATGCTGGTACCTCATCTGTAAACATTCCTGCGACCTTCTACACCGTGACCATCGTTCCGGAGCCTGCGACGTGGTCGCTCATGGTTTTAGGTGGACTCGCCTGCGTAGGCGTGACTGCGATGCGCCGCCGCCGCGGCTAAGCGCGTTTCGATTTGTCCTTCTGCGACGGGGCTGGCATTGCCAGCCCCGTTTCGTTTGGCCAAAGCGCTTTAAGTTTTACTAACTTCCACAGTTTTGTTGACCGCTCCTCTCCCCCTCTGCTAACAATTGCCGTTCGCGCTTTTTTCGCGCCAAAGCCTAAACCTTGGACTTTTGGCGCTCCTCACTCCCACTCCCTTCGGTTGATTACCCCATGAGAAAAAAATCCCTCACCAAATCCGGTTTCTTAATTCCACGCATCGGCTTGGCTTTGCTTCTCTTTTTCGGCGCCGCTTTTCTCGCTTTTTTCACTTTCGCTGGTCGACTTCTTTAACATCGTATTCGCCGGCGACGGCGGCAACGGAAACGTCAGCTTCACCGGCCTCAACAACATCTGGCCGCATTCCTCCGACATTCGCTCTTATTTCACCGACGCAAACGGTCAGACCGGCTATGTCTCAAATGACCAGTTTCGAGACCGGCTAAACCGGCCGATATATTTCACCGACGCCACCCGGAGCGCCACGACCACCGCGGTCACGGCGTTTCCCATGTTCGTGCGCGTCGGCCCTTGTGAACCCGGAATCGGCGTTGGACGCGGTTTCGGTCATTGCGCACGAATACGGCCACTCGTTAGGCTTACCCGACTTTTATTCCACGGGCGGGCGCAGCACTTACGCTTCGTGGGAATTGATGGCCAGCGATTACTTCCAGTACATGACCGTCTTTTCGCGCCAGGAGCTGGGCTGGGTGGTTCCGCGGCCCCCGCGAAACGCGCCACGGCCGATTACTCCGGGGCGCAGTTTGTCGAAGCAACCTTCGACATGTCAGCCTACGCTGGCCAGAGCGTCATTCTGCGCTTCTCCTACGCGACCGATCCCGGTCTGGCCTTCCGTGGCTGGTTCATCGACGACATCGAGCTCACGGCCGGCAGCACCGTGGTTTACTCCAGTGACTTCGAAGCCAGCGACGAACGCACCAGAATCTTCCCCGACGGATGGACCAGGGTCAGCAGCGCGGAAGGTTCCCCGCCGACCACGCTTACTACATCGAGCTGCGCGATCGCATCAGCAACGACTTTGACGGCAAAGGCCAAAGCGACCGCGGTAACCCCACCTGGCAGGGCGGCGTATCGATGATTTACACCGACGAAGCGCATGGTTACGGCAATTTCGGCGTCGACAATCCGCCCGCTCAGACGCCGGTAGACTCCATGCCGCAACCAGGCAATAACTCGCCCAATCTGAATGACGCCGCCTTTACTCTGGCGGAAATATTCAACGGCTGCACGCACATCGACAATTACGGCGATCCCAACGGTCCCGCCGGTCGATGGAAGCTGCCGCCTCATCTGAAATTCACCGTAACGGCCCTCAGTGGGCTGGCTCCGGGCGCGGCTCTGCCGGCCACCCCTGCCACGGCCAGCCTTCTGGCTGACGTGGCTCCGGTCTGCGAGGTCATTCCGCGGATTGCTTCTCGTAAAATCCACGCCGAAGGAACAGCGCAACCGCAGACCTTCGACATCCTCTTGTTTCCCACTGGGCCCTCCGGAGTCGAGTGCCGCACCGGCGGCGGGGCCAATGCCGACACCCACCAGGTGGTCTTTAAGTTCAGCGCTCCGGTGACGTTTACCGGCGCTACCGCCACGCCCGAATCGGGCAAGAGCGGCATGGTGACCACTACGAGCGGCAGCGGGACGGATGAAGTGATCGTCAATCTGGGCGAGGTGGATAACGAACAGATCATCCTGATCAATCTGACCGGAATCTCTGGCGCCGGTTCGGCCGCAAATATCACTGTCCCAATGGGCGTTCTCGCGGGCGACAGCAACGCCGACCGGCGGGTCAACGTCGTAGACACGAACCAAACCAAGAGTAACTCAGGTCAACTCACGGGAGAGAAAAACTTCCGCACCGACGGAAATCTCGATGGGCGGATAAACATTGGAGACACCAACTTCGTGAAATCCCACTCCGGGACGGCGCTATCGGATGCGCCACCAGAAGCACGCTGATAATCGTCATCGCACGAACGGGGCTGGCTTTTGCCAGCCCCGTTTTGATTTCTGAACCTTGTTTTGATTGGTGCTTTTACGGTTTTCCCGAAAATTTCCTCGACAGCCATTAAATTTTTTGTTTAGTTCGCGCCCGGCATCGCACTGGATCGTTCGATCCAGGTCGAATCTGCTCCCAACCCCAATTCGTCTTTTGGACCGCCGTTCCAAGGACTAAGTCAGAGATTAAATGAGAAAAAAAATCGTTTCTGAATCCGGTCTGTTTAATAAGCGCATCGTTCTCGCCGTCATGCTTTGCTTTGTCGGCGGCTCGTTAGGCTGGATCAGTCTGGCCGGCAAAC
>Ga0136617_10005967_pt1 | contig 10895 bp, 10 predicted proteins | sample AntDrymUQ3222106_2_FD_129672 | JGI IMG/M metagenome (GOLD analysis project Ga0136617, IMG submission 129672) | Polar desert sand microbial communities from Dry Valleys, Antarctica - metaG UQ322 (21.06) | ecosystem: Environmental > Terrestrial > Soil > Desert | place: Antarctica: Dry Valley...
AGGGCGGGCGCATCCGCTTTGAGCACCCAACCTGGGGTCCGAGCGAGTTGATCGTCGCCTTCAACCGATCGGCCGCGAGTTGCGACTTCTTCGTCGTCGACCGCGCCGGCACGTACCGCTGGGAGTATCGGTCCCAGAACGATTTGGCCTGTTCCGTCGCCTACCCGGCAATCGCCACGCCGGACGCCGCCGGCAATCTGCTGATCGGCTACTCATCGGGTCGCTACCCGGGTGTCACCGTGCTACGGCCGGTCGCCGACGGCATGGACGATCTGGGGACGCTGCCCGACACGCCCCGCTTCGGCGATAGCGGGACCCTCGACGTCGACGGGGACGGCGCCTACGAGATCGTCAGCATCCTGCGTCCCTGCGATCCGGACTGCGCGACCGGGCTGGCCTATTTCCGAACCTATTCCTGGAACGGTGACGACTACTTCACCGAACTCTGCACGGAGCCGCGGCTGCCGCCGGTGCCCATCCAGGCCACACCGGGCCCGGGTGGCACGCTGGTCGGCACCATTCCGCCCGGCACGTGTGGCGCCCAGTCCAACGTGTCGCAGATCGTCGCCGATACCGAATGGTTCGCGGTGTACTTCGACGGCCGATCGGGCTGGGCGCCGGCGATCTCGTTCCAACCGCCTTCGTCCACGGCGCCGTGGGTGGCCCATCCCTACGACGGGATCGTGCCGACCACGGTGCCGCCGCCACCGCCGCTCGCCCCGGAGGTGCCCGCGCAGTGCGCCGACTACTCGTTCAACGACCAATACCCCATCCGGCGCTGCGACGAAGGCTACGCCGTGTACCTCGTGCAGACGTTCCTGCGTGGCGAGGGCTACGCCGTCGACCCCGACGGCTATTTCGGACCGGGCACCGAGGTGGCGGTGCGGTACTTCCAGGCCAGCCGGGGCCTGGAAGTGGATGGACTGGTCGGACGCAACACGTGGCTCCAGTTGTCAGGGGGCGGCATGGCGGGCTACGACCTCGACAACAACGGTGTGATCGATCCCGACGAGGTCGTCTTCGACTGATTCAGAGCACACCCAAGACGGGGCTCCAGCGGGTTGAACGCTCGCTCGCCTGCGCCCCCGGACGCGATGAGCAATCGCCGGCGTATGGCCTGTCATCGCTCATCGCGCCGATCCGTGGGCGCGTTGACGATCACCTCCACAACCTCGGCCTCTCGGGACACGCCAGGCTCGACGCGGAATCTAACGCTGATGCGCTTGGTTGACGCATCGAGCGCTATTCTGACGTCATGCCCACCATCCAGATCCGCAACATCCCCGAGAAGGTCCACCGGACGTATCGGGCGCGGGCGGCCGCGGCAGGGATGAGCGTGCAGGAGTATCTACTGGCCGAGCTGATCCGCAACGCCAGCCTCCGTTCACCGGCCGAACTCGTCGCCGACGTCGATCAGCGCATGCGCACCGAGGGACGCGACGGTTTCGCCACGTCCGGGTCGGTCGACCTCGTTCGGGCCGACCGGGATGCCCACTGACGTCGGGTGACGGTCTTCGACGCGTCGGTGTTCGTCGATGCGCTGGTCGTCGCCGGCCCCAGCGCCGACGCGGCCAGAGCGGAGTTTGGCGACCAGGCGACGCTCGAGGTTCCGGCCATCTTTCTCGCCGAATCAGTGTCGGCACTCCGAGCCCTCGTCCATCGCGGGCGTCTGAGTCCGATCCGAGCCGCCGCGGCGATCTCCCAAGTCCGCACCGTGCGGACGATTGAGTACCCGTTTGAACCCTTCACCGACCGGGTCTGGGAGCTACGAGACAACCTGACGATCTACGACGCCTGGTACGTAGCCGTGGCCGAGTGGCTGGGCACTGACCTCGTTACGGCCGACGCCCGGCTCGCTGCTGCTCACGGTCCGCGATGCCCGATCCGGATGCCCGGATGAGACTGGGCCAAGGGGAGAGCGCGCGGGCCAGCACCTCGCTGCGTTGCCGGGGCGGCGTGGTGCGCCACCTGGGTGGGACCGGAGCCGCCGACTCGGTTGCGTCTGTGTGATCGTCAACTGAGGCAACTGCTGCGTCGGCGATGACCGAGCCGCGGTCGGGGTCGATGACCGGCCGGCGCATGAGCGAATGCCTCCAGCCCCCGTCGGCGTAAGAGACCCGAAATGGCCGCTCATGTCACTCCGCCTCCGTCCGCGCATTCCCAAAGAGTGAGACGGACTGACGCACAAAACGGCCAGTCATAATGGAGTATTCCGACAAATCACCTTGATCGGCGCCGCCGGTTGGTGGCGAAGTGGTCCGCTGATCGCGCCGGCCACGGCCGCTGCTGGACTCGGCTCAGCCGGTCGCGGCTGCGTCGGGCACCGGGCGGCCGCGGACTATGGTCCAGCGGACCCGGTGTCCGGGCGACCACCCGACCAGATCGGCGTCGTAGCCGACGTCGAGGCGACCCTTGCGGTCGTCGATGCCGAGCAGCCTTGCTGGTGTGGTCGTGGCCGACACCACGGCGTCGTCCCACGAGATGCCGGCGTACGCGGCGAAGTTGGCGACGGCGTCGTCGAGCGTGAGGGTACTGCCGGCGAGGGTGCCGTCGGCCAGCCGGGCCTGGCGATTGTGGACCGTGATGGGCCGCTCTTCGAAGTGGTAGTCGCCGTCGGAGAGTCCGGTCGCCGCGATCGAGTCGGTGACCAGGGCGATGCGTTGCGGCGTCTTCGCGACGTTGAGCAGTTCGATGATGCGGGGGTGCACATGCACGCCGTCGGCGATGAGCTCGGCGACGAGTCGGGGATCGGTGAGCGCGACGCCCACGATGCCCGGGTCGCGATGGTGCATAGGGGGCATGGCATTGAACATGTGGGTGACCGCGCCCACGCCGAGCTCGATGGCCTCCAGCATCTGGGTCTCGGTGGCCGCCGAGTGGCCGGCCGAGCAGGTGATGCCGGCCCGGCCGGCCGCCCGGATCACGTCGTGCTGCCCGGCGACCTCCGGCGCCAGGGTGATGTGCCTGAGAGTGCCCGCCGCCGTGGCCGCGTACCGCTCGAACACGGCCAGGTCGGGGGCGATGATTGACGCCGGATCGAACGCGCCCGGGCAGCAGCAGTTGATAAACGGACCCTCGAGATGGGCGCCCAGGCACTGGGCCCCGGCCGGCTCGCGAGGATCGCCGATGATGAGGTCGCGTGCGGCGCGGAGTCCGGCTTCGATCGCCGGCGGTGAACCGCCGATGGTTGCGAGATACGCGGTGACCCCGTGGGTGGCATAGAACGCCCCCAAGCGCCGCAGCGCGCCGACGTCACCGTCGATGGTCTGCACGCCGGCGGCGCCGTGGGTGTGCACGTCGATCAAGCCCGGAGTGACCACGTCACAGCCCTCGCCGACGACGGGTCCGTCGACCGGCGGGTGTCCGGGCAAGATCCGCGCGATCGTGCCGTCCTCGACGAGGATGGTCGCCGGACCCTCCGGACCCGCCAGAGAGCCGGCAACCACGAGTCGGGCGGCCCGAACGGCGAGGCGGCTCACGGGGAACGGTCGGTGCCAAGGAGCACGGAGTCGGCCGACGCCGCCGCGTCGTATCCGGCCAACGCTACCTCGAGCGCCCGCAGCCCGTCCTCGCCGTCGGCGGACGGGTCGAGGGCTCGACCGGTCCGTACCGAAGCTAGGAAGGCTTCGACCATCAGGGCGTCGATGTCCACCCCGAACGGGACCAGTTGGAGTCCCTGGTCGGCGCCGACGAATCGCAGCGACTCGGTCGTGTCGTCGATGGCGATGACCCCGTCAGTGCCGAGGATGCGCAGGAAGAAATCGTAGCTCCACGGATTGCCGCCCGGCACCGACCAGCTGGGGTCGATGGTGGCAATCGCCCCGTTGTCGAACGCCACCGACAACACGGCCATGTCGTCCACGCCGCTGCTCCAGAACCGATCGTCGACCTCGGCGTTCACCCGCACGATCTCGTGCCCGGTGAGGTGGCGCATGATGTCGGTGACGTGGACGGAGTGGTCGATCAGAGCGCCGCCGCCCGATCGGGTCGGGTCGGTGATCCACGGCGGGTAGGACGGAGGGAGCGGGGGTCGACCTCGGTTGCCCCCGACCATGCCGACGACCTCGCCGATCCGTCCGCTCGAGATCGCCGACCGCACCTTGGCGATGACGGGGTAAAAGCGGCTGACGAAGGCGGTGTGCAGCTGCACGCCGTGCTCCTCACAGCTGCGGATCATTGCCTCGGCATCGTCGATGATGGTCGCGATCGGCTTCTCGCACAGGACGTGCAGGCCGTGTCGAGCAGCCAGCTCCACGAGCGGTCGATGACCGATCGTCTCGCCGCACACGATCACCGCTCGCAGCCGTACGTCAGCGAGCAGCGTCTCGACGTCGTCGTAGTAGGTGGCGTCGAACTGCGTGGCTATCGCGGCGCCCAGGATGGGGTCGTCGTCGTATATCCCCACGAGCTGGGCATCGGGAGCGTCGCCGACACACCGCGCGTAGGACATGGCGTGTGGTGCGTGGGCCACGCCGAGCATCGCCACACCGACGAGATCGCCGGCTGCGGGCAACTGCGCCGAATCGATCGGCGACGGCTCCGGGCTCATCGGGCGGACCCCACAGCCAGGTCGACCGGTCGCCCCAGGCGGACCGATTCCAGCGCACCGAGCGCAGTGCGCAGGGCGGCCCGTCCCTCGGTGGCCGACACCGGCGACGGTGTGTCGCGGCGGATGGCGTCGACGAACGCAGCGATCTCGGCGCGAAAACCGCGGTCACCGAGCGGCTCGAAGGTAGTGGTGGTGCCGTCGGCGGCGATCATTGAGCCGACTGTGACGCCGTCGTAGGTCCAGTCCAAGCGGCCCCCGGACCCGGCCAGTTCGGTGGCCACCCGCAGGCCGTGGGCACGAGGGTGAGCCCAGCTGGTCTCCACGGTTCCAATCGCCCCGTTGGCGAAACGCAGCGTCACGAGCGCATAGCTGGCCGGACCCGCCGCGGTGTCAGCAGCCATCGCCGTCACCCGGACCGGGTCGCTCTGATGGAGCCATGCCAGGTAGTCGAAACTGTGGATGGCGAGATCGACGATCGGACCACCGGACTGGCCGACATCGGCGAGCCACGCCCCCTCGCTCCACGACGGCGCCGTTCCGGTGATGGACTGCGACGACAGATGCAGCTCGCCGAGGCGCCCGGCGACGACGACCTGCTGGGCGCGTCGGTGATCGGGCTCGAAGCGGGACACGTGTCCCACCATCAGCTTGCCGACGGACGTCTCGCTCGCCGCCACGATGAGGTCGGCGTCGGCCATGGTCAAGGCGACCGGCTTCTCGCACAGCACGTGGAGTCCGACGGCTAGCGCCTCGGTGACGATGGCGCAATGGGTCGGCGTGGGTGTGCACACGCTGATGGCGTCCACCCCGGTGTCAAGCAGCTCAGCGACGGACGGAACCGTCCGGGCGCCTACCCGATCGGCTAATCGGCTCGCCTTGGGCGCCACCGGGTCGGTCACCGCGACTAGGCGAACGCCCGGGGTGGCCGCGTACGCGGCGGCATGGGCCTGAGCGATGTAGCCGGCGCCGGCGATGCCGACTCGCAGCTCGGAGCGGCGTCGACTCGTTCGCTCGCTCACCACGCCCGGCCCGTTCGCTCGCTCTACCACGAGTGCGACGTCCCGCCGTTGTGCGTGAGCCGGGACCAGTGAGCGGCACCGATGACCCCGGAATCCGCCCCCATGGCCGCCGGCACGACCTTCACCGACTCAACGACGTCACCGAGGTGACGGTCGAGCGACGCCTGCAGCGGTTCGAGCAGGCTGGGGCCGACGGCCGAGACACCTCCGCCGACCATCAGCAGGCCGACGTCCATGACCATGGCGAAGTCGGCGAGCACGCGGCCGAGATGCTCGGCCGCTTGGTGCAGCGCCTCGATCGCCCTGGCGTCACCGTGACGCGCCGCCTCGGCGACGGTCTCTAACCGACCGTCCGACTGTCCGGCGGCTCGGGCGATCGCCGGGCCGGACGCCACTGTCTCCAGGCATCCCCGCCGACCGCAATTGCATAGGGCGCCGTCGGGGTCGACTACGACGTGACCGATCTCCCCGGCCGTGCCCGAGCTGCCCTGATGTACCTTCCAGCCGAACACGAAGGCCATCGAGACGCCGGTACCCAGATTGAGGTAGGCGGCATCGGCCTGGCCGATCCCGGCGCCGGCTACGAGCTCACCGAAGGCGGCCGCCTTGACGTCGTGCAGGACGGTGATCGGGTGGCCCAGAGCCTGCTGGGCGATCTCGACCATCGGTACGTTCCGCATCGACAGCACCGGCGAATCGACCACCGTCCCGGTCGCCCGGTCGATGGTGCCGGGCATCGCGATGGCGATCGGACCGGCGACCAGGCCCCCCGACCGGGCCACGCTGAGCAGGTGTTCGGCGGACTGCACGCACGCCTTGACCACCGCCTCGCCGTCACCTCGCGGCGTGGCCCGGCGGTCGCGAGCGACGACCGAACCGGACGGATCGACCACCGCGCCGGCCAACTTCGTTCCCCCGACATCGAGCCCGATCCCGGAGGACGTGATGCCCTCGGCGTGCACCGGTCTCATCGATGCCCGCTCATTTGATGCCCGCCGTAGCCATACCCTCGATGAAGCGCCGCTGCATGAACAAGAATGCGATCAGCAGCGGCAGGATGGTGAGCGCCGACGCCGCCATCTGCAGGTCGACCCGGGTGAGGAACCGACCCGAGAACTGCGCCAGCCCGAGCGGCAGGGTGAACTTATCCGGGGAGGACACCACCAGCAGTGGCCACAAGAACGATTCCCAACTGGCGACGAGCGTGAAGATGGCCAACGCCGACAGGGCCGGCTTGGCCAAAGGCAGGACGATCTTGACGAAGATCTTCACCTCGGAGGCTCCGTCGACGCGAGCCGCATCGAGCAGTTCGGTGGGGATCGATTGCAGGTACTGGCGCATCAGAAAGATTCCGAACGCATCCACTAGACCGGGAAGGACCAGCCCGGCGTAGCTGTCGAGCAGGCCGAGGTCGTTGGCCAGCACGTACAGCGGAATAACGCGAACCTGGAAGGGGATCATCAACGTCGCCAACACCACCACGAACAGGATGTTGCGGCCGGGGAAGTCGAACTTGGCGAACGCGTATCCAGCCATCGAGCTCGTGAACAGCACACTGGCGACGGTGATGGTCGAGACCAACACGCTGTTGAAGAAGTAGCGGACGAAGGGCGTGTCGCCCAGCACCGTTGCGTAGTTCTCCAAGCGAATCGTCCCCGGCAGGAGCGTGGGGGGCACCCGCAGGATCTCCGGCAGGGTCTTGAACGAGGCCAGCACCATCCAGACCAGCGGGGCCACCATGATCACCGCGCCGGCCGTCAACAGCACGTAGCGCAAGCGTCCGGACGCCCTGGCGACGATGGTCATCAGTAGTCGAACTTGCGCTGCAGCAGCTTGAGCTGGACCATCGTGACGATGATGATGAACACGAACAGCAACATCGCCGCGGCCGACGGATACCCCATCTCTAGCGGGCGGAAGGCGCTCTGCACGATGAACAGCACCACGGACGTCGTCGACCCAAGAGGCCCGCCGGGCAGCTTGGAGGGCGAGCCGGTCATCACGTAGACCTGGGTGAACAGCTGCAACCCGTAGATCACGCCGATGACTGACGCCAGCACGATGCTCGGATTGAGCAACGGCACAGTGACCCGCCGGAAACGCTGCCACGGGCTCGCACCGTCGAGTGCCGCCGCCTCGTTGAGCTCCTTGGGAATGGTCTGCAACCCGGCCAGGAAGATGACCATGTAGTAACCGATGTCGCGCCACACGGTCATGGCGACGACGCCCTCCAGTGCCCACTGCGGATCGGACAACCAACCCGGCCCATCGACGCCGATCCACCCGAGAGCGGTGTTGACGAGGCCGAACGACGGCTCGAGCAGCCAGCGCCAGACGTAGCTGACGGCAACCAGGGAGGTCACGACGGGCACGAAGTACACGGTGCGGAAGAAGCCACGGGCGCGCAAGTTGCGGCTGTTGAGCACGAGCGCGACGCCCAGTGCCAGCAACACGGTTGGTAACACGGTGGCGACCGTGAAGAACAGCGTGTTGGTCACCGCCCGGTGAAAGGCCGAGTCGCTGGTGATGAGTTCCCGGTAGTTGGCGAGCCCGATGAACTCCTTGGGGGCGCGGCCGAGCGGCCAGCGGTGGAAGCTGTACTGGAGCGAGCGCAGCATCGGGTAGATGACCGTGACGCCGAACAACAACAGCGCCGGCGAGAGGAAGGCGTACGCCCAGAGTGTCCGGCGCGTCCTCATCGTCAGGCGCCGTCGTGGTCGCGACTGGCGGTGGGGCGCGGTGCCCGTCAGTGCGTCGCCGCCGGACCGGACCGGGCTGCTCATCTCATCGACGGCAGGAATCGATGCGGTCCGTTCGCCAGGTCACTCGACAACGCCCTTGGACTCGTACAGCTCGTTCTCGGCGGCGGCGCCGGCGTCGACCGCCGTCTGGACATCCGTGCCCCCGACAACGATCTGGTCCCAGATCTCCTGCTGGATGGCGAACGCGTCGTCCCAGCCGATCGAGTCGTACGGCACGGCCTCGGCGAGAGCGGCGAAGCCAACTGCAACGGCCGGGTCCTCGGTCAGCGATTCGTCGTCGAGCAGGGCGATGCGCGACGGCAACTCGCCCCCCTCGGCGATCCACGTCCGCTGGGCGTCCTCTGACGTCAGGTACTGGATCCAGTTCCAGGCTCCTTCCTGGTTCTCGCAATCAGCTGAAACGGCGTAGGCCCACGACGTGCTGACGACCGGCGCAAACTGCTCGTCGGCCACCGGGGGCGGCATGTGGACGCTGAAGTTCACGTCCGGGGCGGTCAACTGGTACACGCCGTTGAAGGTGTACTCACGCAGCGCCATGCCGGCCAAACCCGAGCCAAACTTGCTTTGCTCGGCGAGGAACTCGGGTGAGTCGACCCCGTCCTCGGTCACCAGCCCGGTCAATCGTTCCCACACCTGGTAGCCGGCCTCGGACGCGTAGTTGACCTGCCTCGTCTCGTCGTCGACCAGCCCGTCCTCGTGGGCCAACGTCGGGGCGCTGTAGTACCACTGGTAGGGCGAACTGGTGAGATCAACGCCGGCTTGGGACAGCGAACCGTCCTCCATCTCGGTCAACGCCACGGCCGCTTCGCGAAACTCCTCCCACGTCTCGAAATCCCTGGTGGGATCGAGACCGGCCGCCTCGAACAGGTCGTCGTTGTAGAACAACAGAAGGGTCTGCACGTCCGTGGGGACACCGAAGTACTGGCCGTCGACATCGAGCAATTCGATCGAGGCCGGCGTGAACGTCGACTCCATCTGTTCGGCCGTCATCACCTCCTCGGGCATCGCCGCCAGCTGCCCACGCGCCTGGAACTCGGCCATGATGTTGGCCGGGATCTGCATCACGCACGGGCCGCTGCCAGCCTCCAATGCCGCGCCGAGGCGCACGAAGTAATCGCTATAAGGGATCGACTCGAACTCGATGTCGGCGCCACCCGCCTCGCCGTAGCTGGAGATGAAGCCCTCCACGATCGCGGCTCGGGCGTCGCTCTGATGCTGCCAATGCGACACGCCACCGTTGTCGATGGGGGCGACCCCGCTGGCGACGGCTGACCCTTCACCGGTCGTGGGCGGGGCGCTGCTGCGGTGAGCGTTCCCGGAGTGGACCGAGCCCCCAGCGGAGATCGTCACCGCTGCGAGCGTCACGGTCACCATTGCGCCAACTGACTTCCGTTGCATCATGTTCCCCCGGCTTGTTCTCGATTACAGAACAATGTTCTGCTGGTGAGAGAGTAGTCCCGGCTGAATGGCTCGGTCAACCGGCGAGCCATCACGCTCGTGGCCGTTACGCGCCGAACGCGATGCGGCCTCGGTCGGCACCGCCGAGCGCCTGGGTGATCGACGCCCCGGCCTCGCCGACGACGCCGACCAGCTCGGTGATCCGATCGTCCGGCAGCCGCGACCGGGGACCGACGATAGCCACCGAGGCCACGGCGTCACCGGTGTAGTCGAACACCGGCACGGCGATCGCCACCTCGGCGCCGTCAGCCACGGCCGCGAAGCCGTCGGCCCGTACCCGCCCGATGAGTTCGGCCAAGCCTTCGGCGCCGCCTGGGTCCAGCCGTTCGATGATCCGCCACCGCCGACTCATCGGCGAAAACGCCAGCAGCGCTTGCCCGGGCGCCCCCGCATTGGCCAGCTGCCGAGCACCCCGGAACGTCGAGATCGGCACCGATCGCCGGCTTTCGACGAACTCCACACACATCACCGTGTCGCGGTCCAACACCGCGAGCATCGCCGTCTCACCGGTGGACTCGGCCAACGAGACGACACGGGCGCGAGTCGCCTCACCGAATGTTGAGGACAATCGAACGACCTCGCCCCATTCCAGCATCTTCCAACCGAGCACGTACCGGTGGTCGGCCACCTTGCGCACCAGTCCACGCAGCTCGAGCGTCGTCACCAAGTTGTAGGCGGCGGTCTTGGAACAACCGACCGCCGACGCCAACTCCGTGAGTCCCATCGGTTCCCCGTGGGCCCCCAACTGATCGAGCAGTTCGACGGCCCGAGCCACTGACTTCACTGGACGGATACGACGGCCATCGCTTGTCACCACCACGACGTCATCGTCCTCAGCCATGTCCGCCGCTCGCGGCTCGGCGCCCACCATGCCGACCGATCACCATCACTGCGTCCAGCCAACCGGGAAGACGCTCGTCACACACCGCCCCAGTGTTGCGCAACGCGGCCCCGACCCCCTTGCGGCCGGCCGCGACGGCGGGCCCACGAACGGTGGTCGCTACGCTCCGGCTCGTGTGCGACACCCTGGTCTCTCTGACCGATAGGGGTGTGCTGTTCGCCAAGAACAGCGATCGGGAGCCAAACGAGGCCCAGGTGATCCGGTGG
>Ga0136617_10005969_pt1 | contig 10893 bp, 10 predicted proteins | sample AntDrymUQ3222106_2_FD_129672 | JGI IMG/M metagenome (GOLD analysis project Ga0136617, IMG submission 129672) | Polar desert sand microbial communities from Dry Valleys, Antarctica - metaG UQ322 (21.06) | ecosystem: Environmental > Terrestrial > Soil > Desert | place: Antarctica: Dry Valley...
CCTCATCGCCCTCGCCATGCTCACCCTCGGCGGCCTCTGCCCACCACTACCCGAATGACCCCCGGAAACAGCAGAAGGTCCCGAAAAGCAGGGTCGAATGAACGCACCGGAAATCCAGGTTAGCGGTGCTCGAGGTCGATGGCGCCCAGTTGATCGTCAGCGCCGGTTACGACCGCGCGCTCCGTAGCTGGCGGCTCGACGGTACGGCGGGCGCGCTGCGCGTCGACGGCGCCCACAGCGGCCCGATCGGGGCGCTGGCGGTGCTCAAGGTCGATGGCGCCCAGCGGATCGTCAGCGCCGGCGCCGACCGCGCGATCCTCTCCACGCGTCCCGCTGGCATGCGCGCGACCGATTCGGTACGGAACTGACCCGCCGTGAGGACGACCAAAGCGACACCGTCCGGGAGTGCCCATTCCCGGACGTCAGGCCGGCCACGAAGCCCTGGTAGACGCTGGCCCGCGAGCCGTCTGAGCGTCGGATTCTCAGGACGCTTTTCGCGCTCTACGCGAGATCGGCGGCGAGAGCGGGTGGTCGGAGCGATGGGTTCGGCGTAGCGTCGCGAGCCGGGAAGGAGGCCATCGACGCCTGAGAGCCAGCCATCAAGCGAAGCCGACGGCGCGTTGCGCGCGCAGGCGGTGGCGCGCGTCGTGGCCGCGTTGGTCGCTGAGCGCGAGCGCGGTGAGCTTCGCGCCGCCGGCGTCCGCCGGCCGGTCCTCCAGGCGGCCCGCTTCGCGACGCTCCCACCAGCGCCACGCGCGGCCCTCGGCGAGCTCGAGATAGCGGCAGGCGCGACGGTGCTCCCAGCCCGCACCGGTCGCCTCGTCGATCAACGTCAGGAGGCCGGCCTTCGTGGCCGCGTCGACGCGGCGCAGGACCGGGCCACTCAGTCCCAACGCCCTTTTCCCTCCGCCAGCATCAACCGGACGCCCATCTCCTTCAGCGCTTCGGACAGCCTGGCGATCTCCGCGCGCGCCTCGGCCAGCTCGGGATCGACGCCGCCGGCCGTGACGCCCGGTCGCGACGCCGCGAGCGCTTCCAGCGCGCCCTGCTTGGCGACCGTGCGCAGCTTCATCACCGTCGAGCGATCGACGCCGGCGCGATCGGCCGCCTCGCTGATCGTGCTCTCGCCGCGCAGCAGCCCGATCCAGATCTCATACTTCTGCGACGGCGACAAAAACCGCTTACGACGACGGCCCCCGCTGGGTACTCCTTGCTCGCTCATGCCCGGCTCCTCCTCGACGAGCCGAAGAGCCTGCCAGATGCGGTCTGATCAACCCCCGGATCTGTGGCGTTGAGTCAGACGCAAACCATTGACCGGCCTGGATGTAGCCATCCAGCGTGCGGCGGTCCTGATGGCGGGTGACGTCGGCGATCTGAGCGGGGAGGTACCCCATCGCGCGCGGCTTGAGTGGAGAATCCGGAGCGCAGCGAGTGTCCGGCGAAGTCCTTGAGGTCTGGCAAGGGTGATGCGTACCGCGACGTCGCGCTGAACGCGCTCGTCCGCGCCGTCTTGGAGGGCCTCGTGTCGGCCGAGCTACTTTGCGGGCTGGGACACGGACCCAAGCAGAGGGCCTTAGCGAAGAGCGGTTGCTTCTGCTCGGCGTGTCCTCCAAGAAGGCGATGTCCGACGTCGGCAAGGGCTGGACGGTCCGTGCCCCGGCAAGCTGTACGTCATCTCCCACGAGGAGCTCTTCCGACGCCTTGAGGGTGTGCGCGATCTCGAGCGACTTCAAGGCAAGCACGTGGCGTGCTTTGGACTCGGCGCGATCGGCCCACCGTTCGCGGTCGCGCTGGCCCGCGAGGGCGTCGGCTCGTTCGCCCTGTGCGACCCCGACACGCTGCGCCCCGGCAACCTCGTTCGTCACGCGCTTGATCTCCTCAGCGTCGGCCAGTTCAAGGCGGAGGCTGTGGACGCGCGCTCAGCCGGATCAACCCGGCGGTGGACACGGTGATCGAGATGGACAACCTCTCGCACCCGGAGGTGCTTGCGACGATGCTGCGTCGCGCGGATCTCGTACTCGCAGCGATCGGCAACGATCTGAAGGAGGAGTTGCTCAGCGAAGTCGTCGTCCGTAGCGATGAACGCCCCCCGATGCTCCTCGTTCGTACGCTGCACGCCGGCGCCGCGTTCCGCGTCGCGCTGATACGCCCCGGCCACGATGCCTGCGTGACCTGCCTCGCCGAATACCGAGCCGACGGACATCCCGACTGGATAGATGTTCCTCGCGACGGCCTTCCGGATGTGTTCGACGCCGGCTGCGCGGCGCCGGCGCGGCCGGGGGCCGGGCTGAGCTCCCAGCACGCAGCAGTGTTCGCTGCGGCGCGCGCGCTCGAGCATCCGGCATCACCGTCCTCTACGGCGACGACATGCCACCACCCCACCCACCAGGCGCCGGACAGCACCGCGCCGCAACGTTCCCCTGGCACAAGACGCTCACCGCCCTCGACTGACGTGACCTGTTGGCCGGGCCGGCGGCTCAGCCCGTCGTTCGTGCCCCTTGGCGCTCGTAGCCGTAGGCGGCTGCGATGCTGATGAGCGTGACGGCGAGCACGATGCTGATCTGACACGCTGCAACGGCCTTGTCGACCGTGAGCGTCTGCGCTGCGACCCCGCCGGCGAGGCCGCTTACCGTGAGCCCCAAGGCGATGAAGCCGCCGGTCGTGGTGTGCGACGTCCGGTCGCACATCTTGGCGGCGGCGAGCAGAACTCCAAGGAGGCCTCCGGCGATCAGTAGCGCTGACATCGTCGCTCCGACGACGTTGTGAGTTGCGAGGGCGTGCCCGTTGGTCGGGATTCTGAACGCTGTCTGCAATGCGAAGTAGACGGTGCCGATCGATAGGAGAGATGTGACCACCGGCAGGACCCAGATGATCCGGCGTCCTGTTGTGGTGATCGTGGCGGCGTTTGTTGATTCCGCTGTCATGGTCGATACCCCCTTTCAGGTGTAGATGATAATGGACACTTCAGTCGCCAAGCGAGGCGACGTCGTGCTTCCACCGGCAGGTTGCGCGTCTGCGTCCGGATCAACGGCTCCGGCCAGTGCAGCAGCGACTCACGGACGAGCTCGGGCCTGAGGATCCACAGGCGCCGGCGCGTAAACGCCTTCTTCGACGAGCTCATCGCCCGCCACAGCGCCGCCAGGCAGCGGTGTCTCGCGACGCCGCCGCCTCTAACCGTCGGACAGGCCTGCGCGCCGCGCCAGGCGGTGTGCAGGACAGAGCCGAGGTCAGGTGAGCGCGCGGATCTCGATGGTGCGCACGGCCGTGGCGGCGGCGACGCCGAGCTCGGGATCGTTGATGAGGTTGCGCAGGGCCGCGACGGCCCGCCGGTCGCCGATCTCGCCGATCTCGGCGAGCTCGCCGAGCAGGGCTACCAGGAACGGGCGCATGTCATGGTCAAAGCGGCATAGTGGCTGGATCTGCTCGGGGTGCTCCAGGGACCACACGAGCGCGTCGATGCCCGCCGGCGGCATGGCCGCGAGGACGTCGACGTGTTCGGTGTGCCGGTTGCTGAGGTGCTGCACGCCACGGAGGTTGTGCAACAGGCTGGCGAGCCGGTCACGGTGCTCACTGGTCAAGATCGTCCAGGCGGCGTCGATGGCCGGCTGGTCGACGGGGTGGCCGGCGGCGTCGCGGAGTGCGCCATGGATGATGGTCAGCGCGGCGCGCCAGGCCGGGTGGTGGTTGCCGTCGGGCGTCGGTGCGGGCAGCGGCAGCGGCTCGGCTGAGAGCAGTCGCAGCGCGGACACGATCCCTTCTTTGCCCGCATGGATCATGCCCCACTGCTCGGGGTCGGTGCGCGCGACATAACGTTCGACGATCGCGCGGGTGAACGGGTCGCTGAGGTCGTCGATCGCATTGAGGATCCACCCGATCGCGAAGCCGCCGGTGTCGCAGCCGTCCACGGCCATCGCCAGCAGTCGTTGGCGGTCCGGCCCGGGGAGGCCACTGATGACCTGGTAGTAGGGGCCAATGGCCTCGGTCTCGAACTGGGCCGACACGGCGCCGTAGGCCCGCTTGCGGTGCAGGGGGTCGTCCGGCTTGCTGAGGATCAGCTCGATCTCGTCCTCGACGTCCTGCTCGCTGCGCGCGGGGGTGATGTCGCCGAAGGCTTCCAGCGCCTCGATGATCGCGCCGTTGAGGATGATGTTGTCCATCGGGAGCGCGCGCACGGCGGCCAGGACGGTTTCGCGCGCGGGGGATCGCAGGACGTGGGCGCGCTCCTCGGCGAGGTCGAGGCCGGCCAGGAGCAGGTGGTATCGCCCGGCGTTCAGGCAACGCACGATCACGTCGGCGGTGCGCGCGGTCACCGGGGCGCGGCGCAGCAATTCGGCCGCGAGCAGCAGTGCGCCGAGACCGGGCGGCTCGCGGTGGTCGAGCAACCCGGCGGCGACGTCGCCCGCGTGCTTGAGGCTGGCGCGTTCCATCATCGCGGTCTCTCTGGCGGCGTTGACGACCGCAGTGGCGGGGAGCGCCGGACGGCCCGAGAACACGTAGGTGCTGGCGAAGACGATGTCGGCCAGTTGCCGAGAGCCATCGGCGTTGGTGATCGCGCTCGCGCACAGCTCGTCGGTGAGCTCCAGCAGCCGGCTCACGCCTTCGACAAAGCGCCAGCGAGGCAGCAGGTTGCCGATCGCGGTCAGTTGCGCGTTCGCTGCGCGGCTGAGCGGGTCGGGCAGCGTCCAAGCGCCCGCGAAGGTCGGGTCGCCGGGGGTGAAAGTGATCCCGGTCGCGGTGGTCTGCGCGCAGGCGACCTTGAGCGCCTCGGTGAGGATCGTGTCGGCCACGGCCGCGGCGCGGGCACCGAGCGCGCCGTCCGCGGCGGCAGTCATGACGTCGGCGTGCTCGCAGCTCGACAGCAGCTCGCCGAGGCGATGTTTGTCGGGTTCGAGCGCGATCACGTCCGCGGCCAGGGCGGCGTAGCGGGGCGTGTTGAGCGCACGCGCCAACGCGTCGGCGTCGGGGGTGGCGAGCAGGAGCTGCTCGGCGGCGAGAAACCGCTCGAAGCGGTCGTGGCGCAGTGCGACGCGGCCGTGTGCGATGTGCAGCAGCGGACACGCCCAGACGGCGTCGAGGTCGCGGGCGGTGAGGTCATGGTCGCGGCCGAGCACGCGTGCGAGGTCGGGGCGCGGCAGCGACGGCACCAGGTTGGCGTAGATCCGGTGCGCGATGACCCGCAGCGCACGTCGCTGCGCCGGGTCGCCGCCGGTCATGCGGTCGACGTGCGCGTCGATGAGCTCGGCGGTGCTCGCGCCCGGCGTCAGCGTGCCCGCGTACTCGGCGGCCAGGGCGAGTTCCAGCGGGCTCACGAAAGCGTCGCAGCGGTCGATGAGCTCAGTGGCGCCGTGAACGCGCAGCAGCGCGCGGCGCTCGTCATCGTCCGGGGTCAGCAGCTCAACCGTGCGTAGCTCGGGGATCGCGTCGGCCACGTTGCGGTCCTGCGCGGTCATCAGCACACCGAGCCCGGGGTCGCGCAGGCGCATCGTGCGCGCCCCGTCCAGCAGCCCGTCGCGGACTGCCTCGGAGGCCTTGGTCAAGTCGTCGAGGATGAAGACCACCGAGCGGCCGGCGGCGTGTGCGGCCTGCAGCAACTCCTTGGGCGCCAGCGACGTGTAGGGCGAGATCGCCCGCGCCAGCGAGGTCCGCAGCGACGGGTCGCTGGCCTCGGCCCCGAGCCAGATCGGGACGTGCCCGGTGCGGGCGAGCGCGGCCGCGACGGTGCGGGCGCGCAGCGTCTTGCCGTACCCCGACGGCCCGTGCAACAACACGGCGCGGCCGGCGGTCAGCTCGTCGGCCAGGTCGACGCGCTCGGCGGCCTGCTCGTCGACGAGCACCGCGGTCTCGACCAGCTCGACCGCTTCGGCGGGATCGGCCAGGTACAGGCCCAGGTAGGCGTCGACCGCCGCGGTCCCCATGCGACGCAGCACACCCTCGGCGCTGTCGTCAGCGGCGCGGTAGAGGTTCAGATGCTGGCCGAAGCGGTCCCAGTCGGCCGGCGCAAACGGCACGCGCGGACCCGGCGTGCGTAGCCGCGCGAGCAGCTCGAGGTAGCCGAGCACGGTCACGTGCTCGCAGGTGCCGGCACCGACCGATCCCACGTGCAGCTCAGGAAAGACGCACACGACGGTGTCGATGTCCTTGTAGTACTTGCCCAGCGTGGGGCCAGGCACGCGCCGCCGGCGGGCAAACGCCTCCAGCGAGTCGCTGACCGCGAAGGTCGCGCCGCGGGCCTGCGCGGCAGGGTTACCGACCGGCTTGACGCTTGAAGCGCCGACGCGGATCGTCCAGTCACCGTTGGCGGGCGCGGACACGATCGGGCCGGAGAACGTCTTGAGCTCCACCTGCACCACCCGCTGGTCGGTGATGACGATGAAGTCGATCTGACGGGCCCGGCGGCCGAGCTGCAGATTGCCCAGGACGCGCGCGAACACACCGCTCTGGGTCAAGTCACGCTGGAGACGAGCGAGAAAGTCCTGCTCGCTCTGGACCTCGATGGGATTGCCGAGAAAGACCTCGACAGTGTTCTGAGTGCTCATCCTGTGCCGCGCGAAACGCGACGCTGAGGACAACTGTACCGGCCGCTCGGACAGACCGACACGATCCGCTTCACACGCCGACCGCTCTCGGCCCGCGACCTGCCAGCCCCGGTACCCAGCCTCTAGTACGTCTTCGGCGCCACCGCCGAGGACGTCCCTCGATCCCGGGGTCTACGTACCTTCGGCAACCTAGCGGTCGCAGTGCCCAGCAAACGACTCGTGGGAACTCCTGCACGAGTCAAACGTACCGCGGGCCTGGAGGCCGTGGACGGCGGCGCCCCGGGCGGCGCGGCCCTCGGCCGCCTTCGGACCTGCGGCGTTGTCTAGCGGGCCCTAACGGCATCGGGGCCGACGCGCTGCCCGGCGAGGGTGAGCCACCCCGACGCAGATTGCCGTGTCGCGCGACCGTCGCGACGGCGCGGTCAGTCGCCGTCCTCGTCGAGGCGTGCCCGGACTTCCGCGACGAACCGCGATTCGCTGCCGCCTTTGAGTTTGCCCCACGCTCTCCAGGTACATGACGGCGTCGACAGCAAGTAGACGCGGCGTTCTGCGCGTGTCAGCGCGACGTAGAACTGGCGGCGTTGCTCGCCGACGGTGGTGCGCCAGCTCTTTGGCATCAACCGCTCCTGCAGGCCGGGGAGCAGCACGGTGTCGAACTGGCGGCCTTTGCTGCTGTGGTAGGTCGTGACGGCGACGTGATCGGTGACGGTCACGCCGGCCGCGAAGTCACCGAGCGTCGCCGGGCTCGCCCGCAGCGCGTCGAGGGCGTCGAGGGCGTCGGCTGTCGCACGCGCGGCGGCGAGCGTCACGCGCAACGAGAGGCGGTCGTCGACCGCGGCGATCCATGCTCCGAGCGGGGACTGAAGCGTTTCGGGCGACTCGATCGCCTCGAGCAGGTGTGCGCGCGGTCGCAGGCCGCGTGCGTCGTGTCGGGCGTCGCGCAGCATCTGCGCGTACACGCGTGTGAGCTCGGCGAACGGCTCGGTGTCGGGGCCGTCGCGGTCAAGCGCGCGTTGTGCGCAGCGCTGCAGCCATTGCACGACGGGCGTGCGCGGGAACGTGTCGTCGCGTTCGGGGACGAACGGCACGTCATGTTCTTGCAGGGCGGCAGTGAGCTCGCCGAGCATCGGGTCTGTCGCCGGGTACAGAATCGCGATGTCGTGCGCCGGCACACCCTCTGCGATCAGCTGCTCGGCGATCGCCGCGGTCCGATCGGCTTGGCCGGCAAGCCCTTCGCTGACTGATTCGATGAACACTTCTCCGCGGTCGGTGACCTCGGGCGCCGCCTCGTAATCGCGGGGCTCGTCGGGAAGCAGTGCCGCTTGGGCAGCGGCGATCAGGCGCGCGCCGGAGCGGTAGTTGAAGCGCAGTCGCACCACCTCAAAGCGGGGGTCGTCCTGCAGCTCACGCAGGTACCTGGGGTCGGCTCCAGCGAAGTCATAGACGGTCTGGTCGGCGTCTCCGACAGCGAAGATCTTCACGCCGGCGGTGGCGAGCGCGAGCACGATGCGGTGAAGCACCCCTCCGAGGTCCTGGTATTCGTCGACGCACAGCCACGGATACCGCGCCGCGAGCAGGTCGCGGATGACCGCGTCGGACTCGATGATCGCCAGAGCGTCGAAGACCATGCCGTCGAAGTCGATCGCGTGCGCCTCAACGAGCAGCTGTTGATAGCGCCGGGCGACCGTGACATCGCGCTCGTCGAACGGTTCGAGTGATTTGCCGAGCGCCAGCGCCTTGCGGATCAGGCCCAGTCGGGTGGCAAACCAGTACGCCGTGTCGTTGTGGCCTTCGATGTCCAGTGCCTGGTCCAGCAGCCGGGCGGCGGACGGACCCGACAGGACGCTGGCGTCAGGACGTCCGAGCTCGGGGACCAGGTGCGCGAACGGACGCAGCACCGCGCCGAGGCAGAACGAGTGGACGGTGCCGATCAGCAGGCGGCGTCCCTGGCTGCACCCGAGCACTCGCAGGCGCATCGCGATCTCACGGACGGTGTCGTTGTTGTAGGTCAGGCACGCGACGGCGAACGGGTCATCGATCTCGCTGTCCAGCAGGTGGGCGACCTTCGTGACGAGCGTCGCGGTCTTGCCGCTGCCTGGCCCGGCGACGACAACGGTGTGATCGTCGTGCAGGACCGCTTGGCGTTGCTGGTCGTTGAGGCCGTCGACGAGGCTGAGCGCGCCGGGCATCACGCGAGCTTGTCACGAAGGCAAGTCAGTGCCTGCGCGATGTAGTCGGGCGGGTCGACGCCGTCGAGATGTGCGGCGAGGCGCTGCGCGAACCGGCCTTTGCCGTAGCGCTCGATGTAGCGGATGAGTTTCGAGCGGTTCTCCGGGCTGCCGTCCGGCGCGGCGACGAGCGCGTCGGCGAATCGCGCCTGCACCAGGGCGGTCGCGCCGAGCTCGGCGAACGTGGCCTGCATCGCCGCGGAGGCGGCGGGCAGCATGTCGATCTCCAGCGTGTACGTGCCGACGAACACTCCGCGGCGGGCCAGCAGGGTTCGCGCCTGATCCCAGTCTTCTGCGTCCAGCGCGCGCTGAATGCTGCTGCCGGGCACTCCTGCGACGAGCAGACGAGCCCGTTTCAGGCCCGTGTGCACGCGGTCACGTTTGTCGGGGTCGTCGTCACCGTCGGTGACGACGACGCGCGGCACAGCGAATCCTCGCGGGCTGAGCAGCTTGCGGTAGGGCGCGAAGTCGGTGCCGTGCACGGCGCAGACGGAGATCCCGAGCTCGTCCAGGGACATGCCCATCTCCGCGGCGAACGCCGGGATGAGAAACAGCTCGGCGGCTCCCTCGACCAGGACGACGCCGCGGGCGAAGAGCATTTCGGCGCGGGTGACGTCCAGGTAGCGCTCCAGGTCAGCGATGTCGCCGTCGCCGAGGCGGGCGCCGGCGACGGTTCGCGCGGTCGTTCCGTCCGGGCCACAACGCAGCAACGCCAAGGACCGCAGCGGTGTGACGCTGGCGATCTGGGCGGAGTGCGTCGTGAGCACAAGCGGCGGCTGGGTGGCGAGCAGGCTCCCGAACAGGACGCGCTGCAGATGCGGGTGAAGATGCGCTTCGGGCTCTTCGACGCCGAGGATCGTTGCGACCCGGTCCTCAGCGGCGGTGGCGGCGGCAACCTGCTGGAGCAGCAGTACGAGATAGATGACGTTTGCGAGCCCGAGGCTCGTGCGGTCAAGGTCGCGCCCGTTGTCGACGAGGACCCGTATGGCGCGCAGCACCTGGTCGCTGCGAGCCGCGGACACCCCGAGCGCCAACGGCTGCGCGAACACGTCACCGACCAGATCAACAAGCCGTGCGTTCAACGCGTCGACAAGCGCTTGCGCGTCCTCGTCACGGAGCAGCTCACCGGTGGTGGCGGCGGCGGCGTCCGCGACGGCTTGCAGACGTTCAGGCTCGATCGCGAGACGTCGCAGCAGGTCGGCCAGCGGTGAGCGCGACCATGTCCGCAAGTCGCCGTGCGCATCACGCAACGCCGGCAGCACTCGCACCGAGAGAAACCGCCGCACGTCCGCACCAAACGCCAGGCCTTCGTCCTTCCCTCGGAAAGACAGGTGCTCGTAGGTCTCCGGACCGGTCGCGTCGGACCCAGCGACGCCACGGCGCGGCCGGTAGACGTACGTCAGGCGTGCCGCGAGCCGATCGCGGTCGATCACCGCGTCCTCGAGCAGCGCCTTGGCGAGCGTATCGTCGGCGAAGCCGGTGACCTCGATGACCACTTTGACTTCGCGGCCACCGAACGGTGCATCGGACCGGTCGTAGAAGTCGGCCTCGTCAAGCTCTCGGGCGCTGTCAGGCAAGCTGGGATCAAGAACGAGCCGCAACGCTTCAAGCAGCGTGCTCTTGCCCGACCCGTTCTCTCCGACGAGAACCACGCCGGCGGCAAATCAGTCAGCTCAAGAGACTTGATCGAGCGAAAGTTCTCGATGCAAATGCGGGAGATGTGCACAGGTGAAGCTTCCCAGCGCGGCGAACCGGAAGGCACCACCCGGCCGGCATTCCGCGAAGACAGCGCTGCTTGCGCGACACGCCTCGCGGCGATCGCGCCCGCGCGGCTGCCGAATGCATCACCACGCGCGCGCCGTCGCGCCGCCGTGGCCGGCCGCATGGCGCCTGAGCGCGACGCGCCCGACGAACGCTGCCCGAGATCTCGCGTTTACTGCTTCCGCTGCCCGAGAACGGCCGATCGGCTCGCGGTCGTGCCAGCCGGCGCGTCGCCGAGCGTTTCATTTGGGTGCGGCTCTTCTGGAGGGACGGCCAGAACCGTGTGATTCGGCGCTGATCGGGCAGAGGTTGGACCCGCGAGCGTAACTTCAGCCCCGCCTTTGGGCCGGTGAATCGGCTCCAAAGCG
>Ga0136617_10005970_pt1 | contig 10892 bp, 10 predicted proteins | sample AntDrymUQ3222106_2_FD_129672 | JGI IMG/M metagenome (GOLD analysis project Ga0136617, IMG submission 129672) | Polar desert sand microbial communities from Dry Valleys, Antarctica - metaG UQ322 (21.06) | ecosystem: Environmental > Terrestrial > Soil > Desert | place: Antarctica: Dry Valley...
AATTATGGCTACTATCGGTTGCTGCCAATGCGAGGCAGTCCTAACTCCACTGAGCGGACCATGGAGTTCTATGGGCCGGGCGTGGTCGAGCTATCTCGTCTGACCACAGGAAAGGTGACGAAGGAAATCGAAGAGATCGAGGGCTTCCTCATATCCCACGGCTACGACCTATCGAAGGTGCAACAGTTCTTCGCTCCCCTGACCGGAGTAACCTCGATCTCCGACCGGAAAATGCAGGCTCGGGAGTTTCACGCTTTCGTGGATGCGAACGGTCACATGGTCAATGAGGGCATCGTCGCTTCCTTCTCGCTGCTGCAGGAGCTTTCCGCAGAACTCACCGCCGAGTCGCACCAGTTGTACCGGATCCTGACCCCCTGGGCCAGCTACATCGGTTTCCCCCCCGAAATCGATCAGATCTCGTTCATCGGAGTGAGGCTGATCGGAACGGCCTCCTTCAAAGGACTGGAGAAGATGGAAGTCGGCGAAGTGGTCGCTTTCGCACCCGGTGAAGGGGAAGCAACTCCGCTCGAAGATCACTCTGCCTTGCTCAACATGGTCAGACACGAATACCACAACCCTCCCGCGCTCCCGGCTCCGCCACACGTAGGCGTGTCGGTCTCAACTCCTGCCCGGGAAACCAGCGCTGTGTTTGAGCTGGTGCTGTGCAGCACCGTCAAGAATCCAGATGACGAACAGGCCATCATCATCGGCGAGTGGGATCCCCATACCGATGAGATCCGCCAGGCCGTGCGCATTGCCGGACCCGACCTGGAGCAACTGCTGGGAACAGAGGGACCGCTCACACGAGAGAAACTTCAGGATCATCGCAAGCTACTGCAGCAGATTTATCACAAGCTGCGCGCCACCAGCGAACTTCCCACGTTGCGACTAAGCGCACTGCGGAGGGAATCGGACTATGTGACCTTCCCTCTGAGCGACCGTATTCAGAAAGGCGAGGCACGCTGACGCCTCCACTCCGTCTGCCCGCGTGCACTGACTGATGACGCGTCAGCCTGCCCTGCTCACGACAGACCTTCCCTTTCCTCTGGTTCGTCGAGGAAAGGTTCGAGACGTTTACGATCTCGGCGACGCGTACCTGTTTGTGGCCACGGACCGAATCTCTGCCTTTGACGTGGTTCTCTCCCCCGGCATCCCGGATAAGGGAATGGTTCTCACGCAGATCTCGAATTTCTGGTTCGAGTACTTTGACGATGAAGTGCGCAATCACCTGCTGGGGACCGAGTTCGATCGATTTCCCGACTCCATCACCAGGTTTGAGGAGCTTCGAGGTCGGGCCGTCGTCGTGGAGAAATGCGAAGTAATCCCCATCGAGTGCGTCGCCCGGGGATATCTCGCAGGCTCTGGCCTCAAGGAGTATCAGAAGTCGGGAACAGTTTGCGGGTTGCCCCTTGGCGAGGGGCTGGTGGCGGGAAGCAAGCTGACGAAACCGATCTTCACGCCTGCAACCAAAGCGGAAAGCGGACACGATGAGAACATCACATTCGAACAGATGTGCGCGGCGGTGGGCAAGGATCTGGCGGTCGAGCTGCGAAGGCTGACCATGGGACTCTACCTCGCCGCGGCGGAATTCGCTGCACTTCGCGGCATCATCATCGCCGACACAAAATTCGAGTTCGGCCTCCGGGAAGACAAGATTGTCTGGATCGATGAGGCACTGACCCCTGACTCGTCCCGCTTCTGGCCGGCGGAGGCTCATCGGGTCGGCTCCAATCCTCCTTCCTATGACAAGCAGTTCGTTCGAGACTGGCTTGAAGGCACAGGCTGGGACAAGCGGTCCGACCCGCCGGTCCTGCCACCGGAGGTGGTGGAGAAGACCCGCCAGAAGTATCTGCAGGCGTATCAAGTGTTGACCGGCGAGAGGCTGGAAGCATCTCATCCACCCGTGTAGGGTGCCCTCCAGGCCACCAGTTAGGTGAGAGGATCGCCAAGTACGCCAGCATCTTCATCATCCACGACCACAGCAGGCGGGCCCGGAAGGCCACCCCCACGTTCGTCGCGTGCGTTGCTCATTCGGCTAGGCAGCCGCAATGACCTCAATTTCGAGCAGCCATTCAGGATGCAAGGTCTTCACGACCACGACGGTCAGAGAGTGCTGAGCATCGCCAAGGTACGCGCGCCGGATCTCGCTGTTTTGCGCGCTATCCTCATGTCGTGTGAGAAAGATCGTTGTCTTCACGACATTGGCCATGGTCATCTGTGCAGCGATCAGAATCGCATCAATGTTCCGCCACACCTGATGACACTGCTCCTCGAACCCCTCAGGGATTGCGCCCTCCGGCGTTTGCGGGATCTGACCGCTGACGAAAAGGAGCCTCGTTGATTCCGAAACTTCCAGTCCGTGACTGTATTCTCCCTGAGCGAGATACATGGTTTGGGGATTGATCGCTTTCTTCGTCATGCCTTCCTCGTTTTTTTAATCTTCACCACACTGTGTGACTTGTGAACAAAGCTATCCTCGGTGTCCATCAGACGCCGAGGGCGGCCGCTCTATAGATGGCGCAACCGCCCTCGGTTGGGAGCCTGGGCGACCGGCGCGCGAAAACGAGGCCACCACCCAGTCCCTCGCCGACGCTTGGGATGACAGTCGATTTTTGCACAACGTCTCAGGATGACAGCCGATCGATTTTCACGACCGCTCAGGGTGGCAAGCTGGCGATTTCCTCACGGACTCGCTGCGGCATGATCAGCTCTTCCTGTGCTCCGCTCTTACCATTGTGTGAATGCCACCACGAATCAAAAAATCTCCCTCCACCATCAGATAGCGAGGCTCGAGCGCCGCAACCAGATCGTCGCAGATGCGATTGGTCACCGCCTCATGAAACGTTCCCTCGCTTCGATAGGACCAGAGATAGAGCTTCAGTGACTTCAACTCCACGCACTTCTGATCGGGTATGTATTTAATGCGTACGGTAGCGAAATCCGGCTGCCCGGTCATGGGGCAGAGACAAGTGAATTCGGCGGTCTCGAATGAGATCTCGTAGTCGCGCGTCGTATTGGGATTGGGAAAGGTCTGCAGATCTCTGCTGGGCTGGGTTGGCATTGCGCTGGTCAGTGGTCGTGGTTGCTGGATTGAATGGCGTTGCAGGAGTCAGCGACGAGTCCGGGACATTGACAGGGTTGCCAGGGCTGCAATCTCAAGCCTCCACCGGTTTTCTTCCCTACTTCTTCAGCGCGTCTTGCCGGTCGTCGCCATCAATTTCTGATTCAGTTCTTTGATTCGCTCCTGTAACTGATTGATCTTTCCCTGGGCATCAGATCGCAGCCGTTCGGTCTCGGATTTCAGCCGTGCAATCTCGTCGTCCTTATCTGCATAGCTGGCTGATTTCTCTTCAAGCAACTGGTTGCGGAAGTCGAGGTCATGTTTGAGGCTCTCGATTTCATCGTCTTTCTCAACGATTCGGGAGCGGAATTTCTCTTCCTGCTCCTCGTAAAGACGCTTGATGTCCATCAATTCGGTGATCTGAGAGAAATCAGAATATGTCGGCGACATATCCCCTCCTTGGCGAACCCGTTCTTCGATCTTCGGAAACATTTTCCTTAGCTTCAGAGACAAATCTTCCGGATCGCTGGCGAGCTCCATGGCGACCTTGTAGGTAATGCGCTGATGAACGAGAAGACTGATCAGGCTCTGGTTCATGGACTGCATCCGGTAGAAATTCACCGAATTCTCCATCTCCTCGAGGATGTCTTTCGTTGTGCCATCTTCGATGCACTTGGCGATCTTGGGTGAGTTCTTGAGGATCTCCACCGCTGCTGTCATTTTCCCGTCGATGGTGCGTACCAGCTTCAAAGAAACAATTCCCCGAAGGACAAGAGCCAGCTGCGAACGGACCTGCTTGTGATGTTCCGGCGGAAACAGATCAATGATTCGGTCGATGGTCTGCGCGGCATTGTTGGTGTGCAACGTCGAGAAAACCAGGTGTCCGGTTTCCGCCGCGGTGAGAACGGTCTGCACCGTCTCCGAATCGCGCATCTCCCCAACCATGATGACGTCGGGATCCTGGCGCATCGCGTTCTTCAACGCTTCTTTAAAGGTAGGCGTATCCGTCCCCACCTCGCGCTGGGAAATTGCAGCAACACGATCGCTGAAAAGAAACTCAATGGGATCCTCGATGGTCACGATATGCAGCGGCTCGCGACCGGAGATCTCAGACACCATCGCTGCAAGCGTGGTCGACTTACCGGAACCAGTCGGGCCGGTGACGATGACCAGCCCGTCAGGTATGTCCGTCATCTCTTTGATGGCCGAGGGCAGCTCCAGGCCATCAATCCCCATGATGTTGATGGGGATGCGGCGGAAGACGGCTCCCACCGTTCCTCGCTGCAGGTACATATTCACGCGGAACCTGGCAAGGCTGGGAACGCCGTAACCGAAATCCACAGACTGGAAACGCTCAAATTTCTCTCGTTGGGCCGGGGAGAGAAGCGGAAAAAGCATACGCTCCAATTCCGCGGGCTTCAACGGATCGGCCTTCACGGGCACCAGCTTCCCCTGCAGCCGGATCAGCGGGGGCCGCATCGGCTTGAGATGAAGGTCCGAAGCCTGCATCGAGGCTACGAAGACTAGTAAGTCATACAGACTTAACGGCGCGGTCTCTGCCGCCGCCGGCACAGTCTGACCTGGAGCCGTGGTCAATGGGCAATCCTCCGAAGGGCGTAAGCGTTTTCAGTGTACGACGATTCGGGGAATCTTTGAAGGCGGCTACTTCCGCATCAGCGAGTCCAGGATCATCAAAAAGGCCTCCTGCTGGCGCGCTTCCGTCTTGTTGATCACGGCAATGGTCTCTCCGATTCTGAATCGTTGATGAAGCTCGTCCGCCGAATGGGACGAGGTGACGATGATGCGCCTCCCGGAAACGCCTTTCTGGCGGGCGTACTCGACGAATTTCTGGCCGTCCATCCCCGGCATTTCGAGATCGACAAGCAGAAGATCGATCGTGTCATCGATCTTCGACAGGGCGTCATACGGATGGTGGTACGTCTCCACTTTGGCCGCTCCCCCATAACGCTCCTCCATGATGTTGGCCCACAGATCACAGAAGGCATGCGAGTCATCCACGATGACCACCCGTTTCGGAATAGAGGAACTCATCGCTTTCGTTTCGCCGTTTTCCGCCCGCTGCCCGGTGCGGGAGGCTCGCCACTCTTCGCCGATCGCCCCTGCCTCCTGAGGCTTGCTTGATCCATGTATTGGACCCGCCCGCTCACCACCGTGCCAATGACTTTCCCTGCGAAGGATTTGCCGGTGAAAGGAGAGTTGGAGGCTCGGGAAACAAAATCCGTGAACTCGCTGGTTCCGTTGAGATCGAGCAGCGTGACGTCTCCCGGGGCGCCTTGCGAAAGGGAGCCACCGGGGAGGGAGAGCACGCGTGCTGGACCGGTCGAGAAAAGGCTGATCAAGCGGGATACATCGATCACCCCTGTTCCCACCAGAGTGTCGTACGCGACGGCGAAGGCGGTTTCGAACCCAATCACGCCGAATGGCGCGAGGTCAAATTCCACGTTCTTCTCGTCAAAGTGATGAGGAGCGTGATCGGTGGCAATCGCGTCGATCGTTCCATCGGCGATGGCTTCGAGAAGAGCCTGACGGTGCTCTTCCGATCGGAGGGGCGGGTTCATCTTGTGATTCGTGGAGAAGGAAGTCACGGAGGCGTCTGTGAGAGACAAGTGGTGAGGGGTAACCTCGCAGGTGACGTGGACACCATCCTCCCGCGCCGCACGCACTGCCTCGATGCCTCCTCGTGTGGACAAATGCGCAATGTGCAGATGCCCGCCAGCAGCGCCGGCCAGAATTACGTCGCGAGCCACCATGGTTTCTTCAGCGGCTGCAGGCACTCCGGTTAACCCCAGGAGGGTCGAGTAATAGCCTTCGTGCATCACACCGCCGGCCGCGAGGTCACTGTCTTCCTCATGCGCAATGACTGGAATGCCAAGCATGCGCGTGTACTCGAGGGCTCGTCGCATCAGCTGCGCGTTGCGAACAGGTCTCCCGTCGTCGCTCACCGCTACACAGCCTGCCTGACGCAGCTCGGCGAGCTCCGCAAGCGCTTCGCCGAGCAACCCCTTGCTCACGGCACCAATCGGATACACGTGACAGATCCCATTGCGCCGCGCCTCGGCGAGAATCATCTCGGTAACAGCTCGTTCATCGTTCGGCGGCACCGTATTGGCCATCGCGCACACCGCGGTGAACCCTCCGCGTACAGCCGCCTTCGTTGCAGAGGCGATTGTTTCCTTGTGTTCCTGACCAGGCTCTCGAAGATGAGCGTGAAGGTCGATGAACCCGGGCGAGACAACGAGGCCGGAAGCGTCAATCGTCTCGATGTCCTCTTGACCGCCCCGATGGCTTCCGGCATCAGAGATCACTCCGTCGCGAATGAGCAGATCCTGCTTCTCGTCGAGATTCCGAGAAGGATCCACGATTCGACCGTTTTGAATGAGTAGGTTCATTAGGAAGTTCGGTGCTCAGTGCTCGGTGCTCAGTGCTCAGTGCTCAGTGTTCGGTGCTCAGTGTTCGGTGCTCGGTGTTGCGTGTTCGGTGTTCGGTGTTCCTCTCAAATTTCTGCACTCTGAGCCCTGAGCACTGAGCACCGAGCACCGAGCACCGAGCACCGAGCACTGTGTACTGCGCACTCACAACTAGATTCTTCACGCCTCCACAAGATGACCCCCGGCCAGCAGATAGAGCACCGCCATGCGAACGGCTACTCCGTTGGTTACCTGCTGAAGAATCACGGACGACACGCCATCGGCCACGTCGGAAGCAATCTCCACTCCTCGATTCATGGGACCGGGGTGCATCACCATGACGCTTGATCTGGCTCGGCGAAGACGTTCGGCGGTCAGACCGAAAGTGTTGTAATACTCACGCAAGGAAGGGAACCCCAGTCTGTCCTGCCGCTCGAGCTGGATGCGAAGCATCATGACGACATCAGCCTCTTCCAGAGCCTCATCCAGCGTGTAGACCACCCGCACACCCATCCGTTCTATCTCGGCCGGTATCAACGTGGCAGGCCCGGCGACGGTCACGTTCGCCTTCATCTTCGTCAGAAGATGGATATTCGAGCGCACCACTCGGGAGTGGGCGATGTCGCCAACGATCGAAATGTTCACGCCGGCCAGGCGCCCCAGACGTTCGCGGATGGTGAAGGCGTCGAGTAGTGCCTGGGTCGGATGTTCATGGGCGCCGTCCCCGGCGTTGATAACGGACGCAGGAAGCCGCTCAGCGAGCATCTTCGGCGCGCCTGGATGCTTGTGACGGATCACGATCATGTCGGGCCGCATGGCCATGAGGTTTTCGGCCGTATCGATGAGAGTCTCACCTTTTTCCACGGCCGAGCCGGAAGCGGAGAAATTGAGCGTGTCGGCGGACAGACGCTTTTCAGCGATCTCGAAAGACACGCGCGTACGCGTGGATGCTTCCATGAAAAGATTGATCACCAGCTGACCGCGGAGGGCAGGGACCTTCTTGATGGGACGCTCGCTGACTTCCTTGAAGCCTTCGGCGGTATCCAGAATCAGTTCGATCTCGCTGGAGGTCAGCTGCTCGATTCCGAGCAGATCCTTGGAGCGAAGAGCCGATGCCTGCGATCTCATCCGAGCCTGCCGCTCCTTCCCGGGTCATGAGGGTCACGGCCAGACATCAATCGCTTTCCGTCTTCTCCAGGATCAACACTTCATCCTTACCGTCCGTCTCTTCCAGCATGACCTTGATGACTTCTCGGCGATCGGTGGGGACTTCGAGGCCCGTGACATCGGCGTGCACAGGGAGCTCGCGATGCCCGCGGTCGATGAGCACGGCAAGCTGCACGCACCGCGGCCTGCCGAAATCAATCAGGGCGTCGAGGGCTGCGCGCACGGTTCGTCCGGTGTAGAGCACGTCATCGACGAGCACCACGATCTTGTCGTCGATCGGTTCAGGTAGCTTGGTCGGTTTGATCAGCGGCTGCGGCGCGATGGTGGTGAGATCGTCGCGGTAAAGAGTGATATCGAGGATTCCGAGCGGAACTCTCACTTTCTCGGTCTCCTCAATGTGGCGCACGATCCGTTCGGCGATGGGGACACCACGGCTGCGGATTCCGATGATGTACAGTTCCTGCGTTCCTCGATTCCGCTCCACGATCTCGATGGCCATTCTGCGGATGGCTCTTCCCATCCTGGCACCGTCGAGAATCCTTTTTTTTACGTCCATCTCACCTGCCGCAGGCCAAAAAAAAACCCCGCGAGGGGGCCAATTTCCGGACAAGAATTCTGGAAACCGGGTGGGAGAATAGCACAGGGGATCTCGCTGTCAATTTCCGCAACAGGGAGAGTGTGATCTGCGTCACCAGCTCCGTGTTATTTAGAGCACTTCCCGCCCCATCGAAAGTATCCCCCGTCTTTATGCGAATACGCCATAATTCACCGTCCCCAAGGGCTGATATATCTGTGAGTTAGCGTAAACGACTGACCTCCCGACTCTTACTTCTGCAGTTTCCATATTTGACCGTTCGAAAGGACAGTTTTTCGTTGACACTCCTCCTCCCATCCGTAGAATACGCGGGTCCCACAAAGACACCCCCACAATTTAGGCAGCACTGGAGTAAGAATGGATAAGAGACATTCGACGATCATCTTTGTTCCGCACGCGCGAGCAAAGTTCCGCAAACTGAAGGTGTCGCACCGCATCCTCTATTCGGTGCTTTCCATACTGACCTCTTCGTTCTGCCTGTCGACGTTCTTTTCCGTTCAGTACTTCACCTCTCTGTCCCGCACCCACGAGTTGTCGAAGCTCAAGAAAGAGAACAAAGCTCTGCAGCAGGCTAATGAAGATTTCAGCAAGTCCGTGGAACATCTCCGCAACCAGCTGACGTCCGTTGAAGAGAAGACGCGCAAACTGGCGATCATCGCTGGTGTGGAGGCTCTCGATGCAGGATCACGAGGTGGAGTCGGTGGTGTGCGCCAGACAGCGGACAACAATCCTTACCTCGACGATGTTGACCAGATGAACTTCCGGTCCCGTCGGCTGGAAACGGATTTGAGCATCGTCGAAGATCGTCTGTTGAGACAGGCGCAGATTCTTTCGTCCACCCCTTCCATCGCTCCTGTTCGGGGAATTCTCACCGACGGATTTGGAGGGCGTTCCGATCCCTTCACCGGTGAACCTGGAAACCACGGAGGTGTCGATATCTCCTCCGCGAACGGTCAGGCAGTACGCACTCCTGCCGACGGCGTCGTGGTGAAGGCTCAGTGGGAGAACGGCTACGGGAACGTTGTGTATGTCTCGCACGGCTACGGCTACTCAACCCGTTACGGTCACCTGTCCCGCTACAACGCTCGACCTGGGCAACGTGTAAAGCGGGGGGACGTAGTCGGATTCGTAGGATCAACGGGACGCAGCACAGGGCCGCATCTTCATTACGAAGTCCGGGTCAACAACAACCCGGTGAACCCTCTGGCGTATATCCTCAACGCATTCTGACCGGGCCAAGCCGGCTCGATCGAAAACGCCTCCGCTGCGGCGCGTTTTCCGTTTCAGGATGAGCCGAACTTCAAACGCGGGCTTCTTCGCCTTTTTCCAGTCCCCAGCGTTCCGTGATTCTCTCGTGGGTGAGCCAGCGCTCGCAGTCGAGCGCCGCCATGCAACCAGTCCCGGCCGCCGTAATGGCCTGCCGGTAGGTGTGATCGACCACATCTCCGCAGGCAAATACTCCCTGGATGTTCGTAGCCGTCGAATTGTGCCTGGTGATGATGTAGCCCTTCTCATCCAATTCGAGCTGGTTGACGTAGGGCGCCGTGTTCGGCGTATGTCCGATGGCCACGAAGACGCCCTGAACCGCCATCGGCCGTCGCTCCCCCGATACAAGGTTTCGTAGCACGATTCCCGTAACCCCCGTTTCCTTGGCCCCCATGATCTCGTCGATGGTCGAGTTGAAGATGAATTCGATCTTCGAATTCGCTCGCGCGCGGTCCTGCATGATCTTCGAGGCGCGAAGTTCCTCACGCCGATGCACTATGGTCACCTTCGAGGCAAACTTCGTGAGGAAGGTCGCCTCCTCCATCGCGGAGTCCCCACCACCCACGACGACAATCTCCTTGCCCTTGAAAAAGAAACCGTCGCAGGTGGCGCAATAAGAGACGCCGAAGCCCTGCAGCTCCTTCTCGGAAGGAAGCCCCATTTGCATGGCCGAGGCTCCGGAAGCAATGATCAGAGCGTCACAGTGGTAGGTAGCTCGGTCAGTCCGAATCACGAAAGGGTGCTCGCGAACATTGACGCTTTCAACAGATTCGAACTGAAAAACGGCACCAAAGCGCTCGGCCTGTTTGCGCATCAGCTCCATGAGCTCCGGACCGAGAATTCCTTGCGGAAACCCCGGATAGTTTTCAACGTCGGTAGTGATGGTCAACTGACCACCCGGCTGCAGGCCTTCGAGCACCAGAGGAATCAGATTGGCCCTTGAAAGGTAGAGTGCCGCCGTGCAACCGGCAGGCCCGGACCCGATGACGATGATCTTGTGATCGCGAACGATATCCATTTGTCTCCTCGAAACTCGCCGTGCCGGCTCGGGCAGCGAGATTGTATGAGAAGCACCGGCGAATGCAAACGAGAGGAGTTACGCAGCAGGGATGACGCTGCTCACGCCTGTGTCATCCTGACAAGAGAACGGTTGTCATCCTGGGGCGCAGCGAAGGATCCGCCGTGCGTGACACCACCAAGGCACATGCCAGGCGGTTCCTTCGCTGCGCTCAGGATGACAAGCCTTTCATTACTGGTTCGACTGCGCCAACTTAGTGATTGCCCGGCTCTGAGGATGACACCTTCGCCCGATGCTGCACGAACGGTCAGTTCGATATTGCGGCGATCAAAGCGTCGCCTGCGACCTGCCTCTGCC
>Ga0136617_10005971_pt1 | contig 10891 bp, 7 predicted proteins | sample AntDrymUQ3222106_2_FD_129672 | JGI IMG/M metagenome (GOLD analysis project Ga0136617, IMG submission 129672) | Polar desert sand microbial communities from Dry Valleys, Antarctica - metaG UQ322 (21.06) | ecosystem: Environmental > Terrestrial > Soil > Desert | place: Antarctica: Dry Valley...
GTAGAGGCTGGTGAGATGGCTGAGGTGTACTGGCAAGCGCTGACGCGCGACGTACCTTACTCGCAATATGCGACCGACCCAACTATCGCCGCTGCCGTTGATGATTTGTCGCGATTCTCAAACCTCCGCGAAGTCAACGCCGAGACGATCTTTCGCGGCCACACGCGCGGTGATTTGACCGGCCCATACATCTCGCAGTTTCTGTGGAAGAACGTTCCGTTCGGCGCGCAGACGATTACACAGCAGTACCGTGTGCCAATTGCCGGCGATGATCAGATGACCGCGTATCAAACCTGGCTCGACATTCAGAATGGAATGCCGCCGGCGACGAGCAATCAGTTCGATTCGCATCCTCGTTACATTCGCCATAACCGCGATCTGGCCGAGTGGGATCATCGGGACTTTACTTATCAAGGGTTCCTGAATGCGGCTTTGATCTTACTCAGCTTCGGAAGCCCGGCGCTTGACGATGCCAACCCGTATCAAGCTTCGCTTAACCAGAGCGGGTTCGCTACTTTCGGCGGCCCACACATTCTTGATGTGGTGGCCCGCGTCGCCAACTGTGCGTTGCAGGCAGTGTGGTATCAGAAGTGGTCGGTGCATCGTCGCCTGCGTCCTGAAGAGTTTGGCGGGCGTGTCCACAATCATCTGACGGGCGCCGCATCTTACCCGATCAGTCCGAAGCTTTTGGAGTCACGGGCGTTGTCGGAGGCATTCAGCAGATTCAACTCGTACCTGTTGCCGATGGCTTACCCGGAAGGCTGTCCGACACATCCGGCATACCCTGCCGGTCACGCCGCGATTGCCGGGGCCTGCGCGACCGTTCTCAAAGCATTCTTCAATGAATCGTTCACCGTTCCCAACCCGGTGGTGACAAGCGATCACGGACTCTCACTGGAGCCATTCACAGAGACCACCCTCACGGTGGGCGGAGAGTTAAATAAGCTGGCCTCAAACGTTGCTTTAGGCCGTGACGCGGCAGGTGTGCATTGGCGCTCGGATGGCACCGAAGGATTGAAGCTCGGTGAAGCCGTCGCGGTCAGCATCCTGAAGGATTTCCAAAACTGTTTCAATGAGGAGTTCGATGGCTTTGCGCTGACCAAATTCGATGGAACGTCAATCGAAATCTAGTGTGCATAGTACGTCAGATCGTATTGATGCTGACGTTGGTCTTTCACAAATTCGGAGAGGAGACATGTCTGTTAACGAAGAGAAATTAAATCAATTACTGGGTCAGTTCGTCGCCGACTTTGGGGCGACGCTTCATGCGGGCCTGGTCGTCATTGGTGAGCGCCTCGGTCTGTATAAAGCGATGGCTGGCGCGGGGCCTTTGAGCCCCGTCGAGTTGGCGGACCGCACCGGCACCAGTGAACGCTACGTGCGTGAGTGGCTCAACTCGCAAGCCGCCGGCGGCTACGTCGAATACGATGCGGCGACGGGTTGCTATTCGCTTTCCGAGGAACAGACCGTGGCCCTCACTGACGAGAAAAGTCCGGCTTACTTACCGGGTGCTTTCCTGGTCGCGATTTCCGCGCTGAGGGCCGTGCCTGTCATCACTGAAAAGTTTCTGACCGGAGAAGGATTAGGTTGGCACGAGCATGACCACGGTGTGTTTCGCGGAACCGAACTCTTCTTCAAACCCGGCTATGCCGCCAACCTCGTCAGCTCGTGGATTCCTTCGCTCAACGGAGTGGAGGCCAAGTTAAAGGCGGGAGCCAAAGTAGCTGATGTCGGCTGCGGTCTCGGCGCTTCAACGATTCTGATGACACAAGCATATCCGCATTCAACCTTCGTCGGTTACGACTACCATGACAAGTCGATTGAGATGGCACGCGAGCGAGCAGTCGAAGCAGGTGTCTCGGACCGCGTGAAATTCGAAGTAGCCAGTGCCAAAGAATACTCAGGAACTGACTTCGACCTGATCACTTTCTTTGACTCGCTGCACGATATGGGCGACCCCGTGGGCGCGGCGGCTCATGTACTGGAGTCACTTAACGCTGACGGCACATGGATGATCGTTGAACCCTATGCCGGTGATCGAGTCGAAGACAATCTCAATCCGGTCGGGCGTATCTACTATTCCGCTTCGACGCTGTTGTGTACGCCGGCTTCACTGTCTCAGGAGGTGGGTCTCGCACTGGGCGCGCAGGCTGGCGAAGCGCGAATGCGCGAGGTCGTGACACGCGGCGGGTTCAAGCGTTTTTGGCGCGCCTCCGAGACGCCTTTCAATATCGTGTATGAGGCGAAGCGATAAGCGCTTGAACCATAGCGTATCACCGCTACATAATTCTCAGAATAAACTCAGGGTTGTTGAATGACTACCTCGCTTGATTGTAGATACTTCCTGACGGTCGTTGAACTTCTTCACCGCGTCGCGACGAAACGAAATGAAACCGCTCGTTGCGATTCGTGAAGTAATATAAGGAGATTTGAAATGAGATACTTGTTACTGCTTTTCGTACTCCTCGTTCCCATCATAACCTTCGGTCAACATCAACATTCATCGAGTGCGACGAAACCAGCGTCGCTAACACACGGACTGGGCGAGATTCATCATCCGGTCACCACCACAAACACCGAGGCGCAAAAGTTCTTCGATCAGGGGTTGGCCTACATCTACGGCTTCAACCATGAAGAGGCCGTGCGCTCGTTCAAACGCGCCGCCGAAGTCGATTCACAACTCGCGATGGCACACTGGGGCATCGCGCTGGCGCTCGGCTCCAACTACAACTTGCAGGCTGACGCACCGCAACTCAAAGAGGCGTATGCAAATGTGCGGAAGGCGCTCGCACTGGCGGGCAAAGCGTCGGAGCACGAACGCGCCTACGTCGATGCACTGTCGAAAAGGTATTCGGATAATCCGCAGGCGGACTTGCAGAAACTCGCCGTTGAATACAAGACCGCGATGGGGGAACTCTCCAAACGTTACCCGGACGACCTCGATGCCGCGACGCTCTACGCCGAGAGCATGATGAATCTGCGTCCGTGGAAACTGTGGACGGCGGACGGCAAGCCCGCCGAAGGCACGGAAGAGATCGTCACCACGCTCGAAGGTGTGATGAAGCGCGACCCCAGACACACCGGCGCGAACCATTACTATATCCACGCCGTCGAGGCGTCACGTAATCCGGAACGCGCACTGCCAAGCGCCGCGCGGCTTGAGCATTTGGCACCCGCCGCCGGTCACCTCGTCCATATGCCATCGCACATTTACATACGCACGGGCGATTACGAAGCCGCGGCAAAGAGTAACGCCGAGGCAATTGTGGCCGACCGCGCGTACATCGAGAAGACGGGCGCACAGGGCGTGTACCCGATGATGTACTACAACCACAACATTCACTTCCTCGCGTCGGCACATGCGATGAACGGGCGTTACAGTGACGCCATCAAGACCGCGCGGGAACTCGAAGCCAACCTCAAGCCGCATCTGAAAGCGATGCCGATGCTTGAAATGTTCATGCCGTACACAACTGTGACGCTGGTGCGCTTCCGCCGGTGGGACGAGATGTTGAACTCCCCCGAACCTGACCGCGCGTTGAACATCACGACGGCATTCTGGCACTTCGGGCGCGGGATGGCATACGCGCGGACAAACAGAATCATCAACGCCGAAACGGAATTGACGAAGCTACGGGACAAGATTCAATCCATACCCGCGGACGCGCCGTTCGGCAACAGCACCGCGCGCGGCGTGCTGCAAGTCGCCAAACATTTACTCGCCGGTAACGTCGCATTCGCGCGTGGCGATAAGAAGATGGCACTCGAACACTTGCGCAAAGGCGTCGAGTCGGAAGACGCCGTGAGCTACAACGAACCGCCCGACTGGGACTTGCCGGTTCGTGAATGGCTCGGCGGTGCGCTGCTCGCGAGCGGCGATGTCGTGGAGGCTGAGAATGTTTTCCGGGCTGAACTGGCGAAACATCCGCGCAACGGGCGTGCATTGTTCGGTCTGCTCGAAAGTCTGAAGCGGCAGGGTAAAGATTCTTCCGCCCGAATGGTTCAGCGCGAGTTCGACAAGGCGTGGGAAAATGCCGACACGAAGCTATCCGTCGAAGGTAGTGGGTTAGTCGAGGGAGATACTGGAAAGAAGCCCGCTCGGTCGGGCAAGGGACAAGGTTGACATCCTCCCCGACGGCCTCGGCTTATGCCACTACCAGATGATAGCGGGTTGCAGATGAGTGTGACCAATGAAGTATCGTTGAGAAGCTTGCTTCGGCCCGCCGTCCTGCGTTGAACCAGCGGGCCGAAGCAAGCCTCTGTGTTAAATCAGTGTCCAGAACCTCGTCTGCTCTAATCTAGCCTAACCCACGCCGCGCAATTGACAAGTCGCTGATCCACTGCAATCGTCAAATTTCTCGCCTCGGTTAAGGAAAATGATTATAGTAGTGCCGTTTCACATATCGACAGCGGTGTATTCGAATAACAGGCAAGGCCCCATCCTGGGCGATTAAGTATTTCGCCTGCCTCTGCCATCTTCTCAAAGGTGACAAGTGACAGGTGACAGGTGACAAGATAAATGCGGAATGCGGAATAAAAACCAAAGCGTAGTTCTTTGGCTTGCTTCTTCAATCCACAATCCGCATTCCGCAATTGAAGTGTTCCGCAATCGCCAAGTATTGTCCTGTCACCTGTCACGATTTACCTGTCACTTTTGAGTACTTTGATTCGGTGTCACTCATGAAAGAACATTACATTCTGGCAATTGATCAGGGGACGACTGGCACGACGGTGCTGGTGTTTGATCGCGATGTTGCCATCAAGGGACGCGCGTATTCTGAGTTCAAGCAATATTATCCACAGCCGGGATGGGTCGAGCATGACCCGGAGGAAATATGGTCGGTCACGATCAGGGTTGTCGCTGAGGCCCTGGCCGACGCTCGAATCAAGGCGAGCGAGTTAAGCGCCATCGGCATCACCAATCAACGCGAGACGACTGTGATGTGGGAGCGGGCGACCGGCGTCCCCGTCCATCCCGCGATTGTGTGGCAGGATCGGCGAACCGCGGGCATCTGTGATGAATTAAAAGAGCAGAATTTGGAAAGCACCTTTCGGAGCCGGACGGGTCTGGTGATTGACGCATACTTCTCTGGAACGAAAATCAAATGGCTGCTGGACAACGTGCCGGGTTTACGCGCTCGCGCTGAGCGGGGGGAAATCTGCTTCGGAACAATTGACTCGTGGCTGGTGTGGAAACTGAGCGGCGGCAAGGCGCATTCGACAGATTTCTCTAACGCTTCGCGCACGCTCGTTTATAACATTTACGAATTATGCTGGGACGAAGCACTGCTCGAAACACTCGACATTCCCCGGTCAGTGCTCCCCGAGGTCAAGCCTTCTTCACACATCCATGCCGACACTGATCCAGGAATATTCTTCGGCGCGTCGATCCCCATCGCGGGCATCGCGGGCGACCAGCAAGCGGCGCTTTTCGGCCAGGCATGTTACGGGGAAGGACTTGCCAAGAACACTTACGGGACGGGTTCGTTCCTGCTGATGAACACCGGACGCGAGGCCGTCCCGAGCGAGGAAGGATTGCTGACGACCATTGCATGGAAGATCGGGGACGAGCCGGTGGAGTATGCGCTGGAGGGATCAATCTTCGTCACCGGCGCGGCGATCCAATGGCTGCGCGATGAATTGAAGATCATCTCTTCCGCTGCCGAAACCGAAGCGCTCGCCGCGTCGCTCGACTCGAACGATGGAGTGTACTTCGTGCCAGCGCTCGTCGGTTTAGGGGCGCCGCATTGGGACGCTTACGCGCGCGGTACAATCGTCGGCATCACACGCGGAACCACACGCGCGCACATCGTCAGAGCAGCGCTCGAAAGCATGTGCTACCAAACTCGCGATGTTGCGGAAGCGATGGAGCGTGATTCAAAAATCAAACTAAAAGAGATCAGAGCCGACGGCGGGGCAGTCGGCAATAACTTTCTGATGCAGTTTCAATCCGACATCCTTGGGGTGTCGGTAGAAGTGCCGGAAATCACCGAGACAACCGCTTTGGGAGCAGCCTATCTGGCCGGTTTGGCAACCGGGTTCTGGGAAAGTCGCGAAGAGATTGACTCGAAATGGAGAATGGGGCGCCGGTACACTCCGCAGATGAGCGAGGAGCTACGGGGTCGTCTCCACCGGCGTTGGTTGCGCGCCGTCGAAAAGGCGGGCGGGTGGTCGCTCGAAGAGGAGTAATGATGACTCAAGGAAACGCGCCGCGTCGGGAGACCTGGCGGACAACAATCTGGGGCGAGATGGCCGCCGAATTTTTGGGGACCTTCGTCATGATCGCCTTCGGCAGCGGCGTGGTCGCGATGACAGTCGCTGCGCTCAACCAGTCTGGACGTGGCGAACTGATCTTCGCGGCGAGTGGCGACTGGCTGCTCATCACGTTCGGCTGGGCACTGGCCGTGACGTTCGGCGTCTACGTGGCTGGCGGCGTCAGCGGCGCCCATTTGAACCCGGCAATCACGCTCGCGCTGGCAGTCAGAAGAGGATTTCCGTGGACGAAAGTTTTGCCTTACGCCGTGGCGCAATTAGTCGGTGCCTATGCCGGAGCCGCGCTGGTCCTGCTCAATTACCGGGACGCCATCAGAAGCTTCGAAGCGGCGCATGGCATCGTGCGCGGGACGGTGGGCGGCGCAGCGGATTCGGGCGCAACCCTCAGCATCTTTGCCACGGCGCCCGCTTCGTATTACGGCACCAGCTACGCCGGGCCGCTTGTCGATCAGATCATCGGCACGATGCTTCTCGTGCTCATCATCTTTGCCCTGACGGACGCGCGCAACCAACCTCCCAAATCGAATTTAGCTCCGCTCGTCGTCGGACTGCTAGTGGCCGCTATCGGCATGTCTTTCGGCGCTAACGCCGGGTATGCCATCAATCCGGCGCGCGACTTCGGCCCTCGATTATTAGCGTGGACGGCGGGGTGGGGAGAAGCGGCATTACCAGGGGCGAACTACTACTTCTGGATTCCCATTGTCGGCCCCATCATCGGTAGCCTGCTCGGCGCGTTTCTCTATGATCTGTTGATTCGCGATGTGCTTATCGCGCGACACGAAACGGCGACCGCGGATGTTGAGACAAAAGGCGAGACAGTCAAGGAACGACCGGTCTCGGCGGTGGAGGAGTTCTGAGCGTGGAGTCGGGTGAGGGAAGAATACCAACTGATATTGAAAGCCGTTCTTACGACGCGATCATTATCGGGGCGGGAATCAACGGCGCAGGTATCGCCCGTGATGCGGCAATGCGCGGATTGAAAGTCCTCTTGCTCGACAAAGGCGACATCTCAGCCGGGACGACGAGTTGGTCCAGTCGCTTGATTCACGGAGGGTTGCGCTATCTGGAATACGGCGAGGTCGGCCTTGTTCGTGAGTCCCTGCGGGAGCGCGAGTGTCTTTTCCATATTGCAACGCATCTCGTCAAGCCTCTGCCGATGATGCTTCCCATCTATGATGGTGGCAAGCGCGGATCATTGATGGTGCGGGCAGGGATGCTCGCCTACGATCTACTCTCGTTCGATAAATCGCTTGACCACCACCGCATGCTTTCGCGCGCTGAGGCACTGCGGCGTGCGCCCGGCCTGAATCCGAATGGTCTTCGCGGCGCGGCTGTCTATTACGACGCGCAGGTTGAATACGCCGAGCGACTCACTCTGGAGAATTGTCTTTCCGCCACCGAGCACGGCGCGACCGTGTTGACCTACGCGGAAGTAAAGCGATTCGTCATCGAGGGAGCAGTCGTCCGCGGTGTCGTATTCGATGACCCGCTTGGCGGCAGTGAATACCGAGCATTGTCCAATGTCACGCTGAATGTCGCCGGCCCGTGGGTGGATCAAGTGCTCGGTGGTCTTGAACGCCCGCCACGACGAATGATCGGCGGAACAAAGGGGAGCCACATCATCGTTGACGCTTTCCCCGCCGGGCCGGCGGAGGCGCTCTATGTTGAAGCGGAAGCGGATCATCGTCCCTTCTTTATCATTCCCTGGAACGATCAATACCTCATCGGAACAACGGACACACGTTTCGAGGGCGACCTTGACCACGTCGAAGCGGATGAAGACGAAATCGCTTATCTGCTGCGAGAGACGAACCGCGTGATCCCTTCCGCGTCTCTGACGCGCGACTCTGTGCTCTTCACCTACTCCGGCGTGCGGCCGTTGCCCTACGTCGCTGAGGGGTCGGAGGGCGGCATCACGCGGAGACATTTTATTCAGGAGCATCCGGGCCTGAGCGGATTGCTATCAATCGTCGGAGGCAAACTGACCACCTACCGTAGCCTTGCAGAGCAGACGGTCGATGCGATCTTCAAAAAGCTGGAGCGAGACACGCCCCGATGCAGAACGGCACACGAACCGTTGCCCGGTGCCGCGACCGGTGATTTCAAAACCTTCAGTCGCTCTTTCATCGCTCGCAGTCCTTTCGATAAGAGCACGTCGCACAGACTGCTGCGAGTTTATGGCACGCGGGCCGAGGAGTTGTTGGAGTTGGCGCGCGAAGACCCGGAATTGCTTGGGCCGCTGACTGAACATTCACAGGCCATACGCGCCGAGGTGTTGATGTCTTTCCGTCGAGAGATGGCGCAGACGCTCGCCGATTGCATGATGAGACGAACGATGCTCGGTATGAATTATGCGGCTGGACGTGGCGCGGCTGAAGCTGTCGCGCAGGTCGCTCAAAAGTATCTCGCATGGAGTCCGCAACGAGCGCAACGCGAGATGGAACTTTACTATGCATTCCTGGAGCGACTGCATCAGCACCGCGCAGAAAAATCCATCTCCGCCTAATTACTCAAAAGTGATAGGTGACAAGAAAAAGTTAAGGCACGTGAGTTTTTGCGAGCGGAGCCAAAGTCTTTCGGTAAGAATTCTAGAGAACAAGATCGTCTTTGGCGGCACAGAATCCATATTCTCCTGTCACCTGTCACGATTTACCTGTCACTGCTGAGTAATGCATTACTACGACAACGTTCGAGAGGAAAAGAATGCACGACAATACGTCCCCGCACACGGCTCTGCGGGTTGTGCTTTACATGACGCTCGTCCTCGCGGCGGTGTCGACGACGCCTTCGACGGTCGCGCAGGGAAGTAAGAAGCAGGACGGCAAACTAAGTTTCAGTATTTCCCTCCCGCCCCAAAGCACAGAACCAATCGACGGGCGAGTGCTGCTGATACTTTCAGCGGACGAGACGAAGGAACCGCGGTTTCAGATCAACGAGGATTTGACGACGCAGCAACTCTTCGGCGTTGATGTCGAAGGGTTGAAGTCGAATCAAGCGGTAATTCTGGATACAACAGCTTTCGGCTACCCACGCCGCTCACTCGCCGACATCCCCGCCGGCACGTACACGGTGCAAGTCGTGCTCCATCGCTACGAAACATTCCGGCGTGGGGACGGTCACACGGTGAAACTGCCGATGGATCGCGGCGAAGGTCAGCAGTGGATGCGCGCGCCGGGCAACCTCTACAGCACCCCGCGAAAGATACGCATCGACCCACGCGCAAGTGAAACCATCCGGCTCACACTCGACAAAGTAATCTCGCCCATCGAGTTGCCAAAAGATACGAAATACATCAGACATGTTCGGATGCAGAGCCGCCGACTGACAGAGTTCTGGGGCCGACCGATGTTCCTCGGTGCGAGCGTGCTGCTGCCAAAAGACTTCGACACGCACACGGAAGCGCGCTTCCCGCTCCTGATTAACCACGGGCACTTCGCGCCGACCTTCGGCGGCTTTCGCGAGACTCCGCCTTACCCGAACTTGAAACCGGAGTACAGCGCGCGCTTCCAGATCGAAGGTTACAACCGCGTCGAGCAGGAGTATGCATACCAGTTCTACAAGGAGTGGACGGGCGAAAATTTCCCTCGTGTCATCATCGTCGAAATCCAACACGCCAACCCGTTCTACGACGACTCCTACGCCGTCAACTCCGCGAACCTGGGCCCATATGGTGACGCGATCACGTACGAGTTAATCCCGTTCATCGAAAAGCAATTCCGCGGCATCGGCCAGCCTTACGCGCGCTTTCTCTATGGCGGGTCGACGGGCGGGTGGGAAGCGCTCGCCGCGCAAATCTTCTATCCCGACGAATACAACGGTTGCTGGGCGGCGTGCCCCGACCCCATCGATTTCCGCGCCTACACAGTCGTCAACATTTACGAGCACGAAAATGCCTATTTCGCCGGAAGCACATGGAAGCGCACGCCGCGACCCGGCAAGCGTAACAACCTCGGTGAGTTGAGCGCGACGCTCGAAGAGATGAATCATCTCGAACTCGCGCTCGGCACTAAGAGTCGCTCCGGCGGACAGTGGGACATCTGGCAAGCGGTGTATTCGCCGGTCGGAGCGGACGGCTACCCGAAGCCGATTTGGGACAAGTTGACCGGCCAGATAGACCGCACGGTCGCCGCCCACTGGCGCGAAAATTACGACCTCGGCCACATCCTGCGACGCGATTGGGGAAAGATCGGGGGCAAGCTCGAAGGCAAAATCCACCTCTACTGCGGCGATATGGACAACTATTATTTGAACAACGCCGTCTACCTCGTCGAAGACTTTTTGAAGACGACGACGAATCCCGTTTACAACGGCGTCGTGGCTTACGGCGACCGCGCCGAGCACTGCTGGAACGGTGACCCAACGCGCCCGAACGCCATCTCGCGCCTGCGTTATCACCAGATGTACTTGCCGAAGATTGTCGAGCGCATCACGAAGAGCGCGCCGCCCGGATCGGACCTGACAAGTTGGCGATACTGAATCGGAAGTGGCTCATATTAGGGTGAGCGCATGATCAGAATTGTAACGATGAATAAAGAGACGTCAACATGCCTCATGTATCTCTTCGGATTTCGAGAACGATAACGTCCGTCGCACAAAGCGCGCCAGTCTTTGTCGTAAC
>Ga0136617_10005972_pt1 | contig 10891 bp, 8 predicted proteins | sample AntDrymUQ3222106_2_FD_129672 | JGI IMG/M metagenome (GOLD analysis project Ga0136617, IMG submission 129672) | Polar desert sand microbial communities from Dry Valleys, Antarctica - metaG UQ322 (21.06) | ecosystem: Environmental > Terrestrial > Soil > Desert | place: Antarctica: Dry Valley...
ATTCGACCGGGCGCGACCACCGCGCCTCATACGTGTGCAGGTCCTGGCGTGTGACAAGGCCCCCTCGCTCCACCATCAACTCCAGGAGGCGGTCGGCGATCGTCCCGCGGTAGACGCTCCCCGATCCCTCCGACGCAATCACCTCGAGCGCTTCGGCCAGGCCCGGTTGCCGTACGACGTCTCCGCTTCGCAAGAGTCGTCCCCCGGGGGCGTAGATCCGCGCACCCTCGTTCATGGTCATCACCGGCTCGAGCATCTCGAGGCAGGCTGCGTGCGCCGGCGGGAGGCTCGCGCCGGCGCGGGTGATCCGGAGCGCCGGCTCGACCAGGCGCGGCCAGGGCAGCCGGCCGTGCTCCTGCCAGAGCCGCTCGAGCCCGGCGGGCAACCCCGGCACGCCGCACGAGGCGGGTCCGACTGCGTAGTGGACGAGCTCGGCGCCGAACGGGACTTCGAGTGTGGTCACCTCAGGCTCGTGCGGCTCGGCGCCGAGACCCGGGACGGCGACGAAGCAGTCGAGGTTGCGCGCCCGCCGAGCGCCCGCATCCCAGTAGATCGCGTGCCCGCCGCCGAGCAGGCCGGTCATCAGCGTCTCGGCTGAACAGGAGGCGAGGCAGGCCGCGACCGCCGCATCAGCAGCGGTGCCCCCCTCCTCGAGGATCTCCGTGCCGGCATCAACCGTGGCCGGATGCCCGGCCGCGATTCCCGCGGGCAGGCGCTGCTTCGAGACAGTCCTGTCACGCACGCACACATCTTTCCGGCTGACGCTCACGAGGGGTGGCGCGACTTCCGACCAGCGCCGCGATCGTCGTCGAGAGAGTGACAAGCAGGGCAACGTCTTGAACGCTTCGTCGGCGGTGGGACGATGATCGATCTACGCGCGCTTGCGCCCTAGGAGCGTGAGTCTGAAAAGCGTCCCATCCGCTCGACCGGTCGTTTCGGACGGACGAGCGGGCGGAGCCCGCCCGTCCTGAAAGCTAGGCACCGCAAGCGGTGCCTAGCTGCGGCGGAGCTCGACGAAGGAGCGGCCTGATTCTCGTCGGTGGACGGCCTGCACCCTCAACCCCGCGGAGGCCGCCAACTCGCCCAATTCGGCGACCGTGCGCTCGCGACCTCCGAGGAGCACCAGCATGAGCAGATCCATTCCGGCCACCGTGCGGTGTTCGCCGCCGGCTCCGGCGAAGCGTTCGACGACGACGACGACTCCATCGGGGCCAGCCGCCTCGGCACACCGGCTAAGGATCATCGCTGCATGCCGATCGTCCCAGTCGTGGAGGATGCCTGAGAGCACGTAGGCGTCGCCGCCGTCCAAAAGGGGATCGAAGAAGCTGCCCTCGACGACCTCGCACCGCTCCGCAAGTCCGGCGCGGGCGAACGCCTTGCGCGCAGCGGATGCCCTGGCCGGCAGCTCGACGAGCGTTCCGCGCGCGCTCGAATGCGAGCGCAGGATCTCGGTCAGGAGCGTGCCCGTTCCTCCGCCGACGTCGACGACGTGAGAGACGGCGCTCCAGTCGAAGCCGGCAACAGATCGGCGGCGACCTCAGACATATTTGTGGCCATGAGCGCGTCGAAGGAGGCGCCGAGCTCGGGGTTCGCGTCGAGGTCGTCCCAGAACGGCGAACCGAAGATGTCGAAATAGCTCGGCTCGCCTGTTCGAATCGCGTCGAGCAGACCCGGCCAGGCTCGGGCCATCCGGCCTTCGATCCCGTTCAGATCGAGCCAGGCACGCAGACGACTCGGGTGGCCGTCCACGAGCAGGCGACCGGCCGGCGCCAGCCCGAACGTCCCGGGCACCGGCTCCTGGAACACGCCGATCGAGCAGAGGTAGCGAAGGAGGCGGCCGAGGGCGTCGGAGTTGACGCGCACCTCGCTCGCGAGCTCCTCGAGGCGTGTCACTCCGTTTTCGATCGAATCCGCCAGGCGCAGCGTGGCCGCGACGCGAACGGCCCAGGGCGCGACGAGGTCGATTAGCGGGAGCAGCGCTGCCGAGGCGACGACAGCGTCCGAGGCCTCCGGCCGATCGGCGCCGTCAGACACGGAGCGAGCTCTTCATTGCCTGCTACCCTAGTTCGCGCCCGCAGCCTCGGCCGTTCGCGCCCTTCCTTCGCGGCGCGCTGGGACTACGGGGTCTCTTACCAGGAGGTTGAGTTTGACCCTCACCAAGGAAGCTAAGCTGGAGTTGATCGGGAAGCACGGCCGGCACGACTCGGACACGGGCTCGACGCAGGTCCAGGTCGCGATGTTGACCACGCGGATCAACGAGCTCACCGAGCACCTGCGCACGCACCCGAAGGATCACTACTCGCGGCGCGGTCTGCTCAAGCTCGTCGGCCGCCGGCGGCGATTCCTGACCTATCTCTCCAAGCACGACCTCGAGGGCTACCGAGCCCTCATCAAGGAGCTCGGCCTCAGGCGCTAGCTCACAAACAGGGAGGGTGGAAGTTTGAGCGAGCCCGCACCCCAGGGCGAGCTGACTCAAACCTCCACCTTCCACAAGCAGAGTGGAGGAATGAAGACATGAGTATTGCCACCGACCGACAGACTTCGGTCTCGGTTACCGTCGGCAACCAGGAGATCACGTTCGAGAGCGGCAAGCTGGCGAAGCAGGCCGACGGCGCCGTGCTCGTGCGCTCGGGCGAAACGATGGTGCTTGCGACGGCCCAGGGCCGGATGGAAGCCCGCGAAGGAGCGGACTTCTTCCCGCTCACCGTCGACGTCGAGGAGCGCATGTACGCAGCCGGCAAGATCCCGGGCGGCTTCTTCAAGCGTGAGGGACGTCCGACAGAGCGGGCGATCCTGACTGCGCGCATGATCGACCGGCCGATCCGGCCGCTGTGGCCGAAGGGCTTTCGCAACGAGGTGCAGGTGATCGGGACGGTGCTCTCGGCCGACCTCGTGACCCCGCACGACATCCTCTGTATCAACGGCGCCTCGGCGGCGCTGATGGTCTCGCCGCTGCCCTTCCTCGGCCCGGTGGGCGGAGTTCGCGTCGGGTTGATCGACGGCGAGCTCGTCGTGAACCCGACGCTTCAGGAGACGGGAGAGTCCAGCGAACTCGACCTGATCGTCGTGGGGACGAAGGACGGGCTGACGATGGTGGAGGCCGGCGCGGCCGAGGTGCCCGAGCAAACCCTGCTCGAGGCCCTCGAGCTCGCTCACGGTGAGATCAAGAAACTTTGTGCGGCGCAGGAAGAGCTGCGCAGCGCTGTCGGCAAGCCCAAGTGGCTCGATCCCGAGCTCACGGCGGAGCTCGAGGAGTCACACAGTGACGCGATCCGGCAGAGGATCGAGGAGCAGGGCCTCCGCGAGGCGGGCGCGATCGTCGATGAGCTGATGGGCGAGCTGGCCCCCGCGCTATCGATGGAATCGACCGAGGACGACATCGTGCGCCAGCTGCAGGTGCGGTCGAGTCTGAGCGCCCTCCTCGACAAGCAGCGTCAGGCTGCGGTGGAGGCGCCGGTGCGCGAGCAGTTCGAGTCAGACCTGCATGCCCTCACCGAGGCCGAGCAGGACTCGAAGGAGCTCAAGTCGGCCAAGCGGCACCTGCTGTTCGACCGCATCGTCGAGACCGCGGAGCTCTCGTTCCCGGTCGGCCCGGCGACGATCGAAGGCGAGGGCCCCGTCGTCAAGGATCAGCTCACGAGGCAGTGGGTGAAGCGGGCCGCGGAGTCCGTCTACAAGGATCTCGTGCGCAAGAAGATCGCGATCGAGAAGCGCCGCCCCGACGGGCGGAGCGCCGATGAGATTCGTCCGATCGAGTGTGAGGTCGGCGTCTCGCCGCGCACGCACGGCTCGGGGCTCTTCACGCGCGGGCAGACGCAGATCCTGACGCTGCTCACGCTCGGCACGGCCAAGGAAGGTCAGCGGATCGACGACCTTTCGCTCGAGGCCGATCGCCGGTACATGCACCACTACAACTTCCCGCCTTACTCGGTCGGGGAGACCGGCTTCATGCGCGGGCCCAAGCGCCGCGACATCGGGCACGGAGCGCTTGCTCAGCGCGCGCTCCAGGCGATGATTCCTGGTCTCGACGAGTTCCCGTACACGATCCGGCTCGTCTCCGAGACGCTCGAGTCGAACGGCTCCTCGTCGATGGGCTCGGTCTGCGGGTCGACGCTGGCCCTGATGGACGCGGGCGTGCCGATCAAGGCGCCCGTAAGCGGGATCGCAATGGGGCTTGTCAAGGAGGGCGACGACTACGCCATCCTCACTGACATCCAGGGCGCGGAAGACCATCTGGGCGACATGGACTTCAAGGTCGCCGGCACGCGCGAGGGCATCACCGCCCTGCAGATGGACATCAAGATCACCGGCGTGACGCAGGAGATCATGCGCTCTGCGCTCGAGCAGGCGAAGCAGGCGCGCGAGTTCATCCTCGACCGGATGGCGGAGACGATCTCCGAGACGCGGACGGAGCTCTCCGAGACCGCGCCGCGCATCTCCACGGTCAAGATCGACTCGGAGAAGATCGGCATGGTGATCGGCAAGGGCGGCGAGACGATCCGCGGGCTCGAGTCCGACTATGAGGTCCAGATCGACATCGAGGAGGACGGCACGATCCTCGTCTACTCCGTCGATGGCCCCAAGGCGAGCGCGGCGATCTCGGCGATCGAGGCGCTGACGAAGGAGCCGGAGGTTGGGGACGCCTACACCGGCAAGGTCGTGAAGACGACGCAGTTCGGCGCCTTCGTGGAGCTGAAGAAGGGTACGGACGGGCTCCTGCACGTCTCGAACGTCGGTCCCGGCCGCGTCGCCCACATCGAGGACGTAATGACACGCGGCGAGGTCGTCGACGTGCTCGTACAGGAGGTCGACAAGGCTCGCGGCCGCATCGGCCTCAAGCTCGTGGCCAAGCACGAGAACGGCGCTCTCGTCCAGCCCGAGGAGCTGATCGAGCGAGCGAAGGATGCTCCGCCGCGGCCTCGCGAGGAGGAGCGGCCGCGCCGTGACGGTGAACGCCGCCGGGGTGGGGGTGGCCGCGACCGCGGACCGCGTCGCGACTGAGCCCGGCGCGGGAACGATGAGACAGCACGAGCGGCGGCCCCGGTGGTCGCCGCTCGTCGTTACGCGGCTTCGCCGATCACCTCATCGCCTGCTCGCGGCGATGAAGGCGACCCAGGGCGACCTGGCGCGTGTCCGTTTCGGCCGCAGCACGCTCGTCCTCGTCAGCGGCCCCGACGACATCCGGCGGGTGCTCGTAACCGACGACCGAGACTTTCCGCGCCGGAACATTCCCACGAAGCGCTGGCTGAGACAGCCTCGACCCGAGCAGGCCGGAGTCACGCTCGGGCCGGGCGGCGACCCCGAGCTACGCCTGTTGTTTCGCCGGGCGTTGCAGCCGACCTATGCGCGAACCCGCATCGACGGGTACTGGCCCCAGTTTCGGCGGGTCGTGGACGAGACAGTCGGCCGCTGGCGTCCCGGCGAGCCCTTTGACCTGGTCGGACGGATCGAGCCGCTGGCACTCGAGCTCGTCGTTCGCGCTGTTTTCGGCCGCCCGCCGGCGATTCCGATTGGAGAGCTCGTCGACCAGACCCGCGCCTGTCTCGATCGGCGGGCGTACGCGAGCTCAACCGGCTACCGGCTGGCGGATCGGCTGCGTCTGCGCGGCAACCTGCGTGCGGCGTCCGCCTACGAGGCGCTGGCAACGCTGATGAGCCGACAGCTCGACGAGAGGCGTCGCGAGCTCGGCGATGAGGACGTGCTCACGCAACTCCTTGCCATGGACGAGGGGCGGCCCCTGGGGGACGACCAGCTCGTGGTCGAGGCACTGGGGCAGCTCTTCGTCGGCAGCGAGCCGGTGGGAAGCGGCGCCGCGTGGGCGCTCGCGCTGCTCGGGCAGGACTCGAGCGCATTCCGACGCGTGCGCGAGGAGGCTGACGGAGGCCCGCCCGCACAGTCGAGCTTCCTGCGAGCGGCGCTAAGCGAGACACTGCGTTTACATCCGCCGTTCACGTTGATCGGGCGTCAGTCGCGGCTGGAGACGGAGCTTGGAGGCCAGCGCGTCCGCGCCGGCGATCACGTCTTCGTCTGCCCGTATCTCGTCCACCGCGACGAGCGCTGGTGGCCACACGCCACGACGTTCGACCCGAGCCGCTGGCTCGCCGGCGGGGCCGACGACCGCCCGAGGCTCGCGTACCTCCCCTTCGGCGCGGGTCCCCGCCAGTGCGTCGGGGAGCACGTCGCCTGGCGAGCGATGGAGGCGATCGTCGTCGCTGTCGCGGCACGCTGGGACCTCGTCGCCCTGGGGTCGCCTCCACGGCCGACTGCTCTGCGGCCGAGCGGCCTCGACGTGCGGGTCGAGGAGCCCAGCTGATCCTTCGGCCGCTCGGATAGGGTCACGGCCGGAATGCCGGCGGCAGAGAGCGCGGTGCTAAGAGCGCGTTTCAAAATGAAGCACGATGCCGACGGAGCGCACCCCGTCGGCGGGTGGTCATTCTGAAACGCGCTCTGAAGCCGCTGGTCGTGACAAGGCTTCGCCGCGACCCGCTGGGTCTCTTCACCGATCTGAAGCGGGAGCAGGGCGACCATGCCCGCGTCCGGTTCGGGCGCGACACCCTGAGCCTGATTAGCCATCCGGACGACATCCAGCACATGCTCGTCTCGGGCGACCGAGACTTCCCGCGACTCAACGTGACCGTCAAGCGCTGGCGGAGACGTGCCCGGCGCCGGACGTCGGGCGTCACGCTCGGGCCGGGTGCAGACCCGACTCTGCGGCTGGCCTTCCGGCGCGCGTTGCAGCCCACCTACAGCCGGGCGCGCATCGACTCTCTCTGGCCCGAGCTCGTCCGCGCAGCCGAAGAAGGGGTGGAGCGCTGGCCGGATGCCGGGACGATCGGCGTCGTTCGCGAAGTCGAGCCGCTCGGCATGGATCTGGTCGTTCGCGCCGTCTTCGGCCAGCAGCTCGATCTGCCGCTCTCCGAGCTCGTCGCCCGGATCCACGCCTGCGTCGACCTGCGGGTGTACGCGAGCTCGGCCGCCTACCGCGTCACCGATCGGTTGCGCCTTCGACGAATCTTGCGGGCGGCGGAGGCGTACGAGCTGCTCGAGGCCCTGCTTCGGCGACACCTCGCGCAGCGGCGATCGGAACCAGCGCGGGGCGATGACGTGCTGTCGCGGCTGCTAGGCGTGGACGAGGCGAAGGGCCTCGGCGACGAGCAGCTCGTGCTCGAGGCGCTCGCGCAGCTCTTCGTCGGGGGCGAGCAGGTCGCGAACGTCGCTTCCTGGGCGCTCCAGCTGCTCTCGCAGCACCCGGCGGAGCGCGACCGGCTCCGGCGGGAAGCGGCGGACGGGCTCGACGACCCCAAGCGGCTCTCCCGCACGTCCGCGGTCGTCGGGGAGGCCCTGCGCCTGCACCCACCGGTCACGCTGATCGGGCGTCAGGCCGGCGTCGACATGGAGCTCGGCGGCCGGCTCGTCCACGCTGGCGACCCGGTGCTGGCCTGCCCGTATCTCGTCCAGCGGGACGAGCGCTGGTGGCCGAATCCCGACGTATTCGAGCCGGAGCGCTGGCTCGACGGCAGTGCGGCGCAGCGACCTAGACTGGCGTTCGTTCCCTTTGGCGCCGGCCCGCGGCAATGCGCGGGCGAACACCTAGGGTGGCGGGCGACGGAGGCAATCGTGGCCACGGTCGTGAGCCGGTTCGACGTCGTCCCTGCCGGAGCGCCGCCGAGCCCGACGAGCCTCAGGCCGGCCGGCCTCGAGCTGCGGCTCGAGCGCAACCTCTAGCCCCCGGCGCCTTCAGCCGGCCTTCAGCGGATCTTCAGGGCTCGGCGTGATTCTTCACTCACTGAAGGCGAGCGAAGAGGAGGAGCGAAGATGAAGACAATCAAGCGCCTGCTGAACATCGGCGACACGGTCGAGAAGTGCGTTTCCTGGTATCCCTGGTAGCCGACTGAGAATCATCGCAGCGAGCGAAGGGCGCGGGGCCGAAAGGCCCCGCTTCTCTGCCCCGGGACTACGCCAAGCGCGCACGAATGTCGATCTACTTTCCTCGTGATGGGTCGGTCGGGGCGAAACATGGGCATGGGTGCGCTCGCGGAGCGCAACTTTCGGCTGTTTTTCCTGAGCCGGACGATCTCGCTACTTGGCAGCTCGCTCGCTCCCATCGCCCTCGCGTTCGCGGTGATCGATCTAACCGGCTCGCCATCGGATCTCGGTCTCGTGCTCGCCGCGATCGTGGTGCCTCAGCTTGTCTTCCTGCTCGTCGGCGGGATCTGGGCCGACCGCCTCCCGAGACATCTGACGATGATCGCCGCCGATCTCGTCAGCGGGGCTGCGCAAGGGGCGATCGCCCTGCTCTTGCTGACCGACCGAGCCGAGATCTGGCATCTGATCGCGCTCGGAGTGATCCGGGGTACGGCGTCGGCGTTCTTCTTCCCGGCCTCGACCGGGCTCGTGCCACAGGTCGTGACTCCCGGGCGGCTCCAGCAGGCCAACGCGCTGCTCGGACTGTCGCGGAACGGAACCACGGTCGGGGGCGCGGCACTGGGGGGCGCGCTCGTGGCCGCCGTCGGGCCCGGCTGGACGCTCGCGATTGATGCCCTCACCTTCGGGTTGGGGGCGGCATTTCTCTCCACTCTCAGGCTCCCGCGCGACGCTCGACTTGCCGGGCGCAGGTTCCTGGCCGAGCTCGCCGAAGGCTGGCAGGAGTTTCGGTCACGGACGTGGCTCTGGTCGGTCGTCGCGCAATTCGCCGTCATGAACGCTTTCGCGACCGGGGCGTTCTTCGTGCTGGGCCCGTTCGTCGCGGAACGGTCGCTGGGCGGTGCGGCCTCCTGGGGGTTGATCCTGGCGGCGCAGGCGGCAGGGATGGTGCTCGGCGGCCTGATCAGCCTGCGGTACTCGCCCGAGCGCCCGCTGCTGACCGGGACGCTCACGCTCCTGGTCACCGCTCCTCCTTTGGCGCTCCTCGCTCAGGCCGCGCCGTTGCCGGCGATCGCCCTGGCGGCCGTCGTCGCCGGGATCGCCAGCGAGCTGTACCAAGTACTGTGGCTGACCACGCTTCAGCAGCACATTCCGGCGGACAAGCTGTCCCGAGTCAGCTCCTACGACTGGCTCGGCTCGCTCGCGCTGGCCCCGGTGGGAGCGGCGCTGATTGGCCCGCTCTCGGCCGCGATCGGTACGACCGAGACGCTGTGGGCCGCCGCGGTGATCGTGGTGGTCACGACGTTGGCCGTTCTGGCCGTCTCGGACGTCCGCAATCTGCGCGCGCTTCCAGCGCGATGATCAAGCTCGTCCCGGTCAGCGGTTATTTCGTGGCCAGAGGGCTGGCGGAGATCACCCTCGGCGTCGGCGCCCTCGCCGCTGCCGTGGTTGCCGGCTTCGATTCCGAGGCGGCCCGACTGGGGTTCGCTGCGGCCGCGGTCGTGTACGGGGGGGTTCGGTTCGCACGGGAGCAGCGACACGCCCTGATTCACGTTGGTCGCGTGTCGCCTCCGCCGGCCGAGGCGACCTCCGCGTCGGTGGCGGACCTTGTTCGATTGGCAGTGATTCCGAGTCCGAGCGCCATCGGCCTCGTGATTCTCTCCCTCACGTCACTCGTCTTCGAGCCGGCGCTCGCCGCGATTATCGGAGGAATCCTGGCGGGTGGCGGAGTCGCCCGGCTCGCCGTCGCTGCCTCGTTGGTCTGGTGGGAGCGCATGAACGGCCCCAAGCTCTTCACCGGCCGGGACGGCGGACGCCTGTACGGCCGAAACTAGGCGCCCGCTGGGGCTGATCGAGCGCTCGCGGAGATCCGGCGGCTCGGCCGCCGGACAGGAGCTCGGAGGATCGCCGGCTGGAGGGCGTCGGTTGCGATTCGTGCGCTCATCCATCCGTTCCATCGGCCAGGCCAAGCCAGCTTCAGAGCCATGTAAAAACCGGCGCTCAGGCGAACGAGCGCACCTCGGGCACAAGGAGGTCGTCGCGGGCGACGAGAGACGAATAGCGCCCGCCGAGCACCAGCAGCTCGTCGTGCGTCCCTCGCTCGACAATGCGGCCGCGGTCGAGCACGACGATCTGGTCGGCGTCGCGGACGGTCGACAGGCGGTGGGCGATCGCGATCGTCGTGCGGCCTTCGGAGAGCCGGTCGAGCGCCTCCTGTACGGCCCGCTCGGTCTGGGTGTCGAGCGAGCTCGTCGCCTCGTCGAGCACGAGCACAGGTGGGTTGCGCAGAATCGTGCGCGCGATCGCGATCCGCTGCTTCTCGCCGCCCGAGAAGCGGTAGCCTCGCTCGCCGACGAACGTGTCGTACCCCGCCTCGAGCCCCGAGACGAGATCGTGGATGCGAGCGGCGCGAGCGGCGGCCTCGATCTCCTCGTCGGTGGCCTCGGGCCTCGCAAAGCGGAGATTGTCTCGAATCGAGGCGTGGAAGAGGTACGTCTCCTGCGAGACGACGCCGACGGTGCTTGCCAGCGACGAGAAGGTGGCGTCGCGCACGTCGATGCCGTCGAGGAGCACCCGTCCGCGCTCGACGTCGTACAGGCGCGCGACGAGGTAGCCGAGCGTCGTCTTGCCGGATCCCGTCTCGCCCACGATCGCGGTGCGCGAGCCAGCCGGCACCTCGATCGAGACGTCCTCGAGCGTCCACGGCCCCTCGCGGTCGTAGCGGAACCAGACGTTCTCGAACGTGACGTCGCCACGGCAGCGACCGAGCGGAACCGCGCCGCTGCGCTCCTCGATCTCGACCGGCAGATCGAGGTACTCGAAGACGCGGTCGAAGAGCGCCAGCGAGGTCTGGACGTCGATCTGCACCGACAGGAGCGAGCTGACGGGAAAGAACAGCCGGGTCTGCAGCGTCGTGAAGGCGACGACCGTGCCGAGCGAGATGCCGCCGATGAAGGGCTGCCCGGCGAACCAGTAGACGAGCGCCGGCATGATCGCGAAGCTCGCCTGGATCGACGCCATCACCCAG
>Ga0136617_10005973_pt1 | contig 10889 bp, 15 predicted proteins | sample AntDrymUQ3222106_2_FD_129672 | JGI IMG/M metagenome (GOLD analysis project Ga0136617, IMG submission 129672) | Polar desert sand microbial communities from Dry Valleys, Antarctica - metaG UQ322 (21.06) | ecosystem: Environmental > Terrestrial > Soil > Desert | place: Antarctica: Dry Valley...
AAACAAGTTGCAGGGTTTGGGTGCCGGATCGTGGATGCTCGGGGCCGCGCGGTCCCACAGCGAATACCGGTGGTATTCGCAAGGGGCCGGGTGGCTCCGAGCGCCGCGAGACGGTGCCCAAACACGCAACTTGTTGAGAGACGCTCCCTAAGCGCTGCGCGCGGGGCTCAGCGCGGCACGATCTCCGTCCCCGGGTGCACGCTGCCCTCGGGCTCGAGGTGGATGAGAACGTCGGCGCCGCGCAGGCGCTCGCGGATCGCGTCCTGCAGCGCGTGCGCGGTGGCGTGGGCGTCCTCGAGCGTGGTGCCGGACGTGAACTGCACGTGCAGGTCGACGTAGCGCCGTGAGCCCGCGCGGCGGGCGCGCAGCTTGTGGTAGCCCGCGACGCCGCGCGGCCCGAAGTCGGTGATCGCGGCGCGCACGGCGTCGAGCTCCTGCGGCGGCAGCGCCTCGTCGACGAGCACGCGCGAGGCCCGCGCCAGCAGCCGCACGCCGGCGAAGACGATCGCCCCCGCGACGACGAGCGCGATGACGGGGTCCAGCCACGCCGCGCCGGTGATCTGGACGAGGACGAGGCCGAGCAGGACCGCGCCCGAGGTCGCCGCGTCGGTGCGCAGGTGGGCGGCGTCGCCCTCCAGCGCGGGGGAGTCGGTCTCTCGTGCGCGCCGCGCGATCAGCGTCGACACGACGATGTTCGCGACGATCGAGACGCCGATCACGAAGATGCCGATGCCCAGCGAGTGCACCTCGGCGCCGTTGGCCAGGCTGCGGACGGCGGCGTAGATGATCACCCCCGAGCCGACGAGGATCAGCATCGCCTCGATCGCCGCGGCGAGGTTCTCGATCTTCGCGTGGCCGTAGGGATGCTCCGCGTCGGCCGGCTTGTCGGCCTCGCGGACGGAGAAGTACGCGACGAACGACGCGATCAGGTCGATGGACGAGTGCATCGCCTCCGTCAGGATCGCCACCGAGCCCGTCAGCGCCCCCGCGGCGATCTTCAGCGCGATGAGGATCGCGTTGGAGGCGATCGACAGCGCCGCCGCGCGGGTCTTGACCGATCCAGCGGCGCGCGGCTGGTTTGCGGCGATCAGCGGTCCGGCCATGAGACCTACGAGTCAAGCAGGGCGAGCAGCCGGCGTGCCGCGCGGCCGCGATGGCTGATCGCGTCCTTCTCGTCGGGGCGAAGCTCGGCCATCGTGCGTCCGTCGGCGATGTCGTCGGGCAGGAAGGCCGGGTCGTAGCCGAAGCCGCCGTCGCCGCGCGGGTGTGGATCGAGCGTTCCGGTGCAGCGGCCCTCGACGACCTGCTCGTCGCCGTAGGCGTCGACGTAGGCCAGCGCGCACACGTACGCAAGCGGCGATCCGGCGGGCGCCTCGCGCAACAGCTTGGCGAGGTTCTCCTCGTCGCTGGCATCCTCGCCGGCGTAGCGGGCCGAGCGCACGCCGGGGGCGCCGCCGAGGGCGCTCGACTCGATTCCCGAGTCGTCGGCGATCGCCCGTAGGCCGGTCGCGCGGGCGGCGGTTCGCGCCTTCTGCAGCGCGTTGGCGGCGAACGTGTCGGCCGTCTCGGGCGGCAGGACGACGTCGGCGGGCAGCACGACGATCTCGTGCGGGGCGAGCAGGGCGACGAACTCGCGCAGCTTGTGCGAGTTGCGGGTCGCGAGGACGAGCTTCACGTGGGCACCTCGCGCAGCGGAGCGACGACCTACGCCACGGCCTGCGCCTGCACCGCGCGCAGCTGCTCGATCCCGCTGCCGGCCAGCGCCAGCAGCTCGTCGAGGTGCGCGCGCGACAGCGGCGTGCGCTCGGCGGTCGCCTGCACCTCGATCAGGCCGCCGTCGCCGGTCATGACGACGTTGGCGTCGACCTCGGCGGTCGAGTCCTCGGCGTAGTCGAGGTCCAGCAGTGGGATGCCGCCGACGATCCCGCAGGAGATCGCGGCGACGCTGCCGGTCAGCGGCGAGCGCTCGATCTTGCCGTCGTCGAGCAGCCGGCGCGTCGCGAGATCCAGTGCGACGAACGCGCCGGTGATCGATGCGCAGCGCGTCCCGCCGTCGGCGGTGAGGACGTCGCAGTCGAGGTAGATCGTGCGCTCGCCGAGCGCCTCGAAGTCGATGACACCGCGGATCGAGCGGCCGATCAGGCGCTGGATCTCGACGCTGCGGCCGTCCAGGCGGCCCTTGCTGATGTCGCGCGCCTTGCGGTCGCCGGTCGACGCGGGCAGCATCCCGTACTCGGCCGTCACCCAGCCGCGACCCTTGCCGGCCATCCATTTCGGGACGCTCTCCTGCACCGATGCCGTGCAGATCACGCGGGTCTCGCCCTGCGCGATCAGCGCCGAGCCGGCGGCCGGCTTGACGAAGTGCGGCTCGATCGTCGTCGGGCGCAGGTTGTGCGGGGCGCGGTCGTAGGAGCGGGCGGGAATCGTCGTGGTCATGCGGGCACCTCGGTCGGGAGTTCGATGTGGTCCACTGCGCCCATCGGCAGCTGCAGAAAGCGCGAGCCGACCTCGGCGAACCGCTCGGCGTCGCCGGTGCACAGGAAGCTGTAGCGGCCCTCGTCGGCGCGCGGGGTCGCCAGCTCGCGGGTGGACAGCGCGTGCTGCACCCGCCGCGCGATCGCCGTGCCGGACGTGATCAGCGTGACCTGCGGGCCGAGCAGGCGCTGCAGCAGCGCGCCGACGAACGGGTAGTGCGTACAGCCCAGGATCGCCGTGTCGATGCCCGCCTCGCGCAGCGGCGCGCAGTACATGCGCGCCAGCGCGACGTCCTCCTCGGTGATCGGCGCGCCGTCCTGCGAGATCCGGGCGAGCTGCGGGCAGGGCACGTTCGTGAGCTTCACCAGCGGGTCGGCGGCGAGCACCGCCCGCTCGTAGGCGCCGCTTGCGACGGTTGCCGGCGTCGCCAGCACGCCGATGCGACCGTTGCGCGTCTGCGCGACCGCGAGGTTTGACTCGGGCCCCACGACGCCGATGACATCGACCGCACGGTCGCTCTGCGCCACGTGGGCGGTCAGATCCTCCAGCGCGCTCGACGTGGCGGAGTTGCAGGCGACGACGATCAGCTTCGCGCCGCGCGCGAGCAGCACGTCGGCGATCTGGCGGCTGAAGGCCCGCAGCTGCGCCGGCGTGCGGTCGCCGTAGGGAAAGCGGGCTGAGTCGCCGAGGTAGAGGAAGTCCTCCTGCGGCAGCGCGACGAGCAGCTCGTGCAGGACGGTCAGCCCGCCGACGCCGGAGTCGAAGACGCCGATCGGCGCGGTGCTCTGGGGGGCGGTCGGCACGGGGCGCATGTTCGCAGAGGCGCCCCATGCGGCCGCGACGGCAGGCCACCTACGGCTTGCCCTTGCCGACCGACTCGATCGTGGCCTTGAGCTTGTCGGCGATCTCCTGCGCCAGCCCGCCGCCGTCCTTCATTCCCTTGGCGGCGAGCACGACGCCCGACAGCAGCGCGGCGAGCAGGAGCATGAGCCCGACGTACTCCACGGTGCCCTGCCCGCGCTGATCGCCGCCGAGGCGGGCGAGGTATGCATGGATCCAGCCCATCGTGCGATACGGCATGTACAGCCTCCAGACGAGACGGTGATGTGCCGCACGGATGCTGAGCCGCTTCGTGTGACGGATCTACGCGTGTCTGCGACAAGTCGCCGTAGAAGCCGCACCGACGCTGTTGAATGACCGCAACCTGTCATGCGCGCGCTCGTCGTCACCACCATGCTCCCCTCCCCTGCTCGGCATCCGCCGGCGGACGGTCGTCAGGCGCGCCTATACACTCCCCCCGAGGCGCCGGCCAGATCGTCACGCGGTGCCCCCTCGTCATGACCGGACTGATGCAACGCATCTTCCGCCGCCGCACCTCCGGTTCTCCACGCCGCGGCGCGGGCGGCCTGCTCGGCCGACTTCCGTCCGGCCTGCTTCGTGGGCGCGCGGGCGCCAACCGCCTGCCGTGGGGCAAGAAGGCTTCGCCCCCGGCCGCGGGGCCGACGGCCCCCGACCTGCCGCAGACGCAGGAGACCGAGGTCATCGTCCAGGTCCCGGCCGGCGGCGGCGGAGCCGGCGCGAGCTTCCGCGACCGGGGCAAGCTGCGCCGGCGCCTGCGCTTCCTGCGGCGCGCCCGCGAGCTCGCGTTTCGCGACATCGGCGGGCTGATGTTCGACATGCGCCGCTTCGGCCGCGAGCGGCCCGACCTCGTCGAGTCGAAGATCGCCGCCCTCGCCGCCGTCGACCAGGAGCTGCGCGCGCTCGAGCGGATCCTCGACGACCGCCGGCCGCTGCACGAGCTGCGCGAGCCCGGTATCACGTCATGCGCGCGCTGCGGAGCGCTGCAGTCCAGCGAGTCGAACTTCTGCCCGCACTGCGGCCTGCAGGTCGGCGGCCCGCTCGCGATCGGCGAGGTCGGCGGCGCGATCGCCGCACCGCCCCAGCCGCCCCTCGAGCCGGTTCACCAGCCGGCGGCCGCGGTCGCGCCGCCACCGTCGCCGCCCGCCCCTCCCGCGCAGCCGCCGCCCGCGCCGCCCGCCGCGGCCGCCGAGCCGCCGCCTCCCCCGCCGCCCGCCGCGGCCGCCGAGCCGTCGCCTCCGCCGCCCCCCGCCCCTCCCGCGCAGCCGCCGCCTGCGCCGCCCGCCGCGCCAGTCGAGCCGCCTGCCCGGGCCACCAGGCGCCGGCCCACATGGTCGGCGTGGTCGGAGCCGACGGAGACGATGCTGCCTCCGCGCGCACCCGACGACAGCAAGTAGCGAGGACGCCATGCTCCCTGCCACCGACCTCTCGCCGGCTGCCGGCGCGCACTCGTGAACGCACAGCCGCCCGGGAGCCCGGGCCGGCCTCCCCCGCCCGGCTCGCTGCGCTGCCCGCGCTGCTCGGCCACCGTGGGGCCCGACCAGGACTGGTGCCTGGAATGCGGCGCCCCCGCCCGCACACGCCTCGCGCCGACCCCCAACTGGCAGCTTCCGACCGTCGCGATCGGAGCGATCGTCCTGCTGGCGGGCGCGCTGCTGGCCTTCGCCTTCGTCGAGCTGACCGCAGACGACGGGGCGACCGCGGGGACCACCCCCACCGCCGTCATCGAGACCGCGCCGCCCGCGGCCGTGGTGCCGCCGCCCCCGGTGGCGACCACGCCGACGACGCCGACGACGATGACGACGAGCACGGCGCCGGCGGGCCCGGCGCAGCCCGCCACGACCGTGCCGGGGCAGACGCAGACGACCGCGACGACGGGCACCAGCACGACCCCGCGCACGACGCGGACGACCGCGACGACGCCGACGCGGACGACGGGCACGAGCACGACGAGGAGCACGAGGACCACGCCGTAGGGTGACCTGGCAGCGCCTCGACGTGACGGGCGCCGCCGCGCGATCGCGGCGGCGTCACCGCGGCTGACGGCGGCGTCAGCGGCCGGCGTCGAGCCGGTAGGCCCACGCGAGCGCCTCGGCGACCGCGCGGTACAGCGCCTCGGGCACCTGCGTGCCGAGGTCCAGGCCCGCGATCGCCTCGGCCAGCGCGGCGTCGTCGCGCACGGGCACGCCGGCCGCGCGCGCCTCGGCGATGATCCGATCGGCGATCAGGCCCTTGCCGGCGGCGACGACCCGCGGCGAGTGATCGGTCTCGGCGTCGTAGCGCAGGGCCGCCGCGCGACGCGGTCTGCGCTCATCAGGCATAGGTTTCGAAAGGCTCGTGGCGGGCGCTGATGAGCACCTGCGCCGGCTTGCCGCTCGCCGTCGCGACCGCCGCCTGCAGCTCGGCGGCGTGGCGCTCGGCCAGCTCGAAGGGCGCGCCGGCGCGCGTGCGGACGTTGACGCGCAGCGCCTCCCCGGCGAGGGCGACGTGCAGGTCGAGGTCGCCGAGCCGGGCCGAGGCGAACGTGAGCCGGACCTCCTGCTGCTCGGCCTTGCCCCCGCGTGCTGCGTCGGCGTCGCGCTCGGCGACGGTGATCTGCGCGGTGGTCCCGTTCGGAAGGGGCACGCCCACCGTCGGCGTCGGCGGCGGCGGCGGCGCCGCCGCCTGCGGGGCCTGCTGCGTATCGGCGATCCGCAGCACGACGCGCTCGCTCCCCGTCTCCGCCACGATCATGCGCAGCACGTCGCCCGTCTTGACGTTGTCGGGCAGCTGCGCGGCCAGCGGCGTGCCCGCGAGCATGATGATCCCCTTCTGACCCGCGCGCTCGACGACGCTGGCGACGACCTGCATTCCCTCGCGCAGGACGAGGTCGGGTAGCATGGCCCGCAGCATTGCGGCCTCGACACGCAACGTTTGCATCGCTCAAGCATGACGCGTGGCGGCCGATCACAGACCCCATGGAACGTGGGCTCTACATCGCTGCCTCGGGAATGCTCGCTGAGCAGGCCCGCCAGGACCTCATCTCGCACGACCTCGCCAATGCCTCCACGCCCGGCTACAAGGCCGATCGCACCACGACCAAGAGCTTCAGCGAGATGCTCCTGCGTGACGCGAGCAGTGGCCAGCCGATCGGCGCGCTCGGCCTCGGCGCGCGCATCGACAAGCAGGTCACCGACCTGACCCCCGGCCCGCTGCGCGAGACCGGCGAGCCACTCGACTTCGCCATCCAGGGCGAGGGCTTCTTCGCCGTGCAGGGCAAAAACGGCGTGCGCTACACCCGCGACGGCCAGTTCCAGGTCTCCGCACGCGGCGACCTCGTCACCACCAACGGCGACGCCGTCCTCGGTGCCGGCGGCCGACCCGTCCGCGTCGGCGACGACGGCACGGTCGCCGGCAACGAGATCGGCGTGACGCAGCTCGACGCCGCCAAGCGCGCGGGCGAGAACCTCTTCACGGGCACGGCGCGCGGCGCCTCCAAGGCGACCGTCCGCGTGGGCGCGCTCGAGGGCAGCGCCGTCGACCCGATCACGACGATGGCCGACATGCTCGGATCGCTGCGCGCCTTCGAGGCCGGCCAGCGCGTCATCACGACGATCGACGCGACGCTGTCCAAGGCCGCCAACCAGGTGGGGGCGCTGTAGTCATGCTCGAAGGCCTCCGCGCAGCCGCGACCGGTATGACCGCCCAGCAGCAACGGATGGACGCGCTGTCCAACGACATCGCGAACGTCAACACGACGGCGTACAAGCACGAGCGCACGAGCTTCCGCGACCTCGTCGCGAGCCCGACCGGGCTCGGCGGCGCCGAGCAGGTCGGCGCCGGCGCCGGCGCGGCCGCGAAATCGGCCGGCCGCGGCTGGGGCCAGGGCGGCCTGCAGGCGACAGAGCAGCCGCTCGACGTCGCGATCCAGGGCGACGGCTTCCTCCAGGTCAAGCTCGCCGACGGGCGCACCGCGCTGACGCGCAGCGGCTCGCTGCACGTCGACGCGCGCGGACGGGTGGCGACCTCCGAGGGCTCGCTGCTGCAACCGCCCGTCACGCTTCCCGTCGGCACGTCGCCCAGCGACGTGCAGATCGCCTCCGACGGCACGGTCAGCGCCCAGGGCCGTCCGATCGGCCGCATGGTGCTCGTCTCCGTCACCTCGCCGCACAAGCTCGACGACGCCAGCGCCGGCGTGTACACGACGAACGCCGCCAGCGGACCCCCGCGCGCGGCCGGCGGCGACACGACGCTCGCGCAGGGCGCGCTCGAGGCCTCCAACGTCGATCTCGGCGACGCGATGGTCGAGTTGATGGCCGCGCAGCGCGGCTTTCAGATGGCCAGCCAGGCCGTCCGCTCGCAGGACGAGATGCTGTCGATCGCCAACGGGCTCAAGCAATGATTCCCCCCGTCGACCTTCCCGCCGGCGTCACGCTCCCGCGCGAGGTCCGCGATGCCGGACCGGGCGCCCAGGCCGAGTACCGCTCCGCCCTGGCGTTCGAACGCGTCCTGCTCGGACAGCTCACCAAGTCGATGCAGGCGACGATCGCGCCGGAAGGCGAAGGCAGCGCCGCGACCAAGGCCTACCAGGACATGCTGCCCGACACGATGGCCGACGCGCTCGCCGCGAGCGGCGGCATCGGCCTGGCTTCCGACCTCGTCCGCGCACTCCGGACGGGTCAATCGTGAACGCCGTGTCCGCAGGCCCGATCGCCGGCGACGTGCTCGCGCACCTCGACGGCCAGATCGGCTCGGCGCAGCGGCTGCTCGCCCACGTCCTGCGCCAGAGCGGCGCGATCCGCCGCCGGGACATCGACGGCGTACTCCGACGATGACCGACATCCAGGGTGAGATGGCCTCCCGCGGGCGGCTCGAGAGCGAGCGCGGCGCGCTGCTGTCGCGCACCGGCGGCATGCTCGGCGTCCCGGCCGAAGCGGTCACGCTGTCAGATCTGACCAGCCTGATGAACGACGCCGAGGCCGACGAGGCGCTCGCGCGCAGCGCCGAGCTGCGCGGGCTGCTGGCCGAGGTCGAGCGCGACCACGCGATCAACCGCGCGCTCATGCGCCAGGAGATGTCGTTTCTCGAGCACCTGACGCGGATGCTCGGCCTGGCACCGGAGGCCGGCGGCTACGGGCCGAGCGGCTCGTACGGGACCGGCGGCTACGGGCCCGGCCCCGGCGTGCGACCCGCCGCGCGTCCCACCTTCCACGTCGTCGACTACGAGGCCTAACTCACGCATGTCTATCTCCACCTTCATGGGACTGCACACCTCGCTGCGCGGGCTGGTCGCTCAGCAGCGCGCGCTCGATGCGACGTCCCACAACATCTCCAATGCGAGCACGGTCGGCTACTCGCGCCAGGAGGCGCAGCTGCAGGCGACCGACGCGCTGCTCGACCGCCCCGCCGGCATGCTCGGCACCGGCGTCGACGTCGTCGGCTACGCCCGCATTCGCGACAGCTTCCTTGACCTGCAGTACCGCGCGCAGAACATGCAGCTCGGCTACGGCACCGCGCGCACCGACTCGCTCGAGCAGGTCGAGCTGCGGCTCGCCGAGCCCGGCGACAACGGCATCGGCGCGCGCCTGAACAGCTTCTGGAGCTCGTGGTCAGACCTCGCCAACGCACCGGAGAGCGGCGCCGCCCGCGGCGCGCTGGTTTCGGACGCTCGCACGCTCGCCTCGTCGATCAACGCGCTCGACGACGGCTTCGAGACGGTCTCCGCCCAGGCTGCCCAGCAGCTCTCGCTGCTGACCGCGACCGGCGGTGAGCTGCAGGGAATGGCGCGCGAGTTCGCCGGCCTCAACGGCGCGATCCGCGATGCGCAGCACGTCGGCGCACAGCCCAACGACCTGCTCGACCGCCGCGACCAGCTGCTCGACAAGCTCTCCTCGCTCGCCCAGGTCACGGTCACCGACAACGGCGCCGGCTCGATCAGCGTGACGCTCGGCGGCGCCGCCGCCCCGCTCATCGACGGCTCGACGGTCAACTGGCCCGCTCCCGCGATGCCCAACCCGGGCGGCAAGATCGGCGCGCTGATGGACGCGGCGTCGCCGACCGGCACGATCGCGACGTACCGCAGCGAGCTCGGCGCCTTCGCCCAGGCGCTCACGACGCGGGTCAACGCGATCTACAGCCCGGCCGCCGGCACGAACTTCTTCGCCTACGACCCGGCCACCGCGTCGCTGTCGGTGGATCCCGCGGTCACGCCGGCGACGGTTCGCGCCGGCGCCGGCGCGCCCGGCGACAACAGCGCCGCGCTGGCCCTGTCGGAGCTGCGCTCCGAGCCCGGCGGCCTGAACGACAGCTACGCGCAGCTCGTGACGCGGATCGGAACCGAGGTCGCCGACGCCAAGCGCACGACGACCAACGCCAACGCGTTGGCGAACTCGATCGAGGATCGTCGCCAGAGCACGGCCGGCGTCTCGCTCGACGAGGAGATGACGAACCTCATCCGCTTCCAGCGCGGCTACCAGGCCGCAGCGCGGGCGATGACGACGACCGACTCGATGCTGGACACGCTCATCAATCGCACCGGAAGGGTGGGGCTGTGAGCTCGCCACGGATAACGAGCTCGATGATCACCCGCGGAATCGTCACCGACCTCAACGACATCGCCACGCGCGTGTCCCACACGCAGCAGAAGCTGGCCTCGGGCAAGGAGCTCACGCGCCCGTCCGACGACCCCTTCGCCACCGGACGCGCGATCGGCCTGCGCACCGAGCTCGAGGGCCTGAGCCAGTACCAGCGCAACGTCTCCGACGCCGAGGCCTGGACATCGGTCACCGACAGCGCGATCGGCACGATCGCCGACATCGCCCAGAGCGCCCGCGAGGCGCTGCTGCGCGGCTCCACGGGAACGACCTCGCCGAGCGAGCGCGCCATCCTCGCCAACGAGATCGACCACCTGATCGGCGCCGTCAAGGACACCGCGAACGCCCGCTACGCCGGCCGCTCGCTGTTCGCCGGCACGGCGACCGCGACCGAGCCCTACGGCACGGCGTCGGACGCCTACCTCGGCGACGGCGGCGATGTCGTGCGCTCGATCGGCCCCGGCGTGTCGGTGATCGTCAACGCGCGCGGCTCGGACATGCTCGGCGACGGCACCGACGGCAAGCTGCTCAACACGCTGCGCGACATCTCCGCGCACCTGCGCGGCGGAACCGCCGCCGACATCGCCGCGCTGGGCGGCAGCGACCTCGCCTCCATCGATCGCTCGATCGAGACCGTGCTCAGCGTGCAAGCGCAGGTCGGTTCAACCGCAAGCCGCCTGCACGCCGCCAACAGCCGCCTCGCAGAGATCCAGGAAGGCGTGAGCGGCCTGCTCTCCAAGACCGAGGACGCCGACATGGCGGCCACGATGATCGAGTACTCGATGCAACAGTCCGTCTACCAATCCGCGCTTCGCGCGGGCGCCGGAATCGTCCAGGCATCGCTGCTGGACTTCCTCCGATAAAAGGAGCATCACATGCTGTCCACCCACACGTCCACCCTCACCACCATCCACAGCACCCGCTTCGGCACACTCGAGATCGAGGCGGACGCCGTCCTGTCCTTCCCGCGTGGCCTCATCGGCC
>Ga0136617_10005974_pt1 | contig 10889 bp, 6 predicted proteins | sample AntDrymUQ3222106_2_FD_129672 | JGI IMG/M metagenome (GOLD analysis project Ga0136617, IMG submission 129672) | Polar desert sand microbial communities from Dry Valleys, Antarctica - metaG UQ322 (21.06) | ecosystem: Environmental > Terrestrial > Soil > Desert | place: Antarctica: Dry Valley...
AAACATGGGCGAGCCAGTGTGCATTTTAGACTTAGCCAAGGAGATAATCGCTCTGTCGGGGCTGAGGCCTTTCGAGGACATTGAGATTGTATTTACAGGGCAGCGGCCCGGCGAGAAGTTGTTCGAAGAGTTGGAAACGTCCGATGAGCAGATACTCAGAACGCGCCACCCCAAGATTTTCATCGGTAGAATTGCCGCCTATCCGGAGGCAAAAGTGTCCGAGGCGCTGGAACGACTGATGTTCTTTTCTAGGGATGGAGAGGAAAGAGAATTACGCAGATATCTCAACGCCTTGTTGCCAGAGGCCCAGCTTGAGGTTGCCAGCGAGTCCATCACCCCGCCGCCAAGGAACAGGTCCTTCCTCGACTAGTTGTTGCTAGGGTGAGTGGAGGCGCTGATTGAAGAACAAGTGGAACTTTCTCGCGACGTAATGGCGATGGCCTTTATAGGAGAGGCAAATATAAGAGAAGCAAAAGTATAAAGTAAGGAATCAGCCAGGAGGGGAGCATGCAGGTTCACGATAAATTCAGCTGCTTTATTATTGGAGGGGGAACTCTACCCGTTCAATGTGCTGAGATCCTTCTAAATCATCATCACGAGCTTCGCGGCATCATCTCCCCTGATGCATCGGTCAATCGCTGGACGAAGGAAAGAGGCATACCCCATCTCGATCCAGCGGATAATCTCAGAGCATTTTTAAGCCAGCAACCCTTTGATTACCTTTTCAGCATCGTCAACGAATATATCTTACCCAAAGAGATCTTGGAGTTACCGCGCACGTGTGCCATCAACTACCATGATTCTCTTCTGCCGAGATATGCGGGAACCCATGCCACGTCCTGGGCCCTCATGCATCGGGAGACGACCCACGGGGTCACGTGGCATGTGATGAACGATCTGGTCGACGCGGGCGATATCCTGAAGCAGCGGCGGGTCGAAATCGCCGAAGGCGAGACCGCCCTTACCCTCAACGCGAAGTGCTACGAGGCCGCCATCCATTCATTCGCTGAGCTGATCGATAATCTATCGTGCGGGCGAATATCGGCGAGCAAGCAAAACTTGGATGAACGCACCTTCTTCCCACAATACAAAAGGCCTTCTGGGGGATGCGTTCTCTCATGGAACCATTGTGCCCATGATATCGATGCCTTCTTCCGGGCCCTAGACTTCGGCTCCTATCCTAATCCGCTTGGTCTCCCGAAGCTTGCCATAGAGGGGGACTTCATAATCGTCCCGAAGATCGATGTTCTTGACTCGGTGTCCGAGACTCCTCCCGGCACCGTTACCGAGATCGATCGCAGCTTTCTCAAGGTTTCTACGGCGAGTCGCGAGATCGCACTGCGCAAGGCGCTAACCATCGACGGTCAACCGCTACCGATTTCCGATTTCGTCGCGAGGTTTGAGCTGCATAAAGGGTATCGGTTCAGGGATCTCGATTCGGAGATGTCGAGGCGCATAACGACGTTTAGTGCGTCGAGCTGCAAGCACGAGGCGTTCTGGGTAGAAAGGCTGGCCACGTTACAGCCCATCGCGCTTCCCTACGCGGCTCGGAATTCATCTGATGGGAAGCCTGCGCGGTATGTGAGTGTACCGATTTCTATACCGGACGAGGTACTAACCTTTCTGAAAAATCGCCATCAAGCATGGAGCACAAGCGACTTTCTGCTTGCAGCTTACGGAGCTTATCTGGCTCGCATCGGAGGAGCTTGCTGTTTTGATATCGGGTTCAGAGATTATGAGCTACAACGCGATCTTGCAGGATTGGAGGGGCTTTTTACACCTCATGTACCTTTGCGTGTGGACGTGGATTATTCGCAAAGCTTTGCGGAAGTTTTCTATGCCGTGCGGAGGGAAGTGGAGCTGGTCAGAAGGCACAAGACCTATGCGCGTGATGTTATCGCCAGATACCCGGTTCTTCGTTCGACGCCGGAGTTGGAGAGGAAGCATACGTTGCCGGTCATCATAGAACGGGTAGAAGAACTGGACCGCTATGAGGCGGTGCCCGGCAGCGAGTTTACGCTAGTGGTCCCAGAAGATGGGGCAGAATGCCATTGGGTCTATGATGCCGAAGCACTGGATGGGGATAGCGCCGCGAGGATGCTACGCCAGTTTACCATTTTCCTGCGAGGCATCGCCGCCGACCCCGATCGATGCATTGCTGACCTTCCTCTGCTGACAGAGGAGGAGCGCCATCAGTTGCTGGTGGAGTGGAATAACACGCGGGCAGATTATCCTAACCATTCGTGTATTCATCATCTGGTTGAGTCCCAGGTTGAGCGGACGCCAGATGCTGTCGCAGTGGTCTTTGAAGACGAGCAAATGACCTACCGGGAGCTGAACCGGCGAGCAAATCAATTGGCGCATTATCTCAGAAGGCGTGGAGTCGGGCCGGAGGGGCTTGTTGGAATCTGCATCGAGCGGTCGCTTGAGATGGCGGTGGGGTTGCTGGGTATTCTCAAAGCCGGCGGGGCGTACGTGCCGCTGGACCCGACCTATCCGGCGGAGCGATTAACTTTCATGCTGAGGGATGCTCAGGTGCCGGTTCTGCTAACCCAGCAGCGGCTCGTCGCGAGGCTGCCCGAACATGGAGCGCATGTGGTATGCCTAGACACAGACTGGAAGTCTATCACTCAGGAGAGCGAGGTGAATCCAGACAGCGGGGTGAGGCCCGAGAACCTGGCCTATGTCATCTATACCTCGGGCTCTACGGGCAAGCCGAAGGGTGTGATGATCACGCACCGTGGGGTGGTGAACCACAATGTGGCGATCGCGAAGCAGTACAATCTGCAATCAGATGATCGGATTTTGCAGTTCTCTTCCATTAGCTTCGATGTCGCGGTAGAAGAGATCTTTCCGTCCTGGATAACTGGCGCTGCCGTCGTTCTCCGATCAGAGAGTATGCTGACTTCCAGCACGGATTTCCTGCGAGCGATCGAGCGGGAACGGTTGACCGTTCTGAATCTACCAACAGCATACTGGCATGAGTGGGTGCCGGAACTGTCTCTTTCGAAAAAATCATTGCCTGAAACGCTTCGACTCGTCGTTGTAGGTGGGGAAAAAGCATCCCCGACCGTCTTCTCAATCTGGCTGCAGTCTGAGGGGAGTCGCATCCCTTTGCTTAATGCATATGGTCCAACCGAGACAACCGTGACCGTAACGGTGTATGACCCTGCGACTTCCCCAGGAAGGCGGGAAGTCGCATCTGGAATGCCCATCGGTCGGCCGATCACCAACACGCAGATCTACCTGCTGGACGAGCATCTGCAGCCAGTCCCCGTTGGCCTCCCAGGCGAACTCTACATCGGCGGCGACAGCCTCGCTCGCGGCTACCTCAACCGCCCAGAGCTGACCGCCACGCGCTTTATCCCCCACCCGTTCAGCTCAGAACCCAACACGCGCCTCTACCGCACGGGTGACGTGGCCCGCTACTTGGCCGACGGCAACATCGAGTACATCGGTCGCCTCGATCATCAGGTGAAGGTCCGTGGTCATCGGATCGAGCTCGGTGAGATCGAGACGGTGCTCTCTCAGCACCGAGCGGTGCGCGAGAGCGTCGTTCTAGCCAGAGAGGACGCAACCGGCGACAAGCGGTTGGTGGCCTATGCCGTGGCTCGGCAGGAACTGACACCAACAGCGAGTGAGTTGCGGAGTTTCTTAAGAGAGAAGCTGCCGAACTACATGGTGCCGGCGGCGTTCGTGATAATGGAGGCACTGCCACTCACACCCAACGGCAAGGTCGACCAGCGAGCACTGCCCGCGCCTGGCCAAGCACGACCCGAGGTGGAGCGAGTCTTAGTCGCTCCACAGGATGAGATGGAGCTGCTACTCATTAAGATGTGGGAGCAGGTCTTGGGCATCCAGCCGCTCGGAGTGCGGGACGACTTCTTTGAGCTGGGTGGACACTCTTTGTTAGCGATGCGGCTGTTTGCGCAGATCGAGCAGGTATTTGGCAAGAATCTACCGTTAGCGACGTTGTTTCAGGCGCCGACGGTGGAGCGGCTGGCAGGGATACTGCGTGAGGAAGGATGGTGGGCACCGTGGAGGTCTTTAGTGACAATTCAGCCTGGTGGTTCCAAACCCCCTTTCTTCTGCACTCATGGAGCTGGTGCCAACATTCTCTACTACGGCATTTTGTCGCGCCGTCTCGGAACGGAGCAGCCATTTTACGGGCTGCAGGCGCGTGGCTTGGATGGGAAGGAGGCGCCATACACGCGTGTGGAGGAGATGGCTGCGCACTACATCAAGGAGATCCGTAGCGTCCAGCCCGAGGGACCTTATTATCTGGGAGGCTTTTCCTCTGGGGGCACAGTGGCCTTCGAGATGGCGCAGCAGCTGCAGGCGCAAGGTCAAGAGGTGGCGCTGCTGGCCTTGCTTGATACTTATTTTCCGGGCCGTCCCAAATACATGCCATCCCTCACATTCTTCCGTTCTAGGGTTTATCCTCTTGTAGAAAATGTCGAGCGTCTTGTAGAAAATGCCGAGCGCCACTTGAATGACCGTAAGCGACTCGGACCTAAGAGATACGTTCTGGCAAGGGCGAAGGGCATAAGGTGGAGGATCAAAAGGAGAATCTGGAAGATTGCCGGCAAGTTTTACCCAAGTACCTCAAGTACCGAGAATTTTGATTCCATTTCTCCTACGCTCCGAAGGGTTTGGGAGGCCAACCTCCAAGCCGAAAGAGACTATGTGCCCCAAGTCTACCGAGGTCGGATCACCCTCTTCTGGGGCACTGAGACGTCTATCACTTACCTACACGACCCTCGACTAGGTTGGGACGAGGTGGCTACCGATGGATTAGAAGTCCACGTGGTTCCTGGCAATCACATAACCTTGAGAGAAGAACCGCGCGTAATAGTCTTGGCTGAAAAACTGACAGCTTGCCTTCATAGGGCACAGGGGCTGAGTCATGCAAACAGACAAGAGCCTACTCCGCTTTCTCCCGATTCGCATCTCGCGGATCTCTTGGTCGAGCCAGATTATGGGGAGCATAACTACAACTGACCAGTTGAAGGCGGCGCCCAAGATAGCTCACGTTTCTCCGTGGTCTTCTGCGCCCAAAAACCTAATCCTAAGGAGCGACGAAGTCCATGTATGGCGCGCCACGCTGGATCTCCAGTACTCACGCGTTCAAAGCTTGCAGCAGACCCTCGCGGCAGACGAACGAAGAAGAGCTGAGCGTTTTTACTTCCAGACGGACCGCGAGCACTTCATAGTCGCTCGCGGACTGCTCAGGGCCATCCTCGGACGCTACCTGGATGCTGATCCGAGTCGATTGCGCTTTTCCTACAGTCCCTATGGAAAGCCGTCCCTCGCCGGGGAAATTAACGCGGGTGCGCTATGCTTTAACATCTCTCACGCAGGTGGGTTGGCTCTTTATGCCGTCACGCGTGGGCGAGACATTGGCATTGACCTTGAACGCATCGACACGGATTTCGCGACTGAGCAGGTAGCCGAGCGATTCTTCTCCGCTCAAGAGGTCGCTACGCTTCGCGCGTTCCCCGAACATATGCAGTCGCTAGCATTTTTTAATTGTTGGACGCGAAAGGAGGCGTATATCAAGGCCCGAGGCGAGGGCCTTTCACTTCCCTTGGATCAGTTCGACGTGTCTTTAACTCCAGGAGAACCGGTCGCCCTGCTAAGAACAAACGGCGACCCGCAGGAAGCCTCGCGTTGGCGCATACAGGAACTAGCCCCCGGTGCCAGCTGCGTATCTGCGCTGGCTGTGAAAGGACATCACTGGCGGCTCAAATGTTGGCAATGGTCGAAGGAGAGCCATGAAGATGATGACACAGAAGCCGCATCCGGCGCCGATGATTTGCTGCTATAGAATTGCCGCAGGGCGTGCGCCGAGCGTTTAAGTAGATGTTGAATAGGAGTGGCGGTCGCCCTCATTCTCATCGCGGCTTTATAGTTTCATTAAACCGAGACACACTTGATGCAGAAGCTAACGGGCAACAACAGCCTTGCGCGCTCACAAAGTACTGATCAGCACTTACTTGCCCCATACTTTCTGAATATACAATGGAGGTGTTTCAAGCAGATTATGTCAAGAACCCTTAAGCAATTTTTACCATCCGGCTTACTGGTTGTCGCAGGGAAGATGCGTGCAGCATCGAGGCAAAGACGCGTCGAATTAGCTCGCCAGAAAAGAATCAAGAGTTACCTGGAAACGCACAAAATTCGAAAATTGCAACTCGGAAGCTCTAATAACATTTTAGAAAACTGGCTTAACACAGACCTCTACCAATGCAGAGAAGAAGTAGTACCCCTCGATGTTAGAGAACGGTTCCCTTTTGATGAGAGTACCTTTGATTACATATTTTGTGAGCACATGATTGAACATTTAAAATACCACGAAGGTATGGATATGCTGCGCGAATGCTTTCGGGTTCTCAGACCGGGGGGAAGGATACGCCTTTCCACCCCGAATCTCCGTTTCTTAATTGAGCTTTATAATTCGGAGAAGACTGAATTGCAGGAGCAGTATATTTCGTGGGCAGTAAATGAATTTCTGCCCGACACGGGGAATTACGAAGACGTTTTCGTCATCAATAACTTTTTCCGGGCTTGGGGGCACAAGTTTATTTACGATTCCAAAGCCTTACACGGCGCAATGCATAGAGTCGGTTTCACTAACACTACAAATTGCAAAGTGGGTGAGAGCGAGGACCAAAACTTTCAGGGTATCGAGCGTCATAATCAGATGATACCTGCTGAATTTAACGAACTGGAGACATTTGTTCTCGAAGGTGTCAAACCGGTTTGAGGTGAACTGCGATATTGACCTGATGGCGCGACGAGCGGTGATAGCTGACGGCGACAGACCATGACGGACGCAAATCTCGGCATGAGATCGTTGAGTGCGCCTGCGCTCAGTCACTTTCGCCGCTTCGCAGTGGCTAAGGACATGCGGTTACAACTCACTCCGCCTCCTTGCATGTCCCTCATACTCTGCTCACGGTACGGATAGTTCTGAAATGAGTTTTAACCAGGATTCACATTTGGTGTCGGTCATCATTCCCTGCTATAACCAAGCTCACTTCCTGAAGGAAGCGATTGAGAGTGTACTCGGGCAAACCAACCAGCATTTCGAAATCGTTGCCATAGATGATGGCTCGACCGACAACACTTCGGAAGTCGCCGCCGGCTATCCGCACGTGCGCTGCATACGCCATGAAAATCAGGGACTCCCCGCGTCACGCAATACTGGGATTCGCGCGAGCCAGGGCAGCTATTTGGTCTTTCTGGATTCGGACGATCGTCTTCTCCCCGAAGCCCTCGAAATCGGGGTCGAGTGTCTTCGCGCTCATCCTGAGTGTGCTTTTGTTTTCGGCGTCTGCAACGTTATTGCAGGCGACGGATCGCTGCTACGCACACAAAAACCTTGGGTTGAAAGCGATCATTACCTTGCCCTGCTGCGTCATAACGACATTTGGTGTCCTGCGACGGTGATGTATCGGCGCGGTATCTTCGATTCTGCTGGTGGTTTCAACACCTCTCTGAAAAGTTCCGAGGATTACGACTTTTACTTTCGCATCGTCAGGAACTTCAAAGTCCACTGCCACAACAAAGTGATCGCCGAGTATCGGCGACACGGCATGAACATGTCTGGCAATCATGCGCGGATGTTACACGCTACATTGGCGGTTTATCGCACGCAACGGGATTATGTAAAGGGGAACAGACAATATGAGGAAGCATATAAGAAAGGGATAAGACATTGGCAGGATTTCTGGGGCGAGTCGCTAGTCACAGCGGTGCGATCCTATGCAGGGCACACGTTCTACAACGGGAAGCGATTGATTCGAAGCCTGCTTGTGCTTCTACAGTATTACCCAAGAGGGTTTAATGTTGTCGGTGCTCATTACCTGAGAAGAGTGGTTAGTAAATTTCGGACCAAATAGTTATGCTGCTTCGCTGGTCTCCATATTGGTCAAAAGCATGCCTCAAGCGGGGGCGAGCATGGTCGTCGCTGACCAAATACCTGATTGGACCTCGAGAGACGGTTGGCAAAAGATAGGGGACACCAACTACTACGTTTATTTCTTGCCGGAATAGCAAGCAACCTTATTAGGCGTTGGTCTATGCTGCGTAAGGAGAAAATCCGATGCTGTCAAAGGTTAGTGCTTATATCAAACGAGGAGCACAAGCGTTTGCCACTGCAACGAGAAGCAGAACCGAGGGATTAGAGGATGAAGTCCGCTTTTGGGACGAGTGGTTCAGGACGAAAGGGCCACAGTGGCCGGATGATTACCAGAACCGCATCAACCCCGATTTGCCGCTCTCTGAGTACCACCGCAGATTTATTGATCATCTTCCGCAAGAGGAAACTAAAATTCTGGATGTTGGCGCAGGACCGCTGACCTTGCTTGAAAAGCGCCACCCCTCAAAGCGGTTAATGATCCAAGCGACCGATGTACTGGCCGAGAAGTATGATGAATTGCTACTCAAATATAGTATTCACCCCGCAGTGAAAACCACATTTGCGGAGGCCGAAAAACCAACCGATAAGTTCGCCGAAAACACTTTCGATCTGGTTAATGCTCGAAACTGCCTTGACCACGCTGTGAACCCACTCGAAGCGGTCAGGCAGATGCTCTTAGTCACGAAGAAGGGGTGCTTTGCTGTCCTCGATCATGCCGAAAATGAGGGTGAGAATCAGGGTTATCACGGTTTACATCAATGGAACCTCACTGTTGTGGATGGAGATTTTATCGTCAAAGGCAAGGGGCACGCGCACGCGGTTAACGTTTCCCGCCGTCTCGCGCACCTCGGCGATTTTCAATGCTCTGTTAAGGATAAATGGGTCAGCGTCCACATCCGCAAAAAATAGAACACGCGCATTTCCCGTATCACGCTCCCGGATCAACGCTATCCAGTGCGGTCAATTGCCGCTCTTCGGTGAGCGCTAAGTTTGCTTCGCTAAGCGCGAGCGCGTAAGTGAATATATATATCGGCGCAGTAGTTGGTTAAGTGAAATCTTATGAGCCCGATGAAAGCGATACGAAGAATGGGGCGTCGTTTGCCCCCCCCCGTACAGACATTGGTGCAAGTGGCTGTTGCGGTCCGATTACCGTTATAAATCCCGAGAGATCGCCAGGCTTAATCGGCTGCCTCGCTACCAACCAACGGTAACTATATCTTGGGGAAGCCTTTCGAGATCGTTGATGGCCTCTCGTTTGTCCTAATGTATAGGGACATATTTGAGCAGCAAAGCTATCGTTTCCGAACGAATGAACAAAAACCTTACATAATTGATGGCGGAGCCAATGTCGGTTTGAGCGTTCTTTACTTTAAAGAGCTTTATCCGCGCAGCCAGATCGTTGCATTTGAACCGGATGACGATATTTTCTCTGTTTTAGAGAGGAACATTGAGAGGAGGGGCTATGAGAACATAAACTTGTTTGGTCAGGCGCTCTGGTCATCAGAAACGAAGTTAAGCTTTATGAGCGAGGGGTCTTACGGAGGGCGCATCTCTCAAGCTGATGACCCGAGGGATACGGTTGTACAAACCGTTCGCCTGCGAAATTATTTGAATCGTCAGGTGGATTTTTTAAAGTTGGACATTGAAGGCGCAGAGACTGAGGTGCTGATAGATTGTGCGGATTTGCTGGACGGTGTTGAAAACCTCTTCGTTGAGTATCACTCGTTTAGTAAGAAGCCGCAGACAATACATACTGTGATCAGTATTTTAGCAGATGCGGGATTCCGCTTATTGATCACGCAGCCCTACGGGTCCTACGATCTGTCCCCACAACCATTCATGGAGCGTTATGTGCATGAAGGCATGGACTTGCAATTGAACATCTTTGCCTTTCGTTCATGAAGCTGCACAAATTGATTGCTAATTCAGGCAGAGTGCGGGCGATCACATGAAGCTGGCCGCCGCCCCGGCTGCACCGCGCGGCTCTCTCTCCGAATTGTTCAAAGAAGTAGATTTAGAATGAAGGTTTAGGACAGACGATGCAAAAACAGATGATTGCTATTACCTCCACGTTTACCGCAGAGCCAATCGAAGAGTCTCTCGACTTCTGGATGCGGGAACTCAATATCCCGTCCGAGATTGAGTTCGCCCCTTACAATCAGGTCTTTCAGCAACTGCTCGACCCGTCGAGCCTTCTTACCCAGAATCAGAATGGAATCAATGTTGTTCTCGTGCGATTTGAAGACTGGCTGCGCTTTGAGGAAGATAGTGATGCGAAGGCGAACTCCTCCTCCGGCGCGTATGAGAAGATTGAACGGAATGTGCGCGACCTCACGCTCGCTTTGAAGTCGGCGGCAGAACGTTCTTCCACGCTTTATCTCGTCTGCCTGTGTCCGGCTTCAAGCGTCGCGCTTGCTAATGCGAATCACGTGGCTTCCTTCAAACGGATGGAAGAACTCATGGCGTCCAAATTGGACGGCGCGAGCAGCGTGCATCTGGTGCGGACGGCAGACCTGACCGCGCTCTACAGGGTAGCGAACTATCATGACCCTCATGGAGACAAACTCGGTCACATCCCATACACGCAGGCTTTCTTCGCCTCTCTCGGAACCATCCTTGCCCGTAAAATCTACCGTTTGCGGAATTCCCCGCATAAAGTGATTGCGCTCGATTGCGATCAAACGCTGTGGAAGGGCGTCTGCGGCGAGGACGGCCCGCAAGGGATAGAGATTGATCCTCCGCGAAGGGCGCTTCAGGAATTTATGGTGGCGCAGCACGACAGAGGGATGCTCATCTGCCTATGCAGCAAAAACAACGAGGAGGACGCCATTAAAGTATTTGAGCAGCGCGAGGCGGAGATGCCGCTCAAGTGGGGTCATCTCGTCGCATGGCGTCTTAACTGGCGGCCTAAGTCGGAGAATCTCATATCCCTGGCTGAAGAACTGCAACTCGGACTCGATAGTTT
>Ga0136617_10005975_pt1 | contig 10888 bp, 13 predicted proteins | sample AntDrymUQ3222106_2_FD_129672 | JGI IMG/M metagenome (GOLD analysis project Ga0136617, IMG submission 129672) | Polar desert sand microbial communities from Dry Valleys, Antarctica - metaG UQ322 (21.06) | ecosystem: Environmental > Terrestrial > Soil > Desert | place: Antarctica: Dry Valley...
CCACGACCAGGGCAGCCGCGAGGGCGGAGAAGCCCGAGGCCATCTCGACCGCGACACCGCCGGCGAAGTCCAGCGTGCCGCCGTTGAACAGCCAGCCGGGGCCGAAGGCCCAGTGCGCCAGCACCGCGTAGACCAGCACCGACCACAGCGCCGCGAACACGAGAAAGGCCCCGAAGCGCATCCGCTCGACGACGGCGCCCGACACGAGCGCCGTGGTGATGATGCAGAAGGTCCCCTGGAAGGCGAAGAAGAGCAGGTGGGGGATCGTCGTGCCCTCGCGCGGCTCGAAGCCGACGCCGCCGAGGAAGGCGTGGCCGAGGCCGCCGACGATCTTGGCGTCGCCGTCGAAGGCCAGCGAGTAGCCGATGAGGGCCCAGGTGATCGTCGCGACCGCCAGCGCGGCGATGCACATCATGAACGTGTTCAGGGAGTTCTTCACGCGCACGAGGCCGGCGTAGAAGAGGCCGAGCCCGATCGTCATGAACATGACGAGCGCCGTCGCGACGAGCATCCACGCGGTGTCGCCGGAGCTGACCTCCGCGGCGGCGCCGATGACCGTGCTCATGACCGCACCGGCGTCACGGCGCTGTCGTCGGCCTCGCCAGAGCGGATCCGGACGACGCGCTCCAGCGGGAGGACGAAGATCTTGCCGTCGCCGACCTCGCCCGTCTGCCCGCCGTCGCAGAGCGCGTCGATCGTGGGTTGCACGAACTCGTCGGAGACCGCGATCTCGAAGCGGGCCTTCTCCGACAGCCCCATCTTCACCCGCATGCCGCGGTAGGTCTCGACACGGTCCAGCTCACCGCCGTGGCCCTGGACGCGGCTCAGCGAGAAGCCGCGGACCTCCGCGCGGTACAGCGCCTCGAGCACGTCGTTGACCTTGTCCGGGCGGGACAAAGTTCACCGCACGTCTATGGCCCGGCTGTACAACGATCAGGGCTGCGGGTTGGACCCGCTGTCGGGCGCCCGCGCCCGTTCGACCGCGAACTCGACTCCGCGCCGGCGCGACGGTCGCAGGGGTCTGGCCCTCAGGGGGCTGTCGCGACGAGATAGTGAAACTCGTTGCGCAGGCGATAGGAGCCGTCCGCGCGGCGCTGCGGACCCAGCGCCTCGACGATCCTCGCGCGGACCTCCTGCTCGCGCTCGGCACCGGCCAGCGCCGCGATCCCGGCCGGAGCGACCAGCCGCTGCGCCAGCGTCTGCGCGTCGGGGTACTCCATCGCGTAGCTCACGTCGAACGCGCTGCGCGGGCGCAGGCCCGCCGCGGCGGCGAGCTCCTCCAGCACACCGGGCCGCCACAGGGCCGGGGCCGCCGGCGCGCCGGGCGGCGGCGCCGGCATGAACGGCCGCGTGACGACCTTGACCGCTTCGAGGTCACAGCGCTGCGGCGCACCGAAGACTCCGATCACGACGGGCGTGCCCGGGCGCGCGACGCGGGCGGCCTCACGCAGCGCCGCGACCATGTCCTGCGCGAAGAAGAACGCGTTGAAGCCGCAGACGAGATCGAAGCAGTCGTCCTCGAACGGCAGGGACTGCATCTCGCCGGCGGACAGTCGTGCCGCGGGGACTCGGCCGCGAGCGATCTGCAGCAGCGCCTCGGAGGCGTCGAGCCCCCAGACCTGTGCGCCGCGCTGCGCGGCAAGCTGCAGGAAGACGCCGGTGCCGCAGCCGATGTCGAGCACGAGCTGGCCCGGCTGCACCCCGATGCGCGCGAGCGCCGCCTCGTAGGTCGGCTGCTGCTGCTCCTCGGTCGCCGCCCAGTCGGCGGCGCGCGCGCCCCAGAGCGGGCCCCAGCGCTCGGCGCTTCCCTGCCTGGCGGTGGTCGTGGTGGACGGCATCTTCGGCTCCAGACGATAGGCTACGTTCCGTAGTTATCTAACACTATGGTTCATAGTCATGTCAAGCGCGGCGAGCTCAGCCTGTTCTCCTACGAGATCCTTGGTCTCGTCGGGCGCGAGGGCGCCGGTGCGCACGACCTGCTGCGGATGGCGCGCCGCGGCCGCATCCTCGCCTGGGCCGGTGAGAGCCAGTACTACGTCGAGCCCAAGCGGCTGGCCAAGCTCGGCTACCTGCGGGCGCGCAAGGAACCGGGCAAGACCCGCGAGCGGACGATCTACTCGCTGACCGACGCGGGCATGCAGGCGCTGCGCGAGTACGCGCAGACGCCGGTGCGCTTCACGCCCGTCAAGAGCGACCCGCTGCTGCGACTGCTGATCGCCGATCTCGTCGGAGAGGACGTCACACGCGCGAGCATGGCGACGCTGCGCGACGACATCGCCGAGCTGCGCGAACGCGTCGCGCAGACGGCGGCGGCGGCGCAGGACATGCCCCACCGGCGCAAGTACCTGCTGCTGGTCACCGAGCACCTGCAACGGATGCTCGACCTGCACCTCGACCTCGTCGACGCGGTCGAGCGCGAGCTCGCGCCGTAGCGGTCAGGACAGCGCGCCGGTCGAGGGCGCCCGCCCGCGCCGCCTGACCTCGCGCAGCGCGACGGCCAGCCGGCGCACGCCCTCGTCGAGCAGCGGCGGATCGACGAGCCCGAAGGACAGCCGCATGCTCGTGCGCGAGGACTTCTCGACCATCACGGCGCCGCCGGGCAGAAACGCGGTGCCGCAGCGCAGCGCCTCGACGTACAGCAGGCGCTCGTCGACCGGCTCGCGCAGCGTCACCCAGATGTGGTTGCCGCCGTCGGGCACCGTCCACGTCGCGTCGTGTCCGAGGTGGCGCTCGAGCGCGTGTACCAGTGCGTCGCGGCGAGCGCGGTAGACCGGCAGCACCGCCGCGAGCAGCTGCCGGTGGCGGTCGCCGTGCAGATAGCGGGCGGCCAGGTACTGCGGCAGCGCCGCCGTGTGGATGTCCGAGTCGATCTTCAGCTGCACGATGCGGGCGAACACCGGTCCGCTCGCGGCGATCCAGCCGATCCGCAGGCCGCCGCCGATCGTCTTGGACAGCGAGTCGACGTAGATGACGTGCGACGGCGCCTGCGCGCGCAGGCGCGGCAGCGGCGTGCCGTCGAAGCGCATCGTCGCGTAGACGCCGTCGTCGAGCACGAAGAAGCCGCGCGTGCGGGCGAGCTCGAGCAGGCGTTCGCGGCGCGCGGGCGAGAGGTCGGTGCCGGTCGGGTTCTGGCAGGCCTCCTGGAGCGCGACGAGCTTGATCTCGTGGCGCGCGAGGATCCGCTCGAGCGCGTCGATGTCGATGCCGTCGGCATCGATCGGCAGCGGCAGGACACGCGCCCCCGTCGCCTGCAGTGAGGCGAGCGCACCCGCGAACGTCGGTGCCTCGACGACCGCGACGTCGCCCGGACCGAGCACCGCGCGGGCGATGAGGTCGATCGCCTGGCGCGCGCCGGTGGTCACGAGGATCTCGTCGGCGCTCGTGGCATAGCCGGCCTCGCGGCCGAGCTCCGCGAGGCGTTCGCGCAGCGCCGGCAGCCCCTCGACCTGCAGGTAGTCGGTGATCACGCGCGGGTTGTCGCGCACGATCTCCTCGGCGAGCACGGCGAGCTCCTGCGAGGGGCACAGCTCGGGATCCGGATAGCCCGAGCCGAGCGGGATGGCGTCGCCGACGAGCGGCGCGTGCAGCGCGTCGCGCAGCATCTCGTCGGCGTAGGAGGCGGCGCGCTGGGCGAGCATGCCCAGCTGCCAGTCGTCGCTGTCGGGCCGCGGCGGGTCTCCATCCTTGCCGGCGGCGGGGACCGGCACGCGGTGGCGCACGAACGTGCCGCGCCCGACGGCCGCCGTGACGTAGCCGAGCTCGGCGAGCCGGCGGTACACGCGCACCGCCGTCAGGTGGTTGATGCCGGCGTCGGCGGCCAGCGTGCGGGTCGCCGGCAGGCGCTCGCCGGGGATCAGCTCGCCGCTGTCGATCAGCGTCGAGATGTGCGTGACGAGCTGCTGCGTGATCGAGATCTCGCTCGCCCGATCGACGTCCAACACCTTCAACTTGTAGGACATTGACATACCGGTGTGTGATCGTACAGTGGCGATTCTTGCCGCACAAGAGGGGAACGCGATCCAACATGTTGCACCACCTTGGACACATGATCGACCGCTTCAACGCACGCTCGGAGGTCGCCTCCGCGCTGCTGCCGGCGGAGCATCTAGCGGTCGCGATCCGCCGCGCGCGGGACGCCGACACGCTGCTCCTGCACGATCTCGCCGAGCTCGACTCGCGCAGGCCGCTCGCAGGACCGGTGCTCGTCGCGCTCGTGGAGGGCCGCGTGTGGGCCGCGCTCGGGCTCGACGACGACCGCATCGTCGCCGACCCGTTCCTGCCCACCGCCCCCGCCGTCGAGTTGCTGCGGCTGCGCGCCCGACAGCTGCAGACCGCCGGCGGCCGCCCGAGGCGGCGCATCCTGCCGCGCTGGGCTCCCGGTCGCGCACGCGCGTAGGACCTCGCGGCCTGTGGCGGCGCGTGCGCAGACGATGGTGCGCGCCGGCGCACATCGCCGCGCCGCGGAGCCGCGACGGTCGCTTCCGGCTCGCCGTCGGCCGCACTCTGGCAGTCTGTCGGCCGCATGCGACGCGCGACACTCCTCTTCCTGGCGCTTGCCGCGCTTGCCGGCTGCGGCGACTCCGACAGCGCCTCCAGCGACATCCCCACGAGCACGGCCGCGGCGGTCAGGACGACGCCCGCGCCCACGACCACCACGCCCGCGACGACGAGCGGCACGAAGGGCACGAAGGACACCACCACCGGCTTCGTCGTCGTCACCTCGCTGCTGGGCAAGCAGCTGCCCAAGGAGCCGGGCTGCCGGTTCGACAAGACCTTCGTCCCCGACAAGCCGTCGGCCTACGACGGCGCGCTGACGCTCACCGTCACGTGCGAGAAATCCGAGGGCTACCGGCCGGTGGGGCAGATCGTCAACCGCGCGGGCAGCAAGCCGACGGAGATCACCTGCCGTGACACCAGCGAGGGACAGCTGTACTGCGTGTACGTCCCGAGCTCGAGCGTCGGGCTGTACTTCACCGGCACCGACCGCGCCGTCGTGCGCCGCCGACTCGAGCACCTGATGGAGCTCGTGGCGCCGCTGCCGCCCGGCATCACGCCGCTGTCGGGAACGTCGACGCCGTAGCCGCTTCGCCGCAGACCGGCCCCGCCTTCTGGCGCCGCTGGCCAAGCAATCGACGATCAAGTGCACCGGCGACCTGCGGGCGTGCCACGATGCTGGGGTGGACCCCGCCGCGGCTGCCGATTCGCTCGCTGCTCTCGAGCTGCTCAACGACGTGCTCGCGCAGGTCGACGGCGACCACGGATCAACCGAGTTCTACTCGCGCCTCGCCGAGGCCGTCTGCCGCCAGGGGCACATGCGCCGCGCGGTGATCTTCCGCTACGACGACGCACGCCGCCGCGTGCACGCCGCGGGCGCCCACGGGATCGGCCTGGATCAGTTCACGAGCGGTGAGATCACCGTCGAGTCGGCGCCGGTCGCGCGCCAAGCGCTGACCGAGGACCGCGTCATCGAGGTGCTCGGGCAGGCGGGCCACGCGATCTCCGACGACTTCGCCGAGCTCGTCGGCAAGCATCCGATCGTCTACGTGCCGATCGTCGCCGCGGGACGCTGGATCGGCGTCATCATCGCCGAGCCGGAGCACGGCGCCGCGCCGATCGACGAGCACCGCCGCGACCTGCTGTGGATGCTCGGCAAGACGCTCGCGCTGGCGTCGACGTCGCGTATCGCGACGACGCACGGCGAGCGCGCCCGTGAGCTCGAGGAGCGCATCGACTTCGCCCGCGGGATCCACGAGGGCGTCGTGCAGCGGCTCTTCGGCGTGTCGCTCGTGCTGTCCTCCGAACAGCCGCTGAACGCCCAGGCGCGCGCTCGCTGCGCGCAGGAGGTCGGCGCGGCGCTCGGCGAGCTGCGCTCCGCGCTGCAGCGCCCGCTCGGCCGCTCGGCCCTGCCCACGGGCACGACGCTGACGGCCGAGCTCGACCGGCTGCGCGGCGAGCATCCCGATCTCGGCCTGATCGTCGAGGGCCCAGTCGTCGAGGTGCCCGAGCCACTGGAGGCGCTCGCGCAGTCGGTCCTCACCGAAGCCGTCCGCAACGCGCGCAAGCACGCCGACGCGCGGCGCCTTGTCGTCCGCACCCACGCCAGCGACGACACGCTCGTGCTGGAGATCGAGAACGACGGCGTCCCGCACCAGCGCACCGCCTCGACCGGCGTCGGCCTGCGGCTCGCCGCGCTCGAGGCGCTGCAGGCCGGCGGGCTCGTCGAGTTCGGCGAGCGTGACCGGGGGACGTGGGTCGTGCGGCTCGTCGTCCCGCTGGCGGGCAACGGAGGCATCGGATGAAGGAGGGCGACGCAGATCGCCTGCGCGTGCTCGTCGTCGACGATCACGACGTCGTGCACTGGGGCTTTCGGCTCATGCTCGGCGAGCTCGAGTGGGTCGAGCGCTGCCTGTCGGCGCGCAGCGGCGACGAGGCGGTCGCGCTGACGCGCGAGCACGCGCCCGATGTCGCGCTCGTCGACCTGTTCCTCGGCGGCGAGTCGGGCCCCGAGGTCTGCGAGCGGCTGCTGACCGAGCGCCCGGAGCTGCGCGTGCTGCTGATCTCCGGTGCCGGCCGGATCTCCCCCGCGACCGCGCGCGCGTGCGGCGCGAGCGGCTTCGTCCCGAAGGACTGGCCCGCCGCCGACGTCGCGCGCGCGGTGCGGATGGTGGCGCTCGGGATGGCGCTGTTCGAGCCCGCGCCGCCCCCGGAGGCCGGGGCGCTGACGCTGTCGGGCCGCGAGCGCGAGGTGCTCGAGCGGATCGCCGGCGGCGCCACGAACCGTGAGATCGCCGGGGCGCTGCACCTGTCCCCGCACACGGTCAAAGAGCACACGAGCGCGCTCTACCTAAACTGGACGTGCGCAATCGAGCGGAGGCCGTCCAGCGCGCGCAACGGCTAGGCCTGCTGAGCTGAACGAAACAGCCAGTACTTGGGCGCATCGGAACCACGAATCGGTGATTCGTTTGGAGTACGCGGTGACGGGTAGCGACCAGTCGATCGCCTTTATCTCTCGTTGACCGACCCGAAGGAGCCCCATGGCCACGCTCGACAACGTGGACTACGCGCTGCATCTGCCTCCGAAGCATGCTCGCGGCGATCTTGACCAAGACGAAGAGTGGTGTGAAATCGAGATCGTCGACGGGGAGCGTCGGCGGATCCGCTTCCACGACTATGCGGAGATCTACAAGGTTCCTGGGCTGTACGAGCGGCTGTTCGCCGAGCAGCTGGACTGCGAGTCGCCGCGCGTCGTCAGCGAGTTGCTCGGCGAGGAGCTGCGCGGGACCGGCCTGAAGCCCGAGTCGCTCACGGCGCTGGACTTCGGCGCGGGCAACGGCATGGTCGGTGAGCTGCTCGGCGAACTCACGGTCGGCGAGATCGTCGGCGTGGATCTGCTGCCCGAGGCGCGTGACGCCGCCCACCGCGACCGCCCCGGTCTCTACGACGCGTACTACGCGCTCGACATGACCCAGCTGTCGTCCGACAATCGGCGCGACCTCATGCGCCACGACTTCGATCTCATGACGTGCGTCGCGGCGCTCGGCTTCGGCGACATCCCGACGCTCGCATTCGCCGAGGCGTTCAACCTCGTCGGCTCGCCGGGCTGGATCGCGTTCAACATCCGCGACCGCTTCCTCGAGGAGAACTGCGAGTCGGGCTTCGGCGGCCTGCTCGGGCGGATGTTCCGCGAGGGCATCCTCGAGGAGCGCACCCGCACCCGCTACACGCATCGCGTATCCGTCGCCGGCGAGGCGCTCGAGTACGACGCGATCGTCGCCAAGAAGCACGCCGACATCCCGCTGGACTGGGTGCGCGGCCAGTAGGACCTGCGCGCGGGCGCTTCGCCGCGGCCTCAGGCCGTCGCGAAGCGCCCCAGCGTACGCTCGGGCCGTACGCCGGGCAGGTGCCCGGCGAAGATGCGGTGGTAGGCGAACTCCTCGCGGGTGCGCAGCGGTGGCTCAACCGCCGCGCGGTCGCGCATGAAGTCCGCCGCGCTGACACCGTCCTCGACCGTGCGCGTGAGCACGTCCTTGGCCCCGCTGCCGTCGCCGAACTCCGCCTTCACGCGCCACAGGATCTCCTCGGGCAGCCAGCCGTCGAAGGCGCGCCGCAGCAGGCGCTTCTCGAGCTCGCCCGGCGCTGACTGCTTCCAGGCCATCGGCAGACCGAACGCGAACGCGATCACCTGACGGTCGAGAAACGGCACGCGCGCCTCGAGCCCGTGCGCCATCGTGACGCGGTCACAGCGCTGGAGGTTGAGGTTGTGCAGGCCGTGGACCGTGCGCATGAGCTCGGCCTCCAGGGCCTGCGGGCTGTCGAAGCCGCGCAGGTACTCATAGCCCGCGAACAGCTCGTCGGCGCCCTCGCCGGTCAGCACCACCTTGACGTGCTCGGAGGTCATCTCCGCAAGCAAGAAGTTCGGGACGGCGCTGCGCACGAGCGACGGGTCGAAGTGCTCGATCGCACGCACGACGTCGGGCAGCGCGCGCACCGCCTCGCCGGAATCGTAGACGCGCTCGTGGTGCTCGGTGTTGAGGTGACGGGCGACGACGCGCGCGGCCAGCAGGTCGGGGCTCTCGGGCGTGCCGACCGCGAAGGTCTTCAGGCGCTCGCCGTGCTCCTCGAGGTGGCGGGCGGCGATCGCGGCGACGATCGCCGAGTCCAGGCCTCCCGACAGGAAGACGCCGACCGGCACGTCGCCCATCATCTGGCGCTGCACGGCGCCGATCAGGATACGCCGCGTGGCTGCCAGCGCGTTGTCGGGCGGCTCGCCGTCCGGGCTCCAGACGGCACGCGCCGCCGGCGCGCCCTCGCCGTTCTGCGGGACCGCGTTCGCGAAGCGCAGGATGCCCTCCTCTGGCGTCCAGTGGCAGCCCGGCGGGAAGGTCTCGACGTAGGGCATCAGGTCCGCCGCGAACGCCGCCATCTCCGACGCGAAGTGCACGCGCTCGTCACGCTTGGCCCAGTACAGCGGCTTGATGCCGACCGGGTCGCGCGCAGCGATGAAGCGCCCGTCGTGGGCGGCGACGAGGAAGGCGAACATGCCTTCGAGCTCGTCCAGCGCCGCCGGCCCGCGCTCGTCGAGCAGGTGCAGCGCGACCTCGTTGTCCGAGCGCGTCGCGAACGGCGCGGGCGCAAGCGTGGCGCGAACCTGCTCGTGGTTGTAGACCTCGCCGTTGCCGACGAGCCAGACGTCACCGGTCGCGTTGGCGAACGGCTGGTGCCCGCCGTCGACGTCGACGATCGACAGGCGGCGATGGCCGAGCCAGGCGCCGTTGACGCGAATCTCGCCCTCGTCGTCGGGCCCGCGGTGCACGAGCCGGTCGAGCATGAGCTCGGTCTCGCCCGCGGCATGCGAGCCGTACACCGCAGCAATCCCGCACATCGGTGAGCCTAGGCTCCGATCGCGTACGCCAGCGGCCGGCGGTCGTCGAGGTAGGAGAGGCGTCGGCGCGCGGCGGCGACGACGCCGGGCGCGTCGACGCGGGCGAGCGCCTCGCCCGCCCGGAAGCCCGTCTTCGCCAGCACGCGCCCGCGCGGATCGACGACCTTCGCCTGGCCTGGGAAGCGCAGCCGGCCGAAGCGCCCGACCTGGTTGGAGGACACCCACACGACCTGGTTCTCCAGCGCGCGGGTCTGGTCGAGCAGGTTGAAGTGGCGCACCTGTAGGTCGCGCCGCATGATCGTCGCAGGGTCGACGCGGCAGACCGGCCAAGCCGACAGCGAGGCGATCAACCCGGCACCGTCGAGCGCGAGCTGGCGTGCTGCCTCGGGAAAGGTCTTGTCGTAGCAGACGAGCATCCCGATCCGGCCGATCGGCGTGTCGAACGCGGCAAAGCCGGCGCCGGGCCGGAACGTCGCGCGCTCGCCGATCGGGACGTGGACCTTGCGGTGGTGGCCGAGGACGCCGTCACCGTTGACGCAGACGGCGCTGGAGTACGGCCCGCCCGGCGCGTCCTCCGTGTAGCCGATGCAGACGACGATGTCGCCGGCCATCTGCGCGATGCGCGCGATCTCCTCGCCGTCACGGCGCAGCGCCGGCGGGCAGGCGCACGGGAGCGGGGTCCCCGCGACGTGCGGTTCGTAGAGATAACCGCCGAGCGCCGCCTCCGGCAGCACGACGAGCGAGGCGCCGCGCTCGCGCGCGCCGTGGATGATCCGCTGCACCTGCGCCATGCACTGCGGGAGGTCGCGCCCGAAGAGCGCGGCGACGGCCATGACGGCAGGGGCCTTGCGCGATCGTCGTACGCTCATCCATGGAGCTTGCAGCGACCGCGGCCGCCCACGTATGGCCGACGGTCCAGGAAATGCGTGTTCGGGTTCGCCACCGCGTCCTACGGTACCCAGGCGTCCGCGGCCCCAACCCGCGCCCCCGACCCCCCGACCGGGGGGTCGGCCTCCCACCCACGGGGGGAAATGGTTGGTATCGGGCTCGCCGGCCGCCACGCTGGACTCGTGCTCTCGATACCGCATGGCGCCGTCTTCTTCCCCGGCGACTGCATCGCAGAGCTCACGCGAGCCGCCCCGCCGGTCGTGTGCGCCCCGGCCTACGGGCCGGGAGCGCGTTTCGCCCGCCGCGGCTGAGCTTCGCAACCCCACCGAAAGGACCCACACATGGCCACGATCACCACACCACAGGACATCGAGGCGACCGTCATCGAGAACCTCGTCGCATTCGGCGCCGACAGCGAAGACGTGACGCGCGACGCGACGCTCGAGGCCATCAATGTCGACTCGCTTGATCTCGTCGAGCTGACGCAGGTCGTCGAGGAGACGTACGGCATCGACCTCGACGGCGCGGACTTCAAGAAGATCAAGACGGTCGGGGACGTCGTCGACCTCGTCGTGACGCGCGTCGAGGGGTGACCTTGCGCGACGTCGTCATCACCGG
>Ga0136617_10005976_pt1 | contig 10888 bp, 9 predicted proteins | sample AntDrymUQ3222106_2_FD_129672 | JGI IMG/M metagenome (GOLD analysis project Ga0136617, IMG submission 129672) | Polar desert sand microbial communities from Dry Valleys, Antarctica - metaG UQ322 (21.06) | ecosystem: Environmental > Terrestrial > Soil > Desert | place: Antarctica: Dry Valley...
CCGCTGGACGTGGCTTCGGACCTCTCGCGCTGGTGGAGCGAGACGGCGAACCGGCGCGAGCCGGTCTGGGCGACCCCGAACCGGGTCGTGCTCGAGTCCCCGCTCGCCCGGCTGCGCGACTTCGGCGACGGCGACGCCGGCGCCGTGCCCACCCTGATCGTGCCGCCCCAGGCGGGCCACGCCTCCTGCATCGTCGACTACAGCGCCGAGCAGTCGCAGGTCAAGACCGCGCGCGCCGCCGGCCTCACGCGCCTGTACTCGCTCGACTGGGTCGGCGCCACGGCGGCCACCAAGGACGCGGGGATCGCGGACTACGTCGCCTTCATCGACCGCGCGATCGAGCGCATCGGCGGCCCGGTGAACCTCATCGGCGACTGCCAGGGCGGCTGGCTCTCGGTCGTCTACGCGGCCCTGCGCCCGGAGTCGGTGCACACGCTCACGATCGCTGGCGCCCCGATCGACTTCCACGCCGGCGAGCCGGTGATCGGCGACTACGTGCAGGCCCTCTCGCCGCTCGACATGTCGTTCTACGCGGACGTGGTCCGGCTCGGCGGCGGGGTGATGAAGGGCGAGTTCATGCTCGGCGGCTTCATCGCCATCAAGCCCGAGAACGAGGTCGCCAAGCACCTGCAGCTGCTGGCCAACATCCGGAACGACGAGCACGTGGCGCGCCACCGGGCGTTCGAGGACTGGTTCAAGCACACGCAGGACATCCCCGGCGCGTTCTACCTCTGGATCGTCGAGCACCTGTTCCGCGACAACGCGCTGATCGCCGGCGAGCTCACCGTCGCGGGCGAGCGCGTCGACCTGGGCCGGATCCGCTGCCCGCTGAACCTGCTGGCCGGAGCGACCGACCACATCACGCCGCCGCCCCAGGTCTTCGCGCTCGCCGACGCGGTGTCGACGCCGGCTTCCGACGTGACGCGGCGCGTCACCGGCGGCGGGCACCTCGGCCTCTTCATGGGCCGCGAGGCGCTGCGCGAGCACTGGCCGCCGATCGTGGCCGGCATCTTCGACCGCTCACAGGCCGCCGAGGACGGCGCCGCCGCCCGCCGGCGCGCCACGGCCGCGTCGCCCGCCGAGCGCGCCCCGATCCCCGCGCCCTGAGTCTGGGGGTTGTGTTAGCCAGGAGGGCTGCTAATCTGTTAGCAGCACTTCTGAACGAGACCCAAAGGAGTTCGACATGGCTACCCAGACCCAGACGAAGACGCAGAACCCGTTCGACCTCGAGCACGCGGTCGAGCGCTGGACCGACGCGACCCGCAAGGCCGGCAACGACTACCTCGACGCGTTCGGCAAGACCGTCGACCAGTTCGCCGACTTCGGCGTCAAGGCCGCCGCGGCCACCAAGGTGCCCGGTGCGGTCGAGCTCGCCGAGTCCCAGGCGAAGCTCTCGCGCAACCTCGCCGAGACCTACATCACCGTCTCGCGCGACCTCATCAAGGCCTAGCAGGCGAAACCCTCACCGGGCGGTGGCGCTTCAGTCCCGCCCGGTTAAAGGTGGCGCGTTGCCGCTTGTCGATCTGTGGCCGGCCCGTTCGACAACGGAGCGACGGTCCACGACGATGGAGGCGACATGAAGTACGCGCTGCTGCTCTACCAGGACAAGGCCTTCGAGGCCGAGTGGGAGGCCATGGGGCCGGACGAGCGGGCCCCCGTCTACGCTCAGTTCCAGGCGTTCACCGAGGCGGCGGAGGCGGCCGGGGCGAAGGTCCTCGGTGGGAACGAGCTGAGCCTGAGCCACACGGCCACGACGGTGCGGCGCACGTCCGGTGCCCGCACCGCGACCGCCGCCGGCCGGGACGGCGAGGAGTTCGTGATCACCGACGGGCCGTTCGCCGAGGTCACCGAGCACCTGGGCGGCTACTTCGAGGTCGAGGCGCGCGACCTCGACCACATCCTCGAGGTGGTCCGCTCCCTACCCGCCGGCACCACCGAGATCCGGCCGATCGTCGAGGCCGCCGGGTAACGTCGCCGAAGGCGAGAGCGAGGAACGAGCCGTCTCGCCTGGCAGCCGAAGCCCCTCGCTCGATCGCACCCGGAGGCGCAGGCTGATCGACACGGCCGCAATCGAGCAGGCCTTCCGAGCCGACGGCCCGCGGCTGCTCGCCCTGCTCACGCGCGAGCTGCGCAGCCTCGATCTGGCCGAAGAGGCGCTGCAGGATGCCAATGTGGCGGCGCTCTCGCGGTGGGAGGGCGGCGGCGTCCCGGCGAGCCCGGCCGCCTGGCTGCTCACCGTCGCCCGGGGCCGTGCGCGCGACCGGATGCGACGCGACGCGACGCTCGCCCGCAAGCTGCCGCTGCTGATCGTGGACGAGGAGGAGGACGTGGAGCCGATCCCGGACGCGGGGCCCGGCGAGGCCGAGATCGACGACGAGCGGCTGCGGATGATCTTCACCGCCTGTCATCCGGCGCTCGCCCCGGCGGCCCGCGTCGCGCTCACGCTGCGCTACGCGGGCGGGCTGGCCACGGTGGAGATCGCGCGGCTGTTCGCGGTCGCCGAGCCCGCCATGGCCGCGCGCCTCACGCGCGCCAAGCGCAAGATCGCCGAGGCGGGGATCCCCTACCGGGTGCCGCCAGCCGCCGACCTGCCCGCGCGGCTGGCGGGGGTCCTCGCGGTGATCTACCTCGTGTTCACCGAGGGCTACGCGCCGACTCGGGGCGACCGGGTGGTGCGCGACGAGCTCTGCGCCGAGGCGATCCGGCTCGGCCGCCTGCTGCGGGCGCTGGTGCCGGAGGACGACGAGGTCGACGCGCTGCTGGCGCTCATGCTGCTCACCCATGCGCGCAGCGCCGCCCGGGGCGGCACCGGCGGCCTCGTCCTGCTCGCCGACCAGGATCGCGGCCGCTGGGACCGCGAGCTGCTCGTCGAGAGCCTCGCCCTGCTGCCGGCCGGCGGGCCGCTCGGACCCTACGGCCTGCAGGCGCGGATCGCCGCCGAGCACGCCGCTGCGCGCACCGACTGGCAGGCGATCGCGGCGCTCTACGAACAGCTCGTGGCGCTGCGGCCCACCCCGGCCGCGCGGCTCAACCGCGCGGTGGCGATCGCCGAGGTCGAGGGCCCCGAGGCCGGCCTGGCGCTGCTGGACGACCTCGAGCCCGCCCTCGGCGCGGGCCACGCGCTCCACACCGCGCGCGCCGAGCTGCTGTTGCGGGCCGGCGACGCCGCGGCCGCGGCGGACGCCTTCGAGCGCGCGGCCGCGCGGGCCGGGAACGCGGCGGTGCGGCGGCATCTGCGGCGGCGGCGGGCGCTCGCGGTCGACCGCCGCTAGATCAGCCCAGCGGGGGCGCGTTACCCTCGACGCGTGGCTACACCCTCCCTCAGCACGCGCCCCTCCCGCGGCGACGAGCTCGAGCTGACCGTCGACGCGCTCGCCCACGGGGGCAACGGCGTGGCGCGGCTCGACACCGGCGAGGAGGGTCGCGGCTACGTGGTGTTCGTCGCCGGCGCGATTCCCGGCGACCGGGTGCGCGCCGTGGTGGGCAAGGCCAAGCGCGCGTACGCCGAGGCGCGGGCGCTCGAGGTGCTCGAGCCCTCGCCCGACCGCATCGCGCCCGAAGCCGACCACCCCGGCGCGCCGTGGCAGGTGCTGCCCTACTCGCGCCAGCTCGAGGTCAAGGCCGAGCAGGTCGGCGACGCGCTGCGCCGGATCGGCCGGCTCGAGGGCTTCGTGCAGGAGCCGATCGTGCCGGCCGTGGAGCAGTGGCGCTACCGCAACAAGCTCGAATACTCGTTCGGCACCGCGCCGGACGGCACGCTCGTGTGCGGCTTCCACGCCCCCGGGCGCTTCGACGAGATCCTCGCGCTGGACGACTGCAAGCTGGCCTCCGAGCGCGGCAACCGCGCCCGCGAGCAGGTGCTCGACTGGTGCCGCGAGCAGGGGCTCGGGGCCTGGGATCGGCGCGCGCAGCGCGGCTTCCTGCGCAACCTGGTGGTCCGCGAGGGCCGCCGCACCGGCGAGCTGCAGGTGCGGCTGGTCAGCTCTCCCGGCACGCTCGACGTCGACGGGCTGTCCGCGGCGGTCGACTGCGAGGGACTGTTCTGGACGCAGACCGAGACGCTGGGGGAGAGCACCCAGCACGGGGAGACGGCGCTCCTGGCCGGCCGCCCACGGCTGCGCGAGCGGCTCGGCGAGCTGGAGTTTGAGCTCTCGCCGGAGGCGTTCTTCCAGACCAACACCGAGATGGCCGAGCAGCTCTACGGCGCGGCCGTTGAGCTCGCCGCGCTCCGCGGCACCGAGCGCGTCTTCGACCTCTACTGCGGCATCGGCACGATCGCGCTGTCGCTGGCCGCCCACGCCCGCGAGGTGGTCGGGGTGGAGCTGGTCGAGCCCGCCGTGGCCGACGCGATCGACAACGCGCGGCGCAACGAGCTGACCAACGCCTCGTTCTTCGCCGGCGACATCCGGCTGGCGATGCGCGAGCTGGTCGAGCAGGCCGGCAAGCCCGACGTGTGCGTGATCGACCCACCGCGCGCGGGCCTCTCCCAGAAGATCGTGCGCCGCATCATCGAGGCGGGCCCGGAGCGGATCGTCTACGTCTCCTGCAACCCGACCACGCTGGCCCCCAACGCCGCCCAGCTGGCCGAGGCCGGCTACGCGCTCACCACCGTACGGCCGGTCGACATGTTCCCGCAGACGCCCCACATCGAGTGCGTGGCCCTGCTCGAGAAGACCCCGTAGCTGCAGGCGGCTGGGAGGGGCTGCGCTTCCAGGGGGAGTGGCGGCGCTACCAGCGGCTCGCGCTGGACGCCTTCGACGCCGACCGCGCCGGACGGCGGCGCTCCACCCACGTGGTCGCGCCGCCCGGGTCGGGCAAGACGGTGATCGGGCTGGAGATCGCGCGCCGGCTGGGTCGGCCCGCGCTCGTGCTGTGCCCGACCGCTGCGATCCAGGCGCAATGGCCTGCCAAGCTGGCGCTGTTCGGCACCACGACGGCGCCGCTGCAGGCGCTCACGTACCAGGCGGTGTGCCAGACGAGCGATCCCGACGGCGCCCTCCATGCGGCCGCCCGGCGCCGGCTCGCCGCTGAGCGCAGCGCCGACACGGGCGCTCCGGCGCACGAGGTCCTCGCCGAGCTCGACACCTACACCGGCGCCGCCGCGCGGCGGCTCGCCCGTGACACCGCCCGCGTGGTCACCGTCGTCAAGCGCGAGATCGCCCGCGGCGAGCATCCCGACCTGCGGCTCGCCGACCTGCTCTCCGACACCGCCGCCGCGCGCGTCGCCGCACTGCGGGCCGCCGGCACCGGCACGGTCGTGTTCGACGAGTGCCATCACCTCGTGTCGCTCTGGGGCTACCTGGTGCGAGCGATCGTCGACGAGCTGGGCGACGACGTCCACGTGGTCGGGCTGACTGCCACCAGCCCGGACGGGCTCACCGGCGAGGAGGCCGAGCTCTACGCGGGCCTGCTCGGCGAGGTGGACTTCACCATCCCCACGCCGGCCGTGGTCAAGGAGGGCCATCTGGCTCCGTTCCAGGAGCTCGCCCTCTTCAGCACGCCGCTCGACTCCGAGCTCGCCTGGCTGCGGGAGCGCCACGTGCGCTTCGCCGAGCTGCTCGACCGCCTGCACGACCCGGCGCCGGCGGGGGAGGAGGAGCTGGGCTTCCCGAACTGGGTGATCGGCCGGCTGCGCCACCGCGACACGCCCGGCGGGGACCAGCTGAGCTTCGCCGCCTTCGCGCGCCGCCATCCGGCCCTGGCGCGGGCCGGGCTGCGCTACCTGCACGCGGGCGGGCTGGCGGTGCCCCGGGATGCCCCGCGCGGCGAGGGCTACACCGAGCCGCTCGACCTCGACGACTGGCTCGTCCTGCTCGACGACTGGGCGCTGCGCTGCCTGAGCGCGCATCCCGGCGAGACGGCCGACGGGCTCCTGGACCGGCTCGCGGTTGGCCTCGCCGACCTCGGCTACGCGCTGACGCGCCGCGGGATCCGCCCCGGTCGCTCCGACATCGACCGCGTGCTGGTGCACTCCGCCGCCAAGCCGCTGCTGGTGTGCGAGGCGCTCGACGCCGAGCGCGCCGCGCGGGGTGACCGGCTGCGGGCCGTCGTGCTCTGCGACACCGAGGACGCCCCGCGTCAGCCGGAGGACTCGCCGCTGATCCTGTCGGGCGGGGCGCTCGGGCTGTTGGAAGCGATCGGGGCCGACGCGCGCCTCGCCGGCCTGCGTCCCGTGGCGGCCACCGGACGGACGGTCGCGTGCCTGGCGGATGACGCGCCGGCGCTGCTCGCCGCCCTTCGCGCGGAGCTCGCGCCCGACGTGGCCGGCCGGCTGGAGGCGATGCCGCACGCGGTGCGCGCGTCCACGGGGTTGCACGACGGGCTCGCTCGTGGCCTGTGCGCGGTGGGCGCCGAGCACGCCGCCTGGCGGACGGCCACCTACGTTCCCGCGCTCACCCGGCTCTTCGCTCGCGGCGACGTCGCGGTGCTGGTGGGCACGCGCGGGCTGCTCGGCGAAGGCTGGGACTGCCCGGAAGCCAACGTGCTCGTCGACTGCACGTCGGTGGCGGCCTCGATCTCCGTCCGCCAGCTGCGCGGGCGCTCGTTGCGACTGGACCCGGGCGACGAGCGCAAGCTGGCCTCCAACTGGGACGTCGTCTGCGTCGCTCCCGAGCTCGAGCGCGGGCTGGCCGACTACCGGCGCTTCGCCCGCCGCCACTCGCACCTGCACGCGCCCTGCGAGGACGGCTCGATCGAGTCGGGCGTCTCCCACGTCCATCCCGAGCTATCGCCCTACGCGCCGCCGCCCGCCGGCCTCTTCGCGGCGCTCAACGCCGCCGCCCTCGCCCGCGCCGCCGAGCCCGACCCGGCCCGCGAGCGCTGGCGCATCGGGGCCCCGTACCGAGGGGCCGACCTGCCCGTGCTGCTCGTCAATCGGCCCGGCGAGCCGCCGTCGGACGCGGAGGAAGCGGCCCCGCCGCCGGTCGACACGCTGCCCGCCGCCCGCCTGCCGGGCGCCGGCGGCGCCTTGGGCTGGCTGGCGGCGAGCACGGCAGGCGGCGGGCTCGCCGTGGCGGCGGCCGGCGCCACGGCGGGGCTGGCCGTCCTGCCGGTGGCGGCCGGGCTGCTGGCGGGCGGCCGGCGGCGGGCCGCGGCCCGAGAGGCGATCGGCCTGCGCGCGCTGGCGCTCGAGCGCGCGGCGCGCGCGGTGCTGGACGCCTACGTCGAGCTGGGCGAGCTCGGCGGCGCGGCGGCCGCGTCGCTCTCCTTCACGCCCCGCCTGGGCGGGCACGTCCGCTGCGCGCTGACCGACGGCTCGGCGGAGGAGAACGCCCGCTTCTCGGACGCACTCGCCGAGGCGCTCGGCGAGGTCGCCGCGCACCGCTACCTCGTCGGGCGGCCGCTGGTGCCCGGGCCCGCGGGGGCGTGGCGGCGCCTGGGCCGGGGCATGGTCGGGCGCGACGATGCGGCCACGCGCCTGCACCCCGTCCCGCCGGACCTGGGCCGCAACCGTGCCCGGGCCGAGATCTACCTGCGGGCGTGGCGGCGCTGGGTGGCGCCGGAGGCCGAGCTCACCTACACGCGGGACATGGCGGCGCCCGCGTCGCTGCACGCGTCGCCGTACACCTGTCACCGGCGCACGCTGTGGGTGTGACGCGGGGCGGGGCGGCGCGCCGAGCGCGCCGCCCCCGTGTCCGCGGGGAGCTGCGATTACTCGATCGAGAGCGAGTTGACGAACCCGACGCGCGGGGTGTCCCGCTTGACCGTGGCGAAGTCGTAGAACTTGCCCGGGCGGGCGCCCTTCGCGCCGAGGCCGAAGCCGGCGCCCTGCAGCTGCTCGACGGCGACCTCGATCTTCTGGAAGCCCTCCTGGCCGCGGTTCGGCGCGCCCGGCGCCATCTCCGGGTCGTCGAACTTCATGAACATGCGGTCGTTGCCGGCTTCGCCGCGCAGGTCGCGGGCGAAGGCGCGGTGGACGGCCTCGACGGCCATGAACTCGGCGGCCGCGCGGGCCACGTCGCCCAGACCGGCCTTGGCGTACGCCGTGGTGGCGATCAGGTAGGCGTTGATGAAGATCTGGTCGCCGACCTCGACGGTCGAGAGGAACGAGGTCGCGTTCGCGAACACCGCGTCCGGCACCCAGATCCGCTTGGTCAGGGGCTTGGCGCCGAGGGCGATGAGCACCTCGTAGTGGCCGAGCTCCTGCATGGCCGACGCCGAGATCTTGACGTTGCCGTCGCTCGGCAGGTTGACGCGACGGACCTGCACGCCGCCCTCGGCGGTCGAGCCGACCGAGCCGACGGTGTTGACGATGGTCGCCAGCACCTCCGCCGTGGCGGCGATGTTGATGATCGTCTGCAGATCCTGCAGGGCGACGTTGTCGAGCGCGTTCTGGCCCGAGGAGACCATGCCGCCGGTCCGCGCGCCGGCGACGCCCGGTAGCGACAGCAGGCCCATCGTCCCCATGAGCCCTGCCGCGCCGGCCACGAGCTGGCGCCGCGTGGCCGCGGACTTCTCGGAATGCTCCCGATCGACAGCGTCGTAGATCAGGTTGAGCGGTTCGGACATTCCTGCCCCTCCTTGCGCGGCTCCGCCGCATCGTTCCCCCCGGCGCCTCATTCGCCGGTGTCAGGCGACGGTCCCTAGCGCAGCACTACGGATTCCGGATCACTTTCGACGAGCGCCAACGCGCCAGACTGCGGCGGTCAGGCGGCGCGCGCGGCGGACGGCTCCGCCGTCGCGAAGCGGTGCAGCGCGCCCGCCACGGCCCGGAAGACCCCGGCGTTCAGGCTCATGCCGCAGTGCGAGGAGGTGACCTCGAGGTTGTCGTCGGCGGTCGGGTCGACGCACGAGCGCCAGTCGACGACGCCGTCCGAGCGCGAGTGCAGCGCCAGGTAGCCGACGTCCCCGGGGAACGGTCCGGCGAGCGCGGCGCGGAAGTCGCCACAGCACTCGCCGCGCAGGCAGCGCCAGGAGAACAGCCCCGGCACGCGGCCGGTGCCCAGCGCGGCGATCAGCCCGACCTGCACGAGCACGAGCGGGTGCACCGCAAGCTGGCCGTTGATCGGCGCTCCCAGCGTCACGACGCCGGAGACCAGGTCGGGCCGGCGAGCGCCGAGCGCCTTGGCGAACACCCCACCGCGGCTCTGGCCGATGATCGCCACGCGGCCGCCGGTGCGCTCAGCGAGCGTCTCCAGCCGCGTCTCGATTCGGCGGCAGGCGACCTCCGAGCAGTCCACGTTGGCGCGGATCCCCGCCCTGCGTGTGTGCCACCCTGCGGCCCGCAGCCAGCGCGTCATCGTCCCCAGCGAGCCGTCGCCGGCCATGAAGCCCGGGATGAGCAGGACGCCGCGGCCGTCCCCCTGCGGCACGCCCGCGCCGCGCAGCACGGCCGAGCGGCGCAACTCCGCCCACTCCAAGGCGATCCGACCCTCGCGCCACAGCGGCGGGAGGCTGGGCAGCGGCGGCAGGGTCGGAATCGGGAGATGGGGCACGCCCATACCAGGGCTTTTTACCCGATCGTGCCGATGGACACGAGTGCCAATACGTCCACTTCCGGTAGATCGGCTTCAGCCAGGTCCGGGGGCTTCGCGCGCGACCCATCTGTCAGCATCGCGGCCATGCGCGCGGCCACCATCCGTGACGGGGCGATCGTCGTCGCCGAGCATCCCGATCCCGCCCCGGAGTCCGGCGAGCTGCGCGTGCGCGTGCGGGCCGCCGGCCTCAACGGCGCCGACATCGCCCAGCTCGCGGGCAACTACCCCGCGCCGCCGGGCGTGCCCGCGGACATCCCCGGGCTGGAGCTGGCCGGTGAGGTCGAGGCGGTCGGCGACGGCGTCCGGCGCTTCGAGCCCGGCGATCGGGTCATGGCCATCGTGGCGGGCGGCGGCCAGGCCGAGCTCGTCGTTGTCCACGAGCGGGTGGCGATGCCCGTGCCCGACGAGCTGGACTGGATCGCGGCCGGCGGCACGCCCGAGGTCTTCACCACCGCACACGACGCGCTCTTCTCCCAGGCCGGGCTGGCGCTCGGCGAGCGCCTGCTCGTCCACGGCGCCGCGGGGGGCGTCGGCATGGCCGCCGTCCAGCTGGGGACCATGGCCGGCGCCCGCGTGACCGCCACCGTCCGCGACCCGGACGCGCGCGAGCGCATCGCCGCCCTCGGCGTGAACGCGATCGAGCCTGACGGTTTCGGCGCGCATGGCCCCTTCGACGTGATCCTCGAGCTCGTGGGCGCGCCCAACTTCCCTGCGAACCTCGAGGCGCTGGCGCCGCGGGGGCGGCTCTGCATCATCGGCGTCGGCGCGGGAGCGCGCACCGAGCTCGATCTGCGTGCGGTGATGATGAAGCGGGCGACGATTCACGGCTCGACGCTGCGCGCCCGCTCGCTGGAGGACAAGGCGGCCGCCGCGCGGCTGGTCGAGCAGTCGGTGCTGCCGGGCTTTGCCTCCGGCGACCTCGCCATCCCCGTGGCGGCGTCGTTCCCGCTCGAAGCGGCCGCCGACGCCTACGCGCGCTTCCAGGCGGGCGCGAAGCTGGGGAAGATCGTGCTCGAGATGTGAGCGGAGACGGCGTCGCCGCCTGGTCGTCCGCGGCGTGGCGCACGGCGGCGGTCGCGTGGCTGGACGCCCGGCTCGCCGACGCCGGCCTGGGGCGCGCCGGCGCGGTCGAGCAGCCGCGGGTGCGGCCGTGGGCCACAGTGCTGCGGGTGCCGACGACCGCCGCCACGGTCTGGATGAAGGCCGCGTCGCCCGCCACCGCATTCGAGGTCGGCTCTGCGCCCTGCTCGCCCGTGCGGTACCCGATCGCGTGCTGATCCCGCTGGCCATGGACCAGGCCCGGGGCTGGATCCTCCTCCCTGACGGCGGCCCGACGCTCGGTGAGCGCACGAGCGGCCAGGAGCTGGTCGACGGCCTGGACGCCGCGCTCATGCCGTACGGCCGGCTCCAGC
>Ga0136617_10005977_pt1 | contig 10887 bp, 8 predicted proteins | sample AntDrymUQ3222106_2_FD_129672 | JGI IMG/M metagenome (GOLD analysis project Ga0136617, IMG submission 129672) | Polar desert sand microbial communities from Dry Valleys, Antarctica - metaG UQ322 (21.06) | ecosystem: Environmental > Terrestrial > Soil > Desert | place: Antarctica: Dry Valley...
GCGCAGAGCCGTGGCGCCGCCGATGCTTTGCCCCAAGACGACGACGCGCGTCGGATCGACGTCGGTCCGCGTACGCAGATACGTCAATGCCGCTGCTGCGTCGTCGACAATGCCGTCGAGCGACGGCTTGCCCTCGGAGCGCCCGAAGCCGCGGTAGTCGATCATCAGCACGTTGTAGCTACGCGCCGGCAGCCATGACACCAACGGCAGATGGTTGCTGATATTTGCCGCATTGCCGTGCAAGTGCAACACGGTTGCCTTGGGTCGGCCGACCGCCGGCATGAACCAGCCGTGTAAGCGCGACCCGTCGGCAGACACGACGCTGACGTCTTCAGCGCGAACGCCCTGCTGCGCCGGCGAGGTGTACGTTACCGCGTCGGGGTAGAAAAACATCCGTTCGATACAACCGGCAAGCATCAGGGCAAGCAGGGCGACAAGCGATAAGCGAACTGCACGCATTACCCATTATCAGATTCAACAGCGGGCCGCGCGTACGCGGGAAAACCCACGGACAGCTGACGTTCTGAGTGATCGGGCACACGCATTGCCGCGACATCGTTGCCGCGAAAATAGCGCGCAAACGTTTCACTATTACAAGGAGTTCAGATGACTACGAAGACCATCATCGCCACTACGGCGGGCTTGGCCATGGCAGCAGGCCTCGCGTTCGCGCAGACTGGCACGACGACACCGCCGGGCACTACGACGACCCAGCCTGGCACCACCACCACGACCCCGCCGGCGACGACCACGCCGCCGGTCACACGCACCACCCCACCGGCTACGACGACCTCGCCGGCGACAACCACGACCCCATCGAGCACGACAAACCAACCGAGCACGCCCGGTACGCCTGGTACGAGCGGAACAGCGGATCGAAGCAGCACGATGGGTACGACCGGAACAACGGATCGAAGCAGCACGATGGGCACGACCAGCACGACCGACCCAGCGATGAACACGACCCGTCGTCCGGCTCGCGCGGATCGCGGTTAGGCCTGCGAAGCAGAGACCTCGCCGCGAGAAAAAACCGGGCGAAAGCCCGGTTTTTTTATCGCCGCGCAGTCGTCAGATTGGATGGCGCCGTGGCTAGCTTGTTGAAGACACTCCGCAGCGGCCTCGATTCGGGCAGCACGTACACAACACTATTGCCGCCGCGCACCGTCGTGCTCACCACGTTTTCGAAGAACGCCGTCGGTACGTTGATACAACCGTAAGAAACGCGGTTGTCATTTGGCGTCGGCGTGTCCAGACGCCGCGCACGCTGCTCCTTGGCATTGGTGGTCAATACGCGGTGCATCGATACCGCGGCATCGTAGTCGACCCACACCACGTCTTCGCCTCGGGCGTTCAATCCGACCTCGGCCACGAACCTATCCGCCGGCGTCGTACGTTCTTCGCTTTTGATCTCCGACAACTTCTTATCGCCGATGCCTGGCGCCGTATCGTCGCCGCGCGCCACACCCAGCAATACCGGTGCATCACCCTGCAGCTTTCCCGAATGGTCAAACACCCAGAGATGCGCCCGACGCTTGTCGATGATCATGAACGGCAGGCCGTCGTTGTCGCGCGAACGCGCAACCCAGCCGAACAGTTCGCCCGCATCCACGGTGAGCGCCCGTGTCGGAGTAGCGGCCGACAAAGGTTGCAGCCACATGCAGCTTAGCGCTGCAAGTATTCCTAAACCTTTTCTGACTATGACGGAATGCATAAAAATACCGCTCCTTCGAGACAAGCAGCCTAGTGGGAGCAAATAAGGTTCCCGGGCGCAGCTCGCTTCAACCTCAACGAAACGGCTCAATGTCTGGCCGACACAATAACCCTTTGTACGGGGCCCGGGGCTGCAGGTGCGCTTTATCCCGCTACCCGGGACCCCGACTCTGCATCGTCAGTTGCGTACGTGGACATCGGCACGCACGAACAGATGATGTTGCGATCGCCGTAAGCGTTGTCGACTCTTCCTACCGGCGGCCAGTATTTGTGCCGCTTCAGCGACGCCACCGGAAACGCCGCGCTTTCGCGTGTGTAATCGTGCGCCCAGTTCTCGGCCATGACCATCGCCGCCGTATGCGGCGCGCTCTTCAGTGGATTGTCGTCGCGGTCGAGGTGGCCGCTTTCCACTGCGCGGATTTCTTCGCGAATCGCGATCATCGCTTCGATAAAGCGGTCGAGCTCGATCTTGGGTTCGGACTCGGTCGGCTCGACCATCAAAGTGCCCGCTACGGGAAACGACAACGTCGGCGCGTGGAACCCGTAGTCCATCAGCCGCTTGGCCACATCCTCGGCTGAGATTCCGCTCGCGTCCTTGATGGGGCGTAAATCGAGAATGCATTCGTGCGCGACGTAGCCGTTACGGCCAGCGTACAGCGTCGGAAAGTGCGGCTCGAGTTTCTTCGCGATGTAATTGGCGTTGAGCAGCGCGACCTGCGTCGCGCGCCTCAGGCCATCACGACCCATCATCGTGATGTACATCCAGGGAATCGGCAGGATGCTCGCGCTACCGAACTCCGCGGCGCTCACCATGCCGACCGCGCTATCGGCGCCAAGCTTGCCTGGCAAATAGGGTGCGAGGTGTGACTTGACCGCAACGGGTCCGACGCCCGGCCCGCCACCGCCGTGCGGAATGCAGAACGTCTTGTGCAGATTCAGGTGCGAAACATCGGAGCCGTACTTGCCCGGCTTCGCAACGCCGACCAGCGCGTTCAAATTGGCGCCGTCGGTGTAGACCTGCCCGCCGGCGGTATGGATGATCGTGCAGATCTCGACGATCGCTTCCTCGAACACACCGTGCGTCGAAGGATAGGTCACCATTAAAGCCGCCAAATCCGTGGCATGCTGTTGCGCTTTCGCGCGCAAATCTGGAATGTCGACATTGCCGTTTCGGTCGGTCTTGACCGCGACGACCTTCATGCCGCACAACTGCGCCGACGCTGGATTGGTTCCATGCGCGCTCTCTGGAATCAGGCAGACGTTGCGATGGCTCTCGCCGCGGGCACGGTGGTACGCGCGTATTGCCAGCAAGCCCGCGTATTCGCCCTGCGCGCCCGAGTTGGGTTGCAGGCTGACCGCGTCGTAGCCGGTGCACTCGGCGAGCATCTGCTCAAGCTCGGTGATCAACTGTCGGTAGCCCGCGGTCTGCTCCGCGGGAGCCAGTGGATGAATGTTTGCGAACTCGGGCCATGTCACCGGAATCATTTCACTGGTGGCGTTCAACTTCATCGTGCACGAGCCGAGCGGAATCATCGTGCGGTCGAGCGCGAGGTCCTTGTCGGCCAGCGCGCGCATGTAGCGCAGCATCTCGTGCTCGCTGTGATGCGCATTGAAGACGGGATGCGTCAGAAACGGCGTCGTGCGGCGCAGCCCGGCGGGGATCGCGGTTTCCGCCGCGCTGTCGATCTCATGATCCAGTGCGTCGATTTCGGCACCGACCCCCAGCAGTCGCCACAGCGCAACCACGTCGGCGCGCGTTGCGGTTTCGTCGAGAGAGATGCCGATCATCTGCGGCGCGCGCGCGCCAAAATCGCGCAGGTTGATTCGTGCCGCGCGCGCTGCAGCGTGCATTGCGATCGCGTCCACACCGCTGACCGCGATCGTGTCGAAATAACTGCCGCTAACGTTGAGCCCCGCGCGCTTCAACCCCTCGGCGAGGATCGCCGTCAGCCGATGTACGCGGCGCGCGATACGCGTCAAGCCTTCGGGCCCGTGATAAACGGCGTACATGCTGGCCATCACCGCCAGCAGCACCTGAGCAGTGCAAATGTTCGACGTCGCTTTCTCGCGGCGGATGTGCTGCTCGCGCGTCTGCAACGTCAGCCGATAAGCGGGCTGACCCTGCGAATCGACCGACACTCCCACCAAGCGGCCCGGCATCGATCGCTTGAATGCATCCTTGCACGCGAGAAATCCGGCGTGTGGTCCGCCAAATCCGAACGGCACGCCGAAGCGCTGGGAATTGCCGACGACGATGTCGGCGTCCCACGTTCCGGGCGCTTCGAGCAGCGTTAACGCGAGCAGATCGGTGGCCACGCAGAACAGCGCGCCGTTGTCATGCGCCTGGCCGACCAGCGCACGCATGTCGTGAATCAATCCGGTGGTCGACGGGTACTGCGCCAGCACTCCGAAATATTCGCCGCCCTTCATTAATTCCGGCACGAAGCCGACCTTGACTTCGATGCCGAGCGGTTCGGCGCGCGTCTTGACGACTTCGATCGTCTGCAAATGGCAATCGCCGGCCACCAGTAACACATTGCTCCTGCTTTTACCGCTGCGCTTGGCGAGCGTCATCGCCTCGGCGGCAGCTGTGGCTTCATCAAGAAGCGACGAATTGGCGATCGCCATGCCGGTCAGGTCCGCCACCATCGTCTGAAAATTGATCAGCGCTTCGAGACGCCCCTGCGAGATCTCCGCCTGGTACGGCGTGTACGCCGTGTACCAGGCGGGGTTCTCGAGGACATTGCGCAAGATCACCTTCGGCGTGTGGGTGCCGTAATAGCCCTGCCCGATGAAGGTGCGAAACACGTCGTTCTTGTCGGCGATCGCGCGAATCTTGGCCAGCGCTTCCTCCTCGTTGATCGCAGCAGGTAACGCCAGCGGCGTGTCGAGCTTGATCGTCGACGGCACGATCGCATCGACCAGCGCATCGAGCGACGCCGCACCGACGACCGCAAGCATCTCGGCAATCTCGGGGTCGTTCGGGCCGATATGCCTTGAATGAAAATCATTGTGAGCTTCGAGTTCGGACAGCGTGGACATTCCCGGTTCAGCCTTCGGTGTGGGCGTTACAAATCGCCCTTTCGATGCACAGAAATTCGAACTCGGTTCGGCCGGCCGCACAGTTTGACCCCGGCGTCAGCGGCACCGCGCCCAACAAAATCGCAACGCTACTTCGCAGCATCGACATTGGCGCGGTACTTCTCGGCGGTCAGCAAGCTGTCGATCGCCGCCGCCGTCTTCATTTTGAAGATCCAAGCGTCGTAGGGCCCGGAGTTGAGTTTCTGCGGCTCGGCTTCGAGGGCTTCGTTGAACGCCACGACTTCACCGTCGACCGGTGCGTAGATATCGGAAGCCGCCTTGACCGATTCGACAACACCAGCGGTTTCGCCGGCCTTCAGCGTCTGGCCGACCTTGACGTCGCCAACGAACACAAGGTCGCCGAGCATGTGCTGCGCCGCGTCGGTGATGCCGACCCATATGAGACCGTCATCGCCGTGCTTGACCCACTCGTGAGTCGGCGTGTATTTGAGCTGCGCGGGAAACTGCATCAGTAACTCCTCAGATCGATGATCGGTTAAACCAAAACCTTGCCGTTGCGTACGAATGGCATCTTGATGACCTGGGCGCTCAGCAGCTTGCCTCGAACGTCGACTTGAACCGGGTCGCCTACCTTGACCTCGCGCGGCACGCGCGCCATGGCGATCGATGTCTGCAGCGTCGGCGAGAAGGTGCCGCTGGTGACTTCGCCTTCGCCCGCCGCCGTGATCACTTTCTGATGCGAGCGCAGGACGCCGCGGTCGATGAGCTTCAAGCCGACCAATGCCTTGCGGGCGCCCGCATTTTCTAACGCATGTTCAAGAGCGTCGCGGCCGATAAATGCACGCGGTGTTTTCAGGTCGACCGTCCACGCGAGGCCGGCATCGAGCGGCGATACACCTTCTTCCATATCGTTGCCGTACAAATTCATTCCGGCTTCAAGCCGCAACGTGTCGCGCGCGCCAAGGCCGGCCTCGCTCACACCGGCGGCCTTAAGCTCCCTCCATAGTTGCGCGGCACTCAGCGCGGGCAACATCACTTCGAATCCGTCCTCGCCGGTGTAGCCCGTGCGCGCGACGAACAGGTCGCCGACTTCAGTTGCGAAAAATGCGCCGAGCTTTTCGGTCGCCGCACGCGTCGACGGCCGCGCTTGCCAAAACTTCGTCCGCGCGTTCGGGCCCTGCACCGCGACGATCGCGAGATCCGGCCGCGGCGTAATTCGAACGTTGAAGTTGCGCGCGGCCGCGACCTGCCGCATCCACGTAATGTCTTTGTCGGCGGTCGATGCGTTGACGACGATACGAAACCAGCCGTCGCGCATGAAATAGACGATCAAATCGTCGATGACGCCGCCGGCGTTGTTCAGCATGCACGTGTACAACGCCTTGCCCGGCTGCGTCAGCTTGTCGATGTTATTGGCAATCAGCGCATGCAGATAGGGCTGCACATCGGCGCCTTCAAGATCGACCGGCCGCATGTGCGACACGTCGAACATGCCGGCATCGCGCCGCACGGCGTGATGCTCTTCGATCTGCGAGCCGTAGTTGAGCGGCATTTCCCAGCCACCGAAATCGACCAGCTTCGCACCGGCTGCGGCGTGCGTCTCGTACAGCGGAGTTCTGTTCAACGCCATGAGGCTCCGAGGCAAAGAGTCACAAGCCGGCATCCGCCGGCTCGCGCCCCTCTGTCCCTTGTGCCTGAGAGTTCGCAAGTCACCGTGCGACCAGTGACTCGCTGCACCTTCGGCGCCGTCAAGATTCGACGGTCTCTCCAGAGTCGCTCGCGCGATGCGGTTCTTGCACCTGAGCGATTACGGGCGTTGCGCCTTCGGCGGTGATCCGATAGTGACTCGAATCACGCTCTCCCGCGTCGCGCTATGAGCGAAGGCGCAGCGTAGCAAATTACCAAACTGGCAAAACACCGAAAATTTCAAGCCTCGAAGCCTGCTTCCTCACGCTTATCGATCGCATACGCTCCGCAAACCAGTCGAGCGAAGCGCTGCGCCAGATCTGCCTGCGATGCGCCGGCACAAACTGCGATCGAATAAGCCGTTGCGAGTTCGAATTCCTTCGGCAGCGGGCCGACCAGCGTCACGCCTTCGGTACATTTGATCTCGGTCATCTGCGTGCAACCGATCGGCGTAGTTCCACGACATTGCGCCATCGCGCGCATAGCAGTTGCGCCATTTGGATAGGGCCGCAAAAGCTGCGCTACGAGTGCCCAAGCGCGTCCTGCAGCCTCTGGCCGATGAAACGCGCGTAAATGTCCGCCGGGCCGCCCGCCGCGAACGGCACGACGATGCGCATCGGCTTTGCCGGATATTCCTGCGCGTGCGATGCAACGCTGAAAAGCACCAGCCACGCGCCCAGGATCGCTCTCGTCACATAATGCAGCATGGTGCCTCCTTAAATGGGTCGGCCGCGCGAGCCACCGCCGCGGACTGAAGAACACCGGCGGCTGAAGCTACGAAGTCGCATGGGCGTTGGGCCCAACGCAGTCCAGAAAGTATTCGCCGGCGTCGTTTTTCGCCAAGCCGTGAATGTCCGTGCCGAACCCGGGAAAGCGCGCGTTCAAATCGCGCGCGAATTGCAGATAGCGAACGATCGTCGCGTTGACGCGCTCGCCCGGAATCAACAACGGAATGCCGGGCGGGTACGGGGTCAGCAGCACCGCGGTCACGCGACCTTCGAGATCGTCGATCGGCACGCGGTCGATCGCGCTGTGCGCCATCTGCGCGTAGGCGTCGGTGGGCTTCATCACCGGCTCCATCTCCGACAGGTACATCTCGGTCGTCAGCCGCGCGATGTCGCTTGCGCGATAGATATCGTGCACCGAGTCGCACAGCTCGCGCAGCTTCATCTTTTCGTACTGCGGGTACGCCTTTAGAAACTCCGGCATCACGCGCCACAGTGGCTGGTTCTTGTCGTAATCGTCTTTGAACTGCTGCAGCTCGGTGACCATAGTGTTCCAGCGGCCCTTGGTGATGCCGATCGTGAACATAATGAAGAACGAATACAGCCCGGTTTTCTCGACGATGATGCCGTGCTCGGCCAGATACTTGGTGACGACTGCGGCCGGGATGCCGGGATCGACGAACGAACCGTCGAGATTGAGCCCCGGGGTAATTACAGTGGCCTTGATCGGGTCAAGCATGTTGAAGCCCAGGGCCACATCGCCGAATCCGTGCCAGTCGTCGCCTGACTTCAAGATCCAGTCATCGCGGCTGCCGATCCCTTCTGCGACCAGGTCCTTCGGACCCCACACCTTGAACCACCAGGAGTCTCCATACTCGTGATCGACCTTGCGCATCGCGCGCCTGAAGTCGAGCGCTTCGGTAATCGATTCCTCGACCAGCGCGGTGCCGCCTGGCGGCTCCATCATCGCGGCTGCCACATCGCACGAGGCAATGATTGCGTACTGCGGCGACGTGGACGTGTGCATCAGGAACGCTTCATTGAACATGAAGCGATCGAGGCTCTCGTTTTGCGAATTGCGAATCAGAATCTGCGACGCCTGCGACAACCCGGCCAGCATCTTGTGCGTGGACTGCGTCGAAAAAATCATCGAATCTCGATTGCGCCGGCGCGAGGATTCCACGCCGGACGCCGTAACGCCGCCAATCGCGTGCATGTCGCGATAGAAATCGTGGAACGCTGCGTGCGGCAGCCACGCTTCGTCGAAGTGCAGCGTGTCGATCTTGCCGTCCAGCTGTTCGTTGATCGTTTCGACGTTGTACAGAATGCCGTCGTACGTGCTTTGCGTCAGCGTCAGCACGCGCGGTTTATCACGCACTCGCCGGCCGTTCTTCAGCAGCGGATGCCGGGCAATTTTCTTTGCAATCGATTCCCACTTGAACTCCTCGAGCGGAATCGGCCCGATGATCCCGTAATGGTTGCGCGTCGGCGTCAGAAAAAGCGGGATCGCGCCGGTCATCGTGATCGCGTGCAGCACCGATTTATGGCAATTGCGATCGACCACGACGACGTCGTTCGGCGCCACGACGTAGTGCCAGACGATCTTGTTCGAAGTCGATGTGCCGTTGGTGACGAAGAACAAATGATCGGCACCGAAGATGCGCGCGGCGTTGCGTTCACTGGCGGCCACCGGGCCGGTGTGATCGAGCAGTTGGCCGAGCTCATCGACCGAATTGCAAACGTCGGCACGCAGCATGTTCTCACCGAAAAACTGGTGGAACATGCGCCCGACCGGGCTTTTCAAAAACGCCACCCCGCCCGAATGCCCGGGGCAGTGCCACGAGTACGAACCGTCCTGCGCGTAGTGCGTGAGTGCGCGGAAAAACGGCGGCGCCAATGCGTCCAGGTACACGCGCGCTTCGCGAATGATGTAGCGCGCGACGAACTCCGGCGTGTCTTCGAACATGTGAATGAAGCCGTGCAGCTCGCGCAGCAGATCGTTGGGCATGTGGTGCGTGGTGCGCGTCTCGCCGTACAGGAAGATCGGGATGTCGGCGTTGCGGCGCCGGATCTCGCGCACGAACGCGGCCAGCTTCGCGATCGTCTCCTCGTTGGCATTTCCCTCGGCAAGCTCTTCATCATCGACCGACAGAACGAACGCCGACGCGTGGCTCTGCTGCTGCGCAAAGCTCGAGACGTCGCTGAAAGTCGTAACGCCGAGAATCTCGACGCCTTCAGCCTCGATCGCCTTGGCCAGAGCTCGAATTCCGAGCCCGCTCGCGTTCTCGGAGCGAAAATCCTCGTCGATGATGACAATCGGGAAGCGAAAGCGCATTTGGGCGGTTCCAGCAGGCGAGGCTGCAAAGCGAAAGAACGGCGGATTATCGGCGCTCGCTGAAGTAGCCAGCAAGCTGCTCGTTTCTGGCACTGGATGTGCTTGCTGTTACACGGTGTTACAGCCCGCGTCTGCGAGCTGAGGTACGGTGGGTCAACACAGTGAACCTTCGTACGTTAGCCGTATCACACCGATCTAGTCGGAGACTTCCATGAACCGCTTGCTGACGCTGTTCCTTGCTGTGCTCATCGCCGGTTGCGCGACAGCGCCCGCGACTGCGCAATTGCAGTCGAATGACAGTCCGCCGTTGATTGCGGGCCGGATTGCAGCGGCCGAAGGCGACGTGCAAATCTGGCGCGCGGAAGAAGACACTGATGGCGATTGGGATCTGGCTCAGGTCAACGACGTGGTCACTGTCGGCACCGGTTTGTATACCGGCGCCAATGGCCGCACCGAATTCAGGGTCGGTCCGAATACGTTTCGCTTGTCGGCGGGCAGCCGCGGCGGCTTCAATCAACTCGACTACACCGGAGCTGTGTTCAATCTTGAGCACGGCGCGCTTAACGTGTGGTTGGCGCGGCCGCAGAACGGCGAATACTCAGCCGTCACGGTAGACGGCATTCGCATCGATCTCGCGGGCCCGGGCCGTTATCGCATCGACTCAGCCGGCAACGGCGGGCAAGCGCGCATAACCGTTTTCAACGGCCGTGCGAGCGTGGCTACCAGCGGCAATGCGATCAACGTGGCAAGCGGCCAGGCGCTGATCGTCGGCCCCGGCTTGTCGAGCGTCAATTACGAACAGGCGGTTACCACCGCTTTCGATCAATGGGCGCTTGAGCGCGACGAGCGCTATCGCGACTCGCCCTCGGCGCGCTACGTATCGCCGTACATGACCGGCCATGAAGAGCTTGATTTTCATGGCGACTGGATTCCGGACGGGACCTACGGCAACGTATGGGTGCCGCGCGTGGTGCCCACCGGCTGGGCGCCGTATCGCTCGGGCCAGTGGCGCTGGGTGCGCCCGTGGGGCTGGAGCTGGGTGGATCACGCCCCGTGGGGATACGCGCCGTTCCACTATGGGCGCTGGGTCACGATCGGAAACCGCTGGTGCTGGTGGCCGGGCGGCTACGTCGCGCGGCCCGTGTGGGCACCGGCGCTGGTGGGGTTCGTCGGCGGCGGCAATGTCAGTGTCTCCGTGGGATACGGCAGTCCGGTGGTCGGCTGGTATCCGCTCGCACCGTGGCATCGCTACCGGCCGCACTATCCGCACAACAACACCTACGTGACGATCATCAATCAGACGATCATCAACAATCCGCCGCGCGGCGTTCCGCCGCATCGCAATCACGAAGGCGCGACGATGGTGCCGGGCCCGCGCTTCCGCGATCC
>Ga0136617_10005978_pt1 | contig 10885 bp, 10 predicted proteins | sample AntDrymUQ3222106_2_FD_129672 | JGI IMG/M metagenome (GOLD analysis project Ga0136617, IMG submission 129672) | Polar desert sand microbial communities from Dry Valleys, Antarctica - metaG UQ322 (21.06) | ecosystem: Environmental > Terrestrial > Soil > Desert | place: Antarctica: Dry Valley...
CGTCAGCGCGCGCCCTCCCGTCGCCGCCCGACCGCCCGAGGTGAAGATCACGCACGACACGAGTCCGACGCAAGCGGCGCGATTCCTCCGCGCGTCGTGGACCTCGTCCGAGACGGTCACGGCGGCCACGGTCGTGCTGACCCCAGATCCAGGCTTCGAGTGCACCGCCACGGTGGCGACGGGAGGAAAGAGCGGCACCCTCGGCTGCGTGGGCCTGCTGCGCGGTCCCGTCGACTACTCCGCCACGCTCACTGTTCGGACGGAGGGCGGTAGCTTCCCGGTCGCGCATTCCTTCCGGACGATGGGGGACCGGCTCACCGGGGTGCAGTGGTATACGGAGTTCGAGGATCCGCAGGGCGAGCCGCTCGCCTGCGCGGCGGCGAGCATCCGCAGCGTCCAGCACTACACGACCGCACAGGACAAGGCAACGGCCGAACAGATCCTGCGCCAGGGGCAGCCGCTCAACCGCAGTCGGGATCCCGGCCTCGACCCGGCGGCGATCGCCGCGATGCAGAGGTCGCTCGACCCGCGCAACAGCTACCACTACTACCGCTTCGACACCAGGCAAGAGGCCACACTCGCCGCTGCGTACTGGCTGCTGCGGAGCGGGAAGCCGGTGCACGCCATCACGCTCGCCGGGCAGCATGACCCGCTCGTCCTCGGCTTCACCGGAGCGTTCGGCACGCACTTCGGCGATCCGGTGAACCAGATCACCGGGATGGTCATGCAGGACGCGCAACGCGGGGACATGCGCCCGGAGACCGCGCGCCGCCGTCCGGACATGTACCGGACACCGGGATTCCAGACAGGACAGCTCATCGGGATGGAGGAGTGGTACCGAGGCGAGTGGTGGTTCGGGTTCGCCTACACGTCATCGCTGGAAGGCGTGAACATCGACCGGAATGACGGGGCCTACCCCCTTCCGCATTGGGCCGGGAAATTCGTGATCATCGTGGACGACGCCGATCCCACCTGGCCGTCCGATCGCGAGGGCCGCGTGCGATTCCGCTAGCTGCGCGTCAGTGGCGCGCGTGGCGCGGCGACCAGGACCGCGGCTGCGATCGCGAGCGCGCCAAGCAGCCAGAAAGCGGGCGCGTAGGACCCGCCAAGCTCGAACACCACGCCGGCCATGACCGCGCCGGCCGCGTTGCCGGCCAGGAACAGCGGTCGCCCGGCGCCGCGGATCGCGCCGAGCGCTCGTGTGCCGAAGGCGTCAGCCCAGGCGACCGCGTCGACGGCCTCGTGGTTCGACAGAGCGATCCCAAAGATCAGCGCGTACGCGATCGCACCACCGAATGTCGTCGTCGCGCTGAGGAGGAAGAGCGCCACCGCCAGGAGGCCATAGCCGGCGGCGAGTAACCGGCGCGCAGGGACCCGATCGGCCATGAAGCCCCATACGAACTGACCGGCGCCCCAGGTCGCGGCGAAGACCGCGATGGCCGCGACCGCCGCCGGCGCATCGATCCCCTGGTCTTGCAGGAAGGCGATCTGATGGGTCCCGGCGGCGCTGTAGGCCATCTGACCGAGCGTCGCCGAGACGAGGAGGCTCCAGAACACCCGCGTGCGGACGGCCCTGCGCACGGTCCAGGCGGCACCGGTCGCCTCCGGTACCCTGCCGTTGGTCACGTCCGCGGGGCTGCGCACCAGCAGCCAGGCCGCGGGCACGAGCACCAGCCACGAGGTCAGGCCGAGGACCAGCCACGCCGGGCGCCACCCTGACTCGAGGATGACGAGCTGGACCAGGGGGACGAGCAGCAGGACCCCGATCGGGTTCCCGCTCAATACGAGACCGATGGCCCGCCCGCGCTGCTCGCTGAACCACGCTGAGACCGCGACCGTCGCGCCGAGAAGGATGACGGCCATGTCGATCAGTCGTCCGAGACCGTAGGCGAGGTAGAACAGCCACGGTGCGGACGGCGGAACGAGTGACAGACCGATGTACGACGCGCCAAGTCCCAGCCCGCCCAGCGTGAGCATGGCCCGGGCACCATGCCGGTCGACCATCCTGCCGACCCACGGCGCGACGAGGGCACCCGCGAGGGTGCCGGCCGCGACGCCGCCCCCGAGGAGATCGCGTCCCCAACCCAGGTCGTCTGACATCGGCAGGAGGAAGATGGCGAATCCAGCCGGACCGACCGGAGTACCTGCCACCATCGCCAGGAACCCGACGGCCACGACGTGCCAGCCCTGAGGACGACCGCCCACCGTCGTGGTCACCTCGCGTACAGCATGCTGCCCTAGTCTGCGGCGAGGAGTCGAGGCAGCGGCGGGGAGGTCGAGATGGCGGCGGATGCTGATCGTGTTCTGGTCGTGCGCACGGATGAGCGGGTCGCCGCTCCGGCAGCGCAGACGCCGGGCATGCGGCGCGAGCAGGCGATCGCCGACGAGCACAGGTGGGTCGGAGCGGTGCGCACCGAGCCTGACACGTTGTCAGGCTGGCATCATCACGGCGACTACGACACCTACATCTACGTCGTGTCGGGACGCATCCGCATCGAGTTCGGCCCTGGGGGCCGCGAGCACGCGGCAGCCGGTGCGGACGACTTCGTTCACGTCCCGCCGCGCGTCGTGCACCGCGAAGGGAACCCCGACCTCACGGAGGCGCATGCGGTCCTCGTCCGTGTCGGCTCGGGGCCGTCTCTGATCAACGTTGAGGGTCCCGTGGACGTACGCGACCAGGGGTAGGTCGCCGGCGTCGCGGGAGATCTCCCGGTGCCCGTGTCCGGGGTCGGGTGCGCGGTCGCTCGAGCGAACGTCCTAGCGAACGTCGCAGGCGGCCATATCACCGGTGCGGTAGCCGGTGCGGAACCACTGCTGGCGCTGCTCGGACGAGCCGTGCGTCCACCGTTCGGGACTCACGCGTCCCTCGGTCGCCTGCTGGATGCGGTCGTCGCCGACCGCGGCCGCGGCGTCCAGCGCCTGCGAGATCTCCGCATCGGTCGGCGCGACCAGAAAGCCGGTCTTCGCGGCGTTGCCCGCCCATACACCGGCGAAGCAGTCCGCCGTCAGCTCTGTGCGGACCGACGTGCTTCCGGGGCCGGACTCGCGGCTGTTCGAGAGCAGGCCAAGGAGGTTCTGAACGTGATGGCCGTACTCGTGGGCGACCACGTAGCCCTCCGCGAACGGGCCGCCCTTCGCGCCGAGCTTCTTCATGTCGCGGAAGAAGCTGATGTCGAGGTACACCTTCTGATCGGCTGGGCAGTAGAACGGTCCGACCGCCGAAGTCGCCGCGCCGCAGGCGGCCTGCACCTGCCCCGAGTAGAGGATGGTCTCCGCCAGGGCGTAGCGCGACCCGCGCCGCGCGAATTCGTCGGTCCAGTACTTCTGGATGCTGTTCACGAAGCCGACGATCCGGCAGTCGTCGCGTGTATTCGCATCCGCTCCGGTCTGGCACTGAGCCGCCGTCTGGCTGCTGTCCACTGGTGCGAGCGAGCCGCCTGAGGGGTCGAGCATCGCCGTGGGATCACCGCCCAGCAGCAGCGTGACGATGAGGATGATGATCCCGATCCCGCCACCGCCCGCGATGACCGGCCCGCTGCCGCCACCGAGCATCCCGCCGCGCCCGCGGCGGTCGCCGACCTGAGAAGGATCGAGCCGGGCATTCGGGTCGAATGTCATGCCGTGACGTAGCGCAAGACGCGCGCCACCGCGCTGGCCGACCCCCGGGGTCGATACTGCCGCCGTGCCAGCCCTCGGGATCGGTCTCGGTCAGGAGCTCGGGCTCACGGCGCCGGAGCGCGACGTGCTGGTCGCGTACGCCCGCGAGCGGGGCTACGCGTCGGCGTGGACGAATGCCCGCGGCACGCGCGAGCCGTTCGACGCATGTGTGCGCTGGACCCGGAGCGGCATGACGGCGGGCATTTCCGTCGTGCCACTCGACGCCTGGGATCAGGGTCAGCTCGCGCGCTTGACCGCGGAGACCATCGGGCGGGCCCCCGGATTCGTCCTCGGCGTCGGATCCGGCCGTGCGGGACCAGGTGCCCTCGACCTCGTCCGGACCGCAGTCGCATCGCTCCGGCGGAGTGTGCCCGACGCGCCCATCCATGTCGGGGCCCTCGGCCCGCGGATGCTGCGGCTGGCCGGCGAGGTGGCGGATGGCGTCGCGCTCAACTGGTGCACCCAAGAGCGCGTCCAGTGGAGCCGCGAGCGGGTCGCTGAGGGCGCACGCCGCGCAGGGCGTGACCCGAGGGCGATCCGGATCGTCGAGTACATCCGCGTGTGCGTCGACGACGATGAGGATGCCGCGCGCGCTGCGCTCGCGAGGGCGATGCTCGGCTACGCGCTCGCGGGGCCACGTCGGCCGAAGGACACGGGCTACCGCAGCCACTTCACGCGAATGGGCTTCGACCCGCTGCTCACCGAGCTCGAGGCTCGCCGCGACCACGGGGAGCCGGTCGAGGTGCTCGCGAGAGCGGTGCCACCGGACCTGCTGCGGACCGTCGGCGCGAGCGGCAACGCGCGCGATGCGGCAGCGGGGTTCGAGTCGCTCGCGGTCGGGCTCGATCTGCCGATCGTCCGGGTCGTCGCCTGGCGTGACCCGGCGGCCTCGGCGCGCGCCGTCATCGGCGCGTGCTCCACAGCACGATCGCGATGAACAGCGGCTGCAGCGGCAACCTGGCCCAGGCCTGCCACGCGGCGGGGTACACGGGGATCCCCGCGATCGCGACGTACAGATTGCCTGGGAAGACCGCGACGAGGTAAGCGGCGGTCATCCGTCCGGCCAGGAGCCGATTTCCCGGCGGCGCGAGCGCGAGCGCCGCACCGAGCACGAGCTCCATTGCCCCGGTCGCGTACACGATCGCGAGCGGCGCGGGAAGCGGCGACGGCACGTGGTCGATGAAGGGACGCGGCGTCGCGAAGTGCGCGATGCCGACCGCTGCGAGCGCGACGCCCGACACGATCCTCGCGAGCGTCCGCACCGGCACGCGATCGAGGATAGGCGCGCGAGATCGATCCAGGTGTACGCGGTCTAGCATCGGAGCGATGCCCGCTGCCACGCCGGAGATCGTCGTTCGCGGCGGGGTGCTCCACGACGGCGAGGGCGGGCCTGCGCGCCGCGCCGACGTCGCGATCGCTGCGGGGATGGTCGTCGCCGTCGGCGAGGTGGCGGAGCGGGCGCCGCTCGAGATCGATGCCGGCGGCCTCGCCGTGGCGCCCGGCTTCATCAACCTGCTGAGCCACGCCTGGGCGTCGCTCATCGAGGACGGTCGGTCGCAGAGCGACCTCCGTCAGGGCGTGACGCTCGAGGTCTTCGGCGAGTACATCGAGGCCCCGCTGAACGATCGCCTGCGCGAGAGCTGCCTCCGCCGGCAGGGCGACATCCGTTACGACATCACCTGGTCGACGGTCGGCGAGTACCTCGAACAGTTGACCGGGCGCGGCATCTCGACGAATGTCGCCTCGTTCGTGCCGGCCACCGTCGTGCGCCGTCACGTCATCGGCGATGGTGACCGCGCGCCGGACGCCGCGGAGCTCGATGAGATGCGTGAGCTCGTCGACACCGGCATGCGCGAGGGTGCGCTCGGCGTCGCGTCGGCGCTCATCTACGCGCCGGCCACCTTCGCGACCACCGACGAGCTCGTCGCACTCGCGACGGTGGCCGCCCGGCACGGCGGCATGTACGTCTCCCATATTCGCAGCGAGGGGGACCGGCTCATCGAGGCGGTCGATGAGCTCATCGAGATCGCCCGGCGCTCGCGAGGCCGGGCCGAGATCTATCACCTGAAGCAGGCTGGGAGGGCGAATTGGGGGAAGCTCGACCTCGTGATCGAGCACATCGAGCTGGCGCGCGCGGGCGGCACGCAGATCACGGCCGACATGTACCCGTACAGCGCCGGCGCGACCGGGCTCGACGCGTCGCTGCCGCCGTGGGTGCAGGAGGGCGGCCACCAGCGGTTCATCGAGCGGCTGCGCGACCCGGCCATTCGCGGGCGCCTGCTCGACGAGATGCGGCACCCGGGGGTCGGGTGGGAGAACATGCTCCTCCTCGCCGGCAGCGCCGAGGGCGTGCTCTTCTCCTCCTTCAAGAGCGAGAAGCTGAAGCGGCACACCGGCCGTACGCTCGCGCAGGTCAGCGCGGAGCGTGGGAGCTCGCCGGAGGACACGGTCATCGACCTCCTCATCGAGGACGACAGCCGCGTCGGTGCGATCTACTTCGTGATGTCCGACGAGAACGTGCGGCGCCAGATCGCGCTCCCATGGATGAGCTTCGCGTCGGACTCTGCGTCGCTCGCTCCCGAAGGGCCGTTCCTCCGCTCGAACCCGCACCCGCGGGCCTACGGGACGTTCGCCCGGCTCCTCGGCCACTACGTGCGTGACGAGCGGGTCATCCCGCTCGAGGAAGCCGTGCGCAGGCTCACCTCCCTGCCGGCCGAGAATCTCCGGCTGCGCGGCCGCGGCCGGCTGTCCCCCGGCTACGCCGCCGACGTGGTCGTCTTCGACCCGTCGCGCATCCAGGACCACGCGACGTATGCCGAGCCCCACCGCTACGCGACGGGGGTCCACCATGTTCTCGTGAACGGGATACCTGTGATCCGCGACGGCGAGCACACCGGCGCCACGCCCGGGCAGGTCGTCCGCGGCCCCGGGTGGCGGCCGTGACCGCCTCGCTCGACTCGCTCCGTGAGCTGCTCGAGCGGCGGATGCGCGAGCTCGTCGTGCCGGGCGCCGCGCTCGGTGTCATCCACGAGGGGCGCGAGGAGACCGCGTACGCCGGCGTGACGAGCGTCGCCGATCCGCTGCCCGTCGACGAGGGCACGCTCTTCCAGATCGGATCGGCGACCAAGACGATGGTCGCGACCGTCGTCGTGCGGCTCGTCGAGCAGGGCAGCGTGGATCTCGATGTGCCGGTGCGGACGTACCTCCCGGAGTTCCGGCTCGCGGACGAGGCCGCCGGAGCGGCGGTCTCGTTGCGTCACCTGCTCACGCACAGCGGTGGCTGGCTCGGCGACTACTTCGAGGACACGGGGCGCGGTGACGATGCGCTCGCGAAGGTCGTGGCGAACCTCGCGGACCTGCCCCAGCTCACGCCAGTCGGCACGGAGTGGCACTACGGCAACTCCGGCTTCTACGTCGCCGGGCGGATCATCGAAGTGGTGACGGGACTGACCTTCGAGCGCGCGATGCGCGAGCTCCTGTTCGAGCCATTGGCGATGACGCGCTCGGTCTTCTTCGCCGAAGATGCGATCGCGTACCGCGTCGCGGTCGGTCACATGGTCCGCGCAGATGTCACGGAGGTCGCCCGGCGGTGGGCGCTGCCGCGCAACGCGCACCCGGCCGGCGGCGTGACCTCGACCGTACCCGACCAGCTGCGCTACACGCGGTTCCAGCTGGGGGATGGGTCCGCACCCGACGGCAGGCAGCTCCTATCGGCGGGCTCGCTTCGCTCGATGCGCGAGCCGACCGGTCCGGACGGAGCGGTCGGCCTCTCGTGGTGGGTGCGCTCGGCCGGTGGCGTACGGATCGTGAGCCACGGCGGGACCACCGCGGGGCAGCAAGCCGAGCTCGTCCTCGTCCCGGAGCGCTCGTTTGGTCTGACCATGCTCACGAACTCGACGCGCGGGCATGCGCTGGGCCGCGAGGTCGTGCGGCTCGCGCTCCGCGAGTACTGCGGCATCGAGGAGCGCGACCCGGAGCCGCGGTTCGCCTCGCGCGCGGAGCTCGCGGCGCTGGCCGGCCGCTATGAGATCGCGCGTGGGCAGCTGGAGCTCAGGCTCGCTGCCGACGGCCTCCTCTTGATCCTCGGCCCAAGGCCGGACGTCGATCCGCCGCCGAACGGATGGCCGCCGTTCCCGCCGCCGGCACATTGTGCCGTCACCGGCGACGATGAGCTCTTCGTGACCGAGGGCCCGTCCCTGGGAAGCCGCGTGCGCGTCCTGCGCGCAGCCGACGGGTCGATCGAGTGGATCCGCTTCGGCTTGCGGCTGTACGCTCCGCAGTCGCGGGCGCACCTTTATCCCGCGCACGGGGGAGGCCTCGTCACATGAGAAGGGGTCTGCGCCTGTTGGCCGCGGCCGCGATGGCGCTGGGTCTGCTTGGCGGAGCTGCGTCACTGGCCGAGGCGCAGGCCGGTCCGCCTGTGATCGTCGGGCGGATCGAAGGCGTCATCAACCCGATCACCGCCCGGTACGTGGAGCGCGTGGTGCGCGCCGGGGAGGAGCGTGGCGCCGCGCTCGTCGTGTTCACGATGGACACGCCCGGTGGCCTCATCGACTCGACCTACCGGATCACCACGACGTTCCTGAACGCCCGGGTGCCCGTCGCCGTGCTCGTCGCGCCGTCGGGAGCGCGGGCCGCGTCAGCCGGCACGTTCATCACGATGGCGGCGCACGTCGCGGCCATGGCCCCGGCGACGAATATCGGGGCCGCGCATCCGGTGTCCGCGTCCGGCGGCGACATCGAGGGCGACCTCCGCCTGAAGGCCGAGAACGACGCCGCGGCGGAGATCACGAAGATCGCGAAGGCGCGCGGCCGCAACGAGCAGTGGGCCGAGGATGCCGTTCGGAAGAGCGTCAGCATCCGTGATGACGAGGCGGTGCGGATCGGCGTCATCGATCTCATTGCGCGCGACGTGAACGACCTGCTCGCGAAGGCCGACGGCCGTGAGCTCGTGCTCCCGAACGCGAACGTGCGGCTTGCGACCGGCGGCCCGGTCGAGGAGGATCCGCGGAACCCGCTCGAGGTGTTCCTGCACCTCATCACCGACCCGCAGATCGCGATCCTGCTCTTCACGCTCGGCACGTACGGCATCATCTTCGAGCTCTCGAACCCGAGCCTCATTTTCCCAGGGGTCGTCGGCGTCATCTGCATCGTGCTCGCCCTGTTCGCGTTCGGGACGCTGGATGCGAACGCAGCGGGTATCGCGCTCATGCTGTTCGCCGTGCTGCTCTTCGTCGCGGAGATCTGGGTCACGAGCCACGGGATCCTCACGGCGGGCGGCATCGCTGCCCTGCTCATCGGCACGATCATCGTGTTCCCGGGGGTGCGGCCGACGTTCCCCGGCATCCGCTACACCGTCGAGCCGTGGGTCATCGCGGTCACGGTGGGCGGCAACGCACTGTTCCTCGGCCTGCTCGTTCGGATGCTGGCGCGGAGCAAGCGGGTGCCGCTCGTCACGGGTGTCTCCCAGCTCGTCGGGGAGATCGGCGTCGCCCGGTCCGATCTCGCGCCGGGTGGCATCGTGCGCGCCGCGGGCGAGGAGTGGACGGCCGCGAGCGCCGCCGGGGCCATCACGGCCGGTACCCGCGTGCGCGTCCTCCGGGTCGACGGTCTACGCCTTATCGTCGAGGCCGCACCAGCGGAAGGGGAGTCATAGATGGATCAGCTCATCACCCTCGCGATCCTCGGGGCCATCGCGGTGTTCGTGCTTCGCTCGATCGTGCACATCGTCCCGGAGTACCAGCGGCTCGTCGTGCTGCGGTTCGGCTCGTTCCAGACGATCGCCGGTCCGGGCCTCGTGTTCCTGTTCCCGCCGCCCATCCAGACCCAGCAGACGGTGGACCTGCGCGAGTTCGTCGTCGAGATTCCGGAGCAGACCTGCATCACCAAGGACAACGCCCCGATTTCCATCGACTTCCTCATCTTTCAGAAGGTGGTCGAGGCGGCCGACGCGGTGCTCAAGGTGCAGAACTTCCGCGCGGCCGTTCAGGGCATCGCCACGACCACCCTACGCGCGGTGATCGGCGACATCCCGCTCGACGACGTGCTGGCCAAGCGCGAGCAGATCAACGAGGTCCTGCGCGTGAAGCTCGACGAGGTCACGCAGCGCTGGGGCGTGAAGGTCACGACCGTCGAGATCCGCGAGATCACGCCGCCCCGCGACATCCAGGACGCCATGAACCGGCAGATGTCCGCCGAGCGGAACCGCCGCGCCGCCATCCTCGAGGCCGAGGGCCAAAAGCAGTCGGCGATCCTCGTCGCCGAGGGGGACAAGCAGTCGAACATCCTCCAGGCGGAAGGCGCGCGCCAGGCCGCCATCCTGCGCGCCGAAGGCTTCGCGCTCGCCCTCGAAAAGATCAACCAAATCGCGCAGGCGGCCGATCAGCGCACCATGGCGCTTCAGTATCTCGACGCGCTGAAGGCACTGGGAGCGTCGCCGGGGACCAAGTTCATCATCCCGACCGAGCTCACCGCCTTCGCCGCGCCCTTCGCCGCGTGGGCGAGCGGACGCGGCGAAGACGGACCGCCGCGATCCGGCGGCTAGCCGGGTCGTCCGCGTCCGAAGCGCCAACCCATCCGGCCAGGGGGATCGGTGCTGGCACGGGACGCGTCGCCTGCGGGCACGGCCATCGGACGCAGCAGGCGGCGGTGCGCGTACGGCGTGTAGACGCGCGGCGGCATCCGCCACACCGGGTCGGATGCCGCGCGCGCATCACGTGGTGGGGGAAGGCATTCACGGGTCCGCGTCGCGGGATGCGGCAACCAGCCGACGATCGCAGTGGTCATGGCTCACCTCACGAACGAGGGCTCCATTCCAGCCGGCGTTTTCGCGTGGTGCTCCCTCCGGCTAGAACAGGCGTTCGTATCATAGAACGGGTGTTCTGGGTGTCAAGCCCGCAGTCGGACGAAATACGACGGGCCCCGGCCCACCGGGTCCCGACTCGGACGGGTGGGCGGCTCGCCTGAGGCGCGAGCGAGCGGGGGGGCGCAGACGCTGCTCCGTGGATGACGACACCTGACGAGTGGGGCAGCAGCGTGCAGCGAGCGGCCGGCGCCGGCATCCCGCGGGCGACGTGGCGCCGGGGATCAAAGGCATACTCGGGCCAGGTCGTGAGAACCGTGCTCGAGGCCGAGATCGCTCCCCAGCGGCCGCGCTACGTCCGTGAGCGGGCGGAGCCGGAGCGGCACATCCTCGAGCCGGAATGGGCGGGAACTCGCGCGCTCGCGC
>Ga0136617_10005979_pt1 | contig 10885 bp, 15 predicted proteins | sample AntDrymUQ3222106_2_FD_129672 | JGI IMG/M metagenome (GOLD analysis project Ga0136617, IMG submission 129672) | Polar desert sand microbial communities from Dry Valleys, Antarctica - metaG UQ322 (21.06) | ecosystem: Environmental > Terrestrial > Soil > Desert | place: Antarctica: Dry Valley...
GCTTTGGTACGAATGCCGGGAATTTGCCCCAAAGCGTCGGTAGCTTTGCTGTTGGCGATATCTGCATTAGATAAAGCTGTGTCCGCTTTGGTACGAATGCCGGGAATTTGCCCCAAAGCGTCGTTTGCTAAAGCGATCGCCCTGGTTGCATCGCGTTCGGCATCCACTGCCAGCGCCCGAACATCAAGAATTTGACTAAGTGCATTTTCTGCTTTGTGTACGGCATTATCTGCCAAATTGTAAGCATTGCCAGCTAAATCTAATGCCTTAGTACCAAGAGCGCGAACGCCTGAAATTTGCGCTAGTGCTTCATTAGCTGCATTTTGAGCTAAACCCGCTAGGGATAGCGCCGCGTTAGCGATTGCACCAATCCCAGGAATTTTCGCAAGCGCTTCACTCGCTTTACTGTTGGCTGAATTTGCAGTATCTCTCACTGCTGGAATTTGCCCTAAAGCGCTATCAGCTTTTCTATCTGCTGTTTTGGCTACTCCTAAACCCGTTAACGCCGTATCAAATGCTTTGTTAGCGGTGCTTGCGACGGCGTTAACGTATCCCTCTAAAGCGTCTACCCTAGCACTTAGAGCATAGATAAGCGCGATTGCTGCAACCGCCGCCGCGATCGCAACTGAAAGCGCCGCAATTGATGCAATCGCTGCCGATAAACCCGCCGCTAAAACTCCTACCCTGGCAACTAATCCAGCAATTGCAGGTGCTAACGGTGCAACTACTCGCACTAATGCAGCAACTCCACTAGCTGCTAGAGTAGCAAGCCCGAAAGAACTATCAGCAAGCCCGAACGCATCCCCGGCGAGGGTATTAGCTGCAACTATCGGCGGTCGCAAGCGCTGATCGGCTCGTTCAACTGCTCTTGTAATAATGCCTTCTTCATCAACTTTGCCAAGCTTAGATACTTCAGCCCTAAGCGCGGCTAACTCCGATCGCAATTCAGCACAACAATCAGCCATTATTTAACTCCTAGTTTGAGATGTGACCGCTCTAAGGCTAGTACCAACTCTGATCGCAATTCAGTACAACAATCAGCCATTACTTAAATTCCTAATCTGAGATGTGATTGATCTAATGGTGTTGATTTTAATCGCAACTCAGCATAACAATCATTCCTTATTTAAACTTCTAACGTGAGATGTGATTGCTCTAATTTCTGCTTTAATTTCATTGCAAGGCAAGCAACAATAACCTGGGTAATTAGTAGAAAAACATTTGCTAGTACCTTCAGGACAATCATCATTGCAAGTGACAGCGTATTCAGGATTTTGACTGTAGTTTCGAGTAAGAATAACTCCTAGCCTATCCACTACACGTAAGGAAAATAAGTTAGCTGCATCACGATTAATATTTGCAATACTGGCGCTATACCAGCCAGTAGGATTAAAGTGGTTCCCCGTATCTATACCATTTTTATTAATATGCAAGGCATAGTAAATCTCTCCTGATGTATTTGGACTGCTAGCGCCGCAAATTCCACCCTTGCCACACTCATAGAAGCTTAGAGAGTAATTATCTGTAGAATTCCCTGTTGGATCTTCCCAGCTAACAAAATAGTTAGGATGATGGCTATTAAATTGCTCGTAATCTCCCACAATATTTATACTATTCCCAGATGAATTAGAGTTTAAAGTCACGTTTATAGGTGGGTTATCAAATTTCAGCTTTTCTTTAACAGGGCTGGTAACAGTAACTGTTGCTATTGAATCATTAATAGAACAATGAGTAGTCATACTATAAAAAGCTAAAGTTATACATCGATTTAAAATAAGTGTTCATTGCAACACGATCTGAACTTGATAATAGGTTTGGATAAATGATAATTTCTGCTATATCACTGTTAACTAAAGTTCTTGCGTTTTCAAAAACATCTATCCCAACGCATAAAGTTTTTATTCCTACTGTAGATGTTGAGCATATATTTTCAATCAGATGAAACTGACCTACATCCCCTATAGGAATGCCAGAAGTATAGTTAGAATAAGCAGAAACATCCCCAGGAATGTTGTCTAAATAAACGCCTGTTGCTGCTTCTCCAGTCACTTGGTTTGTACCTGGAACACCACCAATTAAAAGTAACTCGTTACTAGCCGCCGCTACATTAGCATTATTAGCTCGATAGCTTAAATACCCATTATAAGTGCTAAACGTGTTTGTAAGATTGCGAAAAACCATATAAATAGTTTTTGCCGCGTAACTTTCTGCTTGTGTTTTCAGCCCGCTATTTTGAAATTTAATAGCGTTTCTGCCATTAATAGCATCTGATACTAAAGTAGGGGTTGCCCCTATAGGTGCTAAATGATTTGCATTCAATGATTTATCTTTAATAGCTAAAACATCATTGCCTGATAGCGTGATACTATCAAATCTAAACCATTTAACATAACCATCTACTGGGTTAGGTAAGTTACTGGGTACACTTCCACCACCGCTAACACCTATATATTGCTTTAAAGTAGAAAGCTTAATTTTCTTTAGTGTCATTGTACTAGCTTGATGTACTAGCAAAATGTCATCATCTAGTAAACTTGTAAGCTCCAAAAAGTCAGGATATTTCATTATGCTCTATTACAAAAGTATCTATAACTTTGCCTCCTAAGAATTGCCGCTTCCAGTAGAAAACGTTTAGCAGTTCATATAAATTGAGATTGCTAAACGTAATCGGTCTATTAAGTTCGTCAGTAAGAACATTGTTGTTTTCATCAGATACGCTACCTTCAAAACTGCTATGTAAATTTAGAAGGATTGCTACTAATAAAGATTCTCCCCGATTCTCAAAATTATTAGCCAGTTTAGGAAAATCTAACTTATTGATATACAAATTAGTAGTGTCCTGACTGACGTTAACCCCAAAGGTTTGTTGTAGTGTTAGCCGCTCCATCCTTAATAGTCGTCTGGATCTATAATGTTGCCAGCGTCAAGCTTTTGTAAGTTGATCGCATAGCTGCTTTGACGGTAAGTTGCATTATTGCGGCTAACGAGCGTCTGAAAGTTAAATTCAGCTTGAGATACTGTTATGCTTTGATCCGGGTTAGTTTCTAGCGCTACTGGTGTTAACACCTCTTTAGCTTTCAGCAGCAGTGCTACTAATAAGCTTTCTGCTGTATTGGTTGCAGTCGCGGTTAATCCTACTGCTGCCAAATCTGCCTTAGCTATTGTTAGCGTGGTTGCGGTTTGAGTCGCCGCCGCGCCAAATATTTGAGTTAACGTTGGTTCAGCCATTTAAGAATCTCCTAAAACTTCATTTACAACCAGTCTCATTCTGTCACAAGCTACAACCTGATAAGCAATGATAGTTTTTATCCTCTTGATATCTAAACTATCACCGTCCTCTATCTCAATCCGCAGTCTTTTTAAACAAGCGTCTGTTGATGATATTAGAAGGCGTACTTCTTCACTAATTAGAAAATTACTCACTTCTCTCCTTTAGCTGACGTACAACGGTATGCTGTTAACACCATTAGCTTTAATAGCCTTAAGCGCCGATTCTATCTTGATCCAGTGTCCTTTATCACGAATGACTAGGCAACCCGCCGATCCGGGCGTACCTGGCACGGGGTCAAAGTGCAAGCCAAAATCGCCCCGGTCGTGACCGTCAACTTTCACCATAAACGGGGTGATAGGATAAAAGTTGCCTTCAACTCCCTTAGTTTTAGGCATATAGATCGGCGTTGTAGCTACGTGGTAGCAAGTTATGCCAGCTTGTGAACAAGATGGAATCCGACCGCGCCCCCTTGCTCTTGCAGCTAACGGGCTTTGATAACCCGCTAAACCGCTAGTAGCTAAGTAAGCTGTTTTGCTTTCATCTTGAGTTAAGATGATCTTGCCATTTTGTAACCTATTTTCGCCTAGAGTAATAGCTTTATCAAATGCAAATTCTAGTTTTAAAGCGCTCATGTTTTTACCTAAGTAGTTGTTGATTTTGTTTAAACCGATTGTCTTTTGGACTGAACTAAAATCGCTAGATATCCACCTAATCCAGCTTGCGCTAAGTCTAGAAACTTAGAATCAGATGACGGCTCTTTAATACAGATAACTAAACTTCCCGCAATCAACATCATTATCAAAAGTGAAACTGAGTTATCATAGAGCGAACAAGTAATCTTAGAGAACATAATGATTTGCCTTCATTCCTGCTCTTTAATCTTATGCGTGGTTACAAGAAAAATAGCCTAGTAAACTTACTAGACTATTTATGATGTGTTTGTGAGTAAATTAAGTGTGATTGTAAAGCAATGAATCTTTAGCAGTCTTGACCGTCAATCAAGAGTAAAGCTTTTCTGATTTCTTGCTTAATAGGACTACCGTTGTTAGCTTTCAGCTTCAAAGCGCCTTCTAAGAGCGCGATTGCACTTCTAGAGTTTTCTCTAAGTACATCGCGCTCTTGCTCAAGCGCCGCAATCGTTTCTGCATTTTTTACAACTGCCTCTCTAAGCTCTAATGACTCATCAATACTGATTAGTTTGTTCTTGTTGTAAGTGTATCCATATTGACTTACAAAACCATTTAAGAACTTTTCTACCTCGTATCTAAAATCTGTCGCGCCGGGAGAATCATTTTGGATTACTGCTTTGGTGTAAATACCAATAGCTTTTTTTAAAACCTCCTTTAATGGTAAAGGTACTCTAATATGCGTAATTTCATAAGGCGCTTTATTATTCTTGCCGCCTCTCAATGTATCAGTCATAAATCAATGCCGTTAACGCCGGTGTACTTATTTAATGTAACTGACGTTAACGGCATTGTCAGCTAATTAGTACGGTATATCATCAGTCTCTTTTTCTAAGTCTAATTGTCCCATCTCTAGAAGGGTTGCAGCCATTGACTCAAGCACTGATAGAGTTGCTTTACAGTCTCCTATCGCAGTGTGATCGCCGCCTGGTAATTTCTGCCATCTATAGTTATTAAAATGTGGGTGCATATCTCCTACAAAATTAGAATAAAGTTCCATCGCGCAAATACTCTCGTACTTTAAATAATTAAGGTTATTGACTTTACAGCAGTGGTACAAAACCTCATCATCAAAGCCAGCGTTGTAAATAATTACTATTTTGTTATGAGTCATCAACTCAATTAAATCGCGGACAGGTTTAAAAGTTGGAGCGTTAGCGACATCGGCGGCGGTAATTCCGTGAATTGCCGTTGCTCCTTCGCTAATAGGACAAGTTGGCTTAACCAATGTATCTAATAGCGTGTTACCTGCTAAATCAATAATCCCGATCTGGACAATCTCGCAATCATAAAGTCCCGTTGTCTCAGTATCTAAAATCACATAGTTATCAGGATTGTTAACTATCTGTTTAGCGTCCTCAATTGCAACTCGCTTGTCATGATTCATACATTTACATCCGTAGTTTACTAAGTGACCGTCAATATCCCATAGCGTTGCTTAGGTAGTTAGTGCTAACTGCCATTTCTAAGAGTGTTCTCTAGTGATCGTGCCAAGAATGATATTTACAACATGGTTCCCCCTCAAGAATAATCCGATAAGAAAAACTAATTTAAAATCCCCTTTAGCCCCCCTGCGAAACCCGAAAACGTTAGATAAGCAAAACTTATGAATCAAGGGCGTTTTTTGCCCTTTGTAAAGCTTTCTTAACTTTTTTTCGTAGGCGTTTCTGTTTTAGTAGCTCGTACTCTGGCAAATCGTAAACGCAACAAGCGGCTTTAAAAACCAGTTGCGGATAGTCAGGAATCCTAAAGTAGCGATCTAAGGGTTGATTGCAGTGGGATTTATAAAAGTAGTCTTTAAGGTGTTGCCGCGTAGTTTGCGCTAATTGACGCTTATGCAAGGGCGATAGCAACCTCAATCGCCTTTGCACGGTGCTGGTAGAGCGCGACTGCTCGTAAGCTATCCGTTTTTGACTCCCTCCTATTAGTTGTACATCTTCTGCTAAGTAGATATAGCGCGCCGTCCGGTGAATTACTCCAGTACCATAATCTGAAGATCGCCGTATTGCCTTGCTAACATCCAAATCCTTGCCGGATCGTTTCTTGCGGTACTGCTGATACTGTGACCGCCGTTGAGTCTCAAGCGCTTGTATTTCTGTAGATGTGCGCTTGAGATTCCTCAAAACTTTTACGGGCGCTGTTGCGATCGCGCCCAAATCGGTAACACCTAGCTTAACCGCTAGTTTTACCGTGCTTGTGTAGTAAACCTGTACTAAGTCGCCTGTAATATGCCTTACAGTCCTAAAAAACCCTAACTTTCTGCCAGCCTTTAACCAACGATTGATTGTTCTAGAGGTACGCCCGAACAAATTTGTTAGTTCTTTGATATTAATATCAGCCTTGCCCGATCCGTCTGTATCTATTGCCCGTGCCAGTGTCCAGACTTTAGCCGCGTCGCTCCCTGCAACTTTTCCGAAAGAATTGCACGATTGCCATTGTCCGCAATCTGTCAGAGATGATAGTATTGTTACTAAGTATTCCGCAGAAATACTTGCTCCTAGTTTGCCTGGCAAACATACGTTTAAAGAAACTGAGTTAAGTTACCTCTTAACTCGTTTCGCTTTGGGATTATTATACTATCAAAAATAAGCATAATCCGCGCCATCAGGTAGTTATATAGGTATAGATGGCAGTTTATCGGCGTTTTGTAGAGATAAGCGCGAGATTACAGCCAAATTTAAACCCGTTAACACCTAACAAAACTGCTGACTAAGTTAAGGACGGGCGACTAAATTATCAACCTTTGACTCTATTCTGACTAAATCCGCCTTGGCTGTTTGTAGCAATTCAAAGACATTATCGCTATCAATGCCGCTATATTGCCATAGAGTTAATTGTAAATTCCGCATCCACGGCGGCGGCACGAATACTAAGCCAAATTCCGCCGTATAGCGTGGAAAGTCTAGTAGTATTGTTCGCCTCAAATAAACGCCCCTATTAGATAAATCAACTTCAGGCAGGTTGCTTAATGCCCCTCCCGCCCCTAGCTGCAAGCGCTGGTAGATACTCCCGGCATACTTCCATGTCGGTTTAGCACTGTTTGAAAATGCCCTAATAGCCAAAATATGCTCAGTAAATAAGAAACCGATTTCAAAAGCTGGAATCGGTGTAAAGGTATTCGGCATAACTTCCACGGCGGCGCGAGATTCATTATAAACCGCCGTCCAGTTGCCCTCTGTTGTAAATGCAACTACAGGTTTAGACATATTTTATAAAGCGTCAAAAGTTATTAAATAACGCTGTCCAACTGTAAAGAAATTTACCGTTTCAGGTAGCGAAATTACTATAGAAAGCGATCCGTTTCCGTTAGCATCAAAAAGATTATTTTCTCCTATTTTCTCAGTACCAAACGGAATCGGCGTTAGTTGTATTCTTACGCCTTCTTGAGCAACTGAAGTAGAGCTACTGGTAACTTGCACAACACTTTCTAACATAATTTGCCTAGATACCTTACATACTTTTCGTAATCATCTAAAATTGATGGATTAATGCCATATTGCATCAACATATCCACTAATGTACCCGTGTCTAATTTACCATTAAGCCAGTTAACCAAGTTGGTATTAATAAAAACTTGCACATCTAGATCCTCAATGTCAAACGAGTCTAAACATACAAGTTCTTTTGCTGATTCTGGCAACCATAGCAATGAATCAGCCATCAATTAACCCTCTGGTATAAAAGTAATAGAATTGCCTTTAACATCGTTAAAAGTTTTAAATCCTGACAGCGCTTTTATTTCTCTAACTGCATCTGAGTAATCATCAGACGCGGCATTTTTACCAATAAAAACACCTACAGAGTTAGTAGTATGTTTCTTATATCCTCTGCCCGTAATTCTAGAGATAGAGTTAGATGTTGCTGTTGCTTGTCTAAATTTAAAGTTGACCTTTGCAAGTTTATTAAGCGCAAAACTTGCAGAATCAAGAATTACGTCAGTAGCACCTGCCGGGGCGGTTGCTGTTCTGTAACTGCCTGTCAGGGAAAGCGCTTCAGCCCCCGGCGTAGGTGTACCAGCCGCCGCCATTTCAACAGCTACATATACTACTTTTGCAGGTTGAGAAAATGGAGCAATCCAATAAGTAGATTTATTGTAAGTAAACTTATTAACATTTAAAGCATCATAAGCCGCTTGCTTTTCCGATCTAGATTTAGCTAAATAAGTTTGATACTTATCGTATTCAGTCTTTAATTCAGCGCCGCGTAAAATGTCTCTATAGCTCATAATCTTAGATTTTTGTAAGATGTAAACACTTTTATATTACAAACATTATTGCGTGTAAGTATATGTTGGATACTATTAGTGTCTATAAAAATACTTCAGCACACATTAATAAACTTGCTCCAAAGCATAAGGGCGCGATAAAGTACGATCTACAAGGTAAATTGCGTCAGGTGTACCATGTATCAAAATACTTGCCCACTGAAATCTAACTGTAGCCGTTGGTCGCCATCGTATTTTTTTATATGGTTTACCTGCAATTGTTTGGGTAGTAGTTGTATTAACAGATGATTTCTTGGGTTGTGTGACTCTGAAAAAGTCATCGTTATAAGAATGATTCTGGATGTCTAAAACTTTCTTAACAACCTCCAATCCCTCCGTCTCGTTAACTACATAAAGCCGCAAATAATACCCAAGTGTTTTATCTCTATAGTGAGCAATAATTTTCCCCTTATTAAATGTGTATCCTTGCCCTAATGCAAATTCACTCTTTATTTTTGTAGCTAAAGTCTCTAGATTTGCCTTTGTGATTGTTTCTGTACTTTCATTCATTAACCTAAAAGATATTTCAGCAGTCACGGGCGCGTAATCCTCTACAACCGCGCCCCGATCCTGCTGAAAGTAAAGCTGGATTATAGGTTTATATGTAAACTCAATTCCTATGTCAAATTGCTCTTTAGGAACGCCGATAATACTAGGCGATAGGTGTACTTTCTGTACCTGATCCCTAAAATACTGGATCTTGAATAGCGCCGTTGTGCGACTGTCTTTAGTGCCAATAAGGAGGGAATCGCGCAATACTAAGCGCCCTGGCGTTTCGTCAAACGTTTTGAAGTGCCTAAATACTTCAGCATTAAAGCCGATGTTCGGCGCTCTTAATAGCTTTCGCTGTTTCGCCCAAGCTAGATCAGCCATTAAAATAAGTCTCCTAAACTAAAATTAGGTAAGTCTAACCCTTCCTCTTTAGCAGCCCGATCTGCCACCGCCGCCGCGTTTGCATCCGATACAGCTTTGTTAATTGTCGCGGCGTTCTCCTTAATCTCGTTCGCAGTCTCTACAATGCTACGGGCGCTTTGGGTGACTTGCTCCAAGTCTTCGGCGACGTTCTCAACTTGTTGCAATCCATCAGCTATCCTTTGCAGCCTCGCAAAATACTTACCTTTAAATCGTGTAGTCGGATCTTTAGTCTCCCAATTGCTCTCTCCTATCAATCCCTCGTCCTGCAAGCCGTTACCCATTTCAGCAACCCATCTATTAGTTACCTCGTTAATTTGCCCCTTCTCGTCAATAATATCGCGTATATTTCCAAACACTTGAGAGCCAGTATTATAAATTGTGCTGTATGCCTTCCACTGAGACTTTATGGCTTGCCATTCAGTAACACCAAACACATTAGCAAATATTCCATCTAAGTATTTTGTGAATGCTCCTTTAGTGTCAATCGTCGCCCCGTTTGGATCTTTTATAAGTGTTGGAATAGCAAAAATATTGTCAAGCATACTAAACAACGTTTGTCCGATTTGGTTAGACAACATCATGCAGTTATGCAAAATGCCAGCAACAGACACTAACTGTAATACTCTATCTACTGCGGCATTATTGATTAAGCCGTTAACAGCGCCGCTTATTCCACCTTGTAAAGCTGTGCTTCCTAGTTTGGTGTTAACGACATTAACTGTCCCTCTAATTCCATTTAATAGAGCAAGTTGAGCCGCGTTAGCCGCCGCGTTACCAGCCCCTAAGAGATTACCCAAGTTAAGGTTGTTGCGTTTATTCATTACATCGGTACATCCCCCCGGCGCGGCGGCTTGACAAGTTGCGGTTGACGCGGCGGTTACTGCGGCTTGCTGTACGGCGGGATTCCTGACGAACGCTAGAGGTAAGGCAGTTATTAAACCTCCTATCTTGCCTAGTTCGTCTAGTGTCTTCTTAGTACCCGTATTCTGAAAGTCAATACCGCCTTGAATATCGGTTAATGCTTCCTCTATTTTCTTGGTTCCTATGTTTGGTGCTGCTAGAGTGCTTCTAACTACACTGGTAACGCCTTTATTTATATTCTCAATCGTTCCTATTAACGGTGCAGATAAAGCAGCGATCGCCGCCCTGTTCGCGTCAATTGTTTTCTGAAATTGCGGCGCTAATGCTGCTTGATTTGCTGCTGCTACGTCGTTGAAATGTTGCTCAATCTCCTTACGTGCCTGCTCAATTGACTTAGGGACAATAGCATCTACTGTCTTAGTTACTGAATTAACAATCGTTGGTTCTATCACGGTCGGCAACTGCTGTATAAGAGTCACTGCTTGCTTATTCAAAGTATCTTGCTCTTTTATTTGTACTTCTACTCTAGTAATTCGTTGGATCAACGCGGGATCTAAATTTGCATCTTTTCCCGGCGCTCCAACTGCCCCCGGCGCTCCAACTGCCCCCGGCGCTCCAACTTTTCCAACTCCATCACGTCCAGGCGCTCCAACTTTTCCAACTCCATCACGACCGGGAGCGCCTGCCATACCTTGAGCGCCCGGTATAGATTTAGCTTTTAAAGCCTCTTGAGCAATTGTGATCGCTTGAGTTGCTGTTGTTTTAGCGATATCTGCATTAGATAAAGCTGTGTCCGCTTTGGTACGAATGCCGGGAATTTGCCCCAAAGCGTCGGTAGCTTTGCTGTTGGCGATATCTGCATTAGATAAAGCTGTGTCCGCTTTGGTA
>Ga0136617_10005980_pt1 | contig 10885 bp, 10 predicted proteins | sample AntDrymUQ3222106_2_FD_129672 | JGI IMG/M metagenome (GOLD analysis project Ga0136617, IMG submission 129672) | Polar desert sand microbial communities from Dry Valleys, Antarctica - metaG UQ322 (21.06) | ecosystem: Environmental > Terrestrial > Soil > Desert | place: Antarctica: Dry Valley...
ATAGTGGCCAAGGCGCTGGAGGATGTCTGCGCGATTCAAAGCAGCGGCGCGCACGCGTACGCGTACACGATCCGCTGTCTGGTTTGCGGGAGTCTCGACTTCGCGAACTTCGAGTCCTTCAACGCCACCGTGTCTGACAATTGTTACGGCTTTCATACAGTTGATGGTAAGTCCTGAATGGCCAATCGCAAATGTGGGCAGTGGTCTAGGGTCGGCTCAAGCCCCCCCTAACTTGCAGGTCCTTTTGGGTTTTCAACACAGTCTGGGTCGCGACCGGGGTTTCTGCTAACTACTCAACATTTACCATTCGCAACTTACCATTTACCATCGCCGCGTGATCAACAAACCTCGGACACTCATCATAATCAACAAAGCTGCGGCCAAAGCTCGACGCTCCTGGCCCATTGTTTTCAAGCGGCTCGAAGCCACTGGCACCCACTTTGATTCCTACGAAACAACTCAGCCTGGCGATGCGGCCTTGCGAACCGGTGCCGCACTTAGAGCTGGCATAACTACCATCGCCATAGTTGGCGGTGATGGAACTCTCAGCGAGGTTGCAGAAGGCTTTTTTAAATTTGACAATCAACCCGAATCTCTGCCTTCACCGATCAATCGCCAGGCCGCGTTGGCGATTCTTCCCGCCGGCACTGGGGACGATTTTGCTCGTGGTTTGATGGGACATCGCGCGCCGCTTGAACAGTGGACTCAATTACTGATCTCACATTGTCAGGAAAAGTACGAGCAGAGCACGCGGCTGGTTGATGTCATCTACGGCGCGTGCAACGGTTATCCCAGCCGGTTTATCTGCCTAAATGCGTCGACGATGGGAATTGGTGGTGAGACTGCATCGCGCGTCGCGGCGCAGGGCGGTTTCATGCGGAGCTTTTCGGGAGAGGCGCGGTTTGCGGCCGCCGCTGTCGGCGCATTGGGCGCCTGGCGCGAACGGCCGGTGCGCGTGTCAATAGATGACAGCTTGGTTATAGAAGGTGGGATGAATTTGGTTGCCGTTGCGAATGGGCTTTATGCCGGCGGTGGCATGATGCTGTCGCCAACGGCGCAGGTTGATGACGGAAAACTTGATGTGGTGACGGCTTCGGGCTTTACGCGCGCGGCAGTCATTCGCGAGCTGCCACGCATTCACAGAGGCGGACATGTGAGAAACCCGAAGGTAAGAATCACGAAAGGTCAGAAGGTTCGCATTGAGACATTTCCCCGTGAGGACGGGATGTTGATTGAAGCAGACGGAAACGTGCGTGGGAGGACGCCCGTTGAGTTTCGCATTATGCCGGGCGCGCTAAGAATTGTGACGGGTTAACTGCTAATAAATTTGGAGTGCGAGTGGCAATCGAAGCGCGACACCGCTTTGGTTTTTCTGTAAGAGGCGACAACCTCCCGATCCAAAGCGCCGCCGTCTTCCACCCCAGCGGGTATGGTACCCCAGCCGAGATGCTCGGCGGGGACCCCGCTCTGCCCCGCTGGGGACCCCGGGCCGCTTCACCCTGTCGACCACTCCAGATTGTCCGTGGCGCTAAAGCTTTGCAATCTCAAAACCGCCAGTGACTGAATATAGTCTAAGTGCGAAATCTATCCTCCGACCTGGCACGAGCTTTTGAGGCTTCGACTTCACGATCCCTGGGAGGCGCGTTGGTGACAAGAGAAAGCAGGAGTTCGCTTGCGGCCTGAACCACCTGTTCGACGGCGAGGTTGAAGGCCGGTTCGTTTGTCTTCGAAGGCTTTGCAAACCCGCTGAGTTTCCGGACGAATTGCTGTGAAGAGGCCCTGATCTCTTCCTCCGTCGCAGGCGGTTCGAAGTTGTGCAGGGTTTAAATGCTTCTACACATATAGTTCACCGTTTGCGAAGCATCGGGTACATGGTCGGCGAGCTTCCAACTTGAATTTCCCCGATTACCTCAAACCCGTGTCTTTTATAGAGCGAGATATTCCTGGGATTTGACGATTCAAGGTAGGCAATCGTGCCGTCGCGATCGCAAGGGATAAGGGCGTGTTTCATTAACGCCGAGCCAATTCCGTTGCCCTGTTGGTACGGATCGACACCGATGAGCGGCAGATACCAATGCGGCTCAGTTGGATGATACTTGCCCATTTCTTCGAACACTCCGTAAATGTCGCCTTTGATCGCGTCGGGCGCAGTGCGTTCGACCAAGCCAATCATCGTCTCTTCGTCCGGGGCGAAGCCGGGCGGAAGCCACAGAGCCGCACCAGCGTAGCCATCGGCGAAATAGGCCGTCCCTTGTGAGAAGGCCTTGCCACCGAATGCTTTAGCGAGAACAGGGAAGTGCGTTAGATACTGCTGTGGATCGGGCTGCGACCAACGCGCCATAGGGTCGGAGCTAAACGCCAATGTCAGTACACCGATTAAGACAACTTCATCGGACCCCGTCGCCGTCTTGATTGTCGATGTTGTCATATTACTCCCGCCGCTTCGCTCTGGCGGCGCACCCAATTGCCCGTGGCGCTAAAGCTTTTCAATCTCAAGAACTTTCTTCAACCGCCGCCGGTGACGCTCTTCGCCCGTAAAACTCGCGGCGACAAACGCGCGCACAATCTCAAGTGCCAATTCTACGCCCGTAACGCGCGCACCCAGGCAAAGGATGTTGCAGTCGTCATGTTCGCGTGATTGATGTGCCGAGTAAGTATCGCCGCAGAGTGCAGCCCGGACACCTTTGAGCTTGCTGGCTGCGACTGACGCTCCTACTCCGCTGCCGCAAATGAGAATTCCTATTTCCACGGCGTTGCGTTGGATGGCTTGTCCAAGTTCACGTGCATAGTCTGGGTAGTCGTCTGAGATTGATCCATCGTGCGTGCCGAAGTCAGTAATCTCATGTCCGGCGGTACGCAATTCCTCAATCACACGCTCATTGAGCGGGTAGCCTCCATGATCTGCGCCAACTGCAATCCGCATGACTTATACCAGCGCCCTCGAGCGTTTCAACACATTCTCGAGGTTGAATCCGAGGTTCCGCAGTGCCACGTCACCGGGCGCAGAAGCACCAAAGCGATCGAGACAAATCGTGTCGCCTTTCGCTCCAACATAACGGTCCCAACCTTGTCGCACGCCTGCTTCTACTGCCAGCCGCGCAGGAATCGAAGGTGGAAGAATCTCGTTGCGGTAGGCTTCGGGCTGGTCTTCGAAGAGTTCCCAACACGGCATTGATACGACTCGCGTGGCAAGGCCTTCCTGTTGCAGTTTCTCCCGCGCTTCGAGTGCGAGGGAAACCTCAGAGCCAGTCGCGATTAGGATGAGTTGCGCTTTGACGTCGCCTTGAACTCTTCCTAACGGTCGGGCTACAGCCTCCGCCTCGGCAAGAATGTAAGCTCCGCGTCGCAACCCGTCGGCAGAAGCGAAGCGGCTGCGATCAATCAGCGGTACCTTCTGGCGTGTCAATGCCAACGCCGTCGGCGCATTGCGACGAAGGATGGCGATACGCCAGGCTTCTCGCACTTCGTGATTATCCGCCGGACGAATTACCGCCAGATTCGGTATCCCACGCAGCGCAGCAAAGTGTTCGACTGGTTGATGTGTCGGCCCATCTTCGCCCAGACCGACCGAGTCGTGCGTGAAAACATAAATCACCTGCACTTCAGACAGCGCGGCGAGGCGAATAGCGGGTCGCATGTAGTCGGAGAAGGTAAGAAAAGTGCCACCGAAAGGAATCAAGCCACCGTTTAGAGACATGCCGGTCAGCGTTGAACCCATGGCATGCTCGCGCACACCAAAGTGAATGATCCGTCCCTCATAAGACCCGGCTTCAAAATCACCACTGCCTTTGATATCCGTGTTATTCGAGACGCCGAGATCGGCCGAGCCACCAATTAGCATTGGCATGTGCGGCGCAAGCGCATTAATCACTTCGCCACTGGCGGCGCGCGTGGCCATCGGCTTCGCATCCGCGAAATCCGGAAGATGCTTTTCCCAATCTTCAGGCAATTTGCCGCTCATGGTTTCCTGCCACGTTTTACCGAGATCGCTATACTTCTTCAGATAGTTCTCGACCAGTGCCTTCCATTCTTCTTCCTGTCGTGCGCCGCGTTCGATCGCCTGGCGAAAATGAGCCAGCGCCTCATCCGGGACATAGAATTGTTTGTCTTCAGGCCAACCGAGATGCCGTTTTGTTTCGCGCACCGCCTCCTCGCCCGGCGCATCGCTGTGGGCCTTGCGGGTGCCGGCCGTTGGCATGCCGTAACCAATCGTGGTCTTGACGGAAATCAACGACGGTTTTGTACCTACTGATTGCGCTTCGCGAACTGCCGCTTCGATGGCCTCGAGATCGTTGCCATCTTCAACCGTGACTGTGTGCCAGCCATAAGCTTCAAATCTCTTGGGGACGTCTTCGCTGAATGCGAGATCGGTGAAACCCTCGATGGTGACCTTGTTGTCGTCGTAGAGGTAAATCAGTTTTCCCAGCTTGAGATGGCCGGCAAGAGATGCCGCCTCTGAAGCGACCCCTTCCATGAGATCGCCGTCGGAAACGATGGCATAGATATTATGATCGATGACCGGAAATCCCTCTTTGTTGAACTTGGCAGCGAGGTGAGCCCCGGCCATTGCCATGCCTACGCCGTTCGCAAAACCCTGGCCCAAAGGCCCGGTAGTGATTTCCACACCCGGCGTCAGAATGTTCTCCGGATGTCCCGGCGTTTTTGAGCCCCACTGACGGAAGTTCTTTATTTCATCAAGCGAAAGATCGTAGCCAGTGAGGTAGAGCAGCGAATAGAGCAGCATCGAGCCGTGTCCGGCTGAGAGCAAAAAGCGATCGCGGTTCTCCCACTTGGGATTCTTAGGATTGTGACGAAGAAAACGCGTCCAAAGCACATATGCCATCGGAGCGGAGCCCAGGGGCAGGCCCGGATGGCCTGACTCGGCTTTCTGCACGGCGTCGAGCGAGAGGGTACGAATCGTGTTAATGCAAAGTGGATCAAGCTCGGGTGTGTTGTCTGTCTGCTTGTGCATTGGCGCGCTCATTAATAGGCTTTCTTATCTCCGGTTTAAGGTGATTCGATCACACGTTCGTAAATCCGTTGTTGTCGCTTGAGTCCTTCCTGGTAATGCACATGACGTGACATGTTCGGCTCAAACGTCTGTTCACCACGCACAAGCAATCCTGTAATACTTTGTATTTTGCCCGCGGCTTCCAGCGCAAGCAAGGCGGCTCCACGAACGGATGCTTCGCGCAGTTCGGAAAGCATTACCGAACGCCCTAACACGTCTGCAATAATCTGTGTCCAAACTGGAGAAGAGCGTAGCGCGGTGCCTGACGCAATGATGGTTGCACCGGGCGCCAGATGCTCAAGGGCCTTCGCGATTAAAGCAAAGCGATATGCGATTGCTTCCATGGCGACGCGTAGAATTTCTATTGGCTGGGTGCTGAAGGTGAGACCGAGGATCGCACCGCGCGCTTCGGTTGACCAGCCGGTGCTGCGTTCACCTGCCCAGAAAGGCAACACAGTTAAGCCGTGGGCATCTGGTTCGAGGATTTCGAGGGCAGCCTCGATTGATTCCGAATCGTCATTGGGCAAGAGCAATTCTTTGATCCAACGATGGAGACCACCACCATCAGACAAAGCGCCGCCAACTATCACTCTCTTACGATCTGCGCGATAGCACCAAAGCGCCGCGGGCAGTTCGGCTGGGGGCTCACCTTCGTAAAGTACGCGCATCGCGCCTGACGAACCAATCATCAGCGCTGCTTGCTCGCGCGTTGTGCAGCCGCTGCCAATGGTGTTAGCAGCGCCATCACCAATCGGAGGAGAAATCCGGGCCTCAGTCAAAACGGGCCAACGCGCAGCATACTCCGCCCTCAGATGGCCAGCTGCCTGGCTTGCGCTGGAGATCTCCGGAAGACTCTCGTCCGGTATGCCAAGCGCCTCGATGAGTTCCTTATCCCATTCAATCAGCCGCTGATTGAATAAGCCCGTTCCAGAGGCCATCGAGACGCTGGCCGCAGTCTCTCCAGACAAACGCAGCACTACATACTCCCCAAAAGATAACCAGCGACTGGTAGAGGCGACTGCCTGGGGATGTGCACTTCTCAGCCAGAGCAGCTTCGCCGGCCAGTAGCTTGGATGAAAGCGGCAACCGGTGCGTGCGTGCACGATCGGTTCATCGAAACGGTTTCGCAGTTCCTTTACCGCGGTGGCGGCTCGCGTATCGGCCCAACCGAAAACCGGCGTCGTGGCTAAGCCGTGCGCATCCACACCCAGAAGGCTGTGCCAGAAACAGGAGATGGCGATCAACTGAATCTGGGCGCCGGTTTGATAAGGCTGATCCAATAGCGCGTCGATTGTTTGAGTAACCAACTCAAAGCCCGCCTCAGCGTCCGTGACGGAGAAATCACCAATTTCAGAGAGGGCTTGCTGAATTCGCACGCTGGCGCCATCGATCTCACAGCCCCGCTCGTCGAACAGCGAGGCGCGCACTCCGGACGTACCGATATCCACAGCCAAGACGGCCGCTGTTCTAGATCCTTCCATCACAGAGACAAGTTCAGGCGATGGCTCAAACCCCTCAAGGACCTCTTCCAGCACGCTGCTCATCTTAGGTGGTTTGGGTTTTGGACACGCGAGATATTCTGCGACAACGAATTGTTGATTAAAGATTTATCGGGACAACATTGAAGTTCGCCGAAAGAATCGCACAAGCAGCATCTCATAGTCCAGCTTGACCTCAACTGGGTACTGGCTCATTTTGAATCCGGAAGTTCAGAGTTCATCAACCTTTAGGTTGCGGCTTTGGCGGGGCGGACAAGCTAGAGCTTGAACTCTAAACTGGACCAGCACCCCTCACCTGTTAAAATGCGCTTATGAATGTGGAAACACTCAATTGCCCGATGTGCGGCGCTGCCACATCAACCGACGAGCCGCTCTCCAAATATTGTGATTAGGTCTCTGGGTGGACGTGCCGTCGTTTGAGAAGATCTGCGCGGACCGAGAGCAACAAGGGGTGGTGCTTGCTGCCGCTTCGCGGCCCGCTCTGCGGAGAGAAGTCAGCGATCGGATTGCCTCTGCGCGAGGACGCTTAAAACTCCTGCTCGATTAGCTATTCGCAGCTTGCTTCCGTGCCGGTGTGCCTTGCGACACGCGACCCTCGACAGCGCTCCAGTCGATGTTGGAGAAAAACGCTTCGATGTACTTGGGCCGCTCAGTTTTGAAGTCGAGCAGATAAGCGTGTTCCCAAACGTCCATCACGAGTATGGGATTGAAGCCGGCGACATTGCCTGTTTCATGTAGCGAGATCCAGTGATTTGAAAGCCGGCGGTTGGCGGGGTTCTCATAACAGATGGCCCAGCCCACACCGCGCATCTTGCCGATACCCTCAAAGTCGGCCCTCCAGATGTCGTAGCTCCCGAAACTCGCTTCCGCCGCTTTCAGGAATTTGGATGAGGGGGCCGGCTCGCCTGTGCCTGTGCCCTTCTTGAGATTCTCGAAATAGTACTCGTGCAGGACCATCCCGTTGTATTCAAAACCGAGACGACGCGTTAGCTCGGAATAGGCTGGCATCTCTTCCTGATCGACCTTCCCGTCTTGAATGAACTGCCAAATTTTTTCCGTCAGGTTGTTAGTCTCTTTGACGTAGCCTTCGTAGAGTTTGAAGTGTAGTTCCAACGTTTTGTCCGAAATGCCCTTCAGACCGCTGAGATTAAACTGTCTGGCCTTGTAAGAATCTGCTGAACTCATTGCTCACCTCCTTCATACCAATTGAAAGAAACCCATCCCGAAAGGAAACAGTCTCGAGTAGGCGATCCGACTATTGCGCTTGAGTGTGGCGAATGAGTTGAGACGGTGCGGCTTTAGTGTGGCAAAAGCAGTGGACAGTGGACAGCAAAAAGCAAGTGGGTACTGGCCAGTGTAGGCAGTGGGGCAGTGACTAAAAGATCCCGTCTGCTTCTGAAACTGCCCACTGGCCACTGTCCACTGGCCACTGTCCACTGGCCACTGTCCACTGGCCACTGTCCACTGGCCACTGCTTCTAGTTCTTACCGAAGATTACCCAGTCGCCGTGCGATGTGCCCATGAACAGGAGCAGTGGAAGCGATAGCCAGGCGTTCGTTCGCGATGCGAGGAAAGCCTGGCGAGCCAACTCCGGCGGCGCAGCCGGCCCAGTGCCGGCCGTAGCCGCTATAATCCGCTTATTGTTCGGCCAGATGATGCCCCAAACATTTAGCATCATGACTATGCCGTAAGCACCACCAACGCCAATCGAAATGGTCTTGTTGCTGGCCCAGCTCTCGCCACCGGCGGTCAGCATTCCGATGAAGAACTTCACCAGGCCCCAAGTAATTATCGCCACCAGCACGAGGATCACGATCGCGAACAGTCGTCCATCCTTGGTTAATGCCGCGACCTTCTTGATAATCAGGAATTCCACGATGAACAAAACAATCGGATAGGTTAGCCACGCGAACAGTACCCACCAGAGGTTGATATTGCCGCCGCCAATCGTGTTCGCGTTATTCACATCAGCCTTTAGTGTGTACATCGCAAAGTAAGCCAGGCCCGACAGCACCGTGACGACTGCGCCCCAACGGAAGTACCAAAGTGCCCGCGATAGAAGATCTGGATTGACCTTCTTCTTGGTGTCCGGATCAAGCGCTTTCTGAAATGGAACGTTTACGAGGTTAAAGAAATAGAGCAACCCGATCCAGAGGATACCTGCGACAAAGTGTGCCCAGCGAAGGAAAATCCGTAGGAACGCCTCGCTGTTGGGAGCGTGAAAGATGTCCTGAAACATAGCCAGACTGATGGGGAGATGAACAGTTGACTCAATTAACATAGGCCCTCCGAGGTGTTAAGTGGGACAGACAACTGATCTGTCGAATTCACTTGAGTTGTTAGAATTACGCACGAAGATTACACCCAGACGCTCTTGAGACGCAATAATGTCGAGGTGCGGGTAGTGGAGTAGGTTGGCACAAGCAGCGCCGTGCCATTCTACCTACAGAACCGAGGAGCGGTAGAGGCTGTGTGAAAAACCCAAAAGGGTCCAAAGTAAATTAGCCGAGCTTGAGCCGTACTATTGTGGACCGGCGCAATATTTTTTCCTGCGGGGAGGTTAGTCTTCCAGCGGTCGAGGCCCGGCATCCATGCCTCTCACGCTGGCCTGGTTGATTACCCGAACTTTCAGATCGTCATTGATGTGTATCTGACAGGAGAGACGAACGTTGTCGGCGAGTTCTGATTCCATGGCCAGGCGATTGCGCTCAAGCTCGCCCATTTCGCCTGGGTCTCCCGCGAGAATCTCAACCCGACAAGTGGTGCAGCGCGCATTACCTCCACAGCGATGGAGGATGTCGATGCCCGCATCCTCCACGGCCAACACTAGTTTCTTGCCTTTGGGGGCTTCGAGGGCCACGGTTCCGTTTGCAGTCTCTGCTTCAATCTTCGGCATCAGTCTGTTTTCTCCAGAAGTCTTCGGTTTGACAGCTCGTAGAATTTGACACAAGTGTGTGGAGTTGAGCAAGCAATCAAGAATTTGGTACTCGTGCGAGTTTGGTTAGGATGCGGTGGTCCCGCACGACCAGAGAACCGAGGAGCGGTAGCGACCGGGTAGGGTGCGGCATCACTCTCCCCGGTGGAACTGAATTCTTGTTTCTTGACTCTAGCGAGACTTGACCCGGTCGCTACCGCTCATCGGTTCTGTAGTTGACTAGCCCAGATGTGGTTGCCCGTCCCAATCCTCAATTTCTTCAAGCAAGCACAGTTCCATGAATGTCGCCCCCGCAACGGGATTATGGTAGTAGGCCTCGGTCTCTCGAAACCCCAGCGAGATGTAAATGGCGATCGCCCTGTCCATCTCGCCTGGCAACGTATCGAGGCGCATCCGCTGGTAACCAGCCTCCCGCGCCGCGTCAATTACCGCTTCGGTTAGTTCACGTCCTAAACCCTTCCCACGAAATTCTGGCCGCACGTAAAGTCGTTTGATCTCGCACGCACCATCGTCAAGCCCTCGCAGTGCTACACAACCGGAAATCTGATCGCCAACAAAAGCGAGGAACAGACGGCCAGTCGGTGGAACATATTCCCCCGGGAGTTCCGCAAGTTCCTTTTCAAAATTCTGAAAGCGCAGATTTATTCCCAGCCAGGCCGCATACTCTTCGAACAATTCGCGCGCGCGATCGATGTCTTCGGGAGATTGGGCTTGAGCTATGTTCACCGCTGGAAGTCGAGTTTGGATAAAGTGCGGACGAAGCGTCCACGTCCCTAATAGTAGACTTGATATTAGGAAAGAAGGCCGGGCGTCTCTAACAGACTACCCAGCCTTCCGAATCATCCACGGCGCCTTTTGATATCTTAAGCAGTAAAGGAAGTGCCGCAGCCACAGCTTCCTGTTGCATTCGGATTCGTGAACGTGAAGCCAGAACCCATGACCCCGGTCACATAGTCGATCTGCACACCGTTCAGATACTGAGCGCTGAACATATCCACGAACAGGCGCACGTCGTGCTCGTTGAGAATGAAGTCACCCTGGCGCGATTCCTCTTCGATATTCAGACTGTACTGGAAGCCAGAGCAACCGCCTGGTACGACGCGGACGCGCAGTCCCGACGTTTCGGGAAGTCCCTCTTCGCTAGCCATGAACTTCTTGATCTCGACAGCGGCCGGCTCGGTAACGTTCAGTGTAATAGTTGGGGCCGCAGTTGCAACACCAGGTGTTTCGGTTGATGCTGTTTGTGTAGACATATCTTAAATCCCCCTCAAAAAATTGTTGATTGCCTATTGCCAATTGCCGATTTGCGCTGGGACCACCTCACGACTTGAAAATTGGAAGCTGGAAATTGGAAATCGGCAATATCCTAAATCGGCAATCGAAAATCCCAAATTCATCTTACTGACCTTTACCTAAAACGACAAGTTCAGGCTTCATCGC
>Ga0136617_10005981_pt1 | contig 10884 bp, 11 predicted proteins | sample AntDrymUQ3222106_2_FD_129672 | JGI IMG/M metagenome (GOLD analysis project Ga0136617, IMG submission 129672) | Polar desert sand microbial communities from Dry Valleys, Antarctica - metaG UQ322 (21.06) | ecosystem: Environmental > Terrestrial > Soil > Desert | place: Antarctica: Dry Valley...
GCGAGAGGCGGTGGGCCGACGTGCGTGCCGTCGCCCGGTCGGGTCTCGGGTCGCCGCCGACGTCGTCGGCCGGCAGGCTGTTCGACGCAGTGGCCGCCGCCATCGGCGTGCGATCGTTCGCCAGCTACGAGGGTCAGGCGGCCGTGGAGCTGGAGGCGCTCGTCGATCACCAGGAGCCGGGCGCGTACGACGCACGGATCGACGGCAGGACGCTCGTCGGTGCCGACCTGATCGGCGCCGCAGTCGACGACGCAGCCGACGGCGTGTCGGCTGCGCGGATCGCCGCCCGCTTCCACCGTGGCCTCGGCCACGGCGTGGTGGCGATGTGCGAGACCGCCCGCGACGAGCACGGTCTGAGCACGGTGGCGCTGAGCGGCGGCGTGTTCGCAAATGTCGTACTGCTCGGTCACGTGACTCGGTTGCTCCGGGCGGCGAGCTTCGAGGTGCTGCGACATCATCGGCTGCCGTGCAACGACGGGGGGATCAGCTTCGGCCAGGCGGCGGTGGTGGCGGCGCGAGACCGGCGCGCCTGACCATCTCGTCGTACAGCGTGACGTAGGACTCCTGGATGCGGTGCACCGACGTCGAGCGGACGACGCAGCAGGCGTCGAGCCCGGCCTCGGCCATCGCCCCGCCGTCGTAGCCGGCGAACCCGATCGTGGCCAGCCCGCCGCGCTGCGCCTCGGCGAGCGCGGCCGTGACGTTGCTCGACGTGCCGCTCGTCGACAGCGCCACGGCGGCATCGCCGGGGCGGGCGAGCGTTGCGAGCTGTCGCGCGAACACGACGTCGAAGCCGACGTCGTTGGCGAGCGCCGTCACGGTCGCCACGTCGTCGGCGAGCGCCTGCCCCTTCGGCGCCAGCGCCCACGCCAGGTCGGCTGCGTCGGTGGCGCTGCCGCCGTTGCCGAACGTGAACACGGTCGGCGCGTCGGCGATCAGCGCGGCGGCACGCGTCAGTGCGTGGTCGTTGTCGGTCAACGTCGTGGCTCGCAGCGCGGAGGTCTCGGCGAGCTTCTCCTCCGTCGACGTCTGGGCCGCGGCGGCGACCCGATCGGCGTCGCCTCCACCTCGATAGAGCATCGGGTAGAGGTCGTCGAACGCGCTGTCCGTGCGAGTCGCCGATGCGCCGCTCTCGAGGAACAGGTGCACCAGCTCCCACAGCACGTGGTACGAGACGAGTGCGGCTTCCTTGGCCGCAAACGAGTCGTCCGAGGGGAGCTCGATGAGGTGGTCGGCACCGGCGACCGGGTGATCGGCGATGGCGATCCCGACCGGCCCGTCGAGCGCCGAACCGCCGTACGCGACCCCGAGGACGAGATCGTCGTCCCCGGCGCGCTCGGCACCGACGACCGCCGGCAGCGCCCGCTTGCCGACGATCACCGGGTGGAGGAACTCCACCGCGATGTGTCGTGCGTCCTCGAGGGCGCGACCCGTGCCAATGGCGAACAGTCGCCCGCCGCGGTCGAACGTCTCGGCGAGGTCACGTGCCGCTGCGACGAGCGCCGCAGCGACGGTCCACGTCGACATGGACGCCACGGTACCCGCACTCCATCCGAGTGTTTCCGACCCTCCGAGCGTTTCTAGCGGGGACGCGCCGCGGCAAACACTCGGATACTGGTTCGTGAGTCAGATCTCGACTCGGATGCCCAGCTCGGTGACGCGTTCGGCCGGGAGGTGAAAGTAGGTCACCACGTCGGAGGCGTTGCGCACCATCAGGCGTGATCCCCGGTTGGGAATGGAGGAACACGGCCGTGCCAGGCACCCGCGTCACCTCGCCATCCGGTCCGTCATCGAGCTGGCCGACGAACGCGGAGAGCGGCGTGCGATGGCTCCTGATCCGCTCGGCGACCAGCGCCCTGCCGGTCTTCCACGTGGTCAACAGGGTGAGGATCAGCGCTCCGACGACGAGCGGGAACCATCCGCCGTCGGGGATCTTGAACAGGTTGGCGGCCAGGAAAGCCCCCTCGACCAGCAAGATCACGCCGGCGGCGGGGCCGATCACCCGGATGCTCCAGCCCCAGTGTCGCCTTGCGTAGACGGCGAACAGGATCGTCGTGATGAACATGGTCCCGGTCACCGAAAGGCCGAATGCCGCAGCGAGTCGCGCCGACGAACCGAACGCCACCACGAGGCCGACGCACGCGATCATCAGGCCCCAGTTGATGATCGGCACGTAGACCTGTCCCCGCGCGATCGACGAGGTGTTGATGATGTAGGTCCTCGGCGCATAGCCGAGCTGCACCGACTGCAACGTCAGCGAGAAGGCGCCCGAGATCAGCGCCTGCGATGCGATCACGGTGGCGAACGTCGCCAGCACCACGAGCGGTAATTGCGCGGCGTCCGGCGCGAGCAGGAAGAACGGGCTCTCGATCGCCTCCGGTTCGCGCAGCAGGAGGGCGCCGATCCCGAGGTAGGTGAGCAGCAGCGATGGCATCACGATCGTGTACCAACCTGCGCGGATCGGCCGCCTCCCGAAGTGGCCCATGTCGGCGTACAGCGCCTCGCCGCCGGTGACCACGAGGAACAGCGAGCCCATCGACAAGAAGCCCTTGAACGTGTTGGTCGTGAAGTACCGCACGGCGTTGACCGGGTTGATCGCCTGCAAGATCTCGGGCGTCTCGGCAAGGCTGACACCCCCGAGCACCGCCATCGTCGCGAACCACAGGACCATCACCGGCCCGAACAGGCGGTCGGCAGTGCCGGTTCCGAAGCGCTGGATGGCGAACAGGGCAATGAGGATGACGACAGCTATCGGCACCACCCATGAGTCGAGGCCAGGGCTGACGAGCTCGAACCCCTCGGCGGCCGAGAGCACACTGATCGCCGGGGTGATCATGCCGTCACCGAACAGCAGGGCGGTCCCGAACAGCCCGAGGAGGATCAGCGCCCAGGACGGCCTCGGTGGCGGCCGGTCGATGACGCGGTGTGTGAGGACGTCGGCGTGAGCAGGGCGGTCAGGGCGAGGATGCCGCCTTCGCCCCGGTTGTCGGCGCGCAGCACCAGTGCGACGTACTTGATGGCGATGATCACGACCAGGGTCCAGACGATGATCGAGACCGACCCCATCACGTTGACCCGATCGACAGCGAGCCGGTGTGCCTCACCTTCGAACGCCTCGCGGATCGAGTACAGCGGGCTCGTGCCGAGGTCGCCGTAGACGACTCCGAGTGCGCCGACGACGCGCATCGGGAGGCGGCGTGCGGGTGGTTCTTGTCGTCCATCAGCCGCGGCGCGAGGGCTCCCGGTGCACCAGGTGATCATTGTCGATGCGGCGTTCGCTGCGCGTCGACGACGGATCCCGTGTCTTTCGTCCGGACCACCTTCGACGCCTTCACCGGCAAGCCCGACCGGCTCGTCACGAACCGCAAGGCCCGACGACCCGCCAGCATGCTGGGTTGCTACCCCGATGCGTTGGATGCCGACCCGGCCGGCGTCGAGGGGGTGATGCCGATGCGGCGTGCCACCGCGTCGTAGTCGTCAGCCGACAGCGCCTCGGCGGCGGCGTTCCGGAACTGATCCCAGACCTCCGGCGGTGCCTGACTCATCCCGCCGAGCATGTCGGCGCGCTCGGCGACGTTCATCGCCGGCAGCATCGACTGCATGAACCGGCACATCTCGGGCGGCGGAACGCTTCCGCGGAGCTCGTCGGTCAGCTGCACGAGCTCGTCGCGTGACATCGCCGCGTTGAGCGCCGGCATGACGCGCCGCTCCTCCAGATCGAGGTGCACGAGGTAGGTGGCGGTGAGCAAGGCGAGATCGAGGTACAGGCGGTGGAGCATCGGGTTCCGCCCGGCGGCGGGTTCGGCGGCGACCCGGCCGAGGAGCGCCTCGACGTCGTCGAGCGCCGCATCGCTCGCCTCGTGACCGGCCTCGACTTCCGCGCGCAGCTCGGGTGCGTGGCGATCGACGAGCTCGTCGACGAAGTCACGCTCGTGGCCGTGATGTCCGCGAAGCACGAACGAGACGTCGTCGACCGCTCGGCGCACCCCGTCGATGTCGTCCTCCGACGTCGCGTCGGCGCAGCCCGCCGCCATGACGGCGCGGCACAGCACCAAGCGAGTGGCCTTGTGGATCTCCCGGTAGATGTCCCACGGCTCTTCGTCGATGGCGCCCACGTCGCCGACCCCTACTCGCCGTGCTCGTGGTCCGACTCGAGGCCGGCTTGGTGGGCATGCGTGTGCTCGTGCGTCTCGCCCCCGTGCTCGTGCTCGTGCGTGTGCTCGACGTGCTCGTGATCGTGCTCGGTGTGCGGGTGGCTGTGCGTCACGTCGCCGTGCGTGTGCTCGTGGTCGTGGGCATCGTCGTGGGTGTGGTCCGAGGTCATCGAGAGGTCCTCCTCGTTGGTGCCGGCGGGCTGGGCCGCATCAGTATCGCGTCGGGATCGGAGGGCACCGAGCACGGCGGTCGCCCATGTTGACCTCAAGTCCGCTTGAGGTCGTATGGTCCGGCGCGTGACGACTGACGTGGCGGAGAGCGCGGACCGCTCGGGCCCGTTCGACGAGGGCCACCGGGCACTGACGATCGGGCTGGTGGCCATCGTCACGCTCGTCGCCTTCGAGTCGCTCGCGGTGATCACGATCCTGCCCGACATCGAGGACGACCTGGGCGGACTGGCCTGGTACGGGTGGGTGACCACCGCCTTCTTCCTCGGGACGATGATCGGCATCGTGTTCGCTGGCGAGCAGGCCGACCGTCGCGGGGCGGGCCGCCCGTACCTGGTCGGCCTGGTGCTGTTCGCCATCGGTCTCGTCGTCGGCGGGCTGGCACCGTCGATGCCGATGCTGGTGGCGGGCCGGTTCGTCCAGGGCTTCGGCGCCGGCGTCGTGCCGGCCATCGGCTACGTGGCGATCGGACGGTGCTACGCCGAAGCGGCCCGCCCACGCATGTTCGCCGTGCTCTCGACGGCCTGGGTCGTCCCCGGGATCGTGGGTCCGGCGTTGGCGGAACGGGTGTCGGCCTGGGTGGGCTGGCGCTGGGTGTTCCTCGGGTTGCTGCCGCTGGTCGTCGTCGCCGGCGCGCTCATCGTGCCGGCGATGCGCCGATTGGGGCCGGTCGTCGGGCGCGCTGCGCCGGCTGCGCGGCCGTTCTTGAGACGGCGGATGGTCGAGGCATGCCGGGTGGGGATCGGGATCGCATGCATCGTGGCGGGCTTCTCGGCGAGCAGGTGGCTGCTGCTTCCCGCCGTCGCTGCCGGTGTGGCCCTCGCCCTTGGACCCCTGCGTCGACTCACACCGCCCGGGACGTTGCGCGGAGAGCGTGGCCTTCCCGCCGTCATCGCGTCGCGCGGCCTCCTCACGTTCGCCTTCTTCGGCGCCGACACGTTCGTGCCGTACGCCCTGACCGACGGTCGCGGTGCATCGACCTTCGCCGGCAGCGTCGCAGTGACTGCGGCGACGCTGGCGTGGACCGCCGGCGCGTGGGCGCAGGAGCGGTGGATCACCCGGACCGGCGAAGCCCACTTCGTCCGCCTCGGATACGCGCTGCTCGCGCCCGGCATCGCCATCGTCGCCATCGGTTCGCTGCCGGACGTGCTGCCGTACGGGTTCATCCACCTCGGGTGGCTGGTCGGTGGTCTCGGCGTCGGGCTGGCGTACGCCGCCCACTCACAGCTGACGCTGCGCTGCTCGACGCCAGAGCGCTACGGCGAGACGACGGCGTCGCTGCAGCTCCTCGACAACGTCGGCGTCGCGTTGGGGACCGGCGCCACCGGCGTCGTCGTCACGCTCGGCACGGACGCGGGTTGGCCTGGCGGGCGGGCGGTGACCGTGGCGCTCCTCGCCCCTGCCGGCGTGGCGATGCTCGGACTGTTGCTCAGTCGCCGGCTCCCGCCTCGTTCCGGGTCGGGACGACCGTCCATTGCGATGTCACGGCCCCTCGCGTCGTCGTTCACGACCGGCCATCGAAGGCGGTGGCGTCGCGGGCACCTGCGGCCAACCCGAACTCGTCGAGGGTCCGCTCGACGGTGAACGCAGCCGCCCGGGCGTGACGATGGATCTGCAGCACGTGATCGGTGACCTCGGAGGCGCGCAAGGCTCGGCCCTCCGGCGTGGTCTCGTCGACGGTGCGTGCCGCAGCGTCGAGCACGGCCGCAGCCACGTCGGCGGGCAGCTCGTCGATTGCCTGTCGGTGCGGACGATCGAAGACGACGCGCAGGTGGCCGCCGATGGCTTCGTCGGCGAGGCCGCCATCGGGCAACCGGGAGTGGGGCAAGTGACGGGAGAGCCCGGTGAGAAACACCACACCGGGATCGGCGCTGATCGACAGGTTGGCGTTGGTCATCGCAGCATGATCATCGCGGCACGGCCAGGAGCATCAGGATCGACCAACCGATGAGGGGAGTGCTGCCCGTCACCACACGGCCGCGGCGGACGACGCCATCCGGTTCGAGCCACACCGGGCTCCGGGGCGGGGACGAGCAGGTCAGGCAGGCGCACGAACGCCCGCTGCACCGATGCGTTCGGCCCGGGCGTCCAGCGCACGGTTCGCAGCGGCCTCGAACGAGATCGGGCTGTGGCCGAGGAGTGCCCCGATGCGGTCGTCGTGAACGATGACCTCGTTGGTCATCGAGTCCACGAGGGCACGAGCGGTCCTGAGGTCGACGTTGGTGATCAGCCGCAGCCAATGCGACGACAGGCGTGGGGACAGCAGCGGGATCGGAACGATCAGCCGACGCCGACTCATGATGCGACTGACGGTCAACATCATGTCTCGGTACGTCATCGATTCGGGCCCGCCGATCTCGTAGATCTCGCCGATCGTTTCCGGCCGACCGAGGACGCCGGTGAGGTCGTGCAATGCATCGTCAAGGGCGATCGGCTGGGTGCGGGTCTGCACCCAGCGGGGCGTGACCATGACCGGGAGCCGTTCGACGAGTTGGCGCAGGATCTCCCAGCTGATGCTCCCGTCGCCGATCACGATGCCAGCCCGCAGCGCCGTGGTCGGCGCCGCCTCGAGAAGGATCGACTCCACTTCGCGACGGCTGCGGAGGTGCTCGGACAGGTCGTCGGCGTCGTCGCCGAGTCCCCCTAGGTAGATGACGTGGCGCAGACAGGCGCCGGTCGCCGCGTCAGCGAACACTTTGGCGCCGGCGCGGTCCCTGTCGGCGAAGTCGTCGACGGCTAGCGAGTGGACGAGGTAGTACGCCGCGTCCCGTCCATCGAGCGCGCGCCGCATGCTGTCAGCATCCTCGATGTCGGCCCGCAGTGGTGTCCCGGCTCCTTGGTAACGCTCCGGGTGGCGCGTCAGCGCTGTGACCTCGTGACCGAGGTGGGTGAGAGCTCGGGCCACCGCCGATCCGACGAAGCCAGAGGCGCCTGCGACGACGACCTTCACGGGCCGCCCTCGGTTCGTAGCGGACGATCGATGACGGTCATGAGGCTCCTCGGTCGTGACGACGTCTGGACGTCACCAGGGACCGGAGCGACGACGTTGCAACCGTACCGGTCCGATCCCAGAACGGGCGTCGGCGTGCTCCGACGCGTCGAGGTGGTCAGGTGTTGGTCAAGCGCCAGCTGACCATGGCGACGGCCACGGCCACCACGCCCCACGTCATGGTCCGGAGGGCGGCTTCGAGCGGTGCCAGCAACGATGCCGTGCGCAGTGGCGCGACGTTGCCGTCGCTGAACGTGACGGTGCCGTCGACGGCGGTCACCCGACGACGCAGGGTGCGCGCCGGCGTGCTGAGGGCGCGCTGCGCAGCCGAGAGCCAGTAGGCGCCGGCCGCGGCCGCCAGCGCGGGCAGCCGCAGCGTCTCGGCTTGGGCGTAGTACGCGGTCAAGACGGGGAACGCACCCCATGCGGCGGCGAACGTGACGTCGTTGTGGAGGCGGCCGCCGAACAGCTCGAGGTTGTACCCGCACGCAAGGACTGCGCCGACGACGACGAACACGATCAGGCCGGGACCGGTTTGCGTGACGCCGATGATGCCGAGGGTGATCGCTGCGGCCAGGCTGACGGCCGCCGCACCGGCCAGCAGCCAGCCAGGGATGGCGGTGCGCAAGGGGCGGTCGTTGAGCTCGTCGAGGGCGTGGGCGCACACCCCGACGGCGAGGAAGAACGCGACGAGCGTGGCCAGCAGACGGCCGCCGTCGAAACGGGGCGCGATGGTTGCGCCGATGGCCACGTAGGAGAGGTGCCAGAGGGTGTAGGGCGGGTGCAGCAGCACCCACCAGTCCGCCCACCAGCGTCGGGGCGACCCTGTCACGGCGTAGAACGCCGGCGCCAGAGGACGGGTCTCGCCGTTCACGCGACCGCTGGGCCGGACGGGCGACCATCGCTCCTCCGACCCCACATCACGAGGCCGCCGCCGAGGCTCATCCGACGCATGCCGACATCGGTCATCCCTGCCGCCTCCCACGCTGCGACGGTGGCGGCCACGGGAAAGCGGCGGTAGTGGGCGGTGATGTTCGGCCCGAGGAATCGCCCGACGTCGAACCAGGCCCGACCTCCCAGCCCGGCGCCAGCCAGCGGGAGCGCGGCTCGGGTGTACAGCCACCACCACGCCCGCCAGAAGCGGTTGGGCGGCACGGCGAACTCCAGGCTTGCCATCGCCCCACCCGGACGCACGACACGCACCAACTCGTTGATGGTGCTGGCCGGGTCGGCGACATAGCGGAGCAGGTAGGTGAACGTGAGCGCGTCGAAGGTCGCGTCGGCGAACGGCAGCCGTTCGCCCTGACCGAGGACGAAGCCGATCCGGTCGTCGCAACCCACTTCGGCCACGTTGCGCCGACCACGGCTCAGCATCTCCTCGCTGACGTCGATGCCGGTGATCCGGGCATCACTACGACGCGCCAACTCGAGGGCCACGCCAGCCGGGCCGGTGGCCACGTCGAGCACGGTGGCGGGGTCGGTGGATGTGACGTGATCGATCATCTCGCGTCGCCATCGCTGGTCCTGGCCGAGCGAGAGCACGGCCGCCAGCCGATCGTACCGAGAGGGGAGTCCGGCGAACAGCGCCCTGGCCGCGTTCGTGGGCGACGTTCGGCTGGCCGCAGCGTGCATGTCAGGTCCTTCGAATTCGGGGACAATGTACGCACACGTGCCCGGAGGTGCCATGGCCAAACCGACCTTCGACGCCGTCGTGGTGGGAGCGGGTCCCGCCGGGAGCACGGCCGCCTTCCTTCTGGCGGGCGGCGGGGCACGAGTCGCGCTCGTCGACAAGGCGACGTTCGGTCGGGACAAGGCCTGCGGCGACCTGGTCGGCCCGCGAGCGCTGGCGCTCCTGGCGACGCTGGGCCTGGACCCACCGGCCGGTCGCGAGGTGGGTGAGATGGTGGTGGTCGGCCCGACCGGGCGGCGCGTGCTGTTGCCCGCTCGGGCGGGCCGCACCTACCCCGACCACGGTCTGGCCATCACGAGGCTGCGCTTCGACGCGTGGCTGCGTGACGCCGCCGTCGCCGCCGGCGCCGAGGCGGTGACGGGCCGAGTCGCCGCCGTCGAGGCGGGCACGGTCGAGCTCGACGACGGACGCCGCGTCCACGCCGACGTGGTGGTGGGGGCCGACGGAGCCACGAGCGGCGTCGGCGCCGCCGCTGGCCTCGTCGAGCCCCGGTCGGTGCTCTGGGGATTCGCCCACCGGGGCTACGTCGCCCAGGACGTCGCACGGCCCGTCATCGCGCTGTGGGACGATGCGCCCGGCCACGGCTTCCCCGGCTACGGCTGGCTGTTCCCGGGTGAGCCGGGCATGGCCAACATCGGCTTGGGGCTCGGACTGAGAGGCGACCGGTCGACCGCGTCGAGGGCGGTCGCCCAGTTGGACGGGTTCTGCGACCACCTCCGCCGGCTGGGCCTGCTGACGGGAGCCCTGGAGGGCCGCCGACTGGGTGGATGGTTGAAGATGGGCATGGTCGGCACCATTGCCGCCCGAGGGCGGACGTTCCTCGTCGGCGACGCCGCCGGGCTCGTCAACCCGTTGCAGGGCGAGGGCATTGCGCCTGCGATGACCAGCGCCGCAGCGGCCGCCGAGGCCATCCTGGCCGGACCCGGATCGGCTGCCGGTCGCTACCGCGAGCACCTGGCCCGCTCTCCGGGGCTGTTCGCGTCAGCGACGGCGCCGCTGCACTCGTCGGCCATCGGCGGTTCATCGCGTCGCGTCTCGCTCCTCGGCCGGGCGCTCACCCTCCCCGGCATCGGCCCCGGGATCGCCCCGGTGTGGGCGCTGACGTGGAACGACCTCGTCGACGGCGCGCCGCGCGGCCCGACGGCTGCCATGTCGCGGCTCGCGCTCGGCGTCGGCCGCCTCGCCGCGGCCCGGTCGATGGTCCAGCGACGCTTGACCCGTGATCTGGCCGGCGGCATCAACACCGATCTACGTTCACCTCGACAACGTTGATAGGGGGAGGGTCCCAACACCTCGTGCCCGGCTGGCCGCCGCGGGGCGGGCAGGTGTCACCCGTTCGGGGCTCGCCCACATCTACGCTGCGGCGGTGGCGGAGATCGCTCCCGTACGCGCGGCGCCGGTGCTGCGACCTGATCTCTCTCGAGTCGTCGGACGCCCGTACGTGCCCGGTGACGCTTCCGTCGTCGAAGGGCAATCGCGACTGGAGGCGATCACCGAGCGCATCCTGACGCTGTCCGACGATGACGTCCGCGAGGCGCTCGCCGACGTCCTGGCTCGACTCGACGGCCGCCACCGCAACGCGGAGCAGATGCTCGATCGAAACGCCGCCCGGATCGACCATCTGCTCGGGGACGTCGACGGCGACCGGCGGCTGCTGGCCGGCGCCTACCTGACCCACGAGTTCTCGTTCGAGGGGGCCGCGCTGACGAACCCGTCGATGGTTCCGGCCCCCGACCAGTACGACGTCCCCGGCGGGTCGATCCGTTTCGTCCTCAGCTTGCGGGCGATCGGTGAGGGGCATCTGTCGTCGATCGAGTTCCGCA
>Ga0136617_10005982_pt1 | contig 10884 bp, 11 predicted proteins | sample AntDrymUQ3222106_2_FD_129672 | JGI IMG/M metagenome (GOLD analysis project Ga0136617, IMG submission 129672) | Polar desert sand microbial communities from Dry Valleys, Antarctica - metaG UQ322 (21.06) | ecosystem: Environmental > Terrestrial > Soil > Desert | place: Antarctica: Dry Valley...
AGCGCCGGCACCGAGCCCAGCGTGGGCACCGAGCCGAGCGGCGCGGCCTCGCCCAGCGCCGGAGCGGCGCCCAGCGCGGCAGGCGCGACCCAGGCGCCCGGCGGGCAGACCGGGCAGCCCGCCACGTCGGGCGGCGTCAACACGGGGCTGATCGCCGCCGCCGTGGCCGTGGGATTGCTGGTCCTGCTGGGTGTCGTCCTGATGTCGCGACGGCGACGCACGCAGGTGGACGAGGAGTAATCGGCCGCGCGGCAGCCAACCCGGCGGAAGGATCGTGAACGCGAGCTACGTCGGGCGGCGGCTGTTCCAGGCGCTGCTGACGATCGCGTTCATCGTCGTCCTCAACTTCATCCTCTTCCGGCTGATGCCGGGCTCGCCGGAACGAATCCTGACCCGCAATCCGAACATTTCGGCCAGCGTCAAGACCGAGCTCCGCGAGCGCTGGGGTCTCGACAAGCCGGTCATCCCGGACCAGTTCGTCGCGTATCTGGGAGCAACGGCGCAGGGCGACTTCGGGCTGTCCTACCAGTACCGCGGGCGCGAGGTCGGCGAGGTCCTGGGCAGCCGGATCTGGCCCACCGTGATCCTGTTCGGCCTCGGCGAAGCCATCGCGATCGTGGTGGGCATGGGTCTGGGAGCCTATGCCGGATGGCGCCGCGGCGGCCCGGTCGACTATCTCGGCAACGGGCTCTCGCTGGTGCTCTACGCCACGCCTTATTTCGTGCTGGGCATGTTCCTGCTGCTCGTGTTCGCCTCGACGCTCGGCTGGTTCCCCACCAACGGCATGCTGTCCGCGGGCGCCCGCTATGACTCGTTCGTCGACCAGCTGCTTGACTTCGGGCATCACCTGGTCCTGCCGCTGGCCACGGTGTCGCTGGGTCTGATCGGCCTGTACTCCATCCTCATGCGCTCGGCGATCATCGAGACGCTGGCCGAGGACTACGTCCAGACGGCGCGCGCCAAGGGGCTCAGGGACGGCCACATCCTGCGCGCGCACGCCCTGCCCAACGCGATGCTGCCGGCGGTGACGATCGTCGCGATCCAGCTGGGCTACGTCATCGCCGGCGCGATCACGGCCGAGGTCGTCTTCAACTGGCCGGGGATCGGGACGCTCACGGTCGACGCGTTGTCGACCCGCGACTACCCCGTGCTCCAGGGCGTGTTCCTGCTGCTCGCGGTGTCGATCGTGGTCGCCAACCTGCTGGCCGACCTTCTCTATGGCTTGCTCGACCCGCGAGTCCGCACATGACCGCCGGCAGCGTGCCGGTGGGCGACCTGCGCGGCGCCCGGCTGCGCTTGCGGCTCCGGGGCGCCCGGGAGTTCGGCGCCCGATTCGTCCAGCGCCGCGACGGGCTCGTGGGCGGGCTGATCCTGCTCGCCTTCGGGCTGCTGGCGCTTGCCCCTGGGCTGTTCGTGGGGCCGCTCGAATCGGTGGTCAGCGCGACGGGCGAGCGGTTCGATTCGCCCAGCGGCGAGCACATCCTGGGCACGGACCGGGCGGGCCGGGACCTCCTCAACCTGACCGTCCACGGGACGCGCGTGTCGATGCTCATCGGGTTGCTGGCGACGCTGGTCACCGTGTTCATCGGCGCGCTGATCGGGATCGTGTCCGGGTTCATCGGCGGCAAGGTGGACACGGTCCTCATGCGCCTGAGCGACTTCTTCCTCGTCCTGCCCACGTTCGTGCTGGCCCTCATCCTCGCCCCCATCCTGCTGGACATCTTCGGCAGCCAGGCGGAGCTCTTGGGCATGCGCGTCACGCTGCTGGTCATCGTGATCGTGATCGGGGTGACGAGCTGGGCGTCCACGGCCCGGATCATCCGCAGCCAGACGCTGTCGCTGCGCGAGCGTGCGTTCGTCGACCGGGCGCGCGTCGTGGGCGCCGGGCCCGGCTGGATCATGCGGCGCCACATCCTGCCCAACGTCGTCAACCTCATCGTCGCGAACACGGTCCTGACGTTCGCGGGCGCCGTGCTGACCGAGACGACGCTGTCGTTCATCGGCCTGGGCGATCCCTTCCAGCCATCGTGGGGCCAGCTGCTCAACCAGGCCCAGTCCGACGGCGCGGCCGGCCTGGGAGCCTGGTGGGTGCTCGCCCCGCCCGGGATCGCGATCATCCTGGTCGTGCTGGCCTTCACCCTCGTGGGAAGCGCGCTCGACGACCTGCTCAATCCCAAGCTGCGCGGGCGGCGATGACCGTCGAGACGATCCGTGGCCGCCGCCAGTGGCCGCTGCCCAGGCTGGCCGATCCTGCGGCGCCGCTGCTCGAGGTCGAGGACCTCGCGATCGATTTCGCGCTGCCGAACGGGAGGCTGCACGCGGTGCGCGGGGTCAGCTTCCGCCTGGACGACGGCGAGGCGCTCGGCATCGCCGGCGAGTCCGGCTGTGGCAAGACCACGACCGCCCTGTCGCTGGTCCGCCTGTTGCCCTCGAACGCCCGGATCGCCGGTGGCGCGATCCGGCTGTTCGGGATCGACCTCGTGCCCAAGACCGAGCGCCAGCTCGCCCGCTACCGGTGGCGCGAGATCGCGCTCGTGTTCCAGGGCGCGATGAATGCGCTCAACCCGGTGCGCCGGATCGGCGAGCAGATCGCGGAGCCAATCGAGCTGCGTCTCGGCCAGCCGCGGGACGCCGCGCGCAAGCGTGCCGCGGAGCTGCTCGAGCTCGTCGGGATCCCGCGCAGGCGCGCCGCCGCCTATCCGCACGAGCTGTCCGGCGGGATGCGCCAACGGGCGATGATCGCGATGGCCCTGGCCTGCGATCCGGCGATCGTCATCGGCGACGAGCCCACGACGGCGCTGGACGTCATGGTCCAGGCCCAGATCCTCCAGCTGCTCGAGCAGCTCCGGCGGGACCTGGGTCTGTCGCTGCTGCTGATCACCCACGACCTGTCGGTCATCGCCGAGACGTGCGACCGCGTGCTGATCATGTATGCGGGGATCGTCGCGGAGGAGGGGCCGGTGTCGCGCGTGTTCACCGCGCCGCGCCATCCCTACACCCAGAAGCTGCTCTCGGCGTTTCCGAACATCGCGGCGGACCGGCGGACGCTCGACGTCATCCCGGGCTCGCCACCGGACCTGCGGGATCCGCCGCCGGGCTGCCCGTTCGCGGCCCGCTGTCCCGCGGTCATGGACGTGTGCCGCGAGGTCATGCCGCCGGAGATCCGTTTCGCCGACGGGGTCCGGGTCGCCTGCCATCTCTACCCGCCGCAGACGGCCGGGACGGCGGCGCCGCCTGTGTCCGTGGCGGGGCTCGCGGCCCCGGCTTCCTCGCCGGCGGCGTCCGCACCGGCCGAGATCATCCCGTGACGGCGGACCTGCTCCGCCTCAACGGGCTCGAGGTCCACTTTCCGATCCGCGGCGGCGTCCTGGACTCGCTCCGCGGGCGCGCGATCGGGGCCGTGCGCGCGGTCGATGGGATCGACCTCGCGATCCGGCGCGGCGAGGTGCTCGCGCTGGTGGGCGAATCGGGCAGCGGCAAGACGACGACGGGTCGGGTGATCGTCAAGCTGACCCGCCAGACCGGCGGCCGGATCGAGTTCGACGGCCACGACGTCAGCGATCTGTGGGGCACCGGCCGGCTGCGCGCCTATCGCCGGCGCGTCCAGCTGATCTTCCAGGACCCGTACGAGACGCTCAACCCGAAACAGACCATCCACGACTTCGTGTCCGAGCCGCTGATGGTCAACGCGGCCGGCCGCTCGCGGGCCGAGCGCAATGAGCTGACCCTCGCGGCCCTCGACTCGGCCGGTCTCCGACCCGCTCGCGAGTACGCCCTGCGCTTCCCGCACGAGCTGTCCGGCGGCCAGCGTCAGCGGGTCGTGATCGCCGGGGCGCTGGTGATGGATCCGGAGCTGGTCGTCGCCGACGAGCCGGTCTCGATGCTGGACGTGTCGGTCCGGACCGAGCTGCTCCGGCTCATGCTCGATCTGCGCCAGGTCCGCGGCCTGACGTATCTGTTCATCACCCACGACCTTTCGCTCGCCTGGGTGATCGCCGATCGGATCGCCGTGATGTACCTGGGCCGGATCCTGGAGATCGGCCCGGCCGAGGCGGTGATCCGCGATCCGCGCAACCCCTACACGCAGGCGCTCGTGTCGGTCAGCCCGTCGCCGACGCCACCGGCCGCCGGTGAGCGCCGGGCGCGCACGATCCTGGCCGGCGAGACGCCCGATGCGGTGAACATCCCCAGCGGCTGCCGCTTTCACCCGCGCTGCCCGGCGGCCCGGGCGGCCGGGATCCTCGAGCGCTGCAAGGTCGAGGAGCCGCCGCTGTTCGACGTGGGCGGCGGGCAGGCATCGGCCTGCTGGCTGGCCGAGGCCGGCGGGCGCCTGCCGGTCATCCAGCCCACGACTGACGTGCCGGCCGCCGAGCTCGCGCTCGATCCGGGGCCAGACGACCATGAGGCGGCGCCGGATGTCGATCCCATCGGCGATGCGCTCGACCGGGTGGGACCGGGCGGCGGCGGCGTGGGCGGCGGGCAGCGCCCGCCCGACGTCCCAGGATGAGCCATCGGAACCGGCGCTGCACCGTCTTGCCGCGCGGCGGAGAATAGACGCCCGCCACGACGAGGATCGCCATGACCGACCATGAGACCAACGGCCGCTCCCCCCAGCCGCGCGACGGAGACGGAGCAGGAGACGGAGCGGACGACGAATCGCAGCACCGGCTGACCACCCGCCAGGGTCATCCCGTCTACGACAACCAGCACCAGCGGACCGTCGGCGCGCGCGGTCCGGCCACACTCGAGAACTACCATTTCCTCGAGAAGATCAGCCACTTCGACCGCGAGCGGATCCCCGAGCGCGTGGTGCATGCCCGTGGCTTCGTCGCCCACGGCGAGCTGGAGGCCTACGGCACCATCGGCGACGAGCCGGCCTCGGAGTACAGCCGGGCAAAGCTCTTCCAGACGAAGGGCACGAAGACGCCGGTCACGATCCGCTTCTCGACGGTCATCGGCGGGCGTGATTCATCCGAGGTCGCCCGCGATCCGCGCGGCTTTGCGATCAAGATGCGGACCGAGGACGGCAACTGGGATCTGGTCGGCAACAACCTGCAGGTCTTCTTCATCCGCGACGCGATCAAGTTTCCGGACGTGATCCACTCGCTCAAGCCGGACCCGATCACATTCCGGCAGGAGCCGAACCGGATCTTCGACTTCATGAGCCAGACGCCCGAGTCGATGCACATGCTCACCTGGCTGTTCAGCCCGCGCGGCATCCCGAAGAGCTACCGGCACATGGACGGCTTCGGGGTCAACACGTACAAGCTGATCAACGCCCAGGGCGAGGGCGTGCTGTGCAAGTTCCATTGGAAGACCCAGCAGGGGATCGAGTCGCTGACCCAGGCGCAGGCGAGCGAGATCCAGGCGACCGATCTCGGCAGCCACTCGAAGGACCTCCACGAGGCGATCGAGCGGGGCGACTACCCGCGCTGGGAGCTGTGCGTCCAGATCATGAGCGACGACGAGCACCCGGAGCTCGACTGGGACCCGCTCGACGACACGAAGATCTGGCCGGAGGAGCAGTTCCCCCTGCTACCGGTCGGGATGATGACGCTCAACCGCAACGTCGACAACTTCTTCGCCGAGAACGAGCAGGCCGCCTTCGGGACGGGCGTGCTGGTCGACGGAATTGACTTCTCGGACGACAAGATGCTGGTGGGCCGGACGTTCTCGTACTCCGACACCCAGCGCTACCGGGTGGGTCCCAACTACATCCAGCTGCCGGTCAACCAGCCGGTCACGCGGCCGGCGACGAACCAGCGCGACGGGCAGATGACGTATCACGTCGACACCGTCGGCCAGAACCCGCACACGAACTACGAACCCAACTCGACCGGCGGCCTGCTCGAAGCGGACGCCCCGGGGCCGATGTACGAGCCCGAGATCAGCGGCCGGCTGACCCGGGCCACGCTCCCTCGGACGAACGACTATGCCCAGGCCGGCGAGCGCTACCGCACGATGCCGGACTGGGAGCGTGACGATCTCGTCCTGAACCTCACCGACGCACTGGGCCAGTGCGAGAGCCACATCCAGACGCAGATGGTCGAGCACTTCACGCGTTGCGACCTGGACTTCGGGCGCCGCGTGGCCGAGGGGATCGGTCTGGCTGCGCGCCAGGAGGTCGGTGCCGGCGCCTGAGCGCTAGCCTGTGTGCCCGTCGGTTCCCAGGAGCCGGCGGGCCGCCCGGAGCAGCAGGGCATCGCGCGTGACGCGGCACAGGACATCGATCAGCTCGATGCGGTCGAGCGCCTGCGCAAGGGCGTGTTCGCCGTCGTGGCCATCTCCGGCGCTGCCGACGGCGACAGCGCCGTGTCGCTCGAGGATCGCGGCACCCGCCAGCGGGTCGCCCCGGCCCAGCGCCTGTGCGATGGCGCGGGCGAGCTCGTCGCTACCCATCTCGGCGTAGGGCACGACCGGCAGGATCGGCAGAAAGAGCGCGGTCTCGGGCAGGCTCATGGGGTCCGGTCGCTCGCCGGCCAGCGTCAGCGCCATCGCTGCCTGAAGGTGAGCGTGCACCACCGCTCCAACATCCGGCCGCGCGCCGTAGATCGCGCGGTGGATGGCGACGTCCGACGTGGGCCGCAGTCCACGCTCGCCGGTCAGGTCGCCAGCGGCGGGCCGGACCAGCGGTACGACGAGGAGCTCCGCCGGCCGCAGCTCGTCCTTGCGTTGCCCGGACGGCGTCACCAGCAGCCGATCATCCGGCAGCCGGATCGACAGGTTGCCCTCGCCGGCTGCCACGAGGCCGCGGACGCCGAGCCGGATCCCCGCTGCGACCATCGCGCCGCGGAGCCGATCCTCGTCCATGGCTCAGGATGCTACGCCGCGCGCGGCGCAGCGCGTCCGACCCGGTCAGGCGGCGAGCGCGACCTCGACGACGGGCGACGGATCGATCTCGACCTCGATCCGGCAGTCCGCGCACCGGACGACATTCATCCGTTCCAGCGCGACCGGTGCCTCGCACCAGGGGCAATCCACGATGAGCATCACGACCTCACTGACTGGTTGATGGCCCCGATCGTCACCGGCCGCTGTGACAGCTAGCGTGTCACGACGACGAAACGCAAGCCTGTACCGCTCGACCGTTGGCGGATCCGGCTAGCCTTGACGGCATGCCCTTCACGATCTACCTGGGTCACGGCGCCAGCGGCACGGCCGCCTCGATGCAGCCGTGGGTCGATGGGCTGCGCAAGCGCGGGGTCGCCACCGAGGCGATCGACCTGCCGCGCCGGAAGGCGGAGGACGCCGTCCCAGCGTTCCAATCGGTGGTCCCGGCGCAGCCGACGACCGTCGTCGGGGGCCAGTCCTACGGTGGCCGCGTCGCGAGCCTGGCGGCGGCCGAGCCGGAATCGCCGTATCGCGCGCTCGTGCTGCTGAGCTATCCGCTCCACCGCCCGGGGGCGCCGGAGACCTGGGAAGCACGTACCGCCCACTGGCCGGCCATCAGGTGCCCGGTGCTGCTGCTCTCCGGCGAGTCAGACCCGTTCGCGCGGCTCCAGCTATTGCGCGATGCGGTACCGCTGCTGCGCGACGCGGAGCTCGTCACCTACCCGAACCTGGGCCACACCCTGCGCCCGGTGCTCGAGGATGCCCTCGATCGGGTCGCCGGATTCGTCTCTGCCTTCTAGCGGGAATCCGGGCGGGGCTTGCCCCGGGCGGGAAGCGACGGGTATGCTGGCCCTCCCCAGACGCCGCCGCGAGCAGAAGAGTCTCGCGGTCGCACGCCGCCTGTCGGCCTCCGGTCACGTCTCACACGTGCCCATCCCCATCACCGGCCTGCCGACTGCCGCTATTCGTTCGGCGCGCGCCCCAGCACGCCGTCCGCACGGAGGAGATGCATTGCGAGACGTCGTTCGCCGCCCGGTTGCGGCCGCCCTCGGATTGGCCATCGTCATGATCGCCGTCGGCGTGGCCCGGCCACCCGCGGCCGCAGCCCATGACGGGATCGGTCTGGAGCGGTTCATGTACGCCCTTGGCCAGGTCGAATCCGGTGGCAGCTATACGGCGCGGAACGCGTCGAGCGGCGCCTACGGTCGCTACCAGATCATCCCGTCGAGCTGGCGTGCCTGGGCCCTGGAAGTTCTTGGCAACGCCAATGCGCCGATGACCCCGGCCAACCAGGACGCCGTGGCCAGCTTCAAGCTCCACCAGGCCTATCACCGGATCGGGTCGTGGCCGCCCGTCGCCTACTGGTGGCTGACCGGACGGGTCAACACGAACCGCGCCACCTGGTCGAGCTTCGCTCGCGGCTATGTCGACAAGATCATGCGGATCTACAACAACAGCGACGACGGCGACTTCCAGGGCGGGAGCCCCTCGTACCGCAACGCCTGGTACCAGGAGACGTACCAGTACATCAAGTGGGGCGGCGCCTGGGCATCCGGCGCCCGCCCGAGCTACGCCGGTGGCACGGCGGCCTACTCCGACGAGCCTGGCGCGTGGATGGAGTTCCGCTTCCAGGGGCGAGCCGTGACGTGGTACGGGCTCAAGGGCGTCGGGTCCGGCGTGGCCAAGATCTATATCGACGGCCAGTACACCCGGACCATCGACACCGGCTCGTCCGTGTTCCACGCCAGCGCCCCACTGTTCTCGACGAGCTGGTCGACGCCCGGCACCCACACCCTCGTGATCCGGGTGGTCGGGACCGAGGGCCGGCCGAGCGTCGTGGTCGACCAGTTCAGGGTCACCAAGTAGTCGTCCGATGGCGTCGCTCGCCGCTCAGCGCGCGGCGGTGATCTCGATCTCGACCCGGTAGGTCGACGCCAGGCGGGTCACCCCCACGGTGGCCCGCGCCGGCGGGTCGTGCGGAAAGTACTCGCGGTAGACGGCGTTCATGGCCGCGAACTCGTCGAAGTCGACGAGGTAGACCGTCGACCGCACGACATCGTCAAGGTCGAGCTCGACCGCCCGAAGCAGACGGCGGACGTTGTCGAGCATGGCCCTGGTCTCGGCCTCGATGCCGCCCTCTGCCGGGCCGTCGCCGCCCGGCGCGTCGCCCACCTGTCCGGCGAGGAATACGAACCCGTTGGCTTCGACGACGCGCGAGAACGGCAGCGGGCTGGGCGCCATGCCTTCGAGGACGGGAACGGTCTTTGGCACGTACACACCTCCCTGCGTCAACGTCTCCCGAAGCCAGGCCCCTCGCGCGCTCCGTATCTGCGTTCCAACCGGTGCCGCGATGCCATGGTAGGCCGCGCTCGTCAGAGCCAGGCCACCCGCCAGACGCGCCACAGCGCCGCCGGGTCCGTCAGCGGATCGCCGTGAGCGAGGAAGAAGTCGGCCGGGCCGCCTTCGCGGATCGCGCCGGCCTCCTCGATCCCCAGCACCTCGCCACCGCGCCAGGTCGCCGCGCCGAGCGCCTCCCACGGCTCGACACCGGCCGCGACCAGCGACTCGACCTCCCACGCCAGCTGGTTCGCCCGCAGCGACCCGCCACCGAAGTCCGTGCCGGTTGCGATCGCCACCCCGGCCCGGCGCGCGGCGCCCACCGACGCCTGCGCCCGCTCCAGCCGCTCCTCGATGGCCCGCCGACCCTCGGCGCCCGCGAACCGGGGCAGCGTCGTCGTCCGCCCGAACGTCAGCCACGACCTCATCACCGCCAGCGTCGAGACGAGGAACGTCCCCCGGCCGGCCATCTCCACCGCGAGATCGTCGTCGAGCTCGAAGCCGTGCTCGATCGCGTCGACGCCGCCCAACACGCCCGCTCGCGCCCCGGACAGCCGCCCGGCGTGGGCGGTGACCCGAGCGCCGCGCTCGTGGGCCGCGGTCACGACCCGCTCGATCTCGTCCGCCGTCCACGGTGACGATGCGGGATCCGGTCCGTCGAGGTAGAGCTTCAGGAAGTCGGCGCCGTCATCGAGCTGGCCCATCGCGTTCGCAAGCAGCTGGTCGGCGTCGCTCGCCTCGACGGTGTGCACCGCCGCCGGCAGCGACCCGGCTCGATCCAGCCACGTGCCGGCAGCGCGCAGGTGGGGCATCTCCGGCCGGTCGCGCCATCGGTCGCGCACGCCCAGCGCAAGGGCGCGCCGTCGACCATCGATCGGGTCCTCGACGTACGGCGAGCCGACGTCCCGCGCCCAGCGGACGCCCGCCGCGCTGAGCAGCCGGCCGTTCCGCTCCGCGACCTCGAGGAGGGCGGCCGGCGGGTCGCCGATGCGGTCGATCCAGTGGGCGCCGCCGGGGAGGGTAACGTGGCTGTGCGCGTCGACCATGCCGGGCACGATGGTCGCGCCGGAGGCATCCACGATCTCGAGCTCGCCCGATCCGGGATCCTCCTCGCCATCCGAGGGACGGATCCACGCGATCCGCCCAGCCTCGACCAGGATGCTGACCCCAAGCTGGAGCTCGCTGGAGCGGCCATCGGCCAGTGCCGCGTCGCGGTAGAGCGTCCGCTGCGCGGTGGGCGGCGTGGGAGCCGGCGTCGGGGGAACCGGGCTGGGCGAGGTGGTCGCGGCGGCTGACGCCGGCGGGGCCGAATCCGACGGCGCTGGCGCCGCCGCTCGTGGCAAAGGGGAGCCGGTCGCCGCGGGTCGGGCCTCGCAGGCGGCGAGGGTCGCGGCCGCCGACAGGGCCAGGAACCGGCGCCGCGTCAGGGCGGGGATCGACTCCACGCCGTCACGGTAGCACCGGGCTACGATCCGCCCGACGTCCGAGGCCACCGGCCTGCACGCCAGCGCGAAGCGTAGCGCTAGCGCGCCGAGCGCCAGGCGTCGCGCAGCTTCATCCGGCCGCCGGTCTGGAGCACCGCCCCGGTGTACACCCGGCCGCCGATCACGAACAGCCCGTAGATGAACAGCACCGTGACCACGACCGAGAGCGCGACCTCCCACCACTCGATCGCGCCCAGGGCCGCCCGCATCGGCACGACCATCGGCGCGGCCG
>Ga0136617_10005985_pt1 | contig 10883 bp, 8 predicted proteins | sample AntDrymUQ3222106_2_FD_129672 | JGI IMG/M metagenome (GOLD analysis project Ga0136617, IMG submission 129672) | Polar desert sand microbial communities from Dry Valleys, Antarctica - metaG UQ322 (21.06) | ecosystem: Environmental > Terrestrial > Soil > Desert | place: Antarctica: Dry Valley...
CCTGAGCGAGATTCCAGGTTCGACCGCGACCGATGAGCCCGAGCGCTTCGCAGCCACGCAAGTGATACTCGCTCGCCTGCCGAGGGTCGCAGAGCGGGTGATCAAGGTCGCGCCTCTCTTCGAGGACTCAGAGACGTTCTTGGCGCGTTCGAGCGTCACGGCGCAGGAGGACGCGGACATCTTGCGCTTCAACGTCTCCGATGGCGAACCGGATGAGGCAGAACGGCTTGCGACGATGTACGCGCAAGCGTTCACTCGATATCGCAACGACCTGGACCTCCAATCGATTCGCTCGACTCGTGTCGTCATCACGAGCCGCCTCGCGGCGCTGGCAGCGGCGGGGAGAGGCGACTCCGCACTCTACGCCGAGCTCAGAAGGGCAGTACGTGAGCTCGACGCCGCGGAAGCGGTACGAGGATCTGCCGCGGTTCTCGTGCAGCCGGCGGTGAGTGCCGCGCAGGTGCAACCGCGAATGAAGCGGAACGTCGTTCTGGGGCTGATGGTCGGACTCGTCGTCGGCATCGGCCTTGCGTTCCTGATCGAGCGGCTGGATACCCGTATTCGGTCGCCCGAGGCCGCCGAGACGATTCTCGGCCTGTCGGTTCTCGGAGAGTTGTCCCCGCCTCCGGACCTGCCTAAACGGGCGAAGACGAGAGTGTCCATGGTGGAGTTCCCGTATGGCTCCTACGCAGAGGGAGTGCGCAAGCTGCGGTCCAATGTCGAGTTCGCGAATCTCGACGTGGGCGCCCGGGTTCTGATGGTCACGAGCTCGGTGGGAGCTGAGGGAAAGACGACCGTCTCTTCTGATCTCGCCGTAGCGCTCGCGCGCTCGGGCCGAAGCGTGGCGCTTTGCGATCTCGACCCGCGGGCGCCCTCGATCCATCGAGCGTTTGCGCTCGGAGACCGCCGGGGTCTCGTCGAGGTCGCTTTCGGGGTTCACACGCTCGAGGAGGCGCTCGTTCCGATTCAGTGGGTCGTCTCGGACCGAGTTCCCACGCCGATGGCGCGCGTCGAGGCGGCCCCGGCGGTGCTCGGCGAGGAATCGGGGTACGACGAGGTTCGTGGCACATCGCGTGCCTCGTCAGGGTCGCGGGGACACCTGAATGTCCTTCCCCTCGGCCGAAGGTTGCCTCCGAGCCCTGCCGAGTTCGTGGGATCGTCGACAGTTCAGCACATCATCGCCGAGCTCTCCGCGTCGCACGACATCGTCATTCTCGACACGCCTCCGGTTCTGCCGGTGAGCGACTCCTTCACCATCAGTGAGTACGCGGACGCCGCTCTGTTCGTCTGCGGTCTCGGAAAGAGCACGAGACCCGATCTCGTTCGAGCCCGGAAGCTGATCGCCGCATTTCCGACACGCGTGCTCGGATTCGTCATGACCGGAGTCGCGGCCGAGGATGGATACGGGCCGTATTTCGTCTCGGAGCCGAACGCCAAGAGCCCGATCTAGGAGCCTGTCCAGCATGAGCGCGCGTCCGGATGGTGAGGCCATGGTCGCCAATGGTCCTTCCGGCGGGTTGCCGAGCAACGTTCTCGGGATCGCCGCGAGCTGTCACGTGGGAGATGTCGATTCGGCGGCGCGCGCAGTCATCTCTCGCGGCTTGGCGGGAGCAGGAGGCTACGTCTGCCTGTGCAACGTCCATCTCGTGACCTTGTCGCTGCACGACACGGCGCTCCGTCGCGCGCTCGGGGCGGCCTGGAAGAGACTTCCGGACGGGGCGCCCGTGGCCTGGCTTCAACGACGCCTCGGGCATAGCGATGCTCGGAGAATCGGTGGCCCCGACCTCATGCCTCGAGTGGCGGATCTCGGACGTGAGCAGGACCTTCGGCATTTTCTCCTGGGCTCGACCGGCGAGGTTCTGCGAGGCGTCGAGAGCGCGCTCAAGAGCCGCTATGACGGAGTGCAGATCGCCGGAAGCTACTCCCCGCCGTTCGCCGCCTCTGCGTCGCGGGACGCGAGTGCGATCGAGGTGGTTCGCGCAGCGGCTCCGCACGTCGTCTGGTGCGCGCTGGGGGCGCCCAAGCAGGAGCTCTGGATGCACCGATTCGCCCCGACGCTTCCGAATGTCCTCTTTCTCGGCGTCGGCGCGGCCTTCGACTTCCTCGCCCAGACGAAGCCGCGCGCGCCACGGTGGATGCAAGCCCGTGGCCTCGAGTGGCTCCACCGGCTCGGGTCCGAGCCGACGCGGCTCGGCGCGCGCTACCTGCGGACGAACACCGAGTTCATCGTCCGATCCGGTTTTGAGCTGACGCGGCGGCAGGTGGCGGCATGAGCGCCGCTGGTCGGAGCGCGCTCCTCCGCTCCGCGCCGGAGACGGGAACCGACGAGCCCATGGACAGGCTTCGCGACCATGATCGTTCCCCGGGTTTTCCGCGCCGTTACCGAAACTGGACCTGGGCGTTCGTTGGTCAAAGCTTGTCCTCGGCGACAACTCTCGGGCTCTCGATTCTGGCGGGACGAGCCCTGGGAGTGAGCGCTCTGGGAGTCGTCGCAATCGGTCTCGGCGCTTACTTCATCCTGCTGTCGCTACAGCGGGCGCTCGTGACCACACCCTTGATCTCGTCGTCCTCGAACGACGCCGATACGGAACGCGCATCCGCCACGAGAGCCGCGTTGACCCTCACGCTGACCATGGGCGCAATCGGCGCGGGACTCTTGGCCGTCGTCGGACTGACCATCGGCGGGCCGATCGGAGACGGGATGCTCGTGTTCGCGCCCTGGCTGGCGCCGACCCTTACCCAGGATCTTCTTCGAACGTCGTTGTTTCGGGACGGCCACGGTCGTGCGGCGACGCTCACCGACATCGCCTGGTTCGGGACGTTGCTGGTCTGCGTGCCGTTGGCGGTGAGCATCGGTGAGATCTGGGCGGTTGTCGGAGCGTGGGGTCTGGGCGGTCTCGTCGCAGCATCTCTGGCTGGAGCGGTGATGAGGATCACGCCTGCTTCTCCTTCTGTCGCGCGCACATGGTTCGTCGGAACCGCGTTTCCATTCGGTCGTTGGCTCCTTTTGCAAGAGGGCTCGTTCGTGATCGGTTTCTACGGTCTCGTCCTGCTCCTGACCCCGATCCTCGGTGCTACAGGTCTCGGCGGCCTGCGGGCCGCCGAGACGATTTTCGCGCCGATGTCGCTCTTGGCCCCTGCGCTTGTGGTGGTAGGCCTTCCCGCCGTCTCGCGAGCTCTCTCTCGGTCGGACGATAGCGCCATCAAGCTCGCCGCGGGAATCAGCGGCGCCTGCGTTCTCCTGATCATCGTCTATTCGGGCGTGATGGTGGTTGCGGGGCCCAGCATCCTCACTCGGATCTTCGGCGACGCCTTCGAGCCGTACGGAGATCTGGTCGTTCCAATGTCGATCTGGCAACTCACGCTCGCACTCGGTCTCGGCTTCACGATCCTGTTGCGTGGGCAGCAGCGCGGCAAGGTGCTGCTCCTGTCCGGGACGTCGATGGCCTTGACGGCGCTCGTCGTGAGTCCGGTCGCTGCAGCGCTCGAGGGTGTGCGGGGCGCCGTTTGGGGTTACATCTCAGCAGCTGCGGTCTATGGCCTCCTCGTCGTGTGGTTCGGCCTGCGCGGCGTTCGCCTCGGGAGAAGGTCGTGAAACTCGTCGATCTTGCCCTCGACAACCGCCGGAGTGTTGCGGCGACCGCGCTTCTCGTCGCGCTTCCGCTCACCCTCGGTGTGGCCATTGGCAATGAGCCCCGAATCGCCTTGCCGCTGGTCCTGCTCGTGGCCCTGGCTATTTGGTTCACCGTCCGTGGAGACATGGCCTGGTGGGACATGCTGGTCTTCGTCGTCGCGGGCGCGTACGTGCTCGATTACGGATTCTCGAACATCGGCGTGCCCGGAAGCGTTCCCGTCCCTCTGGTCGATCTGATCGCTGTCGCGCTTCTCCTCCGTGCGGGGACGAGACCGGACTTCCGGTGGCCGGGATCGCTGCCGTTCGTGCTCGCTGCCGTGTTCATCGGACTCACGGCCGTGCGCCTCGCGGTGGATCAGCCAACCCACGGCATCCTCGCGATTCGCGACGCCACTCTCGGACTCGAGCTCGCGTTCCTCTTCGTCGGCTACTGGGCGATCAGCGAATTCGGACTGCCGCGATTCGTTCGAGTGCTCTCCGTCGTCTTCTTCGTCGCGCTGGCGTACTACGCCCTCTTCCCGTTCGCAGAGACAATCTACGACGCCAGCCCAGTGGTCGGGCTGCAGAAACCGGTTCCCCTGTTCGGCACCTTCGTGGGCGGGGCGGTCGTTGCCGCCGCGTTCTTCTTCTTCGCCATCGTGCGCCCGTTTGGCATGCGCTCCTATGCCCTGGCTGCTGCGGCGTTGCCCTTGCTCGCCCTGTTGCAGACCCGCGGTCTGTACATCGCCGTGCCGGTGGCGATCGGCATCGTCTGGGTTCTCGGTCGTGCGCAGACCGGCGCGCGAGTCCGGCGCGGACTCGCGACGACGGTGGGGGTCGGCGCGCTTGCGCTTGTCGTGTTCTTCCCGCTCGCGCCCGACGAGGGACGCCTCGGCGAGGTGAGTCCGAGCTTCATCGTCTCCCATCTTGCGACGCTTTCCGGTAGGGAAGGTCCGAGCGCCGGAACCGTCGAGGTGCGCAAGGAGTGGTTTTCCAAGGTCACGCAGAGGGTCGACGAGTCGCCGACCGGCTGGGCTCTCGGGATCGGTCTCGGCCCCGATCTCGCCTTCGGGTTCGAGGACGAGGGCGGCGCAGCGGTGCGTAAGCCTCACAATGACTACCTCGAGATCTACGCGAGGTATGGCCTGCTCGGATTCGGGCTGTTCGTCGGCATGCTCGGCGCCGCTTTCGTCCGGATCGTCCAGGGCGCGCGCCGTCTCGATGGTCTCGCAGCCCGATTCCTCTGGTTCGCGGTCGCACACACCGTGGTTCTCTGCCTGCTCGCGGCCACACAGCCGTTTCTCGCGTTCCCGTACGGCACGGTTCCGTTGTTCGTCGTGCTCGGGGCCGCCTTGGCTGTTGCGGAGAGCCGAAAAGCGGAAGCCCTTTCATGAGCTGGGTAGCACCGACCGCAGCCGGTGTCGCATGTGTCCCAGGTCGTGCATGCGAATCCTGATCCTTCACAGCAGGTATCGCTCCGGGCCGATGTCTGGGGAGAATCGGGTCGTCCGCGAGGAAGCGGAGCTTCTGCGACGAGGAGGGCACGACGTCGAGCTCCTCGCGCCCTCTCCCGACGAGTCGCGGAAGGTCACGCTCGCAGCGCGATCGCTCGATTCCTTCGGTATCGGACGCATCGTGGGCGATCGCGTGCGTTCGCGAGGTGTCGATGTCGTTCACTGCCACAACCTGTACCCGGCGTTGGGAGCAGGCGTTCTAAGGGCTGCGGAGCACGCGGGCGCAGCAGTCGTGATGACCTTGCACAACTATCGCCTCATGTGCCCTGCGGGAACGTTTTTTCGCGATGGCCGTGTGTGTCAGGACTGTCTGGGCAGGCTTCCGTGGCCAGGGGTGGCTCATGCCTGCTACCGAGAGTCGCGATCGGAGAGCGCGGTTCTCGCAGCCTCGCTCGTCGTCGCGAGGACGACACGAAAGCTCGATGCGGTGCATCGCTTTTTGGCGGTGAGCGCTTTTGTTCGCGACAAGCACGTCGAGGCGAGTTTTCCTGCCGAGCGAATCATCGTGAAACCCAACGTGGTCCCGGCGCAAACGCAAAGACAGGGGGCGGGGACGTATTTTCTCGTTCTGAGCCGGCTCGTGGTCGAAAAGGGTGTCGCCGAGATCATCCGCTCCTGGGACCCGAGTCTTGGCGAGCTGCGCGTCGCCGGCGACGGGCCCGAGCGCGGAAGGCTCGAGAGCCTGGCCGTCGGGCGGGGCGTTCATCTCGATGGGGCGATGGCGCCCGAGGAGATCCCCGCTCTCCTCGCCGGCGCCCGCGCCCTCCTGGTTCCGTCCTCGTGGTTCGAGGGACAACCGCGAGTGATCCTGGAGGCCTATGCGGCGGGCGTGCCAGTGATCGCGAGCCGCATCGGCGGCCTCGCCGAAGCCGTCATCGACAACGAGACGGGCATTACCGTCGATCCCGGCGACACGGAAGCGTGGCGTGCGGCAGCTCGACAGCTCGGCGACGACGACAAGCTGACGATTCGCCTCGGTCGAGCTGCCCACGCGTTGTGGGCTGAGCGATTCAACCCCACGCGAGGACTCGAGATGCTCGAGGCGGCATACGGCGAGGCGCTCGACGAGAGAGCGCTCTCGGCTCGCTGACGAACGCGCAGCAGATCGAGCCGCTTCAACTCACTGAGGAACGCGCGATGTGCGGAGCTCAGCGAGACGGTCACGCGCAATTTGCGCTCTCCATGAACAACGAGCCGGGCTTGTAGACGCCGCCGTCCGAATTGAGGTCGAGGCCGATCTCATTCCAGCTCGGAATATTGCTCGCGTGCGCGTCGAGATGCTCGACGTGGACAAAACCCGCTTGTTCTAGCGCTTGACGCAAATTGAGCCGGTCCCACATCCACTGATGGGTCTCTCCTCGTCGGCGTGCGTCGCCAAAAACAATATTCTCGAGACGACGTCGCATCGGCCCCTGAAGGCTTGTGCCTCGCGCCTCCTTGCGGACGGCTTGCTCGAGAATGGGAACGATCGCCTCGTCGTGATCACCGCCGCCTGCTTCGAGGTCGGTCAGATATTCGCGCACATAATGCTCGAGATCGGGAACGACAACACGGTGGATGCCTCCGGGCTTCAGCACGCGCAGAATCTCGGCGAAGAATCCCGGCACTGCGCCACGATCGATGTGCTCGAGCACGTGGGAGTGATACACGACATCCACGGAACTGGTTTCGGCGGGAATGCCCTTGCGCAAATCGTGCACAACGATGCTGCCTTGCATCGCGTCGAACCGCTCTTTGCGCTCTCCACGCAGAGCGAGCTTGGCAGCCCGACGCCCGACAATGTTCTGGTGCAAGCGTTGATAGGGCGACCAGTCGATATTCACCACGTATGGACTGGTCTTGGTGCCGCAGCCAAGGTTGAGGATCGTGGCCATCATAGGCTCCGCGACTCAGCGGTCATACAGGAATGCGAGCAGGCGGGGGGCGACGACGTCGGTCGAGAAGCATTCGATCACACGCTGTCGTCCGGCCGCCCCCATCTGCGCCAGGTTTAGTTCGTCCGTCATGTGATCGATGAGAATACGCGCAGCCTCCTCGGGCGAGTCGAGCGGCCAGGAGAAGCCATCTATTCCGGACCGGAAAACCTCAGGGACACCCCCTACCGGGCAGGCTGCGACAGGAATGCCGCACGCCATCGCCTCCGCTATCGCCAGGCCGAACGACTCCTGGCGCGCCACGTGACAGTACAGCCGATGGGAAGCCACCAAGGTCGCCGCATCGGAGCGAAACCCGAGCATTCGAACTCTGCTCTCGATTCCTAGTTGTCGTGCAAGCTGCTCTAGCCCTGATCGATCCGGGCCGTCGCCGATCAAGGTGAGGGTGTAGTGGTGGCCTTCCCGAGCGGCCGCGCTCAAGATGGCGAGCAAGTAGGCCTGGTTCTTACGCGGCTCGAGGGTGCCGACGGTGACGAGATCGCCATTCATACCCGCATCCTGCCTCACAGCAGGGAGCTCGAGAAAATTCGGAATGACAGATGCACGGATGCGTCGAAGGGCGGGTATGCGGGCCTCGAGCTGCTCGCGTATGAACTGCGAGACGTAGACGACGCCGTCGAGTTGGGACAGAGTTCGCTCCTCGAACCTCTTGATGCTCCGATACGACCGGCTGCCCGGTCGCACACGACCTTTGCTGACCCACTCGTCGGCCTGTGAGACGTTGAAGTGAACGGCCATCACGATCTGCTGCTCTGGGCTGCGACGGGCTCGGAGCGCTGCACCCGCAGAGAGCGGGCACTGGGCATAGATCACGACCGCGCCCTTCTCCCGAGCCAACGCTCGAGTAAGAGCAATTCGAAGAAAGCGACCGTGCCAATGGCGATACCACCAGACGCTGAGCGCGCCGCTGACAGGATCCACGAGACGTCGTAGCGCGAACACCGGATATACCAGCGCGGATGGCGCGGAAAACGGAGTCACAAAAACAGTCGCATGCTCCCGTCGCCTGAGAAAGCTCAGAAAACTATTGACGTGAGTCTGGACTCCGGTATCCCCTGTGGGGCGCATAATTGTTGCGATGCAAATCGTCGGTGCCCCTTGCCTGACTACGGGTGGGAAAGAATGGACGCTCTGACAGCGCCGGGTATACTCCGTTCCGTCATGCATAGGGAGGATTCTACTCGGAACCGGCCTATCGTTCACGTCGGTCTCCCCACGCTCGGCGTCTCTCCCTATCTCGTCGAGGCGGTGGAGTCAGTCTTCGCTCAGACGTTTACGTCCTGGCGACTCGCGATCTCGGAGAACGGTCCTGGCAGTGACGAGCTGCAACTTGCTCTCGATTCCTACCTGCGAGATCCTCGTGTGTTTCATGTCACAACGGGAGAAATGATAAGCCTGGCGCGTAACTGGACGAATGCGGTACGAAATACGACCGCTCGCTATATCGCGATGCTCAACGATGATGACAGGTGGCGACCTGAGTTTCTGCAACGGCGCGTGGAACTTCTGGAGAAGCATAGCCAGTGTGCTTTTGCCTTCGCGGGATATACGATGATAGATGACAAAGGCGAAGAAACAGGCGAGGTGGCATTCAAGTTCTCGGAGGGCCCGCATCGGGTGAGCGAGATGCTGCCTGTTTTTTACCAATACAACATCGTCGCTCCGTCCGCGGGTGTGATTAGACAGAGCGCTTTCGAGGCGATCGGCGCCGGGTACCGTGACATCTTTCTCACGGATCACGATATGTATCTCCGCTTGGCCTCCCGATTCGATGTCGGGTTTCTGGAGGGAACCGATTCGGAGTGTCGGATATACGACACGCAGAACTCGGCGACACGGCGGCTCGAGCTCGGTCGTGGGCATCTCGAGGTCCTCGAGTCGGCCGGAGACGTTCCGGTGGGTAACGCGGTTCGCAGGCGAGCCCATGCGAAGGCGCATGTGGCTTGCGCGCTCGACAACGCCGAGCTGGGGAGGCGCCGAGCCGCGCTCTCTCACGTTGGCAAGGCCGTTCGCGCCGAGCCCCTCTCACTCCTTCGGCCGGAAATCGGCGGGCGCATAGCCCTCGTCCTGGCCACGCTCGCGGCAGGACGTGCGGGCATCCGGTTGTTCACCAGGCTCCGTCTGGGCCGTTTTGAAGCGAGGAGCACAGGTATTCGCCGCGCTCAGCGAAGATTTTGAGCGGCTGTCGGGGTATTTGTAGCTCAGGCGCCGGGAAGCAACCCGCCCAGCCCCCCGAGGTCGCCGGGAATGAGCCCCGACATCTTCGACTCCATCAGCCCTCGCGCCGAGCGGAGCGCCTCGTTCGCGGCCGCCTGGATCATGTCCGCGAGGAGCTCGGGATCGTCCGGGTCGATCGCGCGCGGGTCGATCGTCAGCTCGACGATCTCGCCCGCGCCGTTGGCCTTGACGGTCACCATGCCTCCACCCGCGGAGGCCTCGACGATTTCGCTCGCCGCCTCCTCCTGAGCCTGCGCGAGCTGTTCCTGCATCTTCTGCGCCTCGCGCAGCATCTTGTTCATGTCGAAGCTCAATTGTCATCCACCTCTCGTGCGTCGAGTTTCTCCTGGAGGAGCGAGATGAAGCCCTCCTCCGTGAGCGGTCCCTCGTCCTCCTCGGCGGCTGCGGTCTCGCCCGCCTCGAGCACGACGGCAAGCTTGCGGCCCGTGACCTCGTAGAGCGCGTCGCGGAGCAGGCCGATGTTCTGCGGCTCTGCGATCTGCTGGCGATGGAAGTCATTCCCCGTTGGAAACTCGAGCGTGAGAGTGTCGTCGGCGAGGCCGGTGGGCGTCGCCTCGGCCAGCAGGCTCGCCACCGGGATCGAGCGCTCCCGCACCGTCTCCACGATGCTCCGTTGCCAGGCGTCCGCAACCTGCTCCAGCTCGAGATCCGGTGGCTCGGAGGCGGGCTCCTCGATGCGCGCCGCCGGCTCCGGCGCGGTCGGGGCTGCTGCCTCTCGCGCGATCGGCGGAACAGCGGCGCCACGGCTCTCGAGCACCTCCACTCGATGGGCGAGCGACTCGCGCGAGAGGTCGGCGTGCGGTCTTGTCACCTTCACGATCGCGAGCTCGAGCGGCAGCCTGGGATCACCTCCTTGACGCATGTCCTCGACGGCCACCGCCAGCAGGTCGATCAGCCTGAGGACTGTCGGCTCCGGCAGCTGATTGGCCTGTTGGCGCAGGAGCTCCTTCGTCTCCTCGGTGACGGGCAGCGACTCCGGGACGTGGCCCATGTGCTGGACGAGCAGGAGATGGCGCAGGTGCTCGAGCAGGTCGGCGACGAGGCGGCCGAGGTCCTGTCCCTGCTCGGCCAGCTCTTCGACGAAGACGAGCGCTCCTGCGGTGTCGTGGTCGACGACCATGTCGCAGAGTCGGAGCAGCGTGTCCTCCTCGACCGCTCCCACGAGCTGGAGAACGGCTTGGGCGTCGACCGATCCATTCGTGGCCGCGGCCAGCTGGTCGAAGGTGGACACGGCGTCGCGAAACGAGCCATGGGCGCTGCGGGCGATCAGCGAAAGCGCCGAATCCTGCGCCTCGATGCCCTCCCCGTCAGCGACGCGACGGAGCAGGGTGACGAGCTCGGAGAGCCGCGGGCGCTGAAAGACGAACGTCTGACAGCGCGAGCGCACCGTCGGGATGACCTTGACCAGATCGGTCGTGCAAAAGACGAAGAGGAGGTGGGGAGGAGGCTCTTCGATCAGCTTGAGTAACGCGTTCCAGGCCGCGTCCGTCAACTGATGCGCCTCGTCCAGGATGTAGACCTTGTAGCGGCCCTCGACCGGCTGCAGAACGACGCGCTCCCGGATCTCGCGGATGTCGTCGATGC
>Ga0136617_10005986_pt1 | contig 10883 bp, 7 predicted proteins | sample AntDrymUQ3222106_2_FD_129672 | JGI IMG/M metagenome (GOLD analysis project Ga0136617, IMG submission 129672) | Polar desert sand microbial communities from Dry Valleys, Antarctica - metaG UQ322 (21.06) | ecosystem: Environmental > Terrestrial > Soil > Desert | place: Antarctica: Dry Valley...
TACAGCAGCAGGGTGCGGACGCCACCGCGCTCGGCGAGGGCGACCGCATAGTCGACGCAGGAGTGGCCGAAGTGCGGGCGTTCGCCGAGCTCGGCCGACGTGAACTGGGCATCGTGGAGCAGGACGTCGGCGCCGTCGACGAGCTCGATCGCGGTGTCGTGGTAGGGGCCCCAGCCGTCTGGTCCCGGTCCGAGGGCGATCGGCCCGTGATCGGACAGGTAGGCGATCGTGCGGGCACCGTCGGTGATCCGGAACCCGAACGTCTGCCCCCCTGGGTGGGGGATCTGGCGAGCGAGCACGTCGAAGCCCTCGACGTGCATCGGTCCCTCCTGCAGGCGGTCGAACGTCCATCGACCGCGCAGTCCCTCGACGCCGATCGGGAAGAACGGCGGCGCCATCAGCCCCTCGAGGGCGCGGCTCGGGTCGCCGTCGTCCACGGGGAGGTGGACGTCGACGCGAGCATCGGATCGGTCGCCTGCGGAGAAGAACGGCAGACCCTGGGTGTGGTCCCAGTGCCGGTGCCCGAGCAGGAGGGTGCCGTCGAACGGCGCACCGTCGAGCAGCGCGGCGACGTTGCGCAGTCCCGTCCCGGCGTCGAGCAGGAGCGTGGGCGCGACGTCGTCACCGTGGGCGATCGCCACGCACGACGTGTGGCCGCCGACGCGCGTGAAGGCCTGACCAGGCGCCGGGGTCGACCCGCGGACCCCGCACAGGTGCAAGCGCATCGGCGGGTCTGTCTACTCCGTTCCTGCCGCTTCGCGCTGGTGCCCGGCGGACAGCTCGACGAGCCGCTCCCGGTCGATCTGCTCGGCCGGCACCGCGGCGACCTTGCACGGTGTGCGGGCGGTGAGCGTCGAGGTGCGCTTCCCACCTTCGATGACGGCCCGCTCGCCGAGCACCGCGCCGGGGCCGACCTCTGCCCACTCCTTCCCGTCGACGTCGACGACGAGCACGCCGTCGAGCAGCAGGTACAGCTCGTCGCCGTCGTCGCCCTGGCGGGTGAGGGCATCGCCCTCGCGCAGCTTGCGGATCTTGGGCTTCGCCGCGCCGCGCATCATCAGCCCCGACAGCTCCCGTTCGAGCGCCGTCTCGATCTCGGTCACGAACGCCGGCGAGTCCTCGTCACCCCACGGCGTGTGCGAGCCAAACGCCTTGCCGGCCCACCCCTTCCAGTCGGTGATGCCGCTCTTCGCGCTGAGTGCGCCGTCCGAGTCGTACACCCAGTGGCGAGGAAACGGCGACGCCCCGACCAACCGCCCCTCGCGGCGACCGTCGGCGTGCAGCGTCAGCTCGAGCGTGGTCCAGGCGACGGGCGAGCGGAACTGGACGAACGGCGCCCGCCGGACGGTTCGGGGCAGCGGCGCGCCGGTACGGCCGCCGGCGGTCTGGGTGAACCGCACCCACCCGTCGCCGACCTCCGGCTCGTCGCAGCGGTCGGGCATCGCCACGGCCTGTACGGCCAGTTCGGTGCCGATGCGCAGGTTCGTGACGCCGATCCGGCCGCCGCCGCCCTGACGCGTGTCGACCACCGCGCCGTGCTCGTCGAACTCGGCGGAGGCGGCGAGGTGGTTGGCGAAGCGGAACCGGTCGGCGGCGTTGAGCTCGCCGAGCGCACCGTCGATGTCGCCACCGAGCGCATCGGGGGGTGCCACGTCGTAGTGCGACACGCCCGTCTTGAACGTGGACTTCATCATCCCCTCGACCGCCTCGGACGGGATCCATGAGATGGTGGTGATCGAGCCTTCCACCCGCATCGTGACCTCCTGGGTTCGCCTGGGACGACGCCCCGCCGCCCCGCTCCGCACGATCATGCGGTGCCGCGCGGCGGCTCGCCAGGTGACAGGCATGCCTCGTCGGTGTGGCTGGCAACACCGTGGCAATGCCGGGTGCCGCCCTTGGTCGTCGGGTCCCGATGTGCTTGCCTGCTGACGTGGCGGCGATCACGGTCTTCCTGGCCGACGACAGCGTCATCATTCGCGAGGGCGTGCGCGCCATGCTGCGGCGTGACCCCGACGTCGAGGTCGTCGGCGTCGCCGAGGACTACGACGGGCTCGTCTCCGGCGCCGAGGCCGCCCACCCCGACGTCGTCGTCAGCGACATCCGGATGCCGCCCAACTTCCAGCGCGAGGGCATCGACGCCGCCAAGCAGATCCGCAAGATCCATCCCGGTACGGGCATCGTGATCCTCAGCCAGTTCGACGACCCCGACTACGCGGTCTCGCTGCTCTCGGAGGGCTCGTCGGGCTACGCCTACCTGCTCAAGGACCGCATCGCCGAAGGAGATCAGCTCGCCAGGGCGATCCGTGAGGTGGCGACCGGCGGGTCGATGCTCGACCCGTCGATCGTGTCGGCGCTGATGAACCCGGTGCGCCGCACCGGCGGGTTGAGCCCGGAGGACGATCAACTGCTCAGCCAGGTCGCCGAGGGCAAGACGATCAAGGCCATCGCTGCGGCGACGAAGACGACGCCGAGCGCCGTCGAGGCGGACGTCGAGCGGCTGTTCGTCGCCCTCGCCGCCGGCGTGTCGGCCGGCGAGGCCGGGGCGCTGGAGCGGCTCCGGCGCCTGCACCAGGCGATCGTCGAGCGCGAGGAGCAGGGCGAGACGTTGAGCCGGATGCTGCCGACCGGTGTCGCCGACACGCTGCGGTCGGGCGGACGGGCGATCGGCGAGACCGAGCGGCTCGACGTGACCGTGCTGATGAGCGACATCCGCGGGTATACGACGATCTGCGAGCACGCCGACCCGGCCGTGCTCGCCGGTCAGCTCAACCGCCACCGTGCCGAGATGAACCGTGCCATCCTTGGCGCAGGTGGGACGGTGATGCAGTACGTCGGCGATGCGGTGATGGCCGTGTTCGGCGCGCCACTGGCGACCGACGACCACGCCGAGCGCTCGCTGGTGGCAGCGGCCGCAATGCATCGGGCGCAGGACGCGGTCAACGACGAGTGGCGCACCGAGGGTCGCGAGCCGTTCGGGCTCGGGATCGGGTTGAGCACCGGATCGGTCGCTGCCGCGCTGCTCGGCAGCGACGAGCGCCTGGAATACACCGTCGTCGGCGACGCGGTGAACCTGTGCCAGCGTCTGCAGCAGTTCGCCGACCCCGGCCAGACCGTGTTGAGCGAGGCGACGTGGGAGATGCTCGCCGAGCCGCCGGGCGGGGCCGAGCGTCTTCCGCCGCAGCTGGTGAAGGGACGCAACACGCCGGTCGTCGCATACCGCCTCGACCCCGTCGACCAAGGAGTTGAGCCATGAATGAGCGAAGCGAAGGCATGCCGGCCGTGCGACCGCAAGGGAGCCGGACGGTGATGGGGTCCGGGGGCGCAGCCCCCGAGCAGCCATGACGATGCCCCTCACGCTCGACGAGCGACCCGACGCCGTCGACCCTGCCGCACGACCGGCGGTCGAGGTGCGCGCCGTGTACCGCACGTTCGAGAAGGACACCGCTCCGGTGCGCGCCCTGCGCGGCGCCGACCTGGTCGTGCCCCACGGGCAGTTCGTCGCCGTGATGGGTCCGTCGGGGTGCGGCAAGTCGACCCTGCTGAACGTCATCGCCGGGCTCGATCTGCCCGACGAGGGCGAGGTGGTCATCGACGGCGAGTCGCTCGCCGGGATGGATGAGAACCGGCTGGCGATCATGCGCCGCAAGCACGTCGGCATCGTCTTCCAGTTCTTCAACCTGCTCGAGGGGATGACCGTCCTCGAGAACGTCGTCATGCCGGCGGTCATCGCCGGACAGAAGCGCAAGAGCGCCGAGTCGCGCGCCCGTGACCTGCTCGACCTGTTGGGGATCGGCGACAAGGCCAAGCAGGCGCCCGGCGTCCTGTCGGGTGGCCAGCGCCAGCGGCTGGCCATCGCCAGGGCATTGGCCAACGAGCCGACGCTCGTGCTCGCCGACGAACCGACCGGGGCGCTCGACAGCGAGGGCGGCGAGGAGGTCCTCGAGCTGTTCCGCCGGCTGCACCAGGGTGGCCAGACGATCCTGCTCGTGACCCACGACCAGCCCGTCGCCGATGCCGCCGAACGGATCGTGCGGATGAAGGACGGGCGCGTGGTCGACGACAACGATCGAGCCTCGTCCGTGACCGGCTGACGCGTCACGGCCATGGCGGCGGCCTGGCTGTGGACCGCATCGGAGTGGCGACGCCGGTGGCCGATGCTGCTCACCCTCGCCGCGCTCATCATGCTCGCCGGCGGCGTTGCGACGGCGCTCGCCGCTGGTGCCCGTCGGGCCGACTCGGCCTTCGACCGGTTCGAGACGGCGACCGCTGCGCCCAACCTGTTCGCCGAGCTCGACCTCGACCAGGCGGACGGGTCGGCGCTCGACCGCGCCGATGAGGTTGCGGCGATCGACGGTGTCGAGGGCGTTGTGGTCGAGTCGTGGTGGGCGATCTCACTGTTCCCCGAACTGGATCCTCCCGGTGTCGTCGTCGCCTTCGCCATCGGCCCAGCCGCCAGCTTCGGCCGGATCGACGAGTCGCTCGTCGTGCGCGGCCGGCTGCCGGGCACCGACCAGTCCGACGCGGTGGTCATCAACGAGGAAGCGGCTCGGTTGCTCGACGTCGACATCGGCGACTCGATGTCGTTCCGCACGGCATCGCCGCAACGGATCGGCGAGTGGGCGGAGAACGATGGCCAGTTCGACTCCGCTGCAGCGCTCGACGGACCGGTGGTCGAGGTCGTCGTCGTCGCCGTCGCCGTCGCCGACGACGACCTCGGCGAGGACCGCTTCCCGAACATCACCTTCTCGGAGGGGTTTGCTCGCGCCCATCGCGACGACATCGCCCACCTCGAGCCGGCGATCTTCGCCCGTGCCGATCCGCGACGCATCGACGAGGTCGCCGGTGCGATGCAGTCGGCGCTCGCGCCCGTGACAGCGCGCGTCGCGCCCGGCGCCGGACCTGGGTGAGACGATCCGGCCGAGCGTCCGCGTCGAGGTCACGACGCTTGCGGCCGCCGCGGCGATCGCGGCCGCCGCCGGGTTGCTGGTCGTCGCCCAGGCGGTCGGACGCCACGTGGCGACGGTCGCCCGCGAGCATCCCGCCCGCCGGGCGCTGGGGCTCGCTCGTCGCGATCTGACCATCGGGACGATCACGGGCGTGCTGCCTGCCGTCGTCGCCGGCGCCGCGCTGGTCCCGCTCGTCGCCTTAGCCGCCAGCTGGCTGTTCCCGCGTGGTGTCGCCCGGCTGGCGGAACCGGACCCCGGCTTGCGCGTCGACGCGACGGCGCTCGTCCTCGGGACGATCGGCACGGCACTGGCGGGTGCGTTCCTCCTTGCCGTCCTCTCCGCCCTTGCTGCCCGGGCGGTCGGCGACGCACCGATCGTCCGCCAGCGGCTCACCGGTCGGGCGAGCGGCCGGCCGGTGATCGCCCTCGGTGCCTCGTTCGCCGCCGACCCGGCAGGCGCAGGTCGGCGGTCGCAGGGAACGGCCGCAGCGACCGCCGCCGGCATCACCCTCGGCGTCGCCGAGTTGATCAGCGTCGCCGCGCTGGAGGCGTCGCGCGACCACCTCGATGCCAACCCGCACCTCTACGGCGCGCCGACCGAGCTGGTGCGGCAGAGCAACGGCACGTTCGGCGTCGCCGACGCCGTCGAGGCCGCGCTGCGCACGGATGGCGTGACGGCCGTGACCCGCCACGTGTTCTACGACGACGACGAAAGCGCACTCGAGGCGACCGGGCCGGCGGGCGCCGCGCGCGTCGCGCCTGCTGCGTTCGAGATCGACCGGGGCGGTGCGCTGCCTCCGGTCGTCGACGGGCGCCTGCCGCAGGGATCCGACGAGGTCGCCGTCGGATCGGCCACCGCCCGAGACCTCGGTGTCGGCGTGGGCGACACGGTGCGCCTCGACACGGTGACGGGCGACCGGCGGGATCTGCGCGTCAGTGGGGTGGTCGTGCTGTGGTCGACCGAGGATCCCGAACACGCCTTCGTCGTCCAGCCCGAGTCGTTGCCGGAGATCATCTGCGCCGGCGGGTTCGAGCAGGTCGAGCAGTGCGACAGCGTCACCGTGGAGGTCTTCGCCTCGGTCGCCGACCCCGCCGGCCGGGAGGCCCTGCTGGCAGCGGGCTTCGCCGACGTCGCCGCCCCGGCGAACGTCGCCCGCCTCGCTCAGGTCGGCTCGATCCCGTGGTACGTCGCCGGGTTCCTGGGCATCCTCGGCATCCTCGGTGTGCTGCACGCCGTCGCCACGTCGAGGCGACGGCGCCGGAGGGACCTGGCCATCGTGCGCGCGCTCGGGTTGACCGGGCCGCGGGCGGCCGGCGCGCTGACGTGGCAGGCGTTGCTGTTCGCCGTGGTCGGTGTGTCCGTCGGTGTCGTGCTCGGTGCGCTCGCCGGACGGCGGCTGTGGACGTTGATCGCCGACGACGTCGGGGTGGTGGTCGTTCCGCGGGTGCCGCTGATCGCCGTCGTCGCCTGCGCGCTCGGCGCGATCGCTGCGTGCATCGTGGTCTCGCTCGGCCCGCGGTGGAGCGCGGCGCGCGTTCCGGCCGCCGAGGCGCTGCGCAGCGAATGACCGAGGCGGTCGGCCTGTGGGTGCGCGCCGAGCTCCGGCAGGGTTGGCGCTCGCTCATCGTCCTCGGCCTGCTGTTCGCGCTCGTCATCGGTGTCGTGCTCGGGCTCGTCGGCGGGGCGCGCCGGGCGGCGACGGCGGTCGACCGCTTTGCCGAGGCGAGCGAGCTCCCCGACATCACCGTGTTCGTCGGGCAGGAGCCGCCCGACCTGCTCGACCGGTTCGCCAGAGACGCACGGATCGAGTCGGTCAGTCGAGGCGTCGTCGTCCTCGTGGCGGGTGGGCTCGAACCAGGCCCCGACGTCCAGACGCTGATCGACTCGGCTGGTGAGACGGTCGGCGGATTCGGTCGGCCGCTGCTCATTGACGGCCGGTACCCCGAACCCGGCGCCACCGACGAGGTCGTCCTCAACGCCGTCGGGGCCGACGTCACCGGCGCCGAGGTCGGCGATCGGATCTCGATGGTCGCCCGCCCGTGCTTCGAGGTCGACTGCGAGCCGTTCCCGATCGGTGAGGCCACCGTCGTCGGCGTCGTCCGCCTCGCCTTCGACCTGATCGAAGCCGCCGCAGTCAATCGCATCTTCCTCGCCGGGCCGGAGCTGCTCGACGGGGCGTGGCGGGAGGCTGCCAGCCCGGGGACGATCCTGTTCCTCGACGTCGCCGGCGGTGTCGACCTCGACGCGTTCGTCGACGAGCTGTCGACGGAGATCGGTGGGCTCGGCGATGTGTCCGACACCCGCGCCGACGTCGACACCGCCGATCGGGCAGCCGCGCTCCAGGGCCGTGCGCTGTGGGCCGCGGCGGGCGTCGCAGCGCTTGCCGGGGCGGCCGCCATCGGCCTGTCGACGTCGCGCCACCTGCAGCGGCGCACCAGCGACGCCGCGGTGCTCGCTGCGCTCGGCGTCGATCGAACGCACCGGACGGCGGCGGCGCTGGCGTCGATGGTCCCTGCGATCGCGATCGGACTCGTCGGAGCCGTTGGCGTGGCGATCGCGCTGAGCCCCATCTTTCCGCTCGGCCTCACTCGCATCGCCGAGCCGTCGCCGGGCGTCCGGGTCGACGCCGTCACCCTCGGCCTGGGTGCGCTCATCGCGGCGATCGTCGTCGCCGTCGTCGCGATGCTGGCGTCCGCGCGATGGGCTCGATCGTCCGCAGAGGAGCGTTCGGCGACACGCACCTGGCTGGCCACCGTCGGCGCCGGCCTGCGCCTGCGGCCGCAAGCGACGACTGGCGCGTCGTTCGCCCTCGACCCGGGCAGCGGCGCCGCGCGCCTGCCGGTGCTGCCGACGCTGGCGGCGGTGACCGCCACCGTCGCCGTCACGATCGGCGCCGTCGTCGTCCACGGCAACCTCACCAGGCTCTTCGACAGTCCCGTCCAGTACGGCCAACCGTGGGCGCTCAACGTGGGCATCGACCCGACCGACGATGCGGCGCTCGGCGATCTGCTCGACGATCCGCGCATCGCTGCCGCAGACGTCGCCCGCTACGGCGAGGTCGACCTGTCCGCGCCGCGCCGTGCCGTCACGCAGGTGACGGCGATCGGGCTCGACGGAGTCGACGGTCCGTCCCAGCTCGTCGTGCTCGATGGCCGGCGGCCCGACGGGGGAGAGGAGGTGGCGATGGCGGGCGACACGATGGCCGCGCTCGGCGTCGAGATCGGTGACCGCCTCGGCATCGCCGGCCCATGCGGTGACCGGACCGTCGACGTCGTCGGCCGAGCGATCCTGCCGGTGTTCGGTCTCGGTGACCCGGGTCGGGGGCTGGTGATGCCGCTGGCGACGTTCGAATCGGTGTGCGCTGATCAGCTGGCCGCCGAGATCGACCGGATCAGCGGCGCGTCGCTGGTCCCTGCGCGACGAGGGCGACGCCGACGCGCTCGCCGCCGAGCTCGAGGCCGACGGGCTCTTCGTCGATCCGCGGGTCACCCCGACGGACGTCGGCGCGCTCCGTGGCGTGCGATCGGTGCCGTTGATGGTGGCCGCTGCGGTCGGGGTGTTCGGTCTGGTTGCGGTCGGACACGCCCTGGTGCTGGCCGTCCGACGTCGACGACATGACCTGGCGGTGCTGCGGGCGATCGGCATGTCACCGGCACAGACGCGTTCGGTCGTGCGATGGCAGGCGCTCACGATCGCCGGGTTGGCGATCGTCGTCGGGCTCCCGCTCGGGATCATCCTCGGGCGCACGCTGTGGGTGGCGATCGCCCGGCCGATCAACGTGCTCACCGACGTGGCGCTGCCGATCGCCGCCGTCGCCGCCGTCGTGGTCGTCGCACCCGTGGTCATCGCCACCGTTCCGAGCCGTCGAGCCGGACGGCTCCGCCCCGCCGATGTGCTGCGCAGCGAGTGACGACCCCATCGTGACGGTGTGGTCAGTACCCGACGGCGGGTGATGGTGGTGCCCTTGCCGTTCCGGGCCTCGATGGTGTCGACTGGTCCATGATGACGACCGTCGCCGAGCGGCTCGCGGTCCCAGACGGGACCCCCACGGGCACGACCGCGCCGCCGGCGACCTCGGGCACCGAGTTTCCTGCGCTGCAGCCGGCGTACTGCCTGATCGCCGCGCCCGTCGCCGCCGCCCTCGCCGTCGCCGCGGTCGCCGTCGCCGTTGCCGACGACCCGCTGCCGATCGAGCTGGTGCGCCCGGCGGTCGTCGTGCTGTGGGCGCTGGCGGGGATGGTGCTCGGCGTCCGTCGCCGCCACGACCGCCTGGCGCCGATCGTCCTCGCCGGTGCGATCGTCGGCGGCGTCGGCACGCTCGCCGCGGCGATGGTCGAGCACCGCTCGTTGGACGGCGCCGCCGAGCTCGTCTGGGACCTGGCGCTGCGCATCTCGGCCGCGCTGCTGCCGGCTGTCGCCATGCACCTGCTGTTCGGCCTCGCCGACGGGAGGATGGCGACCTCGATCCGTCGCCGTGGCGTCGTCGCCGGCTACGTCATCGCCACGGTCGTCGGCCTGGCGTCGATGGCCGACCGTGATCGACTGCTCACCTGGCCGTCGGCGCTGCTGTGGCTCGCCGCGCTCGGCTTCGGCATGTACGCCGCCCACGTGCGGTACCTCAAGGCGGGCGCCGTCGACCGGCGTCGGATCCAGTGGGTCGGGTGGGGAATGGCCGTCGCCACCGAAGCGGGCATCGTCGTCATCGCCCTGCGGATCCTCACCGACTGGCCACACCACTCCGGCGCGATCGCCCTCGCCCTCACCGGGCTCGTCCCGCTCTCGCTTGCCATCGGCACGCTCCCGACGATGGTCGCGCGCGTCGACCGCCTGCTCACGCACACGGTCGCCCTCGCCGGGCTCACCGCGCTGGTGGTGGCGATCTACGTCGTCGTCGTGATCGGGCTGGGCCGCACACCCACCGACGACGAACGGGCGCTGGTGCTGCTGTCGATGTTCGCCGCCGGGCTGTGCGCGCTGCTCTACCTCCCCGCCCGTCGCTGGCTCACCGAACGGGCGAACCGCCTGGTGTATGGCGAGCGCGTGTCGCCCGACGAGCTGCTGCGCACGTTCGGCCAGCGGCTGACCCGCTCGATCACGATGGACGAGCTGCTGCTGCAGCTCGTCGAGAGCCTGCGCAAGAGCATGGTGCTGGTCTCGGCCGAGGTGTGGACCGGCCAGGACGGGCGGTTCGAGCTGGCCGCAGGCGTGCCGCACCGTCAACCCGCATCGATCGCGATCGGGGCCAAGGAGTCGGCGGTCGTGGCCCGCGCCGGCGTGAGCGGCGGCACGTGGCTGGACATCTGGGTGCCCGCGCTGGTCGGCGCGAACGGCTCGAGCGCAATGCGCGTTGCGCCCGTCGCGCACGCCGGAGGGCTGCTTGGCTTCATCGTGGTGACCCGCCGTCGCGACGGCGAGGCGTTCACCGAGGCCGAGGACCGGGTGCTCACCGAGCTCGCCCGCCAGGTCGCTCTCGCCCTGCACAACGTGCAGCTCGATGCGGCGTTGCAGGCAAGCCTCAACGAGCTGCAGCTGCGCAACGACCAGCTGCAGCAATCTCGCGCCCGCATCGTGGCCGCCGGCGACGCCGAGCGGCGCAAGCTCGAGCGCAACCTGCACGACGGCGCCCAGCAGCACCTCGTCGCCCTCGCTGTCAAGCTGCGCCTCACGCGTGACGCGGTGGAAGATGGTGACGGCGATGCGATCGAGCTGATCGACGAGATCAAGGGAAACCTGCAGGACGCCATCCAGGAGTTGCGCGCCCTTGCTCACGGCATCTTCCCGCCGCTGCTGATGTCGGGCGGGTTGGGGGAGGCGCTGCCCGCCGCGGCAACCCGTGCAGCGCTGCCGACCACCGTCGAGACCGTCGGCATCGGGCGCTACTCGACCGACATGGAGGCCGCCGTCTACTTCTGCGTGCTGGAGGCGCTGCAGAACGCA
>Ga0136617_10005987_pt1 | contig 10882 bp, 9 predicted proteins | sample AntDrymUQ3222106_2_FD_129672 | JGI IMG/M metagenome (GOLD analysis project Ga0136617, IMG submission 129672) | Polar desert sand microbial communities from Dry Valleys, Antarctica - metaG UQ322 (21.06) | ecosystem: Environmental > Terrestrial > Soil > Desert | place: Antarctica: Dry Valley...
CATTATGTCCATGATGCGCGCCGCAGCATGCGGATGGAAGGGGCACTTCGGACGGTCAGGCTAGCTCGAAATGACTAGACTCTTCCCTTTTGGCGTGAAGACGAACGCCGCTAAATAGAGGAACGCCGCCAGGATGAGCAGGTTGCGATATCCCGACACGAGCGCGAGGTATTCCAGTGTGCCGCCGAGCAACGCGCCGAGCAGGTTGGCGCCGAACGCAGCCGTCGACTCGCTGGTCTCCGACAGTCGTTTCGAGAAGATCAGGTTGGCAACGAAGATCGGCGCGAAGGCCAGCGCCGCCGCTACCGTCAGGCGCAGCCACCACGGCGCCGACAGCAGGCTGCCGGCTGGCACGGCGTAGCCGATGGCCAGGGTGCCGGCAAGGAGGGCGTACAGCACTCGCGGACGCGGCAGGCGTACCCGACGGCTCACCTCCACCGAGAGCAGTACGGCGGCCAGGATGCCGGCGAAGACCATCGCGTTGACCAGCCAGGTCGTGCCGAACAGCAGCGCGAATCCGGCAACGTTCTTCGTCTCCAGCAACAGGAACGCCGCACCGAGGCAGAACAGATCCGTGTAGGGCCGCATCTGCTTTATAGGGCCGCCGATGACGCGGACCATCGTGAAGGCGGCCAACAGCACGAAGAGCAGCACGAGCAGATAGAAGCCGGGTATTCCGGGCTCGCGCAGGTAGGGGAACGGGTAGTCGTCGGTGGCCAGCCTCGGCGCCGGGACAGTCTGCAGCTCCCACGTCGTGGCGCAATCCTGCTTGGCGGTGTCCTTCGCCACGACCAGGGCGGCTCGTCGGCCCACCCCGCCCACGGTGTCGATGCACGGTGCGTGCTCGAAGACCTCGGCGAGCGTCCCGGCGTACCGGTCGATGAGCCATTGCTTGCGGTAGGTGTTGTACATCGCGAACGAGCCACCCGGCGTCAGCAGATCATGCGCCTTGCTGATCGCTTCGACGGTGAACAGGTAGCTCTCCAGGCGCAGCGAGCTGTTGCCCGAGACCAGCGTCTGGGAATCCGGCAGCGCGAAAATGATCAGGTCGTACTTGATCTCGGTTCGCTGCATGAAGGCCCGGCCATCGTCGATGTGCAGACTGACCCGCGGATTCTGGTACGGGTGGTTGGGATGTCGCTGCTCGCCGATCTCGGCGATGCGCGGATCGATCTCGACCGCGTCGACCGACTTGGCGCCTTGCTTGAGCGCGACAGCGACGTCGTTGCCGTTGCCGGCTCCGATCACCATCACGTTGTCGAGCGGGTTGCCCGGCGCACGTTCGTACGGAGCGGTCCGCAGGCCAGGGTCAAAGGTGTCGAGGTTGAGGATGCTCTGGTGCGGGATGCCGTTGACGAAGATGTTGGTGAACCTCGGCCGATCCTCGGTGACGACCTTGTAGTACGGCGACCACGTGGTGTTCGGCTGCAAGGACTCAGTGGTCAGGATGCCGACCAGCAGCAGCAGACAGGCCAGCGGGCGCCACAGCGCCTTGAGCCGGTGGCGGTTCAGCGTGACGAAGCCGGCCGCCGCAATCGCTCCCCACGCGACCGACGGGGCCCGCAGGAACGACAGCAGAGTGAAGGCGCCGATGCCCACGAGGCTGCCCAGCAGGTCCAGGCGGTACGCGCGCAGCGGCTCGAACTGGGCGAACAACCGCCCGACCGCTTCGCCCAGGCCGAGCATGATGGCGGCCACGATCAGGAAGATCACCGGCAGGGTGATCCACGCCGGCAGGCCGCTGGGATGCACGCCGTTGAAGTAGAGGAGTTTCTCGGTGTCCTCGCTGACGCGCACCGGGAAGATGAGGACGAACGCGACGAGGGCGACGAGCGGGATCGGCCAGGTGGTCGACAGGTCACGGGAGCGCCGGGAGCGGATGAAGCCCAGGCCGATGCCGAGGAACGAGCCGAGCAGCACGAAGTTCGAGAAGTAGCTCAGGTGCAGGATGTTCGATCCGGCCCAGCGGATCAGCGCAAGCTCGACGAACAACATCAGCGCGCTGGCCAGGATCAGCATGCTCGCCGATGGTGCGGACTCGCTGCGGGCCTGGGGTTGGGGGCCAGCTGTTGCCAGGGCGGTCTTGGCCTGCGGGTCGTCCGCTACATCAGTCATCGCAGGCATCCCGGTGTCGGAGAAATCGGCACGCGCGCCAACGTACGCGACGCCTCAGTCGCCTTTTGACGTCCCCCTGGGCGAATCCGAATCCTCTTCGGCGGCGGATGACCACAGCGAGAGCAGCAGGCGATGCAGCTCGAGTTGTTCGGCTGGCGCGAGTGCGCGCAGGAACTGCTTCTCGATCTGCGCTCCGGTCACGTTGAGCTCGCGCACCATCTCGTGCCCTGAGCGCGTGAGGATCAGCGTGCGGCGGCGGCGGTCGGCGGCGTCCTCCTGTCGCACCAACATGCCGCGATCTACCAGTCCGTCGATCACCGGGACAGCGTTGCGAGGGTCGATCCCGATGATCTCGCTGACCCGCTGCTGACCGGCTGGGCCTAACTGGTCGAGGGCCACGAGCATGCCGAATTGATGAGGGGTCAGCCCCTGCTCGGCGAGCATTCGCGCCCAGCGCCGCCGGGCGACCGCGCCAGTCCGCGCGAGCAAATATCCCGTGCTGCCTTCGAATCCCAGCCCGTGGCCCGCAGCCGGCCGTACGTCGTCAGTCTTCGACTCCTCCGCCATCATCCGCCAAGAATACTGAGTAGACATGATCCATGATAGACATGACTAATGTCTACCAGAGCTGAGGTGCCCCAATGACCAACCTGACCTGCCTGATAACCGGTGCGACCAGTGGCATTGGCGAAGCGACCGCCGCCAGACTGGCCGCCAGCGGAGCCCACGTGATCGCGATAGCTCGTGACGCCGAGCGCGGGAGCGCCGCTGCCCATCGGATTCGGGCTCGCGCACCCGGCGCGCGCGTTGACCTGCTGACCGCGGATCTGGCGGTTCTGGCCGAGGTACGCGGTCTGGCCGACCAGGTGACGGCCCGTTACGAGCGGCTAGACGTGCTGATCCTCAACGCCGGAGTCGCTCGCCCCCGCCGCGAGCTCACGTCCGAGGGCCTCGAGGTCGACTTCGCGACCAACCACCTGTCCCCGTTCCTATTGACACAGCTGCTGCGGGGGTTGCTGTGCTCGTCGGCCCCGGCCCGAGTGGTGGCCGTGTCCTCCCACGCACACCGGCAGGTGAAGCAGGTCGACTTCGACGGCCTGGCTGACGGCCGCGACTTTCACCACCTGCGGAGCTACTCGACCACGAAACTGCTCACGATCCTGTTCGCTACCGAGTTGGCCCGCCAACTGTCCGACAGCGCCGTGACGGTCAACGCGGCTGACCCCGGCTTCGTCCGCACGGCACTAGGTCGCGACGCCCGGGGCGCTTTCGGCCTGTTCCTCAAGGCCGTCCGGCCATTTCAGCTCAGCCCCAACAAGGCCGCCGCCACGCCGGTCCATCTCGCCCTGTCGCCGGAGGTCAGCGGGGTGACCGGCGGCTACTTCGCGAAGTGCCGACCAGCTACGCCCAGCGAGCTGGCCCAGGATTCCGCGCTCGCCGACCGGTTGTGGAAGCTGAGCGATGAGCTCGTGACACGGGAGGCCTACGAGAAGTAGCTCAGGTGCAGGATGTTCGATCCGGTCCAGCGGATCACGCCAGCTCAACGAACAGCATCAGCGTGCTGGCCAGGATCAGCACGCGCGCCAACGTACGCGAACGCGCTCAAGCCACTGACGCGGACTGGCCACCTGCGACGGATATACACGAGCTTCGCCGCATATCCATGGCGTCCATGGGTAAGCACCTGATCGACGTAGACGAGGACAAACTCGGGGCCGCTCGTGCTGAGTTCGGCACGACGACGATCAAGGACACTGTCAACGAGGCGCTGCGACGAGCGACGTCGGATCGTGAGCGTCGGATCGCAGCATCCCTCGACGTGCTCGCTGGGGCTGACCGCGTTGACCGCGACGAAGCGTGGCGCTGACATTTCTCGTCGACACGAGCGTGCTCAAGCGGCTAGGTCGAGCTGAGGTACGACAGGTCGTCGAGCCACTTGCCGCCACCGGACAACTCGGGCGCCACGGATCTGTGACCTGGAGGTCGGCTACTCGGCACGTACCGCTGACGAGTGGCATCGACTCGTCGCGGCGCTCGACGCGTTCGAGCCGGTGGATACGACGGCCGACCACGTGCGCAGGGCGTTGCAGGTCCAGCGCCTGCTGGCCCGACGCAGCCAGCGTGGTCGTAAGATCCTCGATCTTCTGTGGCCGCCGCGGCCGAGGCCATGGGTCTCGCCGTCCTGCACTACGACTCAGACCTCGACCTCATAGCATCGGTGACGGGTCAACCCTGTACGTGGGTGATGCCTCCAGGCAGCGTCGCGTAGCAGCCAGCCCAGCAGCGGCTGGCCGAGCCGCTACGGGTAGCCGAGCACGAGCGCGCCGAGATCGCGGGGGCGGTGCCAGCAAACTTTCATCGGGTGACTCAGTTCGGCTGTTGGTCACTGCTCGACCGTCCAGATCCGTGCCCCGACACCTTGTTCCAGGTGGCTGAGCATGAGTTCCCGGACAAGGGGGTGGGTGGAGAGATGTTCCAGCGACGGCACGACGACGTCGCGGGCGTCGGCGCGTCGGAGCTCGTGGGTCAGTTCGAGAAAGGCGGCCTGGGAGCCGGGCACATGCTCGTGGAAGATGGTGGCGAAGCTGAAGTCCTCGGTCTCAGCGAAGCTGCGCAGGTCGCGTTCCATCTGGCAGATGTCGGCGTCCGGGGCGTCCACCGGTACCCGCAGGAATCCGTAGATTGTGGGCTTCAGCCCCATCAGGTCGATCCTCCCTAGACCGTTGGAGACCGGACCGGCGACGGGCTCGTACCTTCCGCAGGCGTCCTGGCGTCGCCGGTCCGGCCAGCTTTCGGCGGCGCTACCGCGCCGCGGGGTTGGGTTCGGCGAGGACGGTACGCTCGCCTGGCCAGGCCGAACCGCGGATCGCGCACAAGCCGGCATCGTTGGCGTGCTCGTTGCGGAGGTGGGTGGCCGTACTGTGTCGCGAATCTGCGGCGGTGGACGATCCGCGCTCACCGCCGCTGCCGCTTCGTCGATGGCAGGTCGGCTGTGACCTGGACCCCGATGACGTCCAGCCGAACGGCCATCCACTGCTGCTCGCATAGCGCGCCGAACTCGCGATCGGCGGCCAGGATCAGCGCCGGGCACACTCGCGGGTCGGTGTAGACGAATCCGCACGCCCGGCACGAATCGCCACCCGGCAGCAGAGGGACATGCTCGGCTATCACCGCGTCGTACGACGGCACGCCAGCCTCCAGCCCGCCCCGCAGCACGGCAACCGGCGGGTCCGGCGGGTCCGGCGGGAAAACCTCCGCCGACGACATCGCCATGGCGCTGTGCGCTGACGCCCGAACGGCAACGTCCTTCATCGCCCCTCCGCCAGCCAGTGGCGGGCTCTTGCGGTGCCGACGACGATAAGTGCTTCGCTTACCTTGGCGGGACCATCTGCTTCTCTACCGCGCATTGGTCGAGCAAACGCCCATATCGCCAGACGCAAGGGGTCCCCACGACCAGTCCCGAGCTAGTCCGCCACCTAGTTCAGACTGGCGGGTGCTTGGGAGGCCGCAGTTATTCTCGACGTGCACTCAGCACATCGACAGGGGTGATCGGTGGCAGCCAGGAACGCCGCAGAGTTGCGGATCCGTCAGTTGCGCCTCGAACGTCGATGGACGCAGCAGGAATTGGCCGAACAGATCGCTCGGATGGCTTGGTTACGCCGCCGTGAGCGGGTCGGTGTCAACGCTGACATGGTCGCCAAGTGGGAACGCGGCGCCAAGGGCGTCAGCGCTCGGTACGTGGAGCTTCTCTGCCTGCTTTTTGGTGTCCAAGCAAGCGCTATCGGATTCGCGGACAACACCGCGTCGCGTGAGCGCGCGGCAATGGACGAGCCGGCAAGCGTGCTCGCAGAGACCCTCGGCAAGACGGCGGCACTGCTTGACCAACTCGGCTCCGAAGGAGCTGTCCTGCACTCCAAAATGCTCAACGTTTGGAAGGACGAGATCATGCTCCGGCGTTCGTTCCTCAAGCTGGTGAGTCTCGCCCCAGCCCCAGGTCTGGCCGGCCACCGGTCGCCCAAAGCGAGCGGCACTCGACCTACCCCCGACACACTGCGTGACTTGGACCAACTGGCCGGGCGCTACCAGGTGCTGTACCACTCCGTGGCCCCTGTCGCTCTCCTCATGCCAGTGGTTGCCCATCTGGACACGGTGCGTGACCTGCTCCGCCAATCGCCAGGTCCGAGCATTCGTCGGAGGCTGCTAGCCAACCGCGCCCGTGTCGGCATCCTTGCTGGGAGGCTTTCTTTCTTCGACTCGCGCGATCCGATGGCCGCGCGCGGGTACTACAACCTGGCCCTCGAAGCGGCCCAGGAGGCACCCGACCATCACCAAACCGCCGCAGCGTTGGGCCACATCGCGTTCATTCCGGCCGCTGACTTCGGGTTCACCGCGGCGGTGGACTACCTCTGCGGCGCGAATCAACAGCTGCGACGGCGTCCGCATGACCAGCTCTCATCCTGGCTGGCAGCCGTTGAGTCCGAGTTGCAGACGAACGCGGGCCAGCATTCGGCCGCATTCGAAGCGACCGATCGGGCGCGTGACCAGCTGGCGCGGCGCGGCCTGCCCGAAGCCTTGCCGTGGTTCGACTACTACGACGAGGTACGTCTCGCTGGGTTCGCCGGATACGCCAACTTGCGGGCCGGCCGAACCGAGAAGGCTCGTACGGCTCTCACGGATGCCCTCACACATTTGCCTGGAACTGCCGTCAAGCAGCGGGCCGTGTTCTCCTCACCGACCTCGCCACCGTGCACCTGCGTGACGGAGACCTCGACGAGGCATGCCGGGCAGCAGGAGACGCTGCAGATCAGTTGCGCCAGGCCGGGTACGCGACCGGCTTCGGTCGGCTCAGCGAGTTTCGGGCCACCGTCGAGCCGTGGCGATCGTCTCGTCCGGTCCGCGCGCTGGACGACCAGCTCGCCACCATCGCCTGATCCGAGGGAGACACACGTGCCGATCCGAGCTGTCTGGTTCGACGTCGGCGAGGCGCTGATTGACGAGAGCCGCGAGTACGGCACCTGGGCCGACTGGCTCGGCGTACCGCGGCACACCTTCTCTGCGGTATTCGGTGCCGCCATCGCCCGCGGCGAGGACTACCGGGAGGTCTTCCAGTACTTCCGGCCCGGCTTCGATCTTGACAAGGAGCGCCAAGCCCGCCTGGACGCAGGACTCGGCGAGTACTTCAATGCGAGCGACCTCTATCCCGACGTCCGACCTTGCTTGGAGTCACTCCGAGAGGCCGGCTACTTCATCGGCATCGCAGGAAACCAGACCGCCCGCGCGGGTCGGTTCATCCGCGAGCTCAACCTCCCGGCCGACATCATCGCGACCTCCGACGACTGGGGCGTCAACAAGCCGGATGAGGCGTTCTTTCACCGAATGGTTGATGTCTCCGTGCACCGCGCTGATGAGATCGCCTACGTCGGCGACCGACTCGACAACGACATCGCTCCAGCGGCCAAGGCAGGTCTGGCGACAGTATGGATAGCGCGCGGACCATGGGGTCGCATCCTGCGGCCCCGCGACATCCCCGTCGCTCCCACGATTCGTCTCGAGTCGCTCGGCGATCTTCCTCGGGCACTCGCAGCTCAACAGGCCAGTCGCTAGTCGGTCAGCGTGGCCGAGGGAGACCGCATCCATCGACACCGGAATCGGCGGGATACACCGGCCGCATCGGCCAGGCCTGGGTGCATCAGCACTGCCTATCGCTTTCGAGGTCCAAGCAACGATCAAGTCCGAAGGCACCCAGCTTCACTCGCGCATTCGGCAGGATGTTCCCAGCCAAGTCACTCTGGACCAGGCGTGGCTCGTCGTTCGAAGGGACGATGCACTTCGTTCTGCATCGTCCACGCATTATCTGGTCGGACGCTGGGTCGGCCTCAGCTTCGACGGACCGATCATCAGCGGCTGGGGAGCGATCGCGCACACCGAGGAGGAGGTCACCGAACTGATGGATAGGCTCCGGCACGACAGCACTAGGGCAGTCCTGTGAATGAGGACTGCTGCGAGATTATCATCACCGCCGAAGACGCGGATTGGCTCGTCGACTACACGCGACGACTGGTGGAGGACCGGCTCGTCGCCTGCGGGCAAAACATCGCGCCGATCCGGTCGATCTACCGCTGGGACGGGGCGATCCAAGACGACCGAGAAGCTCGCGTCGCACTGCACACCCGCATGTCATTGGTGCCCATCATCATCGAGCGTACGAACACCGAGCATCCGGCCGAGGTGCCCTGCGTGATCGCACTGCCGATCGTTCATGGCAACCCCGACTATCTGGACTGGCTCAGAGAATCGACCCGGGAAGCTTAGGCAACGACCGAGAACGACAGACCGAACCGGAGTTGTGGTCCACCGGCCGTCGTACTCGCGTAGTAGCAACGACGTCGAGGCCTTGCCATCCACGCGACGAGTTTGGAGCGGACTGGGAGATGTTATGACACAGCGGATGGCGCAAGCGGCAAGAGGCGGCGAACCGTCTTCATGAAAAGCACCTGATCGGTCAGATCAGCCAATACGGCGTGAGCGTCAGCCGCCCGCAACTCATGTTCGGGTGTCTTGCCGGTAGCGACACCCAGCACTAAGGCGCCGCCGGTCAGGCCAGCTTCCACATCGCGCGACGTGTCACCAATGAGGAGCGTGGAGCCTTCGTCGAAATCCACGCCGTATTTTGCCCGCGCCTTACGCTGTGCCGCGCCCACCAGATTGGCGCGCACCATGTCGTCCGAGCCATACCCGCCGACGTCGAGATCCAGGTAGCGATCGAGCCCGAAGGCACTCAGCTTCACTCGCGCGTTCGGCAGGATGTTCCCAGTCAAGACACTTTGGACGAGGCTCGGCTCGTCCTTCAACGCTGACACTGCTGCTATGGCGCCAGGCAACGCGCCGCCCCGTTCCCGCAAGGCCGGCGCATTTTGCGCCCCTGCCGACTCAAGAGCTTGAAACAGTCGGTCGGCCATCGCGTCGGTCAATGTGCGCCCGTTGGCCGAGAATAGTTCGCGCATGATCTGGTAGTCGGTACGGCCATCAGTCTCTGGAGGAGTAACCGGCGGGTCGCCATTCAGCTGCTCGAACGCCATGGCATACGTTTCGGCGCTCACCCCTCCGTTGTGGATGAGCGTGCCGTCCACGTCCCACAGGACCAGCACTTGCCTCACCAAGAGCTCGCACTGGGGGGCCGCACACTCGAGGGGCACACCTGGGTCGCCCGCTCCACGCAGGACCTACTGCCGCTCACGGTCCCCCGCCTTCTGGACTCGGATGCGGCCAGCGTATTGCGTGCTAGAAGCTCGCCGGGCCACGGAGGCGCGTACCTCGGCGGCGAGGGCGCGCTGCGGGTGACCGAACCCGCCGAGTTGATCTGTCTGAGCACTGGTGGGCGGGCTGGCAGACGTGGAAGGGGGGCCGAGGTCATCAACCCACACGAACGCGAACGTACTCAAGGCACTGACGCGGCCTTGGCAACCGGGGGATGTGGACGAGCTTCGCTGCTTCGTCGTCCCGTCCCCTTCCCCAGCCTGTTGAGATGCCTGACGCAGGTGAGGACCGAACGGTTATCAACCGTTTGGACGCTCCCTAGTCCTTTCGGGTAGTCATAGGCCGACCTTTCAACCAAGGGCCCGTCGCATCACTAGCGTCCCTCTTCAGGCCGCAATAGCGACGGGGGACGTCATGGCTGATTTTGTCAATCCTTACACCTTTGTTGGGTTCTCTCCGGAAGTTAGCCGCGGCGAGCCGAATGGCCACGAGGCCATGGGCGAGGACCACCTGTCCGGCAGCTTGAAGGTCCGGGTGACCGCGCGGACACCGTTGCTCCTCGGTGAGTACGGGACCAGCGAGAGTCCGGACGTCCCGCGCCGTCATGACGGGACGGCGATGATTCCCGGCTCGAGCCTGCTGGGTGCGGTCCGCTCGCTGCACGAGGCGATCGTCGGTGGCTGCCTCCGCGTCATGGACGCCGAGTATGTGCCCGTGCACCGGCACCCCGCGCACATCGACTTCACCCGTGACTTGTCTTTGGCCGTCGTGACCGACGAAGGCGACGGTGCGGGCCGCATGCCCCGGGTCGAGCTGTGCGACGACTTTGTGTGGGTCGACAAGGACCTGCTGGGACCGAAGCCGCCCAGTCGCAGACTGCCGGCGACCGGTGACCGCCTGACCCTCCCTGTGGCCGAGGTGGAGACGATCAACGGCCGGCGCGTTCTGCGCGCGACGGAGGTCAAGGCAACTGATGTTGACGTCAGGTCGGCCTCATCCGCACAACGCGGTCCGTGGGTGTTGCTGGTCACGGACACTCGGGCCCGAAGCCAGGAGCCTGCCTACTTTGTGGCCGGCCGTCTCGGGCAGGACGTACGGCCGGTGACCGCACAGGCGTGGGCGACCTATCTGCAGTGCGTGGAGGGAACCGAGGACGTACGCCTGCGTCGTGAGCAGCGGCGGGCGAGTCATGGCCGCGACTCGGGCGTCGGTGGCCCCTCGGACGAGACCTTCGATGAGCAGCTCCAGGATGTGCTGTGGCCGCCGCCGAGGGAGCGAGACAGTGGAGGACCACCGGTCGCCCGGCGGCTGGCCGCCCGTCCGTACCTGCGGAAGGGACAACCGGTGTGGGTACGAGTGACGGACGACGCGGTCACCGAGATCCGGCTGTCGCAGCTTTGGCGGCGCCGGGGTGCCTATCCGGTCGCCGACCGGGTGGGCAAGGCGTCCCCGTGCTCGGACCCGACCAAGCTGTGCTGGTCCTGCCGCGTCTTCGGCTCGGCGAATGTCG
>Ga0136617_10005988_pt1 | contig 10879 bp, 9 predicted proteins | sample AntDrymUQ3222106_2_FD_129672 | JGI IMG/M metagenome (GOLD analysis project Ga0136617, IMG submission 129672) | Polar desert sand microbial communities from Dry Valleys, Antarctica - metaG UQ322 (21.06) | ecosystem: Environmental > Terrestrial > Soil > Desert | place: Antarctica: Dry Valley...
GGTGAGGGCGACGAACGCGACCGGGACGAGGATGAGCGCGTCGCGTCGCGCTGCGCGGCCGAGCAGCGCGACCGCCAGCACGCTGGCGAGCGTGAGCGCGAGGACCAGGCCCGCGGGGGTCACGAGATCGGGCACCGCTCCGTCCGGGACGTAGCGGGGCGGCGCGAGCAACCGGCCAGCCGCGACGCCGGGCAGGCTCGCCCCGCCCGGCGTGAGCAGCGTCGCGGCCGCGCCCGCGAGCAGAGCGAGCAGGGCCTCGCGCCGGCGGATCCCGAGAGCGGCCACCGCAAAGACGATCAGCCCGGCCGCGTACGACGCGTGCACGTTCGCCCAGACGACGAAGAGCGGTACGCACGCCCAGAGCAGGCCGGGCCGACCGGCGAGCGCGCCACGGAGCAACGCGATCAGTCCGGCGAACAGAACGAGCGCGAGGAGCTGCGGTCGCTCCGTCCACACGGCGGAGAGGAGCAGCGCGGCGGGCAGCGTCGCGATGACGGCAACGAGGGGGCGGGCACGCTCGCCCAGCGCGGCGAACGCGGTGATGGCGATCAGCGCGCCGCCGGCCAGCGCCCGGAGCACGACGACGCCTTTCCACCCCGCGCCTTCGTAGGCGAGGGCGAAGAGGATCTGCGCGAGCCACTCGTCGCCCAGGAGTGGCGTGCCCGCGGCCGTCCACGACAAGGTCTCGACCCGCGCCGGACCGCTCGCGATGGCCTCGCGTCCGAGCGCGATGGCCGTGAAAGCCTGCGGATCGCTCACGGCGACGGACGCGGAGGCGATCGCGAAGATCGCGCCGAGCGCCGAGGCGAGCGCGACGCGCGCCCTCACGGACGCGCGAGCAGGATCCAGCGATCCACGCGCTCGGCGACGACCGGCCAGCCGCGCTCGCGCAGCGCCGCGACGAGCGGCCGGTGCGGACGCAGCAGGACGGCGCCGATCCCGCGCGTCGTGAGCACGTCCTGGTAGCCGGCCCGCACCTCGACTGCCTGGGTCCACTCCGCGAGGACGCCGGGCACGTAGAGCGCTGCGCCGCGGCCGTCGATGAACACCGGCCGCTCCGGGACGAAGTAGATGAGGTAGCCGCCCCAGTCGTACTCGTTCAGCAGCGCGCCGGGTGTCTTCGCGAGCGGCTCCCGCGCGGCCACGGGATACGCGCCGAGGTCCGGGTCGCGCGGCGCGGACAACACCGCCCCGAGCGTCCCGGCCACGACGAGCGCGGCGACGAATGGCACGGCGAGCCGCCTCGGCGCGACCGGCGCGGTCGTCGGCAGGCGCCCGAGCGCGGCAGGGAGCGCGGCGGCGACGAACGGCGCGAGGACGACGCAGGCGTACGGCATCTGCCGCTGGATCGCGAGACCGAGGATCGCGAACGGAGCGATCAGGCCAGCCCAGAGGAGCGGCGGACCGACACGCGCGCGGATCCCAGGGCGGCCGAGGACGAGCGCGCAGCCGAGCGCGGCAAGCAGCAGCGCCGCGTACAGCGCTCCGGCCGGCGACAGCACGTCGGTCGGCCGCTCCTCTACGACGTGTCGCCCGGGCGACGACGCGTAGCTCGCGGCCCACGCGAGCGCACCCGCCGTCGCGGGGTTCAGCTGCGTCGCGATCGCGGAGGCGATGAGCACGAGTCCCAGTGGCCGGCGCAGGGCGTGACGGCTGAGCACGGCCTCGACGGTGAAGCCGAGCACGAGCGCAAGTCCGAGCGGGAACGCGCCGTGGAGGTTCGCCCAGAGGAGCGCGAGCGGCGGTAGCAGGAAGAGCGGGCGGACCCCGCCGCCCAGACGCGCGCGGAGCAGCACATCGAAGAAGACGGGGAAGAGGGCGAGGGTGAAGAGCTGTGGACGATCGCCCCACGCGAGCCGCGAGACGAGGACGGCCGCGACGATCGGTAGCGCGGCCCAGCCCGGGTGCGGCTGCACGCGCAGGACCGCACGAGCGAGGAACAACGTGGCGACGCCGACCAGCGCCGCGCGCAGGAGGTCGATGCCAGCCCAACCCCACGAGCGGAACGCGAGCGCAAGCGCGACCTGACCGAGCCACTGTCCGATCGCGTACGGGGCTCCCTCGCGCGTCGAGGAGAACACGTCGCGGTCGAGAAGCCTGCCGTTGTCGAGCATCCACTGCCCGCTCGCCAGGTGCCAGAAGAGGTCGGGATCCTTCGCCGGCTCGGATGCCGCGAGCACGAGCGCAGCCACCGCGAAGAAGGTGGCGAACACGTGCGTTGCCCTCACGATCGGGAACGGTACCGGTACTTCCGGCTGCGACCGTCGCGATACCTTCCGCACGTAGACTCGACGCCGTGCAGCTCACCATCGCGATACCGGCGTACGACGAGGTCGAGACGCTCGAGAGCGTCGTCGACGACGCGCGGTCCGCGCTTGCGGCGCTGCCGGCGGCGGGCGATAGCGAGATCCTGCTCGTCGACGACGGCAGCACCGATGGCACCGCGGCACTCGCCGACGCGCTGGCCGCCCGCCACGCGAACGTCCGCGCGATCCACCACGCATCGAACCGCGGCTTCAGCGGAGCAATGACGACCTGCTTCCGCGAGTCGCGCGGCGACTGGATCTTCCTGGCACCTGCCGACGGTCAGACCAAGATCGGCGAGGTGCATCGCTTCCTCGCGAAGGGGATCGGGGCCGACGTCGTCGTCGGCGTGCGTCTCACCAGGCCCGATGCGTTCCATCGCGTCGTTCTGTCGCGCTGCTTCCACATGATCGCGCGGACGCTGTTCGATCTGCCGCTCCGGCAGTTCAGCTCGGCCTTCCTCTTCCGGCGCGTCCTGCTCGACGCGATGCCGTTCCGCTCGCGGCCGCGCAGCGCGACGCTCCTGCCGGAGATCCTCTTCCGTGCGCGAGCGCGGGGCGCGACGCTCGTCGAGCTGGATCTGCCGCAGTTCCCGAGACGCGGTGGCCGCGCGAAGGGCGGACAGCTGTCGGTCGCGGCCCTCACGCTCGCCGAGATGATCCGGCTCGCGCCCCTCGTGCGCCTCGACGAGCTTCGGAAAGTACGGAGGCCGTCGTCCCCTAGCGCGTGATGGCTTCCGGCACGCTGCCGGCGGGGAGCTGCTGCGGCCGGCTCGGCAGCCGATAGCGCAGCAGGGTCCAGAGCGCGTGCGCCAGATCCCACCAGCGGATCTTCTTGCCCTGTCCGACGGTGCGCGCGCGGTAGCGCACGGGCACCTCGACGATGCGATGTCCCGCGCGCAGACACATCGCCGTCACCTCGGGGCACCATTCGAACCGTCTCGCGCGGAAGGTGAACTCGCGCAGGACGTCCGCGCGAAAGGCCTTGTACGCGGTCGCCTCATCGGTCAGCGACGAGCCGTAGAGCAGGTTCGTCGTGACGCGCAGGACGATGTTCGCGAAGCGGTTCGCGGGCGACATGCCCGTGATCTCGCCGAGGAAGCGCGACCCGTACACGACCGCCGCCCGTCCCTCGAGGATCGGCGCGAGCACGTCCGGGTGGTCGGCCGGGTCGTACTCGAGATCTGCGTCCTGGATCAGGATGACGTCGCCCTTCGCCGCTGCGATGCCGCGACGGATGGCGACGCCCTTGCCGCCGTTCTGGTTGGACACGATCACGCGCAGGTCGGGGCCATAGCAGGAGCCGATGACCGAACGCGTTCCGTCCGTTGATCCATCGTCGACGATCACGATCTCGCGCCATACGCCTGCCGGGAGTGTGACCGCGCGCACGCGCTCGACGACCTCCGCCAGGTATGCCGCCTCGTTGTAGACGGGGATGACGATCGAGACGAGCGTGGGAGCCGTGCTCACTGCGCGGCGAGCCTAGCAGCGGGCCTCCGGTGCGAAGGTGCAGACCGGTATCGTGCCCTCGCGGTGTGGCGACGGCTCGATACGCCGGTCTTCGCGCTGGTGATCGCGGCCGTCGCGGCGTCGGCGTTCGTGCTCGTCGAGCTCGCGCACGACGGCGGTGACCCCGGCCGATCCGTCCGGGCCGGCCGGCCGTTCGCGGATCCGGCGGCCGTTCCCCCTGGACTGCCGGTGTCGGAGAGCGGTTACGACGGTCAGTTCTACTACCGCCTCGCGCTCGATCCGCTCACGACCGAGCCGACGGCCTTCGGCATCACGCTCGACCGCGCGGCATACCGCCAGCAACGCATCCTCTACCCCGCTGCCGCGTGGGCCGTCAGCGCTGGAGATCCGTCGCGTGTTCCCGCCGCGCTCATCGCGGTGAACCTCGTCGCGTGGATCGCGCTCGCGTGGCTCGGCGCGCGCTACGCCCAGGCGCTCGGACGCCATAGCGCGTGGGGGCTGCTGTTCCCGCTGTATCCCGGCTTCCTCGTGACGGTGACGCACGATCTCACGGAGCTCGTCGGCGCCTGCGTCCTCCTGACGGGATTGCTCGCGCTCTCGCGCGCGCGCGTCGGGCGCGCGGCGGCCGCGTTCAGCGTCGCGCCGTTCGCGCGCGAAACGGCGCTCGGCGTCGCGCTCGCGGTCCTGGCCACGAGCGCGGTACAGGACCTGCGGTCACGGCGGATCGGCCGGACGACGCTCCTGCTCCTCATCCCCTTCGCCGTCGCGGTCGCCTGGCAGCTCGTCCTCGCCGCCCGCTGGGGAGGCGTCGCCCTCGGCCAGGGCACGACGGCCTTTGCGCCGCCGCTCTTCGGGCCGGTCGCCGCCGTCCTGCGGAACGAGAGCCTCCCCCCGGACGCGCTCGTCATCTGGCTCGGGCTCCTCGCCGTCCTCGTCGCGATCGTGGGGCTCACCTTCGCGGCGCTGCGACGGACGCGAGCGGAGCGCCCGCTGCTGCTCGCCTGGCTCGGCTACCTGGCGCTCAACGTCTTGTACGAAGGGAACATCTGGAGCAACCCGGCTGGGTTCCTGCGCGCGGACCTCGAGCTCTCGCTCCTCGGCATCGCGTTCGTCCTGCGCTCCACCGCGGGGCTGCGCTGGGGGCTGGCCGCCGTGCTTGCGTTCGGGTCAGCCCTGCTCGCCATCACGCACGTCAACGCCTGAGCGCGCGAGGAGGCGCGGCCTCGTCGCTCGCTCGCAGGCACGTCCCGGTCGGAACGACGACCGTGACGCCGTCCTCGCGCGAGCGGATGCGCAGGTCGTCCGTCGCCTCGCCGCGCGCGAGCGCGTCATAGGCGGAGAAGTGAGCTGACTCAAGGACGATCGCGGCCGCCCCGAAGGCGGTCATCGCGCACAGCGCCGCAGCGGGCCCGTCCGCCGGCGTGACGGCCACCGGCCGGCCGGAGATCCACCGCCACGCGGAGCCGTCGATGGCGAGGAACCGGCCGTCCGGGATGCGCGCGACCGCGCTGGCCCGCTGCCGGTAGAGCGTGTTGAAGGACGCGTCCCACTGCGCGAGGGAGAACACCGACAGGATCGCGACGCCCATGAGCGCCGCCACCGCGGTCGGCCGGCCCGCCCAGCGCGCCGAGCCGCGGATCGCGAGCGCGACACCGAACGGCACGAACGCGGCGAGCGAGTGGAAGTACGAGCCGCGCGTCGAGTGCAGGGTCCAGACGAGCGATTGGGCGAGGAAGACGAGCAGCGCGAGCACCGCCCACGCGCGAACGTCTGCGCGCGGCCAGTGGCGCCGGACTGCGACAGCGATCCCGGGAAGCAGCAGGAGCAGGAACGCGAAGGCGAACGTGAGCGCGTTCGCGGCGAGCGCCTCCCCCTTCGCGCGGAGCGCGGCGGGCCACTCCGCGAGGTACGCCTCGAGCGTCGGGGACGCGATGCGAAAGAAGTCCTCGTACCGCAGGAGGAAGGCCGACCGGGCGAAGAGATCCGTCGGATAGCCGACCGCGACCTGACGCAGCTGCCAGGCGAGACCGATGGAGAGCGCCACGCCGGCGCCGGCGATGCCCGCGCGCGATCGCAGCGCGAGCAGCGCGAGACCGAAGATCGCCCCTTCCGCGCGCGCGAGATAGAGGAGGCCCACCGCGAGGCCCGCGAGAGCGCCGTAGCGGACCTCGCCGAGCGCCGCACGACGGTACGCAAGGAAGAACCCCGTCCCGAGCACCGCGGCCGGGGCGAAGCTGTCGACGCTCACCCAGGCGGGGGCGAACGCGCCGCCGAGGCCCGCGAACGCGGCGGCGAGCATCGCCTGCCGGTGCGTGGTCTGGAGCGACCGACCGGCGGCGTAGGCGAGAGCGGGGATGGCCGCAGCCACGGCGACGATCGCGAGCTGTCCCGCGCCGAACGACCCGACGAGGCCCCCGATGAGCCGGATGCCGGCGGCCTGGATCAGCGTCGACAGCGGCATCCAGAAGCGATGGCTCGCGAACGGAAGGTCGGCGGGGCTGCGAGCTTCCATGAAGTTCCACACGAAGTCCGCGGTGAGCCCCTGCCCGAGCGCGAGGCGCTCGGCCACGATCGCGTAGTAGTACGCGTCGGTGTAGCCGGGCTGCGAGACGACGAGCATCGACGCGGCGCGCACGGCGAGCAGCGCGGCGCAGAGTGCCAGGAGCTGGACGCCCTCAGGCCGTCGCAAGACTGCCCCCCGGTGCGCGCGCCCGCGCGTAGACGATGCCGCCGACGACGAGCACCGAGAAGATGCTGACGATCCGGTCGAGCGCCGCGACGGCGACCGCGTCGTGCTGCGCCATGCCGAACCCCGCGGTGAGGACGTACACGATCGCGATCTCGACGAAGCCGAACCCCGCGGGCGTGAGCGGCACAGTCGTGAGGAGCGAGGATGCGACCGCGACGAAGACGACGCCGGAGATCGGCAGCTCGAAGCCGAGCGCCGCGAGCACGAGCGCGAGCCGCGCCGCCTCCGCCAGCCAGATCAGGAGCGTGAGCGGCCCGGCGGTCGGAAGGGCGCGGAAGCTGTGCAGCATCCCCTCGCGGAACAGGCGCCCGATGCGGCGGACCTCACGCGGGAAGAACCGCGCGAGCCTTGGCGCGACCGCATACACCGCGACGAACCCGACGACGATGAGGACGGCGAGGCCGGCGCCGGATGCGTACACGAGGCGAAGGTCGGGGAGGACGGTCCGGCCGAAGGCGACGTAGCCGCCGACGATGAGCAGGCCGAAGACCGCGAGGAGGTCGAGCAGCCGCTCCGCGACGACGACCCCGACCGTACGGGAGAGCGACACGCCGAAGCGGCGCTTCACGAGGTACGAGCGGTAGAGGTCGCCCAGCTTCGCGGGGACGAGGCAATTGACGAACCAGCCGAGGATGAGGATCTCCATGAGATCGCGACCGCGCACCCGCACGCCGTTCTGCGCGAGGAGCCGCGCCCAGCGCCGGGCCCGCAGCGGGAAGGAGGCGAAGTAGACGGCGAGCGCGGCGAGGACGAGCAGCGGCGCCGAGCTCGCGATCGTCGCCGCGACCGCGGGCCAGTCGACGTTGCGCGCGAACACCGCGAGCAGAACGAGCGGGATGACGGTGCTCACGAGCTCGCGCCAGCCGAAGAGCTGCCGGCGGACCGCGCGCTCATCGACGGTCGCGGCCTGCGCCGCGAGCGCCGTGATCTCCGGACCCTCCTCCGGTGCGAGCGTCACGGGCGGCCGGTCAGCCACTTCACGATCTTTGCGTACCTCGTGTGCAGGTGGACGCCGAGCCCGGCGAGCGTGCCGTGCTGCACGCCGCCCCGGAGCGACACGATGAAGGTCTGCGGATCGTTGAAGTCGTCCATCTCCAGATGGACCCGGCCGAGCTCCCAGGGCGTGTGGGCGTCGCTCCCGAGCGCGCCGGGGATGCCGCGCTCGGCGGCGAACCTGGCCGCGCGCTCGTTGTCCGACCGGAAGGCCTCGCGCGCGTTGAAGGTCTCGATGCAGTCGACCGTCGGCCAGAGGCGCTCGAGCGCTGCGCGACGGATCCGGTGGTTGCGGTTACGCGAGAACGGGTGCGGCACGCACACGAGCCCACCCTGGTCGTGTATGCGCGCGATGGTCTCCTCGCCCGAGAGGCCGCGAGCGACGACACGCTCGAGGAACAGCGCCACGATGTCGCCGTCGGCGCTCGAGATCTCCTCGCCGATGATGACCCGGTAGCCGTCGGCCAGCTCGCGGAGGCGGAGCGCTCCGTCGATCGTGTCGTGATCCGTCGCGAAGACGACGTCGAGCCCCACCTCGCGGATGCGAGCGGCCTGCACGCGCACCGGTGTCAGGCTGTCGGGCGAGGCTTCGCAGTGCGTGTGCATGTCGACCCGGAGGCGCGTCACCGCCTCCCTCGCCTGCTTGCCTCGTGGACGATGGCGCGGACGCGCTGCTCGAAGGCCGGCCGATCGAAGCGGCGGGCCGACTCACGCAGCCGCTCGGGGTCGAACGAGGCGCGCTCCGCCTCACGGACCGCCGCCGCGAATGCCTCGGGAGTGTCCTCCTCGACGAGCAGGCCGTCGACGCCATGGCGCACGATCTCCGGGGCGCCGCCGCGCGCGAGCGCGACGACCGGCGTGCCGGACGCGAGCGCCTCGGCACAGACCATCCCGAAGTCGTCCTCCGTCGGAAAGATGAGTCCGCGGGCGGACCCGAGGAGCTCGCGCAGGGTCGCGCGGGTCACGCGCCCCGCGAAGGTGACGTTCTCGCGCGCGATCCGCTCGAGGGTCGCGCGCTCGCGTCCGTCGCCGACGACGATGAGCCGCAGGCCGACCTCGTTGAAGGCCCGCACTGCGACGTCCGCGCGCTTGTACGCCACGAGCCGGCTCGGCATGCAGACCCAGAAGTCCCCGCGGTCGGCCGGCGTGAACTCATCGACGTCGATCGGCGGGTTCACGACCTCGCTCTGCGCATGGTAGTAGCGCGCGATGCGCTCGGCGACGACCCGGGAGTTCGCGACCCAGCGGTCCACACGCCCCGCGAACGCGAGGTCGTCCTGCCGCAAGCGCCGCAGGATCTCGCGGACAACGGCGTGGAGCACCGCCGGCACCTCCTCGTCGAGGTACCGCTCGCTCCAGTCCCAGAGGTAGCGCGTCGGCGAGTGGCAGTACGCAACGTGGACGGTGCGGTCGGCGAGGGACACACCTTTGATGAAGGCGCTGGTCGAGGAAAGCAGCACATCGGCGCGCGGCGGCACGCGCAACCCGCGCGCGGCACGTGGGTAGAGGGGCAGGAGGAGACGGTGCGCGCCGCCGCCGAGCGGGAACTGCCGGAGGAAGGAGGTGTGCAGATCCCAGCCCTCGAGATCCCCGTATGCGCTCCGGTCGTGGAAGAAGGTGTAGACCGGGGCGGACGGCCACATCCCGTGGAGGACCTCGGCCACGCGCTCCGCGCCGCCACGCGCCGCGAAGTACTCGTGCGCGAGCGCGAGGTTCACCTGACCCCGCTCCCGCGCAAACGGCGCAGCGCGATCTGCACCGCGAAGGCGGGGAGTGCACGCTGGCGCCGCCAGCGCGACGGATCCTGGGCGAGCCGCCAGAGCCACTCGAAGCCCGCGCGATGCACGGCCGCCGGCGGGATGCGCGCGGCCCCCGCGAGCTGGTCGAAGACACCGCCGACCCCGATCGCGAGCCGGACGCTCGGCAGACGCTCGAGATTCCGCGCGATCCAGCGCTCTTGCCGCGGCATGCCGAAGGCGACGAGCAGGACGTCGGGGTGCGCGTTCCGCACGCGCGCGACGCTCTCGTCGTCCCCATCGTGGGCGCCCGCGAACGTGCCCACGATCCGCAGGGCGGGCTCGCGCTCGAGAAGGCGCTCCGCCGCGCGCTCGGCGATCCCGGCTGCGGCGCCGAGGAGGAACACGGAGAGCGAGCGCCGGGCGAGACAGGGCATGAGCGCGTCGACGAGCAGACGGCCCGGGGCGCGGCCGGGAAGCGGATCGCCGAGGACGCGGGACGCGAGCACCGCGCCGGTGCCGTCGGGCAGCACGAGGTCGGCGTTCCGCGCGAGGGCGGCGACATCCGGCTCGCGCCGCGCGAGCATCACGAATTCGGGATTCGCCGTAATGACGAACGAGCGGCGATCGCTGTCGAGCCGTCGCTCGATCTCGGCCACCGCCGCTGGCAGGTCCAGCGCATCGAAGCCGACCCCAAGGATGTCGACCCGCGACAGCCCCGCCGTCATGCCGGGTGGCGGGCCTCGCTAGTGGACGGCGACGAGGCTTCGGCGGAAGAAATCGAGGTGCTCGAGCGCCAGACCAGTGCCCTTTGCGACGCAATAGAGCGGGTTCTCGGCGACGTAGCACGCGACACCGGTGACCTGCGTGAGGAGCTTGTCCATGTTGCGGAGCAGCGCACCGCCACCGGAGAGGACCATGCCTTTGTCGATCACGTCCGACGCGAGCTCAGGCGGCGTCTCCTCGAGCACGCCCTTCACCGCGGTCATGATCTGCTGCAGCACCGGCTCGAGCGCTTCCGTGACCTCGTTGCTGCCGACCGTGATGGTGCGCGGCAGGCCGGCGATGAGGTCCCGTCCGCGGACCTCCATCGTGAGCTCGGGATCCATCGGCAGTGCCGAGCCGATCTGGATCTTGACCTCCTCGGCCGTGCGCTCGCCGACCATGAGGTTGTAGCGCTTGCGGATGAAGTTCGCGATCGCCTCGTCGAACCGGTTGCCGGCGGCGCGCACGCTGCGTGAGACCACGATGCCGCCGAGCGAGATGACCGCGATCTCCGCGGTACCGCCGCCGATGTCGATGATGAGGTTGCCGCTCGGACCCGAGATCGGGATGTTCGCGCCGATGGCCGCCGCGAGCGGCTCCTCGATGAGGTGCGCTTCGCGTGCCCCCGCACGGACGGCAGCGTCCTTCACCGCGCGGCGCTCCACGCTGGTGACCCCGGATGGCACGCAGATCATGAGCTCCGGATGGAAGATCCGGACGCGCCCGCAGACCTTGTCGATGAAGTGGCGGAGGAGGTGCTCGGTGATGACGTAGTCAGCGATGACGCCGTCGCGCATCGGACGGAGCGCTGTGATGTTGCCCGGCGTCCGGCCGAGCATGAGCCGCGCTTCCTCTCCGAC
>Ga0136617_10005989_pt1 | contig 10877 bp, 11 predicted proteins | sample AntDrymUQ3222106_2_FD_129672 | JGI IMG/M metagenome (GOLD analysis project Ga0136617, IMG submission 129672) | Polar desert sand microbial communities from Dry Valleys, Antarctica - metaG UQ322 (21.06) | ecosystem: Environmental > Terrestrial > Soil > Desert | place: Antarctica: Dry Valley...
ATGGAATTCTGGGCGGGAACAGTCGCTGATCAATGCTCGTAAGCCGGTTACATGGGACGAACTCTAATCAGGATGTGCTGGTGGTCAGCGGTAGGCTAGGGTTTCAGGTTGACGGCTTTAAGCCGTCAAGTTTGCGAAGCGAAGCTCGGAGTTTTCTTGTGCGGTCTTTTTAGGAGGCAGCGCCCCTGCGGGCTGACATTCGTCAGTCTATGTCGCAGCTGCTCCATTCATTGAGCGTGAAGACCTGGTTGGTTCGTCCTGTCGCGCCGCAGCAATGCGAAGGCGGGAGATCGTAGATCCAAAGCTTCTGCCCGAGCTGCGAGTCGATCATGATTCCGGAATAAACGTCGCCGTTCCAGGTCGTAGCGTCGGCAGCCCCGCCAGCACTTCTGCCATCAATGGCATCGTCTCCGCGAGTCGCGTGCTTCTTGGCCGCTAGCACCACGACGGCTACGCTGGCGGCGGGAAGATGTTGCTGAAACTGGAGATTGCGGTCACCGGCGGTTACTGAGTCAGCCCTAGTTCTCGCTTGACCGCAGCCAGCGGGATGGACTTTTTCCTTCCTTCGGCGTGCTTGGCTTTGCGCAATTCCAGCAGGTCGTCGGCGTCGGCCAGCCGGGCTTGCAAGGCGATGAATTCTTCATACGGCAGCACGGCGAATTGTTTCTTGCCGTTCTTGCTCAGGATTTCGGGATGCAGTGTCATCGTGGTGTTCGAGTTATTGGTAGGCATCTTTGCGGTGGAGCATGACGACCGTGCTGCTCTCCACCTCAAACAGCACGCGGTAGTTGCCGACTCGCAGCCGGTATTCTGGCGTAAAATTGGTCAGCTTCTTTACGTCGCCTGCCAGGCCGTCTTGCAACGCTTCGGTTTTGGCGATGATGCGCCGGTGTTCGGCCACCGGCAATGCCTTGAGGTCCTTCAAGGCGCCGGGTTTGAAGTCAATGCGATATTTCATTCGGACTACCCGTTGTCCTCGCCGGAGCCGCTACTCCAGCCCATCCGTTGCACCGACACACAGAAGTGGCAGGTCAAGGCGCGGCTCAGCCGCCAATTAAGGCACTCATCGATGAGCCCCCTCACACGGTTTCGAGCATCCGCAGCTTGCCGGCTTCGATCACGGCGATGACCTGCTCGCGCTTTACCGAAGGAAATCCATCCAGGAAATCTTCGATCGATTCTCCGCCTTCGAGAGAGTCGATCAGGTTTTGCAGCGGAACACGCGTGCCGACGAAAACGGGCGTGCCGCCCATGATCTCGGGATCGGAATGAATAATGCCTTTGAGGTCGTCAGCGCTCATGGGGCAAGTCTAAGGTCAACACGCACTGAATGCCAGCCTGCGGGGGTTTGCCCCGAAAGCTTTCGGGGTTGGCCTTCACTCCTTGCGCATAGACCTGAATTTGCTGGGAGCAAAGAACGGAGCCCGCGGGAAGCGGTGTGACGTAGACGTGCGAAGCACGGGCGTAGCCGGAGAACTGGGCGGTTCAACTCAATGAGACGGGCAGGCCGAGAGGCTGAGCGAGCGGGAGCGACCGAATCAAGATGCCGGTCGGGGACGCTGGATGCGATCCGTCGACTACGTCGCCAGCTTGACGGCTTTAAGCCGTCAAGATTTCGCAAGCCGCAGCGAATTTTGCCTGGCGGCTACAGCTGCGGCGTTGTCCTCGTTGCTACTCGCGCCCAGGCTGCGCTCAGTATTTGTGCGGGTTAAAAGTTACTGGGAAGACCTGTGTCTGGATCGTGCCTGGCTTGAACCGATAAGTCAGCAGCGTCCGTTTCGTTTCGGAGTCAATGATGGAGCTGCCCGTGGATCGCTCAATATTCACCGCTTTGACGCTCCCGTCCGGGCGCAAAAACATTACGAAAACGCCGGTGCCGCCCTGCTTCAACTTGAGAGCCTCCGGCGGATAAGTTAGATCGCGTCCTGAAATGAGAGTCTGTTTATACTGGCGAGCCAGTGCCTGATCATACTCAATGCGCTGCGCGCTTGACGTGCCCGATAACGCTGCGCTCACGACCACGATAGAGATGATAAGTGTGGTTTTCATTTTCTGTTTCTTAAGCCGCCCAATCTGCGCAGAGGAGTTCGGCTTGGGCGAGGACGGTCTTGGTTGCTTCTTCCTCGAGATCGGGCGGGTAGCCGTGTTTCCGAAGGATGCGTTTGACCATGACTTTGATTTTGGCTCTTGCGCTCTCGCGGACGGTCCAGTCGATGGTGACGCTTTTGCGGACTTGGGTGACTAACTCTGCGGCGATAACTTTGAGTTCGTCTTTGCCCATCGCTTCTACGGCGCTGTCGTTCGCGGCTAGGGCGTCGTAGAAGGCGACTTCGTCATCGTTCAGGCCGAGATCGACGCCGCGCTGAGTGGCGGCGCTCATCTCTTTGGCGAGTTTGATTAACTCTTCGATCACTTCCTGCGTAGCGATAGCTCGGTTGTGATAGGCGTTGAGCGTCTTCTTCAGCATCTCGCTGAACTCGCGGCTTTGGACGAGGTTTCGCTTCGACCTCACTCGGATTTCGTCGCCTAACAATTTCGCGAGTAGCTCGGCGGCGACATTCTTGTATTTGAGTCCTCGCACCTCGGCGAGGAATTGATCGGAGAGGATGCTGATGTCCGGTTGCTTGAGTCCCGCCGCGCTGAAGACGTCGATGATCTCACCTTCGGGCACGATCGCTTTTGCGACCAGTTGGCGGACAGCGTGGTCGAGATGCTCGGATGACTTGCGTTCGCCGCGCGGCTTGGCGAGCGCGGCCTTCACCGCTTGGAAGAATCCGATGTCGTCGCGGATTTCGACGGCGTCTTCGCTTCCAGCGCAGAGCGCGAACGCTTGCGATAGCTCCGTCACGATCTGAACGAACCGCTCCTTGCCCTTTTCCTGTTGGAGGATGTGTTCCTGCGCGGGAGGAAGAAGCGACATCTTCTCGGCCGGCGTTCCATCGCACCACTTCGACCAATCGAAGCCGTGCATCATGCCGCACGCGATCTCGTGCTTCTCGAGCATGACGGCAATGGCTTTGGCCGTATCGATACTCGGATCGCCTCGACCGCCGCTCTGAGTGTAGTTCGCCAGCGCCTGCTTCAACTGATCGGCAAGTCCAAGATAATCGACGACCAATCCGCCTGGCTTGTCGCGGAAGACACGATTGACGCGAGCGATGGCCTGCATGAGGCCATGTCCGCGCATCAGCTTATCCACATACATAGTGCTCAGCACCGGCGCGTCGAAGCCGGTTAGCCACATGTCGCGCACGATCACGATCTTGAACGCGTCCTTCGGATCTTTGAACCGTCCCGCGAGTGCGCGCCGCTTTTCCTTGTTCCGAATATGCTGCTGCCAATCCGGCCCATCCTCCGCGCTGCCGGTCATGACGATCTTGGCCACGCACGATTTGGGAGAATTTCGACGGTCATAGACCGCCGCTACAGTGTCGTCGTCATTAGGCGCGCTCGCCCAGTCGGGGCGCAGCTTGATGATTGCGTTATACATCTCCACGCAGATGCGGCGGCTCATGCAGACGATCATCGCCTTGCCTTCCATCCCTTCGAGCCGGCGCTCGTAATGCTGGACCAGGTCGGCGGCGACGAGGTCGATCCGCTTCGGATTCCCGACCAGCGCTTCGAGCGCGGCCCACTTCGTCTTGAGCTTCTCCTTGCGCGTCAGCTCTTCGCCTTCGGTGATCGCTTCGAACTCCTCGTCAATCTTCGGCAGCTCGCTTTGGTTCAACCCCAGCTTCGCCACGCGGCTCTCGTAATAGATCGGCACCGTCGCTTTGTCGGCCACCGCGCGCTGGATGTCGTAGATGCTGATGTAATCGCCGAAGACCGCGCGCGTATTGGCGTCCGTCTTCTCGATCGGCGTCCCGGTGAAGCCGATGAACGAGGCGTGCGGGAGCGAGTCACGCAGATTGCGCGCGAGCCCGTCGATCAAGTCGTATTGGCTGCGGTGCGCTTCATCCGCGATCACGACGATGTTCCGGCGCTCGGAGAGGAGCGGTGCTTTCCCGCCTTTCTCTTCCGGCATGAACTTCTGGATAGTTGTGAACACAACGCCGCCGCTCGCGACGTTGAGCAGTTTCCGCAAATGCTCGACCGAATCCGCTTGGCGAGGAGTCTGGCGCAGGATTTCGTGGCAGCGCTGGAACTGGCCGAAGAGTTGATCGTCCAGGTCGTTTCGATCGGTCAGAAAAACCAATGTCGGGTTCTCCATCGCGGGATGTTCGATGATGCAGCCAGCATAGAAGAGCATCGACAAGCTCTTGCCCGAACCTTGCGTGTGCCAGATCACACCGACGCGGCGGTCGCCTTCCTTGCCGCCGTGCATTTTGCCCGCCCAATAGTGACCGGGAAACTCCCCGACCTTCGCCGTCTCTTCGCGACCAGTGGCGCGAATCGTTTCATCGACCGCTGCCTTCACGGCGTGAAACTGATGATAACCTGCCATCAACTTATGTACTGCGCCGGTGTCGGGATCGTCTTCGAAGACAATGAAGTTGCGGATGAGATCAAGGAAACGCCGCTTCTCGAAGACACCGCGCACGAGTGTTTCCAGTTCCAGTGCCGTCTTCGGCGCATCGAACTCGCCGTCGATCGTGCGCCACACTTTGAACCATTCCTGATTCGCGGTGAGCGAGCCGATCCGAGCTTCGAGTCCATCGGAAATCACAGTCACCGCGTTGTAGTGCAGCAGCGAAGGAATCTCCTGCTTGTAGGTCTGGATTTGGTTGTAGGCGGCTGCGAACCACTTGTCGGTGTCTTCCGGAATCTTTAGTTCGATGATTCCAAGCGGCAGCCCGTTGACGAAGACAACGATGTCCGGCCGACGATTGTTCTGACCCTCAATGACGGTGAACTGGTTTACCGCAAGCCAGTCGTTCGCGTCCGGATTGTCGAAGTCGATCAGCCGGACGTGATCCCCGGCGATGCTTCCGTCATCGCGGCGATACTCGACCGGAACGCCGTCGCGCAGCATGCTATGAAATGCGCGATTGGTTTGCACGAGCGACGGCGAGGCGATCCGCAGCACCTTTCGCAGCGCACCCTCTCGCGCTTCGGTGGGAATCGCATGGTTCAGTCGCGCGATCGCGTCGCGCAAACGACACACCAACACGACATCTGTAAACGAATCTCGCTCCGCTGCCGGTTCACCGGGTGCCAGCTGAAGCGCGGGCGTCGTGACGTAGCCCAATTCCCGAAACCAGCTCAGCGCGGCGTCTTCGACAGTGGCCTCGCTGAGCCCGCCGCTCATTCCTTGGGCGGCTCTTCGCGGACAACTGCTTCGGCGGGCGCGTGCCGCGCGATCTTGTTGGCAACGTCCTCGGCAAAATCCGTTAGTTCGTTTTCGGGCACCAGCTCGGGGCGCCCTGGAATATCACGAAGAAGACGTTGAGCGTGCGCGAACGCCTTCGCCGTGCCCGGTTGCTTCGGCTCTCCGAGGAGGAAGTGGATCTTAAACTTTTCTGGCGAGTCTTGGAGCGCATGGCCACGACCGAGCCACTTGGTTGCCTTTTCGACGATGCTTCCGGGGTCAATCAAATCGAACGAAACTGGCTCATAAAGATGCCAGACCGAATTTTGCCAGCCAAACTGAAATTCGTATTGGTAATCGCGCGCTTCGATTCGTTTCTGCCGGATCCGTTGCGTGACATGTTTTCGTTCCAGCGTCGCTTTGAACGGACGCGCAATCTCGTCATCAGTTCGGCTCGGTAGTTCACTGTCCCGAACGTAGCGCTCCACCAATCGTGAATAGAGATTCCGTAATGTTTCCTCGGCATTCTCCGTGAATCCGCCTCCCGGCTCCGACCATTGTAGCGAACTGTCATCTGGCGGCAGCACTTGCCGGACGAGCTGCTCAATCTCTCCCATCGGCCGACGTTCGAGCGCGTCGCGCAAATCCTCGCCGAGTTCTTCAAAACGGTTTGTGAGGTAGCGCATCAGCGCACGGAAATGCGCGTGATCGATCTTTAGGAAGATCGCGTTGAGCCGCTCGTATGAGCCGCTGAATCGCGCCGGAAGCAATCGCTGCTCCGGCGCATAAAGCACGACACCGACATTGGCAAATTCACCCGTCACCACGTCGTGCACGTAGCGGAGAGTGACGAAGCTGTATGGTGTTTTCATCGAAGTATGTGTTTCACGAACCCTATCAGTTTGTTTCTTTCCTGTCTCGCCTCCTGAAGGTAGGCCCGAATCTGGTCGCACAAGTCGTGCCCGTGCCGCCATTCCTCCGGCACCGCCTCCATGTAGCCGTCGATCTTTGCATCCGGTAACTCGGCCAGCCGCTCCTCGAATGAGCCGAGGTCGAATCGGCCGCCACGCAGCGGCGTATAAAAGATGTGGTTTTCGAGGAATGGGAATCCCGCGGCTTGATCGACCGGATTCCAAGGCCGGGGAGCGCCGCCGATAATTGGGAGGAAGAGAAACGAAAATGCCTGCTCGTGGTCGTAAACGCCCAGACGGTCGGAACGCACCCAAAGATTGGGATTCACGGCTCGCCGATCTGGGTTTTGAATCAACGTGTCGAAAGCAAAGATCGCTGCGGCCTGATCGCGTTGTACGCCATGAGGCGCGCGTCCGGGCAGCCACGTTGTAAAGCCTGGCCCCACGTTCACGGAGCCGAAGTTAAGTCCCGCACTCTTACGAACCATCTCAGCATCGTCAGAATTTTGGATGATAGTGTGGAAATCATCAGGAACATCGACGACAGCGACGCGGGGCACGTCCAATCCGAGATCATCTGCTAGTTGGGCAGCGACAAGCTCAACCAATTGAGATTTTTCGTTCATCTCACGTCCGCGAAATTTCGTTATGACTTCGAGGCTTTCTCCAGCTGCATCCCGGCAGCTCAGCAACAGCGGGCGATTTCTCCCATTCTTAAGCGACGGTATAAAGTCCGTGGCTATAAGTTCGAGCACCGTCATTTGTTCGGGCCGCTTACACCAACACCAAGCCGGGCTTCAGCCCGAGCTTGTTTTTGAAATCCTCCGGGATGTCCGACCAATGCTCGATGAGAAGATCGACGAGTTGCCGCCCGTTCACTAATCCGATGCGCGGGAAGTTTGGTTCGAGCGCGACCTCGTTGGCGTCCGATTGGAATTCAGCGGTCGTGATGAACGCGCCCTGGCCGCCCGAAGGTATCGACTGGCGCAGCGCTTTAACGATGTTGCCTTTGATTTTGCTGCCGAGCTTGTAGCGCTTCACCTGCACGAAGATTTTCACCTTCGCGAGATTGCCGACGTTCAACTCGCCTGTGGCGTCCACGCCACCGTCGCCCGTTTTGCCGGTATGCTCTGTGCCTTCAAAGCCCAGGGCCGCGAGAAGGTGAGTGATCAAGACTTCGAATTCTTTGTCGTTGAGTTCGAGCAATTGATCGAGCACGGCCCGATACGGATCGTACGAATCCTTTTGGGCGCGTGGAGCAAGGTCCTTCTTGCCAATCACCTCGAAGAAATGTTCCCGTTGCGAAATGTAGAAAACCGTCAGCGAAGATCGAATGGTGTTCTGAAACGGAACGGAAAACGCGCTGCGCTGGAACGTGTTTGGCAGCCACCTAACGTGGCGGCGATGCTGGTATGGGCACCCATCGCTGCCGTCGCTGAAAAAATAGGAAGGGTTAGGTCCGACTACGCCCACATGCAGAAGCTCAGTATCGGGCGACGGCGTGATGACGTAATCTCCAGCTTCGATGTCGAAGAGAAAGCGCGCGATCTGACCGACCTGCTGACCGATAACCAGATTGCTCGTGTCCTCTGGATGCGCCTTTTTGAACAGAGGACGCAACTCATCCTTCGATTTTACGTTGGAGAGGTCGCAACCGCTCAGCCAACCGATGGCGATGTAGCCGCCGTCGACAAATTGCTTCGTGTAGGTGCCGTACGAGGCGCGAACGCAATAGACTTCAGGCATAGTGCAGCGCGCTATTCAGGAATTCGCCAAGTCTTAAGGCTCTTTAACATCGCGTCCTCATTCAAGAACCATGAAAAGATCTCTCCAAAGAAAGGCATCGCTTGGAATCCTTCGCGCTGCGAAATCTGACGCAGTTCTTCAAGAACGGAAGCCAAATAGCGGATCAGTTGCAGACAATAAAATTGACCGAACTTTTGAATCACTCGCCCTTCAGCACCATGGATCAGCCCTTCCTCCAACGTGTCGATAGACTCTCCCGCCTCGTCGAACCTAATGCCGCTCACTACATTTCCCATCGAAGCCTGTAACTCTTGAGCCTCGAGTACATCACCCATCTGCTTCCGCACGGAGTAGTGTTTCGCGAGGATAAGTTTGCCGACTCGATTAACCCATGCTGCTCGGCCACTTTGAAGGTGTGCAGCCTTACCACCGGTTAAGTAATCAAGGTTGTAGTATCGCGTCGTCTTTGCGAATTCCGACAGAGTTGAGATGATTTCGCGGTGAATCTCTGAAGACGGCGGCTGCGAATAATCCGCCGTTATATTTCGTTCAACGACTATTCGGGCTACGGAAGGGAAAAGTTTGTCTAGGTCATGGCCATACTTGTTCTTCATAACGTCATTACTCGGGAACGAGCCTTTATTTGCGAGGTAATGATCGACAAGCACGATGAGTTTGCACATCCGCTCGAAACCAATCGAGAGATTGAAAAGCGCAAGCTCGAATAGACCCGATCGCGGAGTCGATGCTTTTCGCAGCGTCGTAACGCCGGCACACACCAACTCTGCCGCTAAGGTCCCTTCGTGCAGTAGCGTGACAAAAACGCGAGAGGGGCCGGTGGAGTTCATATGGCAGCGTTGATCGATAGCTTGCCCGACAGGAGCTTCGGCAGCAGCGTGTCCCGTAGCGTGGCGAGGGTGCGGGATTGCTCGGTGTTGCGGTTGATTTGGTCGAACATCGGCTTGGCGATGGCGGTGAACGCTTGAATCAACGGCGGCGGCGGAATGATCACCTGCATCTCCAACACGCTTTCAGACCTGATGCGTTGATGGCTGCCGGTGGTGCCAGTAACGAGCGTGCCGTAAACGCTCGTGAAGGCGGAACTGGTGAAGAGCGAAAACAGATATTCCCGGGTTACGTCGCGCTTTGAACACGCGACCATAAACTCGGTGGAGCACAGGGAGCGACGTGTTGGATGAAGGTCTGGCAACCAGATGCGCGGGATGTGGGGATTAAGCTTGGAGAGCAAGACAGAGTTAGGCGTCACGACGAGCTTATTGCTCATGATGGCGATACCCAATTCCACCTTCGGAGTTCGGCCTGCGTCGAAGGCGGGAAGACTGAAGTGGTCGAAAGTCTCGGTGGGGAAGTCGGCGGGATTTACGGCGTCGCGGCTGAGCGTGGCGAGGTCGGCAATCTTCCCTACCGTCCAGCCTTCGGGAATGTGTGCTATCTCGGATTGTTGAAAGCTCGTAGGAAAGAGGGCGGCGGTGGCGGGATCGAGGCCGGAGGGTAACCGGCCGTCGAGTTTGGCGCGGACGGGATCGAAATCCACGAACCAGCTCTGGAACAACGCCCGTGCCATCGCCTCCAGCGTCCCGTTCATCCGCCGATTCGACTCGATCTTGTCGTCCAGCGCCCCGAGCACCGCCGCGATGGCCTTTTGCTCGGCTAGGGATGGGACGACAACGTGGAGTTTTCTTTGTGCAGTGACGGGAACCTGGTTCCTCGTCGAATGGCTCATTACTGCGACGAGCTGATTTTGGAAATCCACACCGGCCAGATAGACCGCCAAATAACGGGGCAACAATTTCTGTGGATTCAGCCGGAAGTATGTCAACGAGGTGCCCACCAAGAGTCGTCCCTTGTGCTGCGGCACAACAGCGACACGACCAATAGTTGCATTGTGGGACAGAAGGACGTCGTCAGGCTCTACAAACCCAAAACGCAATTCGTTAGCTCGTGCGTCCGCAAGTCTGGGGGCACTTGCAATGTCCACATGACCATCGCGAAGCGATTTGGCCGTTAGGAACGGGACACCATTCGAGCCAAATTCTTCGATTCGCGGGTAGCTCGAGCCGTAGTTTCCATCCTTGTGGGCAAGGATTGCGCCCGAGGCGATCAGGGACTCGATGGTATTGGTCGTCCTCGCGTCACCCGCCATAACCCAGCCCCCTCAGGTTTGCTTTGATGGCCTGCTCCAATTTGGTGGACTCGGCGAACTGGGCGTGCAGTTCGGCGATGAGGCGCGGCATCTTTTCATCGAAGGGTTCGCCGTCGTCTTCGACTTCTTCGGCGCCCACATAGCGGCCCGGGGTCAAGACATAGCCGTGAGATGCAATCTCGTTTGTCGTGGCGGACTTGCAGAAACCGGGAACGTCTTGATAGGGCAGCGCGAGTTCCAGAACGATTCCGCGCTTATCGGCTTCCTTTAGCAAAGCATCCGTGTCGAGTTTCCATGCGTGATAGATCTCCACGATTTTCGAAAGATCGCTATCGGTTAGTTCACGATGAACGCGGTCAATCAGCGTCCCCATTTTTCGCGCATCGATGAAGAGCGTTTCGCGCTGTCGATCGCGGAAACACTCGGGCAAGTCCTCTCCAGTTTGAAATACGCGGCGGCTCTTATTTTTCGAAAGAAACCAGAGGCAGACGGGAATTTGCGTGCTGTAGAAGAGCTGGCCGGGAAGGGCGACCATGCAGTCGACGAGGTCGGCCTCGATGAGAGCTTGCCGAATTGTCCCTTCCCCGGACTGGTTGGAGGACATGCTGCCATTGGCGAGGACGAAGCCGGCCATGCCGTGCGACGCGAGGTGGTGGATGAAGTGCTGCACCCAGGCGAAGTTGGCGTTGCCCCCGGGCGGGACGCCATACTGCCAGCGCACGTCGTCGTCTTTGCGGAACCAGTCGGAGTCGTTGAAGGGCGGGTTGGCCAGGACGTAGTCGGCGCGGAGGTCGGGATGGAGGTCGCG